>Ga0115550_1000243_pt1 | contig 47734 bp, 39 predicted proteins | sample COGITO_mtgs_1005_FD_87177 | JGI IMG/M metagenome (GOLD analysis project Ga0115550, IMG submission 87177) | Pelagic marine microbial communities from North Sea - COGITO_mtgs_100511 | ecosystem: Environmental > Aquatic > Marine > Epipelagic | place: Germany:Helgoland, sampling site Kabeltonne...
AGCTGCTCTAGCCAGCTGAGCTACATCGGCTGTTTTTTAAACAAAAACAATCCGTTATTTCTAACGGACTGCAAATGTAATAAGTTTTTTTAATTTCTAAAACTTTTTTATGCTTTTTTATGCATTTTATATAGCTATTGAATCTCTTAATTTTTCTTTTGATTTCTTTAGCCTTCTCTTTAATGATTCAACCCCTGTGCTTACGCCTTCTTCAAAGCTTTTGAATTGTTTTTTTACAACCAATTCATTTCCTGGAATATTTATTTTTATCTCTGTAATTTTATTCTCTTTGTCGCTTGAGTTTTCTAATTTAAGAAAAACTTCTGCATTCACAATCTTATCGTGAAACTTTGCCAACGATGCGACTTTCTTTTCTATGAAATCTAATAAGTCTACTGAGGCATTAAAATTTACTGACTGGGTGGTTACTTTCATCAATTTTGTTTTTTGTTGCTCCTAGGGTGAGCTTGTTTATATACTTTTTTTAGTTGCTCCAAGCTATTGTGTGTATAGACTTGGGTAGAGGCTAAGCTTGAATGCCCTAGTAATTCTTTAACCGAATTTAAATCTGCTCCTTCATTTAATAGGTGCGTAGCAAAAGAATGCCTTAATATGTGTGGGCTTTTCTTTAGCTTGGTAGAGACTTTACTAAAGTAATTATTTATAACTCTATATACAAGTGTTTCATAAATTTTGTTTCCTTTTTGAGTTAGAAACAAGTAGTCTTCTGTACTCTTTATTGTTTCTCTTAATTTAATATAAGAGGCCAAACTTTCAACAATACTTGGAAGCATGGGAAGTAATCGTTCTTTATTTCGCTTTCCTACTACTTTTAACTGTTTTTCTGAAAAATTAATAGAGCTCATTTTTAGATGAATTAGCTCTGCTCTTCTCATACCGGTTGAATAAAACAACTCTACTATTAATTTATCTCTGATAGCTTCAAAAGAATTATTGGTGCTAATGTCTAATAATACAGCATCAACTTCTTTAACTGAAAAAGGTACTTGAATTTTTTTAGGTGTTTTTAAAGCTCTATGACTTGAAAGCGGATTTTTCTCAATAACTTTAATTTTCTGCAAATACTTATAAAAAGATTTTAAGGAACTTGTTTTTCTGTTAATACTTCGGTTAGATACCTTTGCTTCTACCAGCATTACAATCCAAGATCTTATTTGAGAGTAATGAATGTCTGAGATGGTTTCTTGTTGGTAGGTTTCTTTACAAAAGTTCTGTAAGGAAACTAAATCATTTCTATAGGCTGTAATTGTATGAATAGAATATTTTTTTTCTAATAACAAATATTCTAGAAAGGAATCAATTAAATTCATTGGCTATGCATATGGAAAGTAGTAGAGTTATATGTATTATTTTTCGAGTTAAAACAAAGATATCAGAAAGGTACCAAATTTTTATTTAGCTCGTGACTGCTATTTTTTATATGCCGTGTTAACCAACGTATTCATTACTCAAATACTATTTCCTTACTCGTTGAGGGTATTTTTACAATATGAAATGGTTGAACAATAGCAGTATATCCACTTCCTGTATTTTGAATTTCAGAAAAGACATTTATCGAATTTTTATTTTCTATAATCTCATTTATACTTGCTGAGTAACCCGTATTAGGCTGGTTTTCAGTGATTACTGCAAGGATAATGAATTCATTAAAGTTAATATTTATTTCATTGAAATTATCTACAAATTCACTTGGAAGATAATCTAAAAAAATATTCCATTCAGTTTCCGTAGTTATAATCAAATTTTTTGCCAAATTATCACTTAGTTCCGTAAAACCTCTTCCAATTTCAGTAAAAATTATTTCTGTTGATTGGAAATAGGAATCATTGTCATTATTACAGCTTAACACAACAAATAGGCTAAAAGTTAAAATTATTGTTTTAATGATTTAGATATTTAAAAGTTATAAAAGTAGATCTTAAGATACTCAAAATTAATGATTGAAAAAATAAAAAAACCCACATCTTTCAATATGGGTTTTAATATGCTTTATGTAAGTCTAACCTACTTCTTCTTTAGTTCTGAGGCCTTGTACATAAGATGCTTTGATTCTTTGAGCTCTTTTTGCTACAGATGGCTTTGTGAAATGCTTTCTTTCGCGCAAGTTTCTCATGGTCTTTGTACGATCAAATTTTCTTTTGAAACGTTTTAAAGCTCTATCGATATTCTCTCCTTCTTTTACTGGAATGATTAACATATGTTGGCACCTCCTTTCAATGTTCTCTTTTTAAAATTGGACTGCAAAGATAGTATGATTTTTTAATTATTAATACGCAATTATAAATTATTTTATTTGGCGCATTAACGATTGAGGTTTTGTTGAAGCTCCTCAAAGAGAGCGACTACCGAAAGCGAGGCCTAAAAGAGAATGCCATCATCTATTTAAATTTAAGTAACTGGCCTATACTCTTTCCCGTCAATTATAATTTTTGCGAATTGGAAAAACAATTTTCGCAAAAAAGATACTCTAAAAACTAAGTAACTGGCTTGTACTCCTTTTTATCTATTATAATTTTTGCGATAATCTCTTTCAAGATTTCAGAGGTGCCTCCTCCTATTGGGCCAAGTCTACTGTCTCTTAACAATCTAGCCATTGGATATTCTTCCATATAACCATAACCCCCAAGTAACTGTAATGCGTCGTAAATAACTTCATCTGCCATTTTGGTAGATAGCAATTTAGACATGCTTGCTTCTTTTACAACGTATCCTCCGTCATTTAATCTCTTGGCTATTGAATAATTAAACTCTTTGCACATTTCTACCCTACTAGCCATTTCAGCAATTTTATGTCGTAATGCTTGAAAGCTATCTAAAGTTTTTCCAAAGGCTTGTCTTTCTGAGGTGTATTTAATAGCATAATCTAAAGCATATTCTGCTCTTGCATGCGCATTAATACCCATAATTAATCTTTCTAGAGCAAAATGCTGCATAATATATGGGAAGCCTTTTCCTTCTTCACCCATTAAATTTTCTAGAGGAACCTTTACATTATCAAAAGCAATTTCACCAGTATCTGATGCTTTCCAGCCTAGCTTATCTAGTTTAGTTGCAGAGATTCCTGGGGTTTCTCTGTCTATTATAAAAATAGACATACCAGCGTGTTTAGATGATGCATCTGTTTTTGCTGCAACAATTAAATAGTCTGAATAAACTCCGTTGGTAATAAATGTTTTTGAACCATTTATTGTATAAAAATCTCCTTCTTTAACGGCTGTTGTTTTCATTCCAGCCACGTCAGAACCTCCAAAGGGTTCTGTTACACAAAGGCATCCTATCTTTTCTCCTGAAATACTTGCACTTAAGTATTTTCTTTTAATTCTTTCGTCTCCTTCTTTGTTTAGATGCGTCATAGCCAAATAAACATGTGCCCAAATAGCAGCAGCAAAACCACCTGAATTAATTTTTTGCAATTCTTCTAAAAAGATTACCATGTAAAATAGATCCAGATTCAAGCCTCCGTATTCTTCGGGGTAGCTCAATCCAAAATAGCCCATATCTCCAAACTTTGTCCAGATAAAACGTTCTATATCTCCAGTTTTTTCCCATTTTTCTATGTGGGGAACTACTTCTTTTTGTAAAAAATCTTTGAAACTTTCTCTGAAAACCTCATGTTCTTCGGTAAAATACATGTGCAACAATTAAGTAATTTTTTTTATTTCCTATTTCGCTTGTAAATATAATACTATTCTATCGTATTTTTCTATCGGAAAACCCTCAATGTTTTTGATTTCTGAAATAGATTGTAGTTCTGCAACCTCATCTTTATACCCAAAAATTTGAACACATAGATCATAGTCTATATAAGGATTAGACAAGATTTCTTTAAAGGATGCGGTATTAACATTGATCTTTGTAATTCTAGGTTTTTTTTGAATAGAAAATACTTGAAGTATGTTATCAGCTACTTCTTTCTCTAAGCCCCAAACCTCAAAAAGTTGTTCTGAAAAAGAAAATCCTTGTAGTTTAGAACGATACTTAATAATTCTTTCTGAAAGATACTCATCTACACCTTTAACAAGCGTAAGATCATAAGGTGTTGCTTCATTAATATCTGAAGAAGTTATGTCTGAAATATTTTTTTTTGTTTTAGTAGTAACGGTAAATCGTTCTTCCTTTTCTCTATTCTTTTTTTGAACCCATTCAGGAAATTTAAAATACGGTGATATAGCTTGAAATAGGCTATCTGAAATCTTTGTGACCTCTTGAAATTCCTTTGCTGAGTTTACAAATAATCTTTTGTTTCTATGAGCCAACAAACGATCTATTTCTTTTGTTTTCATTCCTAATTGATACCCTTTGTGATCTGATATATAATTAGGATTAAAAGGGTAAATTGTATACTTCTTATCTTCTAAAGATATTTTCTTTAAGCTGTCTAGTTGATGCTGATAAAAACTCATTTTAGCTTGATTAGGAGTAACCAACCCATTGTCTCCAAAATTAATGAAATGAAATAATAATTGAAGCCCTATGATACTTGCTAGTAAAAATAAAATCCCATTTCGTTGGCTTTTTGTGTACCAGAAATGGGATTTCAGTTTTTTCATTTTTTATTTTTTCTTAGCGATCCGATAAATGGTGCCAAATTCTAAATAGAGTTAAGCATGGCTCTCCTTAATAGCATCTGTATATCTTTTTAATTGTTTCTTAACAACTGGGAACAAGAAGTATAATCCTACCATATTAGGGAATACCATAGCAAAAATCATTGCGTCTGAAAATGCCCAAATTGAATTCATACTAGCTGAAGCTCCAATAATTACAAACAATAAGAATAATAACTTGTATGCCATATCTGCCGCTTTACCTCTACCGAATAAAAACTTCCACGATTGTAGACCATAATAAGACCAAGAAATCATTGTAGAAACTGCAAATAAAACAACTGCTACAGTTAAGAATACATTAGAATAAGGTATGTATTCTGCAAATGCTTTTGAGGTAATTCCAGCTCCTTCATAAGAAACTCCATCAATTAACACAGCTCCTGCTCCATCTCCTCCGTATTGAAAAATTGTTGCTCCAGAGGCATCTCCACCAAAATTAAATATAATAATTACCAAGGCAGTCATGGTACAAATTACAACTGTATCTATAAATGGTTCTAATAATGCAACCAAACCTTCAGAAGCTGAATATTTAGTTTTCACTGCTGAATGTGCAATAGATGCAGAACCCGCACCTGCCTCATTAGAAAATGCAGCTCTTTTAAACCCTACTAGTAACACCCCAATAACCCCTCCAACTCCAATAGCTGTTGGATTAAAAGCTTCTCTAAAAATTAAAGAAAATGCATCATCTATTAATGAAAAATTAGCTCCTAAAATATAAAGACATGCTAGTAAATATAATACCGCCATAAATGGCACTACCTTTTCTGTTACTGAAGCTATTCTTTTAATTCCTCCAATAATAATAACACCCACTACAACTGCCATAACTATACCTATCCAGAATCCTGCTCCAGAACTCTCTAAGCCCATTAGCTCTTTTAAAACTACGGTTGCTTGGTTAGATTGAGCAGCGTTACCACCACCAAAAGATCCTCCAATACAGAAAATAGCAAAAATTATTGCTACTATTTTTCCAAATGTTTTAAACCCTCTTTCTTTTAGTCCTTTACTGATATAATACATTGGACCACCATAAACAGTTCCATCTTCTCCAACATCTCTATATTGAACTCCTAATGTACACTCAACAAATTTTGTTGACATTCCTAAAAACCCACAAACTACCATCCAAAATGTTGCTCCAGGACCACCAAGAGCAATAGCTAATGCTACACCTGCAATATTTCCATTACCAACTGTTCCAGAAACTGCTGTAGCTAATGCTTGGAAGTGAGTTACTTCACCTTCCGTGCTTTCGTCTTTAATGGTTCCTTTAATGTCACCACCAATAGCTAATGCTGGATCTCCAGCTTCGTGTTGATCTAATTCGTCATATTTTCCTCTAACTACATTGATAGCAGTTTTAAAGTGAAAAATATTTGGAAATTTAAAATAAATGGTAAAAAACAAGGCACTACCAACTAATAAAAGTAACACAAAAGGCACGTCTATTCCTGCAATTGGTATAGTAAAGAATATTAAATTACTAAAGAAATCAGACACGGGTTTAAATGCCGCATCAATTTTCTGATCTAATCCTTTTTCTTGTGCGAATGTTAACATTGGGACTACCATAAGTAGTAGTACTAGAAGTTTTTTCTTCATGAGAAATTGTTGTTTTTGTTTTTTGTAATCCGCAATATCATAAAAAAATGAGCTCCGAACAACTTTTGAAGGTTAAAAGTATTTTTTAGTTTCAGTTTCTTTACATCTTTATAAATATTCTTTAAAGAGTTAAGAAGAAAACCATTGTTGATGATTATTTTAAAAGAGGGCTCTTAACTTAGAGATTTGTTCTGGCCTTCCTAAAACTATTAGATGCGAATCTTTTTGTAATACAATGGAAGCTTCAGGATTTATAAGATAGCTATTGTCTGGCGCTTTAAAACCAATAACTGTACATCCCGTTTTTCTTCTTAAATCTAAATCTAAGATTGTTTTGTCTAAATATTCTGTAGGCAAGTCATTCACTGAAATTTCTTCCAAATTAGCGGTGGTTTCTCCTTCTATGGTTAACCTTCCAACAAACTCAATTACATCTGGAGTTACTACCAATGAGGCCATATGATCTCCTCCCAATTTATCTGGCATAATAACATTGTTAGCTCCGGCAATTTTTAATTTACTGTAAGAGCTTTCATTAGAGGCCCTGCTTATAATTCTACAATTAGTGTTTAACTGTCTGGCCGAAAGCACCACAAAAAGATTGTCTGCATCTGAAGGCAAAGCAGTAATTAAATTATCTGCCGTTTCTATGCCTGCCTTTAGTAAAGCTTCATCTGTAGTGGCATCTCCTTTAACATTCAGAAAGCCATCTAAATCAATTTCATTAATTACTTCATCTGACTTTTCAATAATCACAAAATCTTTCTTATAATTTTGCAACTTTATCATAGATTGCTTTCCATTTCTTCCAAAACCACAAATAATGGTATGTCCGTTTAATTTTTCGATCTTTTTTTGCACTTTTTTCAATTTTAATTGTTGAAATAATTGACCGCTAATAATGTATTCTGTGAATGCAGAGACTGTATACCCAAAACTAATAATACTGGTGGTAATCAAAAATATAGTAAATAATTTTTCTTGATCGTTTAAAGGTTCAACTTCAGCAAAACCAACTGTAGAAACTGTAATAACAGTCATATACAAAGCGTTTACAAATGAATAGCCAGAAAGATACATATACCCAATAACTCCTGTAGTTACCACAAAAAACAAGAGCAATAAAGCTTTCTGAAATTTAGATTTAAACATAGTTTTAATGTATAATTCTTTATTTTTTTACTTGTCAGTAACCAAAGATAAAAGCTAGTTTATAAATCAAAAACAGAGCTTCTTTTGGTGTAAACAATGTCTTTTAACTTCAATAAAAAAGCAATGGTTAGATAAAAACCAAAAGACAAGCCAACGGTCACAAAAGATATATAAATAAAAAACAATCGAACATTCTGAGCTCTCATTCCCAAACGGTCTGCTAAACGGGAAGAAACATGATACCCATGTCTTTCAAAATAATGTCTCACAGAATGCACCAAATTCATCTATAAAATTTTGATGCAAGATACTTTTTTAGTTGAAGCAAAAAAAGAGGATTTAATGAAACTTAAACACTACGCTTAAATATGCCACTACTTTGCCAACAAGTTTCGCATAAAAACAAATTTGGATTCTGTAACTTTGCAACTTTCTGAATTTTACCAATATTGAAAGATCAAGAATATATAGAAGTTTATGGCGCTAGGGTTCACAATTTAAAGAACATAAATGTGAAGATTCCGCGCGAAAAATTAGTGGTTATTACCGGTTTAAGTGGTAGTGGAAAATCTTCTCTAGCATTTGATACAATTTATGCAGAAGGGCAACGAAGATATATAGAAACATTCTCTGCCTACGCCCGTCAATTTTTAGGAGGTTTAGAGCGCCCAGATGTAGATAAAATAGACGGATTATCTCCTGTTATTTCTATTGAACAAAAAACAACGAACAAAAGTCCGCGTTCTACTGTAGGAACCATCACTGAAATTTACGATTTTTTACGATTACTGTTTTCTAGAGCAGCAGATGCCTACTCTTTTAACACTGGAGAAAAGATGGTGAGCTACAGCGATGAGCAAATTAGAAACTTAATTTTACAAGACTTTAAAGACAAAAGAATTGCTATTCTAGCACCAATTGTTAAATCTAGAAAAGGACATTATAGAGAACTATTTGAACAAATTTCTAAACAAGGCTTTGTAAAGGTTCGGGTAGATGGCGAAATAAAAGAAATTGAAAAAGGCATGCGTTTAGACAGGTATAAAACGCATGATATTGAGGTGGTAATTGATAGATTAATTGTGAATGATACCTCAGAAAAACGTTTAGAAGAGACCATTAAAACTGCCCTATATACTGGAGATAATATTTTAATGGTAATTGATGTTGATGATGAAAACCCACGTTATTTCAGTAGAGAACTCATGTGCCCAACGTCTGGTATTGCTTACCCAAATCCAGAACCAAACACCTTTTCATTTAATTCACCAAAAGGAGCTTGTTCTAAGTGCAACGGACTAGGAATTACCAATGAAATAAATTTTGAAAAAGTAATACCAAATCATAGCATTTCTATAAAAAGTGGTGGAATTATTCCTTTGGGTGAAGAAAAAAATAGTTGGATTTTTAAGCAACTACAATTAATTGCAGACAGATATCATTTTAAATTAAGTGATTCTATTAAATCTATTCCAGAAGAAGCATTACAAATTATTCTTAATGGAGGTAATGAAAAATTCTCTATTGCTTCAAAAACCATTGGAATTACCCGTAATTACGAAATAGATTTTGAAGGAATTACCGCTTTTATAGAAAACCAATACAAGCTGAGTGAAAGCACCTCTATTAAACGATGGGCAAAAGGTTTTATGAACGAAGTTACCTGCGGTACTTGTGAAGGAAACCGATTAAAAAAAGAAAGTCTACACTTTAAGATAGATAATAAAAATATTAGTGATCTTGCCAAATTAGATATTAATGAACTAGCCGAATGGTTTCAAAATTTAGATCCTAAGTTATCAGAAAGGCAGGTAATTATTGCCACTGAAATTCTAAAAGAAATTAAAACCAGAATTCAATTTTTATTAGATGTAGGTCTAGATTATTTAGCCTTAGACAGAACCTCAAAATCGCTTTCAGGTGGTGAGGCACAACGCATTAGACTGGCAACTCAAATTGGATCTCAACTGGTTGGTGTGTTGTATATTTTAGATGAACCTAGTATTGGACTGCATCAGCGAGACAACCAGAAACTCATAGATTCTTTAGTTAAATTAAGAGATATTGGAAATTCTGTTTTGGTGGTTGAGCATGATAAAGACATGATAGAGCATGCAGATTTTGTTTTTGACATTGGGCCAGGCGCTGGTATTCATGGCGGTGAAATTGTAAGTGAAGGAACCTTTCAAGAAATAAAAGACCACAGTACTTTAACTGCAGATTACTTAGCCGGAAGAAGGCAAATTGAAGTGCCAAAGAATCGAAGAAAAGGAAATGGAAAGTCTATAAAAATTACTGGTGCTACCGGAAATAATTTAAAAAATGTAACCGCCGAATTTCCATTGGGAAAAATGATTTGCGTAACCGGAGTTTCTGGAAGTGGAAAATCTACTTTAATTAATGAAACTCTCTATCCTATTTTAAACAAGCACATATATAGAGGTGTAAAAGAGCCAATGCCCTATAAAAAAATTACGGGCCTAGAACATGTAGACAAAGTAATAGACATAGATCAGTCTCCTATTGGTAGAACCACACGCTCTAACCCCGCCACCTATACAGGAGTTTTTAGTGAGATAAGAAATTTATTTGCCAAAACACCTGAAGCAGCAATACGCGGTTATAAGCCAGGACGTTTTTCTTTTAATGTAAAAAATGGACGATGCGAAACTTGCCAAGGAGGTGGTGTAAGAATCATTGAAATGAATTTCTTACCCGATGTGCATGTAGAATGTGAGACCTGCCAAGGAAAACGTTTTAACAGAGAAACGCTAGAAATTAGATACAAAGGAAAATCTATTGCAGATGTGTTAGAAATGACCATCGATCATGCTGTAGAATTTTTTAAACTCATTCCAAAAATACACAGCAAACTAAAAACCATCAAAGATGTTGGTTTGGGCTATATTACCTTAGGCCAAAGATCTACTACGCTGTCTGGTGGTGAAGCACAACGTATAAAACTAGCTTCAGAATTGTCTAAGCGCGATACCGGAAACACCTTTTACATTTTAGATGAGCCAACCACAGGCCTTCATTTTGAAGATATTAGAGTTTTAATGGGCGTTCTTAATACCTTGGCTAACAAAGGCAATACCGTCTTAATTATTGAACACAATATGGATGTTATTAAGTTGGCAGATTATATTATAGATATTGGCATGGAAGGTGGTAAAAAAGGGGGTGAAATCTTATGTAAAGGAACACCAGAACAAATTGTGAAAGACAAAAAAAGTTATACGGCTCAGTTTTTGAAGCAGGAATTAGGTTAATATGTCTTTTAATTTTAAATAATACAATCAAAAAATCTTATTGAATCATTTACAACTTTCCTAGATTATAAGTTATTGAAAAATAAGGTACAATAAAAGCTTTGTCAGGAGAAAAGTAGCCAGAAAATGAAGTTGTGAAAACACCTAGCATTAGGCTAACTCTTTTATTTTTGTATCCAAGAGCAAAATTCCAAGCAGAATGAGATGGCGTTACACTAATCCCTTGTAAAGAAGCAAAATAATTTCCATTTTGATCAAAAACTGGATCACTATATGCATATTGAGCTCCGTTATTTCTAAGAGATTTACCAAATCTAATAAACAATTCTCCTTTTTTGAATTTTATGAGGTGATAATCAAGGTAAATATGTATATCAAAGATTAAATCATTATTAACTTTGGTAAAACCAGCTATATCAGTGATTTCGTCAAAATTTGAAGAAACCATATCATAACGAAGCGTATTTCCCAAACCCAATGAAAGATTTTTAGATAAAAAATAATCAAAATTAAAATTAAACCCTAAACCAGAATTTTGCAAATCTACGCTAACTGGCAAATCTATATTCGAAAAACCTTTGTAAATTGGTGTAATTCGATAATCAACTCCCGCAGAAAAGAATAAATTACCTTTCCGTTGGTTTATATCAGAAGAATGTTGAGAATATGAAATTGTAGAAATAAAAAAAAGAAGTAAGACAAGGAGAATTTTATACATAATTATTGAGAGTTTTATTAAGGGTTGTCAGTTATATAACTGACAACCCGGAGTTAATATTTATTTTATATCAAAATTATATTCGATATCACTATTATTAATATTATTGTTCGAAGCATCCATAATACCATATTGAAAAATAATAGAATTATTAGTAGCAGTCATTCGTTTATCATAATATGATTGATTAGATCTAAAGCTAATTCTAGGGGTAATGCCTGAGATATCTTCAAAATTTGTTGTTTGTTTAGTTGCAGGCCATGGATCTGCTTCAAAAATTACATAAAAAGTAATATCATTGGAATATGGAGAATTACCCTCATCTTTCATTAACCAATCAACATAAAACTGTTTATTCTTATCACTTCTTTTTAATCTCATATATCTTCTTCCTTCAAAATTATCACAATCATCAGAAGCATAAACAAAATCTCCACAAAGGTCTAGAAGACCAGCAGGAGGAGTTAAAACACCTGATGGCAATTTATAAATTTTTAAACTAATTTCAGACCTTCCAGGCCAAAGTTCTTTTAAATCTTTTATTCTTATTTTTTCTAATACCATATTTAATGATGATCCGCCACCAGGACCTCCTCCGCCACCAGAACAGCGTTGAATCTGATCAATACCTCCATCACCACAAGGCAGGCCTAATTCGACAACCATTAAACTATTAGAACCTACATATTCTGGAGTTAACTCATCATTAAGAAGAAAAAGTTCTTCCTCACCTAAATCATTATCAAGTAATTCATAAGGAGAAAAATATTCGCCATTTTCATTTAAATCTTCTATGGCTACAAAAGTTCTATCAACCATACTATTAGTTTTTGATTCAGAAGAAAATTCATTTCTAAAGAAAATTTTTGGATACCAGTTTTCACCCTCCAAATCTTTAAATGCATTTAAAGATTTTTCTATTACTTTAAGTTTTTCATCAGTTGTTTTAATGTGTCCAAAACTTAGCATCTCATTTACCAAATTTTCGATAAAAAATTCTTGATGCTCATCAGTTATTGGAATATTCTTGGATTTAATTATCTCATTTACTAATTTTTTTTCTTTAGTTATAAAGGTAGCTAATACTTTTAAATGATACCTCTTGTAGTTAGATTTATCAGTTAATGAAGCAGTCTCAATCTCATCTTTACTTAGAATAGATAAATCTAAAGAATCTACAGGGAGTTCATTTAGGGAGTCTTCGTTAGAACAAGATATCATTAAAGACATTAGTAATACCAATGATAGTTTTATTAATTTTTTCATAATATAAAAAATTATAATAACAATCTTACTTTATTCTTTATTTTTAAAAATAAGAAGGTTATTAAATTAAAAAAACATGATTTCTTTATAGTCACTCATAGCGTTATGACTACAATTGCAATTGATAATGTAAATGTAAATGTATAAAGCATTCAAAAAAAATACAATAGCCTTAGGCTATATTTAATTACTTTTTTAATTGCCTAAAAAAAGGGATGCGAATACCTAAAAATGGTTAGTCTTATAAGCTATTTTTTATTTGATGCAAAAAAAGTATTTTTGAGAAAAAAAAATTGAAATATGTTAACAAACCCGCATCGTGAGACAATTACTACTATTTTAAAAAAAATTAAAGCACTTCGAATAGAAAAAGGAATTTCACAATATGAGTTATCTGAAAGATTGGGTATTTGCCAAAACTCATATTATAAAATAGAATCAGGAAAAACAAAACTAGACATATACCGCTTGTTACAAATTTCGACTATTCTGGAATTTAACTTTTCTGAATATTTATACTTAAACTTTGACCATGTAGCATCATAATTTTAACTGTCTTTTTGCTTATCTTTAAATTTACCATCTATCTTTGTATTCATTAAATAGTTTAGACATGACAAATGACGACAGAAAAATACGTGAAAAATTACAGCAAAAAACCTGGAACGAAATAAAAACCAACGACTCTTGGGCCATTTTTAAAATTATGGCAGAATTTGTTGAAGGATATGAAAAATTGAGTAAAATTGGTCCTTGCGTTTCTATTTTTGGATCTGCCAGAACCAAACCAGGAGAAGAATACTATGAACTATCTGAAGAGGTTGCTTATAAATTAACGCAGAATGGATATGGAGTTATTACTGGTGGTGGCCCCGGTATAATGGAAGCTGGTAATAAAGGAGCACATAGAGGAAAAGGAACCTCTGTTGGTTTAAATATAGAATTGCCTTTTGAACAGCACGACAATCCGTGGATAGACAAAGACAAAAATGTAGAATTCGATTATTTCTTTGTAAGAAAAGTGATGTTTGTAAAATACTCACAAGGTTTTATAGTCATGCCAGGTGGTTTTGGAACCTTAGATGAATTGTTTGAAGCCATTACGTTAATTCAAACCAAAAAAATTGGAAGATTTCCAATAGTTTTGGTAGGGTCTTCTTTTTGGGGAGGATTATTAGACTGGATTAAAAACACCCTACTTGCTGAAGGAAATATTAGCGAATCTGATCTTAAATTGTTTAGAGTGGTAGATACTGCAGATGAAGCTATAGAACATCTAAATAAATTCTATAGTAAGTATAGTTTAAAACCTAACTTTTAAAGCATCGTTTTTCACAAAAGACACATTCAATAATTCAATACTTATGAATGATAAAAATCTTTCAAAGAGGATTTACTATCTTTCGTGCCAAAACTTAAAAAGCCCATTAAAATTTATTGAAACTTAATTGAAAAAATTCGCATTCATACTATTCATTATTATGTTCCCATTTACTCAAATAAATGGGCAAGAGCACGCTATTTCTTTAGAAGCTCAATTAGATGACAAAGAAGATATCTTACGAATAAATCAACGCATTGTTTATTATAATAACTCAGACTCAACACTTACTAATATCTTTCTTCACAACTGGGCAAATGGCTACAAAGACAACAAAGCTCCACTAGCCAACAGACTTATTGAAAATTATGATAAATCTTTATACTTTGCCAATCAGAAAGACAGAGGTTTTACAAGGATAAATAATTTAACCGTAGATTTTGAGGCTACACCATTTTTAGAAGTAGAAAACGGTAAAATAGATATTATTAAAATAATCTTAAATGCTCCTTTAGCATCAAAAAAATCTATCACAATAAATATTGCCTATGATGTTAAAATACCAAATGCAAAATTTACTAGCTATGGAAAAACAAAAACAGGCTATCATTTAAGATATTGGTATTTAGTTCCTGCAGTTTTTCAAGATAATTGGAAAATAATGAGCAACCTAAATATGGATGATTTATTAACCAATAGCACTAATTACACTATAAAAATTACACTTCCAAAATACTACTATGTAAGTTCAAATTTAAATGAATATAAAACTCCCAAAGGAGCTACAAATGAATTTTTATTACTAGGACAAAAAAAAACAGAAGTTCTTTTAAATATTGATACTAAAGATCACTACAAATCATTTAAAACAACTAAAGTTGAAATTAAAACAGACCTTTATAATGCTCTTATCAACAAGAAACTGAGTGCAGATATTTTAAATAGACAATTAGAATTTATTCAGCGTTTTTTAGGAACTTATCCTCATAAAAAATTATTTATTGACGAAGCTAGTCAAGCAAAAAATCCAATTTATGGATTAAATCAATTGCCAAAATTTATAAGACCTTTTCCAGATGTTTTTGAATGGGATCTTACCATGCTAAAAGCCATGTCTAAAAAATACATAGACAACACCTTGCTTTTAGACAAACGAAATGATTATTGGCTTACAGACGGCTTGCAGACCTATTTAATGATGAATTATGTCTCAGAATATTATCCAGAGATTAAACTGGCTGGAAATATTTCAAAGATTTGGGGATTTAAAAATTTTAATTTCTCAAAACTAAATTTTAATGACAAGTATCCTTTTGTATACCAATATACTGCTCGTCAATTTATAGATCAAGCATTAAATACAAGATCTGATTCTTTGTCAAATTTTAACCGAAAAATTGCTGGTAAATATAAAGCAGGATTGGGCTTAAGATATCTTGCAGATTATATAGGTGATTCTATTATTAGTGCATCTTTTCAAGAATTTTATCTGAAAAACAATCTCAAGTATGCTAAAAGTGATGATTTTAAAAAAATAGTTTCCTCTAAAACAACCAAAGATATTAGCTGGTTTTTTGAAGATTATTTGAAAACAACTAAAAAAATAGACTACACCATTAAAAAAGCCATCATTAAAGATGATTCTGTTTATGTAACCATAAAGAACAAAAGAAATATGACAGCACCTGTTGCTTTATATGGCTTAAAAAACAAGCAAGTAAAATTTAAAAGATGGTTAACAAATATAGACAGCACAAAAACTATTGCAATTCCCAAAAACGGTTTTAATAGAGTTTCATTAAATTTTGAAAACTCCTATCCAGAGTTTAACTCCATGGATAATTGGAAAAAAGTAGGAAAAAATATTTTAAACAAACCAATACAGTTTAAGCTCTATAAAGATATTAACGATCCTTACTACCATCAGATCTATTTACAGCCTAATATAAAATATAATTTTTATGACGGAGCTTTATTAGGACTAAGAATTCATAATAGACCACTTTTATCTAGAAATTTTCAGTTTTCTATCACACCACAATACGGAACAAAAAGTAATGCTTTAAACGGAACATTTAATACTCGTTACACTCAATATTTTGAAAACTCTACAATAAATAGAATTTATTACTCGTTGTCTGGCAGTAATTTACATTATGCAGAAAATCTATCATACAACACATTTAATCAAAGCATTACAGTACAATTTAGAAGAAAAAATTTGCGAGATGTTGGTGGTAGCTTTTTATCTGCAAGATTGTTAAATATTAATAGAGAATTAGCGCCAAATGATACTCAAACAGACTCAGATAAGTATCGAGTATTTAAATTAAAATACTATTATAACAAACCAGATATTATTAAAGGACTAAAATATTCAATCGGTACAGAAATAGCCAGTAACTACTCTAAAGCTACGGGTGAAATTCGTTTTAGGAAATTAACTGCAAAAAACACACAATTAGATTTTAGATTGTACGCAGGTTCATTTATAAAAAATAATACAGATTCAGATTTCTTTAGTTTTGGTTTAGACAGAGCTAATGATTATTTATTTGAATTAAATTATATAGGGCGTTCAGAAAGCACGGGGTTTCTTAGTCAACAATTTATTATGGCTGAAGGAGGTTTTAAATCTGTGCTAGACCAACGTTTTGCCAATCAATTTTTAGTCTCTTTTAACTCTAGTGTTGGAATCTGGCGATGGCTGGAAATATATAACGATGCTGCTTTTCTGAAAAATAGAGGCAACGATGTCTTTTTTGGGTATGAAAGTGGAATTAGATGTAACTTTATTCATAATATTCTAGAACTGTACCTTCCAATCTACTCAAATAACGGCTGGGAAGTAACTAAAAATGCATATTCTAAAAACGTTAGATTTGTATTAGTTGCAAAGACAAGAGCAATTTTTAATTTTTTTAGACGTGGTTTTATGTAGAATTCGTAATAAATAACTCATTTAACTTCGTTTTATTGAATTATTCTTAGTTAATAGATAAATTATTAACTTTCATCTAAAAAAGCTATCTTTGCAAAACCTAAATAATTTTTTGATATATGCCGACATTAGCTACTGAAAGTAAGACTACCGACATTTCTTTTAATGACTTTAAAAATGAAGTCTTAAATGATTATAAAATCGCTAGAATTAGTAGAGAATGTAGTTTGTTAGGCAGGCGTGAAGTGTTAACTGGAAAAGCAAAATTTGGCATCTTTGGAGATGGAAAAGAAGTGCCACAATTAGCCATGGCAAAAGCTTTTAAAAATGGTGACTTTCGTTCAGGATACTATAGAGATCAAACATTTATGATGGCTATTGGCCAATTATCTGCTCAACAATTTTTTGCAGGTTTATATGCCCATACAGATATTAAGATAGAACCTATGTCTGCAGGCAGACAAATGGGTGGCCACTTTGCTACTCATAGTATTCATGAAGATGGTAGCTGGAAAAATTTAGCTGCTCAAAAAAATTCAAGTGCAGACATCTCTCCTACTGCAGCTCAAATGCCTAGACTAGTTGGTTTGGCTCAGGCCTCTAAGGTGTATAGAAACATAAAAGGTTTACAACATCATACAAATTTTTCCAATAATGGAAATGAGGTTGCCTGGGGAACCATTGGAAATGCAAGCACAAGTGAAGGTGTTTTTTTTGAAAGCATAAATGCTGCAGGTGTTCTAGAAATTCCTATGGTAATGAGTGTTTGGGATGATGAATATGGTATCTCTGTTCATGCTAAACATCAAACAACTAAAGAGAGTATTTCAGAAATTTTAAAAGGCTTTCAAAAAGAAAAAGACACCAACGGATATGAAATATTTGTTGTTAATGGTTGGGACTATGTTCAGTTAATAGACGTTTACACCAAGGCTTCCAAAATAGCTAGAGAACAACATGTACCTGTTTTAATTCATGTAAAAGAAGTTACACAACCTCAAGGCCATTCTACCTCTGGTTCTCATGAAAGATATAAAAATATTGAGCGCCTAAAATGGGAAAAAGAATTTGACTGTATTGAAAAGATGCGTACATGGATTTTAAATTTTGAATTAGAGGACGAAAACGGTAATTCTTTAAAGTTTGTAACTTCAGAAGAAGAATTAATTTCCTTAGAAAAAGAAGCTAAAAAAGAAGTAAGTGCCGCTAAAAGGAATGCTTGGAATGCTTTCATAAATGAAATAAAGTTAGAAGTAGCTTCTGCCGTAAGTTTGTTAGAAAGAATAGCTCTACAGAGTAGCAATGGAAACTTTATCACCAAACTAAAAAACGATTTAACTAGTATTGTAGAACCCATCAGAAAAGATATCCTTTCTACTGCTAGAAAAGCATTACGCTATATAAAAGATGAAAATTTTACTGAAAAAAATGAACTTCAGAAATTTATTACCAACTCTTTTAAAGATGCTGCGTATAAATACTCTTCTCATTTAACAAGTGAAACTAATGCTGCTGCCATTAATATTTCTGAAATTACACCTGTTTATAGCTCAGAAAACAAGATTGTTGATGCAAGAATTGTGATGAGAGAAAACTTTGATGCAATTCTAAATAAGTATCCAGAAGTATTAATTTTTGGAGAAGATGCGGGCCGTATAGGTGATGTAAACCAAGGCTTAGAAGGACTGCAAGAAAAATATGGAAACCTAAGAGTTTCCGATACAGGTATTAGAGAAGCAACCATTATAGGTCAAGGAATAGGAATGGCAATGAGGGGTTTGCGCCCAATTGCTGAAATTCAATACTTAGATTACTTATTGTATGCTTTGCAAATTATGAGTGATGATTTAGCTACCTTACGATACAGAACATTTGGAAAACAGAAAGCTCCATTAATTATAAGAACCAGAGGACACCGTTTAGAAGGGATTTGGCACTCAGGGTCTCCTATGGGAGGCATCATACACAATATTAGAGGTATACATGTATTAGTTCCTAGAAATATGACCAAGGCCGCTGGCTTCTATAACACGTTACTTAAAGGAGATGATCCTGCATTGGTTATTGAATGTTTAAATGGTTATCGACTAAAAGAACAATTACCTACCAATTTTGGTGAATTTACCACTCCAATTGGAGTTGTAGAAACCATCAAAAAAGGAAAAGATATGACTGTTGTTTCTTACGGATCTACCCTAAGAATTGTAGAAGAAGCAGCCAGAGAATTAATGCAAGTTGGAATAGATATTGAAATCATAGACATACAAAGTTTGTTACCATTTGACATCAATCATGATACTGTAAAATCTGTTGCAAAAACAAATAGATTATTAGTGGTAGATGAAGATGTTCCTGGAGGTGCTTCTGCTTATTTATTACAAGAGATTATAGAGAATCAGGATGGGTATCAATACCTAGACAGCAAACCAGCAACGTTAACTGCAAAAGCACACAGACCTGCCTATGGATCTGATGGAGACTACTTCTCTAAACCTTCTGCAGAAGATATCTTTGAAAAAGTTTACGGGATGATGCATGAAGCGTATCCAGCTAAATTTAAGAGTCTCTATTAGGCCATTAAATAGGAATATCTACTATTACTTAAATAGAGGCAAGATTTCACATACTTTCAAAATATAGTCCTTTTTATTACTTACAGGGGTTACATTTCAAGATATTTAATATCTTGGTAAAATAAAACAACTAAGATATTTTATTATGAAGAAATTATTTATCATCGTAATGATTGCATGCATTTCAATTCCTTTAAATATTTCTGCACAGAGCGGACGAATAAAAAAAATAAAAAATACTAAAAAGAATATCACAAGCGCTACAGTCAAAAAGCCAAAAAAGAAAGCTCCAAAATATGCTGATTTCGTAAACAAGAACACCACAACAGATACAGGCTTGTTTTCTGTTCATGAAACAAAAGATAAATTTTATTATGAAGTCCCAAACAATCTTTTGGGTACCGAATTATTATTAGTAACAAGACTAAAAGCCATTCCGGCTGGCCTAGGTGGCGGCTATGTAAATGCTGGAACTAAAATAAATACCCAAGTAGTTGTTTGGGAAAAATTCAGAAATAAAATACTTTTAAAAGTTCGCTCTTACAAAGCCATAGCTGAAGATAGCTTGCCTATTTATAAATCTGTAAGATCTAATAATTTAGAGCCCATTCTTTTTGCTTTTGATGCTACAATTCAAAATCTAGATTCTACAGCTACACTTATAGATGTTACCAAATTTTTATCTTCAGATGTAAAAGCAATTACTGGATTGCCTAGCTATCTAAGAAAAAGATACAAAGTAAAAAGATTAGATGCTTCCAGAAGTTTTATTAATTCTATTAAAAGTTATCCTAAAAACATAGAAGTTGTGCAAGATTTTACTTTTGATGCAGATGCACCTCCTAGCAATAAAAGTAGCAATACTATTAGCATTAGAGTTAATCAATCTATGATTATGCTTCCTAAAGAACCAATGATGCCAAGATTATTTGACAAACGGGTTGGCTATTTTACAGTCAATAATATTGACTATAATTCTGAAGCTTTAAAAGCAGATTCAAAAAGCTACATCAGACGTTGGAGACTAGAACCAAAAGACCCTGATGCATATGCAAGAGGAGAATTAGTAGTTCCTGTAAAACCAATTATTTATTATCTAGATCCTGCCACTCCAGAAAAACTAAGAAAGTATATCAAACAAGGAGTAGATGATTGGCAAAAAGTATTTGAAACTGCCGGATTTAAAAATGCTATTATGGCAAAATACCCTCCAACAAAGGAAGAAGATCCAGAATTTAGTATGGAAGATGTTAGATATTCATCTATAAGGTACGTAGCAAGTACCACCAGAAATGCTGTAGGGCCAAGTGTTTCCGATCCTAGATCTGGAGAAATTATTGAAAGTGATATTGTCTGGTACCATAATCATTTACGTTCTTACAGAAACAGATATTTACTAGAAACAGGTGCTGCAAACCCATTGGCAAGAACATTAGATACACCAGCGGAGGAAATTGGAGAAATGATGCGAATGGTTATTTCTCATGAAATTGGTCATGCCCTTGGATTACCTCACAATATGGCAGCAAGTTATGCCTATCCAGTAGATTCATTACGTTCTGGTTCTTTCACACAAAAAAATGGAATCGCAGCTACCATTATGGATTATGCTCGTTACAATTATGTTGCTCAACCTGGCGATGAAAACATTCGTTTTATTCGTCAATTAGGCCCCTATGATCATTATTCAATTAATTGGGGATATCGTGTACTTCCTAATGTAACAAACCCTGAAGATGAAACAAAGATCTTAGATAAATGGATAGCCGAAAAGGGAAACAATCCAATTTATAAATTTGGGATTCAAAGACGAGGCGGTTTTGATCCAGAGTCTCAAACAGAAGGAATTGGAAACAACCAGGTAAAAGCAAGTAACTATGGTGTTAAAAACTTAAAAGTTGTTGCAAAAAACCTACAAGCCTGGACATCTGACCAGACCAATAATTATGATGATTTACTAGAATTACATACTGAATTATTAAGTGTTTTTAGCAGATACTCTGGCCATGTAACAGGAGTTATAGGGGGTGTTTCTGAATACAATAAAAAACCAGAGCAAGAGGGGTCTGTTTATGAAAATTTATCCAAAGCAGCACAAAAAGAAGCGATGAACTGGTTGCAAACCAATGTCTTTAAAAATCAACAATGGCTAATGCCAAACGAGATTCTTAAGAAAATAAACCCAACTGGGTATTCAGAAAGTATTTTAAAACTTCAAAACAGACAGCTTTTTAGCCTTTTAAATTCTGGTAAATTACAGCGGATGATAAATGCAGAAGTCACTGAAAAAGATTTTTATAGTACTACTGACATGGTTGGAGATTTACGTAAAGGGATATTCTCTGAAATAAAAACAACTACCAATGTGGCTATATTTAGAAGAAACCTTCAAAAGTCATTTATTGAAAGAATGAGAACATTAATGGAAACTCAAGAAATTAAGAATTCTGATTTGTTTTCTATCATTAGGGGGGAATTAACGGTATTAAAAAATCAATTAACTACCGCTAGCAATAGAAATATTAATAAAATAACAAAATACCATTACAAAGATTGCTTGGTTAGAATTAACCATCTGTTAGAGCCAAATAAATAAAATTTATGACTTGTAATTGGTCACCTTATGTGTATGGTGTTAATTACATTAATTTCTTAACAATTGGCTTCCAATAGCGCAATCTAAACAACGTTTAGATTCGCAATAGTTATTTTTTAATTCTAATAAAGCTTGGCTTTCAAAAGCATTTTTTGCTTCAATTTTTAATGCTGAAAACTTTGAAATAATACTGTTTTTTTCTGGTTTTAATCCTTTCATTTTTTCAAATAAAAGCTCTTCCTTAAGACTATTAATTGATTGTTGATAACAAAATTGAAGCGGAATAATAGTATTTATAAATACTAAATCTAGAAAAGGTTTGGATAATTTTTTCTTTGTAATTTTTGATTCTTTTTCAAAGCTTAGATGTGAATTCCAAAATTCAGGAACTTCGATAGTGAATAATTGATACAAACTATCAATTGTTTTAAGCTCCATTAAAAGAGAAAATAAGTTTTGATATCTATGATACAAGGCAATTAACTGAGCAATTCTAATTGTTGGAAAGTTTAAGGGTCTCATTCTAAAGAATTGAAACTCTTTTTTTAACATAGGACTTAATTTGTATTTATGCTTCAGATAAGTATATTCTTTTTTTAACACTGCATGGTAAGAACCCTCTAAAGTTTCAGACAAAAAACCCGCCTGTCCAAAAAATAATGCCGATAATTTTGTAATGTCATGCTGTTCTTTTCGAAGTACTGAAAAAGGAATTGAAACTGCTAATTTTAAAAATGAATCTCCATTAACTTTTAGCCCGAAATTCTTTGCTAAAAGTTGAAACAAAACTGCTTCCCAATCATTGTTAGATATGTTTAAGAGTAATGCTGTATTTTTTGACTTTAACACTAGCCTATCTATAAACAACCTCTCTAACCAGTTGTTAAAATGGAAAGAGTCTACGGTATGAATCTCTTTTTCACACGGAATCCAATACCTGTTTTTAACCATTAAACTTTCATACTTATCAAGTAAATTTTGAGAAACAAATTGTTGTAATTGAAGTATTGCAATTGGAGAATTATTAGTTACAAAAACAGGGGTATCACAGTCCCAAACCACCACTAAAATTAAAGCATTGTGTTTAAAGTTAGTTTCATGTTGGTGCTCATGCCAGTCAGATAATTTTGAATGAATTTTAATATTCCCAAACCATAATTGGTTTGCTATTTCAATTTTAGAATTTAAAAAATCTGGCCCTGAATTATGATTGTAAATTCCTCTTTTTAGAATGGTGATTGCATCACCCTGAACTGTTGCTAACTTAGAAATATCAAATAACTGATAGTTCCACAAATAGTGTAGAAAACCCTCTTTCATTGCTTTTTTTATTTTCAAGATACAAAAAATAAAAAAGTATTTGTCTATGAATATATTGATTTTTGTAATGAGAAAAATAGGAACACATCACAGAAGGGTTGTATTTTTGCAAAAAATAAGAACTTAGAATGAATAGTATAGAGAATTTAGAATGGCGCTATGCGGTTAAAAAATTTAATGATAAAAAATTCTTAGAAGATGCACAAGTTAATACTTTAAAACAAGCTTTTAATTTAACAGCTACATCTTATGGCTTACAGCCAATAAAGTTACTGATCATTAAAAATAAAGAAATCCAGCGGCAATTAGTTGCACACAGTTGGAATCAACAACAAATCATACAAGCCTCTCACCTACTTGTTATATGTGTAGATACAAAACTAGACGAATCTGATGTAGAAAAGTATTTTGATAGAGTAAAAGAAATACGAAATACACCAGATGAAATTATCAACTCATTTAGAGAATATTTAAAAACTGCTATTGCGGGAAAAACAATACAAGATTTACTTTCTTGGGGAAAAAATCAAGCCTATCTGGCATTGGGTAATTTATTAACTGTCTGTGCCAATGAAAAAATAGATTCTTGTCCAATGGAAGGTTTTATTCCCGAAAAATATGATGATATACTAAAGCTAAAAGAGCAAGATTTAACCTCAGTATTAGTATTACCTGTAGGCTTCAGAGCTGAAGATGATGCAATGATTCATCAAAAAAAAGTGAGAAAAAAAATGAACGAAATTGTTTTAGAAATTTCTTAATACAACTCGTGTTTTTAGTTACTTTTACAAGAACATAATTACAATAAACAACCTATGACATCTTCAATAAGAAAATTAGAACCTGTAAGTCTTTGGAATCATTTTTCTAACTTAAATGCCGTGCCACGTCCTTCAAAAAAGGAAGAACGTGTAATCGAATTCATGGTTAATTTTGGTAAAAAACTGCAGTTAGAAACACTTGTTGATGGTGTTGGAAATGTTATCATTACAAAACCAGCAACTAAAGGTTTTGAAAATAAAAAAACCATTGTAATGCAAAGTCATTTAGATATGGTACATCAAAAAAATTCTGAAACAGTTTTTAATTTTGAAACTGAAGGAATTAGAATGTATATTGATGGTGATTGGGTAACAGCAGACGGAACAACTTTAGGAGCAGATAACGGTTTAGGAGTTGCTACTATTATGGCAATACTATCTTCTGATGATATTAAGCATCCAGCTATTGAAGCCTTATTTACCATAGATGAAGAAACTGGAATGACTGGTGCTATGGGCTTAGAAGGTGGTATTTTAACTGGAGAAATTCTTTTAAATCTAGATACTGAAGAAGATGATGAAATAGACATGGGATGTGCCGGCGGTATAGATGTTACGGCTACCAGAAGGTATACTGAAGAAACAACTCCAGAAAATACAACTGCTTTTAAAATAGCGATCAAAGGATTACAAGGAGGACATTCTGGAATGGACATTCATAAAGGCTTTGGAAATGCTAATAAAATAATCAATAGATTGTTATATCATGGTTTTGAACATGCTAATCTACAGATAGCTGAACTTGAAGGTGGTAGTCTAAGAAATGCTATACCAAGAGAAAGTTTTTCAACCATACTAATTGATAAAACACTTAAAGAAAGTTTTCTATCTGAAATGAATCTATTGATTGACTCAATAAAAGACGAATTTAATACTATAGAACCAAACCTAACCATAGATATTGATCCAGTAGAAACCCCTCTTAAAGTAATGAATCTAGAAGTTCAAAAAGGGTTTATTAAATCTGTTTATGCAGCATTAAATGGTGTTTACAAAATGAGTCCAGACATTCCTGACTTAGTAGAAACCTCTAATAATATTGCAAGAATAGTTGTTAGAAATGGTAAAATATCTATTGCATGCTTAACACGATCGTCTTCAGAATCTTCAAAAGAAGATCTAACTAATTCACTAAAATCTTGTTTTGAACTAGCTGGCTTTGAGGTTGAATGCTCTGGCTCCTACCCGGGTTGGCAGCCTAACGTAGATTCAGAAATACTGCAAATTTTAACACCATTATACGAGAAATTGTTTGGTGAAAAAGCAAAAGTAGCAGCCTGTCATGCAGGGCTAGAATGTGGTATACTTGGTCAAAACTATCCTTTAATGGACATGATTTCATTTGGCCCCACAATTAAAGGGGCTCACTCACCTGATGAAAGGGTTTCTATTTCTTCAGTTCAAAAATTCTGGAAATTCTTATTAGAAATCTTAAAAAATATTCCAGAAAGAAACTCATAATTAGCTTCGCTTTATTTTAAAAATCCTGTTCTTAAGAACCCTTTAAAAATTGTTTAAAAACTTCAATAAGAGATATCTATGTTCTTGAAAATCAATTTTTTATAGTTTAACAGTTTTGTTAACATCTTTGCTTTCTAAAAATAGTATTTAGTTGTAAATTTACTGTTGATACTAGAATCGTTTAATGGGTAAAATTATAGCAATAGCAAATCAAAAAGGTGGTGTAGGAAAAACAACTACTTCAATTAATCTGGCAGCTTCTCTTGGAGTGTTGGAAAAAAAGGTTTTGTTGATAGATGCTGATCCTCAAGCAAATGCTTCTTCTGGTTTAGGAATAGATATAGAATCTGTTAAAGTTGGAAGTTATCAAGTATTAGAACACACATCTTCGGCTAAAGACGCTATTCTAAAAACCAGCTCACCCAATTTAGATATTATTGCTTCTCACATAGATTTAGTGGCTATAGAAATTGAATTAGTAGACAAAGAAAGGAGAGAATACATGCTAAAAGAATCTCTTGAAGAAATAAAAGATGCTTATGACTACATCATTATAGACTGTGCTCCCTCATTGGGTTTAATAACCTTAAACTCTTTGGTTGCTGCTGATTCTGTGATTATCCCCATACAATGTGAATATTTTGCATTAGAGGGGCTTGGTAAATTACTTAACACCATCAAGAGTATTCAAAAAATTCATAATAAAGACTTAGACATTGAAGGATTGTTATTAACAATGTTTGATTCTCGTTTGCGTTTATCTAACCAAGTGGTAGATGAAGTACAAAAACACTTCAGTACTATGGTTTTTGATACAATTATTAGAAGAAACACCCGTTTAGGAGAAGCACCAAGTTATGGAGAAAGTATTATAGCCTATGATGCCACAAGTAAAGGTGCTGTAAATTACCTAAATTTGGCTAATGAACTCTTAAAAAAGAACCAACAATATGGCAAAAGCCACTAAGAAACAAGCACTAGGCAGAGGATTATCTGCGCTATTAAAAGACACTTCAGTTAGTGATACTTTCAATGATGCAGTAGTTGGTAGTATTATTGAAATAAGCTTGGAAAATATTCAAGTAAATCCATACCAGCCAAGAACTTATTTTGATGAAGAGTCACTTCGCGAACTTGCCAGTTCTATCAAAGAACTAGGAGTTATTCAACCAATTACTGTAAGGAAAATTGGAGATTCGTTTCAATTAGTTTCAGGTGAACGACGTTTTAGAGCTTCTAAATTAATTGGAAACAATAGCATACCGGCTTATATTAGAACTGCAAACGATCAAGAAATGCTAGAGATGGCATTGGTAGAAAATATTCAGCGTAAAAACCTAGACCCTATTGAGGTTGCTTTATCATATCAAAGACTTATTGATGAAATTCAATTAACTCAAGAAGAGCTAAGTGTTAGAGTAGGTAAAAAAAGATCAACTGTTACTAACTATCTCCGTTTGTTAAAATTAGATCCTATTTTACAAACCGGAATGAGAGATGGATTTATTTCTATGGGACATGGAAGAGCATTAATTAATATAAAAAGCTCTGAAGATCAGTTGGCTATTTACGAAAAAATACTTCGAGAAAAATTATCAGTTAGACAAACGGAAGAATTGGTTAAAAGTTTAAAAGTTGAGGCAACAGGTCCTAATGAGATAAAAAAATACTTACCTAAATACATTAAAGATAGCTTATTAGAGATCAATTCATATCTTGGTCATAACATCAATATTACAGTAAATTCAAAAGGAAAAGGTAAAATTTCTATTCCGTTTCATTCGCAAGAAGATTTTGAAAGAATTAAAAACTTATTAAAATAAGTGTTTCAAAAAAACGTCATATTAGCAATTTTTCTCCTGTCTTCTCTTTACTGTTTCAGTCAAAAAGATACTACAAATGTTGTAGTAAAGGGACAAAAACTTAGCTCTAACAATATATACAATCCACTTTCTCCTTCAAAAGCTGCATTTTATTCTGCTGTTTTTCCAGGTGGAGGACAAGCCTACAATAAGAAGTATTGGAAAGTTCCCTTAGCATGGGCAGCCGTTGGTATTCCTACCTATTTCTATCTAAATAATAATAGTGAATATAAAAGGTATAGAAAAGCCTACAAACTAAGAAAAAGAGGCTTAATAGACGAGTTTACCCTAGAAGACGGTACAGAACTTATTTCATTAACTGGATTAGAGAGAGCTCAAAAAACCTTGAGAGGCAATAGAGATTTGTCTTTACTAGTTGTTATTATTGGGTATGTACTTCAAATTGTAGAAGCAAGCGTAAATGCTCATCTATTACAATTTGATGCAAGTGATAATATTACAGTTAATCCAACTATAATGAGTAATCCTATTAAAATAGAAGCACCTTCTGTAGGGTTTAGTTTCAAATATTCTTTTTAAATGAAAGATCATGCTCCTTCTTGGAATCATAAAATATAATACATGAAAATAGCACTCTTTGGATATGGTAAAATGGGAAAAGAAATTGAACAAATTGCTTTACAAAGAGGTCATGAAATAGTTTTAAAAATAAAAGGGACTGAAGAATATGATATTTCTCAGGCAGATATAGCAATAGATTTTAGTGTACCAAATGCTGCTCTAAGTAATATTGTTAGTTGCTTTAGAAATAATGTACCTGTAATTTCAGGAACTACAGGATGGTTAGATGACTTCGATAAAGCAATTGATGTATGCAAAGAAAACAATGGAAGTTTTATTTATGCCTCTAACTTTAGTATTGGAGTTAACATCTTTTTTGAACTAAATAAGCAGCTAGCTAAAATGATGAACTCGCAAAAAGAATATTCTATAAATGTAGAAGAAATTCATCATACAAAAAAACTGGATACCCCTAGTGGAACCGCTATTACACTTGCTGAAGGAATTATTAATAATACTTCAAAAAGAGATTGGCAACTAAAAGAAAGACAAACACAAATAAATGCTGAAACAATTCTAATTGAGGCTAAAAGAGTTCCGGATGTTCCTGGAACCCATATAATTTCTTATGAATCTCAAATAGATTCTATAGAAATTAAACACACTGCACACAACAGAAAAGGGTTTGCTTTAGGTGCTATAATTGCTGCAGAATGGTTAAATCATAAAATTGGCATCTACACGATGAAAGATGTGTTAAACATAGGTTAAAAACGGTAACATTTTCTTTTATTTGTAACTAATAGATAAAGTAAAAAACAAAAAAATATGACAATTAATGAATGGTTAATTTTCTTTTTAGTAGTTCAAGTAATTCATTTTGCTGGAACTTGGAAATTATATATTAGGGCCAATAGAAAAGCGTGGGAAGCTGCAATTCCAATCTACAATGCAGTAATCTTACTAAGTATTATTAAAAGACCAAAATGGTGGGTCTTTTTACTATTTTTTCCAATTGTTAACCAATTAATGTTTCCTATTCTATGGATAGAAACCGCTAGGAGCTTTGGTTTTAATAAAAGAAAAGATACAGCGTTATTATTATTAACGTTTGGGTTTTACTTATTTTATATAAATTATGCTACAAACTCACCTCACAAACAGGATAGAAGTTTAAAACCAAGAACAGGTTTAGGTGAATGGGTAAGTTCTATTGCTTTTGCTATCATAGCAGCAACATTGGTTCATACCTATGTTATGCAACCCTATACAATACCTACTTCATCTTTAGAAAAAACATTGTTAGTTGGAGATTACTTATTTGTTAGCAAATTTCATTACGGTGCAAGAGTTCCATCTACTACTATTGCTACCCCAATGCTTCATGATAGTCTACCAACCTCTATAATAGCTAATAAAAATATTAAATCATATCTAAAGACTCCTCAAATTCCATATGTAAGAGTTCCTGGTTTTCAGAAAATAAAGCGAAATGATATTGTAGTTTTTAACTGGCCTGTAGATACCTTAGTTCATTGGACAGACCCAAGCAAAGGAATAGATTACAAACCTTTAGACAAAAAAACTAACTACGTAAAAAGATGTGTTGGAATTGCTGGTGACACCTTAGAGGTTAGAGATGGTTATGTATACATCAATGGAAAACAAAACATCCTTCCAGACAGAGCAAAACTACAATTCTATAACAGGATATATTCTAGTAAAGGGTTCTCTACTGCTAAATTACTTAGATATACCAAGAAAGAATTTGAAAGAAAATTCATTATAAACTTTACCAGTCAAGAACAATTTGAAGAAGTAATGAGGTATGCTATTGATAATCCTGAAAAAGTAAAGGATAATCAATTTAAAATCACCACTTCTGAAGGAGGAGTTCCTCAAGGTTTAATAAATAAATTTAGGTTAGATATTAAAGAAATAAGTACCGCTTCAAGAAAAGCAAACATTACTGATGAAATTGCAGAAAGGTTAAGAAAAGATTCTGAAATTGACAGTGTTATTAAAGTAATTGAACCCAAAGGAAGTTTAGATAGGAACGTTTTTCCTCAAGTTGCTAGCTTGGGTTGGAATACAGATAACTACGGTCCAATCTATATCCCAAAGGAAGGAAGTACTGTTCAATTAAATAAAAATTCATTGCCATTTTATAAAGGGATTATTAGTGACTATGAGCACAATCAATTAGAAGTAATAGGTGAGCATATTTTCATCAATGGAAAAAAGGTAACTTCATACACTTTTAAGCAAAATTATTATTGGATGATGGGAGATAATAGACAAAACTCTTTAGATGCAAGAAGTTGGGGCTATGTTCCTTTTGATCATGTTGTAGGAAAACCAGTTCTAATTTGGTTTAGTATAGAAGATGGTAAAATACGTTGGGAAAGACTATTTACTACCGTTGGAGGGAGTGGAGAACCTGTATCTTACTTACTTTATTTTTTAATTGCCTTAGGAAGTTATATTGGATATTCATTATTAAGAAAAAATAAAAAAGAAGTGTAGCAATGGCTCTTTTTATACCAACATATTTCTCACCTATCTCTCAATATAAGGCAATCTTAAATTCAGAAACATTAATTTTTGAAATAGAAGATAATTTTCAGAAACAAACGTATAGAAATAGGTGTTACATCTATGGTGCAAATGGTAAACTACTATTAAATATTCCTGTTTCACATCCAAAGTCTGGTGGAAAAATAAAAACAAAAGATGTTTTAGTTGAAAATTTAGATTGGAAAAAACAACACTACAAGTCATTAACATCAGCTTACAATCACTCCCCTTTTTTTGAATTTTACAAAGATAATTTATTGCTGTTTTTTGATAAAAAACACAAATACCTATTAGACATAACTATAGACTCTTTTCTTCTTATTAATGATGCTTTAGATTTATATAAAAAATATAGCACTACTCTTAAATATGATGTAAATGATGTAAATGATGTAAATGATGTAAATGATTTTAGACATTTTGCTAATGCTAAACATACTACTGACAATTATTTTAAACCTTACACTCAAATATTTGATGATAAGCATGGTTTTTTAGAAAACCTTTCCATATTAGATTTACTTTTTATGGAAGGTCCAAATTCAATTAGTTTTTTAACTTAAATTAATCTAAATTTGATTTTTATATCCCCAACTTTTATCATTTATTGATTTAAGACACCCCTACCCTAATGAATAATATCAGAGAAGTTATAGATGCTTACCACCCATTGTCTGAAAATTCTTATGAAGAATTTACTAAGATAATTTCAAAAAAAAATTATACAAAGAAAACAGTTTTACTAAAAGCCAAAAGGAATATAAATAAGTTTTATATTTTAATGGAAGGTATCGCAAGATCTAAGATGATAGACTCTAATGGAAATACAAGAACTAGAAGCATATTACAAACACCAGTAATATTTACATCAATAAAGCCGATAAAATCCAATACCAATAATACTTATTCATATGTTACAGAATTTGATTGCTTAACAGATGTAACTGTTTATGAAGGTGATTTCTTAGATTTTAAAAGACTAACAATAAAACACCATGACATAAGTATTTTTTACAACTGTATGCTAGAAAAAGCCATAGATCTTGTTTTAGAAAAATCAACAATATTATCTATGTTAGATGCCTCTGGAAGGTATTTATATTTAAAAGATAAAATACCCAATATTGAAAGCTTAATTCAACTTAACCACATTGCTTCTTATTTGAATATAACCTCTATTCAATTGAGCAGAATTAGAAAGGAATTACATTTTAAAAAAAACTAAACATATGTTTATTAATAATATATGAATACGTTATATATTTGATAAAAATTCTACCCTCTAGTATTTTTTATAACAAATAAAAAGGTTAATTATTTAATTAACCTTTTTTATCTTTATATTTGTTTATCAAACATCACTATTCCCCTTTAATTTTTTTTACTTTAATCTTACCCCCTAGCAAATTCGTAAGCTAGACATGAAAAAATTATTAGAACCATATAACCTATCTATAAAGTCTTCAAAAAAAATAATGGAGATTTTTAAAGAAAAAAAATACACTAAGAAAGATAAAGTAAGTTTTTATGGTGAAATTTCGACTAAATTTTATATTTTAAAATCAGGTATTATTAGATCTTTTTATAAAGATGAAAAGGGTAAAGAAAATATACGATTTTTACATAATGGACCAACAGTAGTGGGCTCTTTTTATTCTTTAATCTTAAATAAACCATCAACCATAACTTATGATTGCTTAACAGATTGTACTTTACTAGAATGTGATTTTAAAGTATTTAAACGACTTGCAAAAAATAATGTAGAATTAAGTAATTTATACAATTCTATACTTGAAAAGAATTATCTAGACATGGAAAATAGAATTCATGATCTTACCTCACTTGATGCTACAGAATTATATTTAAAATTAAAATCAGAAAGTCCTGAAATAGAAAAATTAATCCCTTTATATCATATCGCTTCTTATTTAAATGTTACTCCTGTTCAACTAAGTAGAATAAGAAGAGATTTGTATAAAAAAGTTAAGACAACAGACAATATTTAAAGATAAAATAATAGTACTTTTATGTTCTAATTATGATTCTTAAAACTGCAGTTTACTGAGTTAGTTTTATTCAATCACTATAAAAATCTCATACTTGTAGATGTCTTTTAAATTTCTTGTGCATTATGGATTCCATTTTTTAGTTCCATTAGCAATTTCAATACTGTTTTATAAAAAAACCTGGAAACTAGCATATTTAATCTTTATTGGAACGATGCTAATAGATTTAGATCATTTATTAGCCAATCCAATATTTGATGCTAGCAGGTGTAGTATCAACTTTCATCCTTTACATACGTATTATGCCATTGTTGGTTACATACTTATGCTCATCCCTAAAAAAATTAGAATTTTGGGAATTGCATTATTACTACATATGTTTACAGATTATTTAGACTGTTTCCTCTAAATTTTTATGAATCTGGAAAGCAGTTTATTAATATCTAAAGATATCTTTAATTTTATCGCTGCAAAAAGGTAAATTCCTGTTATTAATAAAGTTTTTAAAGCAATATTGACTATTGGATGAAATTGAAAATTCCAGAAATAGAAACTTACAAAAACTAAAAATATCAAAACTATCAGCTGACCTGTCTTATTAGAATATGGTGTAATAGAAAAATTACGCTTCACATACCAAAGTTTAATTGTACTAAAGAACAGTATCACAACTAAGGTTGAAATAGCTGCACCGTCTGTGCTATATAAATCTATGAGCCAATCGTTTAAGAGAATAACTGATAATGCCATTCCAATTGCAAGAGGAAGTAACATTTTATAGTACTTAGAATTCATAATAATTTCTCCATTAATTCCAAGATACATCTTATATAACTTTGCTACAGAAATCATTAAAACTACCCATTTTCCTCCAGAATATTCTTGAGGCAATAATTTAAATAATTCTTGAATATTTAAATTCACTAATAAAAAGAACAAGCCACAAACTAATAATAAGTTGATAGAGCTTTGCTTATATAATTTATTTATTTCAGTAAAATTATTCTCATTAATTGCTTTTGAAGTTAACGGTTGAAGTATTTGCAGCATGGCTCTTCCAGGAGCTTCAATTGCAGTACCTATAAAAACTGCTACAGAATAATAAGCTGCTAAAGCAATTTCTTCTTTACCAGGAATCATTACTTTATCAATATCTAATAAAATTGCTCCTGCACTTCCTGCCAAAATAATATATAAAGAATATTTAAAAACCTCTCTATAGTTTGATGGTAATGAAAAAGTAATTTTAGGGAAGTATAATTTGAAAGCATACAACATCATTATTAGTAGTCTTAAAAAATATGCTCCAGTTAAATAATAAATAAATTCTACTTCAGTAATAAATTCAAAATAGACACAAAATAGCAAAGCCATGACCGCTAATCTATTATACATCTCTTTGATGAAATTCCCAAAAATAGATCTCAACTGAACTTTAGACCATGCATAAAAAACTTCAAAATAGGCAGTAGCTATCGCTACCAAATAAATGATATAGGTATAGTCTTTAATTACTGCATTCTTCTCAGATAACAAAAAACTGATTTGTTCGTAAAAAACATTTCCTAAAAAACCTAAAGGAATAGAAATTAGTAATGGTAAAATCAAGGCAAGATTTAAAAACTTGTCTCTTTCTATTTTAGATTCATAAGAAGAATAAAACTTCACAATAGTATACTGAACTCCAAATGCAGTTATAGGCATTAATAGATTTGCTGCAGATAGTAAAAAAGTAACTAATCCATAATACTCTCCATCTAAAAAACGTGTGTATAAAAAAAGTACATTAACTCCTCCAATAGCAAAAGCTAGATAAACTATTAATGTATTTATAAATGATTGCTTTAGTACAATTCCCAAACTCTAATGTATTAATTGATCAATAGATTTATAAATTTTCTCTCCAACATTGTTTCCATATAATTCAACAGAAAAATCTTTTTTCATGTCTTTATAGGTATCAAACGTCTGTAGAATCTTTTTGGTATTGCTACCCACAACTTTTGCAAACCCATAAGCTACAAGTTCTACCCATTCTGTTTCTTCTCTAACAACTATACATTGTTTTTTATTAAAAAAAGCTTCTTTTTGTAATCCTCCACTGTCTGTGATTACCATAGAACAGTTTTTTAGTAATTCTAACATATCATAATAGCCTACTGGATCTATAAATTGAATTTTTGGATGTATCTCTAATTTCTTTAAAACTGCACTAGTTCTTGGGTGAATAGGTAAAATTACAGTTTGAGTTTTATGGATCTTCTCCAATGCTTGAAATATAGCTGTTAACTTAGTAATATCGTCTGTGTTTTCTTGACGATGAATTGTTGCTAAAACAAATTTATTTTTTTCTAATTTTTGATCTTTAATAATAGATGATTTAATTGCTGAAAACTGACTATAATACACTACAGCATCTTTCATAATATCGCCATGCTTCTCAATTAAAACAGGTAGATTATCAAAACCTTCTTTCTTTAGATTATCAATGGCAGTTTCTGTTGGGCAACTTAATAAATCAGAAACTCTATCAGTTACTATTCTATTAATTTCTTCCGGCATTTTCATATTAAAAGAACGAAGACCAGCTTCTATGTGAACCACTTTAATATTCATTTTTTTGGCTGCTAATGCTCCAGCCATCGTAGAGTTTGTATCACCGTAAACAATCAGTGCATCTGGTTGTTCAATTTGTAATACTTTTTCAATTTTTTCCATCATCTGACCAGTCATGGCTCCATGACTCATACTATTAACCTCTAAATTATAAGCGGGTCTTGGAATCATCATTTCTTCAAAAAAAACAGCACTCATATTAGCATCAAAATGTTGCCCTGTATGAATGATTACCTCTTCTATAGTATTGTATTCTTTAATAATTCTGCTTAATACAGCTGCTTTTACAAACTGTGGTCTGGCTCCTATAACAGTAACTACTTTTTTCATGTATTTAAACTATGGCAGTACATTTTGATGCCTTTAGATTAATTCCTTTCACTAATTATAAACTCTTATCAACTTTCATACCAATTAAGATACTACCTTTTTAATTACTTCTGCAAGTTGACTAGTTATATTTTTTCTGTGATATTGTTCAATATTAACAGATTTTACAAATAACACCCCCTCTTTATAGTCTTTATAAAGGTTTAAAATAGTGGCTTTTAATGCAGTTTTATTTTTAAATCCTACTATTGTTCCTGCATTTGTATTCTTTAGTATCATTGCTGCATCACCGTCTTCAGGCCCAATAGCTAAAATAGGTCGTTTTGCTTGTAAATACTCAAAAATTTTCCCTGTAATGATTCCTTTTGCGCTAGGCACCTCATTAATACTTAATAATAATATCTGCGAAGATGCTTGGTACTTACCTACATCTTTATGATCTAAATAGGGTATTGTCTCAATAGTATTATGATCAAATACTTTTAAGTCTTGAATGACTGCATCATCTATTTTACCTATCAATTTAATTCTTAGATCGTTTTTAAAATTAAGGTTAGTATTACTAATTTCATTTAAAACCTCCCATAAAATTGTAGGGTTTCTGTCAGAATTCATCAATCCAACATGGGTAATTGAAAATTTTTCATCTAATTTTTGAGTTGATAAATCTTCGATTGTATCAAAACCATTTGTTAGTACTTCTATTCTATTGGTATGTTTTAGAAACTTGTCTTTCATAGTTTCACCAACCACAACAACCATATCAGAATTTATTAAAACTTCTTGCTCTAAATCTTGATGTTTTTTGGTGGCTTTTTTTGTTAATGGTAACTGTTGAAAATAATCAATTTCTGTCCAGGGGTCTCTAAAGTCTGAAATCCACTTAATTCCTAATTTCTTTTTTAGCTCTAAACCAATTAGATGCATACTATGGGGTGGACCTGTTGTAATGATAGCATCTATGTGATTATTCTCTAAATAATTGCTTAAAAAATTTACGGAAGGTTGTATCCAAAACTTTCGTGCATCAGGAATAAAATAATTGGCTCTAATGTATTGAATTATGCTACCAAAAAATGTTGGATTTGGGTTTAAAAAACCGGCACTTTCTTTTTTATTGTTTCGTCCAAAAAAAGACAGCATAGAATTTGGCTCAAAAATAGCTTGCTTTAAGATTTCTAAATCTTTTGGTATTTCACTCTCTAAACTCTTGTCTAAAATTGGATATGATGGATTGTCAATCGTATAAATAACAGGCTCTATCTCAAAATCTCTTAAGTATTTAGAAAACTTCAACCAACGCTGTACTCCAGAGCCACCGGCGGGTGGCCAATAATAAGTGATAATTAAAACTTTCTTTTTATAGCTCATCATATAATTTAACTAAAGCTTGAGAAGTAACTTCCCAAGAGAATTTTTTTTCTATAAACTCTTTACCATTATTACCTAATTCTTCAGCTTTCTCTTTATTTTGATACAATTCTATTACTTTAGAATAAAAATCTTCTTCATTTTTTTCTTCATGCACTAACCCACTATGAATACTTTCAACTATTTCTTTTTGAGCTATTGCATTACTAACTAAAATAGGTTTACCAAAACTCATGTATTGAAAAATCTTATTCGCATACGCTACATCATGCTGTATGCTTCTATAGAGAGGAGAAATACATACATTACTAGCTATAATATACGATGGAAATAAAGAAACATCTTTCCACCCTTCGAAATCTACATATGATTCTAAATGTAATCTTTTTACCTCTTCAATTAAAATATGATCTGTTGTATTTCTTCCAACAATAACTAATTTAAAGTTTACTATCTTTTTAGATAATAATTCAGAAGCCCTTATAGCAGTGAGTAACCCTCGTCTTAAATGAGTATCGCCCAGATAAAGCACAACAAATTTATTAGAATACTTTTTTTTAATTTCTTCAGAATAAATAGCCTCCTTATAAAAAGACTGTCTAACAGTATTTGGCACCAATACCATTTTCTCCGGTTGTAAATTATTAATTTCTATAATCTGTTTTGCAAAATTAGGAGATACAGTTATAATTTTATCAGACTTCAAAATAAACTCCTTCTCTTTCTTTTTCCATTTTTTAGGAGAAATAATATACTTTCCAGGAAATTTTTGTAGATGCGGGTAAAACTTCATGTTCTCTGGAATATTATCATGAAGATCTAATACTATTTTTAATTGATGCTTTTTATTGACTTGAAATACAGCACCGGCTATTCTTATATCGTGAATATGTAATACATCTATATTATTTTCTTTGATAAAATGACTTATTTTGGGTGTCATAATCATTCTATATAGAGAAAGGTCATAAGAAAGAGCAGAAAGTTTATAGATAAATTTAGTAGACTTATACCTTCTTATTTCTATGTTACTGATTGTCTCATGTCTTTTTTGTTGGCCATAAGACAGGCAAAATAAAAAGACCTTATGCCCAGAATTTATAAGTGAAATTGCTTCGTTTTCTACCCTTGGATCAGGAGGGAAAACATCATCTAAAACCATTCCAATTCTCAAAATATAATTACTTTAAAATTAAAGCTAAATTTAAACTTACTTAGACAAATCTAAAACTAAAAGTATATTTTATATTAAAAAAAGCTAATTAGTTGTAAAAAAATACTTTAAAATTATTTTTGATTAGTTTCAGTTGCTATATTTGTCTCAAACATTTTATATTTTATATCATTAGCCCCTTCCTTAAATACAAGCCTCAATTAATCTTTTTTCTTCTCTCACTAAATCTATTTGGTCAAAATGGTGATAATAACAAAGAGAGCTTTAAGAAAATTAAATATTATTCTTATACCAATACAGACAGTCTTCTCTATTATGCAGAAAAATTAGAAAAATCTAGTGACAAGTGTATAAGTGATACTGGTAAAAATAATATTGCTTCAGCATATTATAAGGGTGGTAACTTTAAAAAGTCTGAGGAAATAGCACTAGAGATACTAACAAGACTAAAAGATGAAAATTCTATATGTAATATAAATAATAAGCTTCATGCATTAACACGCATATTTTGGATTAAAAATAATCAAAGAAAGTTTGATGAAGCTTTTAATTGCTTAAATCAAAAAATAAATCTTTTAGACAACTATCCACAAAAAAACGAAAGACATTTTAGAGCGAAAATAAATACCCAAATAAACTTGGCTTTATTAAAAAATAATTTAGGCTTTCATCAAGAAGCAATTACTTTATTAAAAGAGGTTATATACACATACCCTTCAATAAAAGATTTCCCTGAAAACACTAATAATAATAATAATATCATAGTAGCTAATAAAGCTAGTGCTTATAATATCCTTGGAGAATCTTATTTTGCATTAAATTCAATTAATAACAATGACAAATATTTAGATTCTACTCTCAATAATTATGAGAAAGCATTTCTTGAGGCAGAAAAATTTATTCCAAAACATCAAAATTCTTTAAGCTTTTATCATTTAAGAATAGCTAATGTTTTAATTAAAAGAAAACAATATAAGAAGGCTCTTAAACTTGTTAATACATTTGATTTAGTAAAGAAATCTCAAGATTATTATTTTTTAAAATCTTTAATTTTTAAAAATTTAAAAAGGGGGGATTCTTCACTTTATTATTCTTATAAATTTTTAAATTTCAATAACACAAGTCCAAATACTGAAAAAAATAAAATTGTTGTATATAATATTCTAGCTAATTTATACAATAATAACTCCAAAATAGATAGTGCTTTTAGATACTCAAAATTAGCATTGGGTATGTTAGAAAAATTAAATAAAAGTAAAACAGAAGCGAATAAAACTCATTTTTTATATGATTTTAATCAAATACAAAAAATAAATGATTCAATTATTAAGAATGAACTAAAGAAAAGAAATAATTTAGTTGTTTTATTTACAACTTTTCTTATTTCATTAATAATTATTGTTGTTTATTTCCTGAAAAAAATAAAAAATAAAAAAATAACTACTGAAAACGTATTACCACCAAAAAAAGATTATTCTATACATATAGAAATAGAAGAAATGGTATTAAAAGAACTTAAAAAGTTTGAACTTTCAAAAGACTATTTAGATAGTACCTTTAGTATTCATCAATTAGCTAAAAACTTAAATACCAATACATCATACCTTTCCTCTGTTATCAATGAAAAAAAAGGAAAAACCTACAAACAATATCTTACTGAGTTAAGAATAAACTATTTAATAACAATACTTCAGAAAGATTCAAAATACAAAAAGTATACGATCCAAGCATTAGGGGAAGAAATTGGTTACACCAATGCTTCTTCCTTTTCAAGATCTTTTAAAAATTATTTAGGAAAAACTCCTTCAGAGTATATTAATTCATTGAAAAAATAATGTTTTTTTTATTTGATATAATATAGTTTTTAACTAAAAAAAAGTTGGCTATGTTAGTCAAATTTTTTAGAAAAATATTGTACTTCTCTTTCACAAGCAAAAAATAAATTTATAGTTATCTGTGGGATTAAAAAAAGCAACTATGATGCTATTCAAGAAAAGTAACAAGTTATTTTAATTAATTAACCTTATTTATCCCTAAAAAATATTTTAGAAGTAAATGATCTTTAATTATAATTATCTAATCTTCAAATTGGACTAATAAATCATAAAATAATAATTCTGGTATATATAAAACTTACCTTAAAAAAATTAACATAAAAAAACCTCGAACTTTAAAAGTTCGAGGAAATTTAATAAATCTACCCCCTAAAATAAGATTTATTTACTTAGAGTTAACTTGTAATAAAACAAGTATAATTCTAAGACATAATAAAGATAGTTAATTTAATGGAGTTTCAAAATTAACTATCGTGCTATTTAGGAAAAGAATAGTATTATATAACTAAATTAATTTTTATACTTTTTTATCGTTAAAAAGAGACCACCTTATTGGAAACAGTCACAAAAAAAAGATTATAAATAAAAAAACCTCGAGCAGTGAAGCTCGAGGAAATTTAATAAATCTACCCCCTAAAATAAGATTTATTTACTTAGAGTTAACTTGTAATAAAACAACTATAACTCTAAGACAATATAAAGATAGTTAATTTAATGGAGTTTTAAAATTAACTATCGTGCTATTTAGGAAAAGAATAGTATTATATAACTAAAGTGAGTTTTTATCATTTTTTATCGTTGAAAAGAGATCAATATTCTTAAATAAAGAACATCCAATTGGGATTAATAATAAAAGCACATAAGAAATTAAAGAAATAAAACTTCCTGTTTGAATTACTTTCGGTTCAAATTTAAATTCTATGTTGTGATTTCCTGCTGGAATTTCAATTCCTCTTAAAACATAATTTACACTTACATGGGGCTTTAATTCACCATCTATGTAGGCATTCCAACCATCTTTATAATAAATTTCTGAAAATACTGCAAATTCATTTTGATTTGAAAAGGAGTCATAGCTTAGAGCATTCAAGGAATATTCTGTGAGTTTAATGGTAGCTAAAGTATCTACATTATATTTTAAAGAATCTTCAAATCCATATGGGTTATAATCTCTAAGTATGGCAACTTCTTTTGTATTTAAGCTATCCAAGGCTATTATTTCTTCATCTGCAGTTTGCACATATCTAATCTCGTTAACAAACCAAGCGTTTCCATTTGCATCAGGGTTTTGCTGAGCTTGTTCTTTACCATCATCTCCAGGTAGAATAAAATACTTAACATTTAGCATATTATAAACCTGCATATTTTGTTTTGCTAACTGAAATTCAATTAAATCTTGATATCTACCCATTTTAGCAGCATGATATCCTCCAATAGATTTATGAAAATAAGAAGTTCGTCCGTCTTGAAAAGGGTCTCCTGTAAAATTAGCGACTCTATAATGGCTTTTATCTTTTAGTATTTGTAAATCTGCAGCAGTTGCAGTAAAAGGTTTGTCTATTTTTCTGGCCTGTCTAAAGTCATCTTTATTTACATATCTAAGATTCACTTGAACCAAATCAAATAAAATTAGCAATGCAAATCCAATAATTGCGTTGGTTTTATTTAGTTGTTGTTTTACAAATAACCAAAGGATTCCAAAACTTAGACTAATTAATACTAAAGATCTAAAACTATCTCTATATAACATAGATTGTCTATCTGCTTTTACAGCATCTAGCAACCCTTCATATTGAGCATAATTAGCATCTCTTAATCCTTCAAAAGGCGAAAAAGCAACTGCATAAAGCAACCCTAGAACAACCAAGCCACTAGAAAGATAGAGTGCTTTTTTTAAGGCTTCTTGTTTTTTTGCTTTTAATATTCTTGAAGAGAAAAATTCTTTAGCAGCTAGAATTCCTAGAAGAGGAATACATAATTCTGCAATTACCTGAAAAGAAGAAACGGCCCTAAACTTATCATATAAGGGAACATAATCAATAAATAGATTAGTTAAAAAATCAAAGTTTCTACCCCAACTCATTAGTATTGCAAAAACTGTTGATGCAACTAACCAATGCTTAATTTTACCTTTTACTAAGAAAACCCCTAGAAAGAAAAGGAACAAAATAACGGCTCCAATATAAGCAGGTGCTTCAACAATTAATTGATCTCCCCAGTAGGTATAAACTTGTTTGGTAAAACCATCAGCCTGCTTAGGTCCAGCAATAGAAGAAACATGCTCATAAGTATTTGAATTCTTACTTAATTTCTCTACAGTTCCTCCGCCCATGTATCTTGGAACTAATAAGTTAAAAGTTTCTGAGATTCCATAACTAAATTGTGTGATATAATCTTTAGACAAACCAGAAGTAACTTCTTTTTTTGTACCATCTGAATTAATAGTTAATGCTGCGTTTCCTCGTGTGCTTACATCTGAATATTCTTTAGTAGCCATTAATCTTGTAGAATTAACACCTACAGCTAACAACATCGCTATAATAATCATAGCAGTTTGGGTGGTAAACTGTCCTATTTTCTTTTTCTGAAGAGCTTCAATGAATTCAATTATTCCCAAAATTAAAATAGCAAATAACAAATAGTAAGTCATTTGAGGGTGATTTGCTTTAATTTCTAAAGCAGTTGCAAACGCTGTAACGGTAAACCCTAGCAGATAACGCTTCTTAAAAATCCATATAATACCTGCTAAAACCATTGGCATATAGGCAATTGCATGCGCTTTTGAGTTATGTCCTGCACCAAAGATGATAATCAGGTAGGTAGAAAAACCAAAAGCTAAAGAACCCACTATGGCTAATTTCCAATCTACCTTAAAAGCTAGTAGTAAAATATAGAATCCTAAGAAGTACAGAAATAAATAATCTGCTGGCCTAGGAAGAAAACGAATTAAACGATCTAAATCTGTAAGATAATCGTTGGGAAAATAAGTTCCTATTTGATAAGTAGGCATACCACTAAAAGCGCTTTCTGCCCAGTAGGGCTCGTCGCCAGTTGAAACCCTATAATCGTTTACCTCTTTTGCCATACCAATATGCTGTGTGATATCGGACTGAGATAATTTCTCCCCTTTTAAAACAGGGTGAAAGTAAAATAATGCGGCAATTATAAAAACTAATAGTGAAGCTAAATGAGGTAAAATTCTTTTTAAATTCATATTAATCTATTTCTTCAAAATCTACATATTCTCCAACGGAATTATTTCCCTGAGTTTTAGAGTTTGGATTCTTATCTATAATAGTCTCACCTTCTTTAGTAGATGAATTTTCTGATTGTTGATTTTTTTGTTGATGGTGCTTTTTGGCTTTTGCTTGCATATTTCCAACTACTTTCTTTAGTAAAAGGGGTGCAAATATTCTTGCTAAAAAACGAAAGCTATAATAAACGATTGATATAATAAGGAGTGTTCTTAAAAAACCCATTAATTCTGCTTGTTGCATGTTAAAATTAAATTAAATATCAAAAGTAACAATTTGATGATAATTGATACGTTAATAGAATACAAAATTTTAACAGTCTTAAAAAAGTATTTATTGCATTTGATGAGTCCTATATTTACAGTATGTTTGTGTAAAACCCAAAAAATTGACAATTTTTAAAAGAAATTACTTCATATCTAAACTTCAAAGATTATGGATTGTGTGTATGATCCTTTTTACTCAAGTTGTTTTAGCTCAGTATACAAATGTCATCAATTCTAATAGGCCAGGTTTTTCAGAAAGCCCTTACAGTGTTGGTACGGGTGTTTACCAATTAGAAACAAGTATTTTTTTTAGAAAAACAAGTATATACCCTACTTTTTCTAGACCAGAATCTTATGGTGCTGATTTTTTGTTTAGAACAAGTTTCTTTCAAGAGAAGTTAGAACTTAATCTTAATTTCGCATACCAAAATGAACAAGTTAGCTTTCAAAATATTTTTAATTCTAGTTATAATAAAACCGGTTTTAGTAAACTTACAGTAGGTGCAAAATATTTAGTTTACGAACAAAAACATACAGACAAATCAAAGGAAATACGAAGTTGGGTAGCTAGGAACAAGTTTGATTGGAAAAGATTAATTCCTTCAGTTGCAGCCTATGCAGGAGTAAACACTGGTATTCCGGAAGATATTTATAAAACAAATAATTTTTCTCCAAAAGCAGGTATATTACTTCAAAATGACCTTACAAATAACTTCAATATTATTACGAATATCTATTACGATAGAATAGGAACTGAACTTCCTGAGTTCTCATACATAATAACAGCTACCTTTAGTTACAACAACAGGTGGTCTATTTTTATAGAAAACCAAACCATGTTAGACAAAATTCAAGCTCAGTCTAATATAGGTTCTGGTATTGCATTTTTATATAATAGAAACATACAAATAAATAGTTCTTTGAGATTATTAACAGATGCAAAATCTTCTGGATTTTACAGCTCAATTGGAGCTTCCTATAGATTTGATAGACATATTGACAAAGTTACCGAACTTGATGAAAATGGAAAACCTGTGAAAAATGATAAAAGTTTTAATGTCAAAGAAAAAAAATTATTTGGTAGATTATTTGGTAAAGTTCGTAATGTTTTTAAAAAGAAAGGTAAAAAACAAGCTTCGGGAACATCTAAGTTAAGAAAGAAAACTGTTGAATCTATCAACAAAAATTCAACTAATAGTAATAATGATGATGAAGTAAAACCCTTGAGAATTAAGCCAAAAAGAACACGAGTAAAACCCTCTAAAATAAAACCTACAAAGGATAAAACTAAAAAAGGGTTTTTAGGTATCTTAAAAGGAAAGAAAAACATTAAAGATGATCTTAAAAAAGATACAGACAAAGGAACAAAAGAACTAGAAAAAGAAATTAAAAAACTAGAAAAAGAAGTACGTAAAGAGGAAGCTAAGACAGATAAAAAAACAAAAAAAGATAGTAAAAAACTAGAAAAAGAAAGAAAAAAAGACGAAGCTAGAAAAAAGAAAGACGAAGCTAAAAAAAACAAAGGAAAAAAAGAGAATGATAATGATACCGATACAAACAGAGTCTAAAACAATAAATAGTAACTAATTTAGTGCCATGATTACACTAAAAGAAATGATTACGAAGAAGGACATGAAGCAATTCGTTCTGTTTCCTTTTTCAATTTATAAAAATAATCCTTATTGGGTTCCTCCTATTATTAGTGAAGAACTAGAAGTTCTTGACAAAGATAAAAATCCTGCTTTTGAAAATGCTGAAGCACGTTTTTTTGTAGCTATAAAAAACGGTGAGATTGTAGGCCGTATTGCAGCAATTATTAATTGGTATGAAGTAAAAGAGCAGCACATTAAAAAGATGCGTTTTGGTTGGTATGATGTTATTGATGATATTGAGGTTTCAAAAGTACTAATTGAAAAGGTTGTAGAAATTGGAAAAGAAAACAACCTAATTTATATGGAGGGTCCTGTTGGGTTTTCTAATCTAGACAAAGTTGGAGTATTAATTGAAGGTTTTAACCATATTGGAACAATGGTTACTTGGTATTCTCTTCCTCACTATAAAGAGCATTTAGAACAAATAGGCTTTGTAAAAGAGAAAGAATATTTAGAAAATAATTTTAAATTATCAAAAATAGATGCAAACTATTATGAAAGAATATCAAAATTAATCAAACGAAGATTTAAACTTAGCTCTTTAAATTTTTCAAAGACAAAAGATATCATGCCTTATGTTGGTGAAATGTTTGATTTATTTAATAAATCATATGCTACATTATCATCTTATGTTCCTATTTCGAATAATCAAATTGAATATTTTAAAAAGAAATATATTAGTTTCATAAATCCAGATTTTATCAAATTTGTAATGAATGAAGATGGCAAGCTTATTGCTTTTGGAATTATGATGCCTTCTTTCTCAAAGGCACTTCAAAAAGCGAACGGAAAATTATTCCCTTTTGGATTTTATCACCTCTTAAAAGCAAAAAGAAATGCAAAAACAGTAACATCGTATTTAATTGGTGTAGATCCTGCATATCAAAACAAAGGAATAACAGCCATTATATTTAGTGATTTTACAACTAGTTTTAAAGCCATAGGAGTAGAAACAGTAATTAGAACACCTGAATTAGAAGATAATAGTGCCATTCATCAGTTATGGAAAAATTTTGATCCAAAAACTCATAAAAGAAGAAGAACATACAAGAAAAACTTATGATCTGTAATTTTAACTAAATAAAGATATTAAAATTCTAAAACCAACATGCAACTATTTTACAATCCAACAATAGATAAAGGTACACAGCAAATCACTTTTGATAAAGTTGAAAGTAGACACATTATAAAAGTACTCCGAAAAACAATGGGAGACCAAATAAAGATTACCAACGGAAAAGGAGAATTATTTAATTGTGTTATTAGCATTGCAAATGATAAAAGGTGTTTAGTTTCTATTGTAAGTAGAGAAGAAAAAAAACAATTTAGAGAATATTACTTACATGTTGTAATTGCTCCAACAAAAAATAATGATAGGTTAGAATGGTTTTTAGAGAAGGCAACCGAAATTGGTATTGATGAAATTACACCTATTATATGTGAAAACTCTGAAAGGAAATTCATTAAAGCTGAAAGACTAGAAAAAATTATCATTGCTGCAACGAAACAATCCTTAAAATTTCATTTACCAAGACTAAATAAAGCCATTTCTTTTGGTGAATTTTTAAAAAAAGAACATCATAATACCGTTTACATAGCGCATTGTGACAAAGGAGAAAAAAAGCTCCTAAAAAATATCATCAAACCAAAAGAACCTGCCACTATTTTAATAGGACCCGAAGGAGATTTCTCTTCCATAGAAATATCAAAAAGTATCAAATCTGGCTATATTCCAATTACTTTAGGTGATGCTAGATTAAGAACAGAAACGGCAGCGTTGGTTGCGGTTCAGAATATTTCATTTATCAATCAATAAGAAACCTTATCTTGCTTTTAAATTCAATTAATTTGTATCTACAAAAGTTCATTATAATTCTTTTTTTTAGCATTAGTTTTCAAATTTTTGCTCAAGAGATAGCCGTCTTAAAATATAATGGTGGTGGAGATTGGTATGCTAATCCTACTGCAATACCAAATTTAATTGAATTTTCAAACAAGCATACAAACACACTAATTACAGAAAACCCAAGATCAATTGCTGTGGGTAATAGTGATCTTTTTAATTTTCCAATTGTATTTATGACTGGTCATGGAAATGTTTACTTTACAGAGAAAGAAGCCAAAAATTTACGTCAATATCTAATTTCTGGAGGATTTCTTCATATATCAGATAATTATGGTCTAGATAAATATATTAGGAGAGAACTTAAGAAAGTTTTTCCTACAATAGAGTTACAAGAAATTCCAACAAACCATCCTATTTACAATCAAACATTTCTTTTAAAAAAAGGATTGCCCAAAATACATGAACACAATAAAAAAGCACCACAAGGCTTTGGGCTATTTTTTGAAGGAAGATTGGTGTGTTTTTATGACTACGAATCTGATCTAAGTGATGGTTGGGAAGATGCCTCTATTCATAACAACCCTGAAGAAATTCGTTTAAAAGCATTACAAATGGGGTCTAATATTATAGAATATGCTTTTAAAAACTGATATAAACATTTCAATAGATAACATAAAAATTAATTTTGACACAGAAGCTCTTTGGATTTTAAATATAGCCTTAGCAGTAATTATGTTTGG
>Ga0115550_1000253_pt1 | contig 46631 bp, 44 predicted proteins | sample COGITO_mtgs_1005_FD_87177 | JGI IMG/M metagenome (GOLD analysis project Ga0115550, IMG submission 87177) | Pelagic marine microbial communities from North Sea - COGITO_mtgs_100511 | ecosystem: Environmental > Aquatic > Marine > Epipelagic | place: Germany:Helgoland, sampling site Kabeltonne...
AGGCGACCCCGAGGGACATGTCATCGAGCCGGCCCACCGCATTGAGACGCGGCCCCAGCGCGAAACCAAGGTCGGCGGCGGTGAGGCGGCGGCCATCGCGGCCTGACACATCCACCAGAGCCTGGATGCCGGGGCGGCAGCGACCAGCCCGGATCCGCTGCAACCCCTGATGCACCAGGATGCGGTTGTTGCCATCCAGCGCCACCACGTCGGCGACTGTGCCGAGCGCCACCAGATCCAGATAATCCGCCACATTGGGGGCACGAATGCCCTGGCGCTCATACCAGCCCAATTGGCGCAGGTGAGTGTTGAGGGCCGCCATCAGATAGAAGGCCACCCCCACCCCGGCCAGGGACTTGGAGGGGAAGTCGCAGCCGTGCTGGTTGGGGTTCACTATCGCATCGGCAGCAGGCAGCTCCTGGCCCGGCAGGTGATGATCGGTGACCAGAACCTGCATGCCGGCGGCCTTGGCCGCCGCCACCCCGGCGATGCTGGAGATGCCGTTGTCCACCGTGATGAGGAACTCGGCGCCGCGTGCCACCGCCAGCTCGACTATCTCCGGGGTCAGGCCATAGCCGAATTCGAAACGGTTGGGCACCAGAAAATCGATGTGGTGGCCGCCCATTGCTCGCAACGCCAGCACGCACAGAGCCGAGCTGGTGGCGCCATCGCAGTCAAAATCGCCTACGATGAGGATGCGCTGCTGGGCGGTCAGCGCCGCCGCCAGCAGGGGCACCGCCTGCTCCATGCCGAACAGGCGCTGGGGCGGCAACAGCTGGCTGGCGCTGCGCTCGAGCAGGGCAGGATCCTCTACCCCCCGGCTGGCAAAGACTTGACGAAGCAGTGGGTGCAAAGTAGCGGGCAGATGGGAATCATCAACTCGCGGACGACGACGGATTTGCAGGGGCATTGATGTGATCCAGTATCTTGAGCAGTTGTTCAGGGCTCTGATAACCCCGCACCAGATCCCCGTTTGGCAGGACCCAGCTCGGCAGCGCCTTGATCCCGAGCCACTGGCTCAGGCCGATATGATGGGCAAGGATCTCATTACAGCCGGTCGCAGGCAAACGATCACTGAGCTCAAGTTCGCTGAACAGGCCAGGATCGCACCAGAGCGCCTGTGCCTCTGCCACATCGGCGAAGGTACCCAGCGCTGGCAGTAACTGCACACTCACCCCCTGTGCCTGCAAAATGGGCAACTCATCCAGCGCGGTACGGCAGTTGCGGCAGGTCAGATCGGTAAACAGGGTGACGCTGTGACGCTCGGGCTCGGCCTTGAGCTGCATACGCCGTTCGCCAATCTGGGCCAGCGCCCGCTGACGTTGCTGACGCTGACCCAGCATGGTGAGGTTTTTCATGTCGTGGCCCAGATCCAGCATGATGCCCTGGAGCACATAGTCTCCCTTGGCATCGGCATAGAGCGGCCCCTGACTGGTGCCCAGCATGAAGAGGCCGGGCATGGGGGTCGCATCCACCAGATAGACCTGAACCCCGAGCCGCTGCTCTATACGCTGTTTCAATAATTGGGGATCCATCCCCGCGCTGGCAGCAAAGGTGCACAGCAGCATCATTCCCAGTAGTAAATGCTTCACTCTTTTACTCACTTGGCATGAACGAATGGACTCACAAGGTAACTCAGGCCATATCCTGGCCTCAACTTGTTAATTACTGATTGATTAATAGAGAGACCAGCAAAAAAATCCCTCCCTGACAGGTTGCCAATTGGGCAGCGGCCCAGCAAGCTAACCGTGACGACAGGAAAAAAGCGGCCATCCTCTGTTTTCCTGATGCTTGATTATTCAAATTTTGATGCGGCGACGGCTGCAATTTACCCATTTTTGGAGGGAAACATGAGTCTGATTCAAGAGTTCAAGGCCTTTGCCGCCCGAGGCAACGTCATCGACATGGCGGTCGGTATCATCATTGGCGCCGCTTTCGGCAAAATCGTCTCCTCCTTCGTGGGCGACGTCATCATGCCACCCATCGGCCTGATCCTGGGCGGTGTGGACTTCAGCGATCTGGCCGTGACCCTGAAGGCTGCCGAGGGTGCAACCCCGGCCGTGGTCATCGCCTACGGCAAATTTATCCAGACCATCATCGATTTTCTGATCATCTCCTTCGCCATCTTCATGGGGCTCAAAGCCATCAACACCCTCAAGAAGAAGCAGGAAGAGGCAGCCGCCCCCACCGGTCCCACCAAGGATCAGGAGCTGCTGAGCGAAATTCGTGATCTGCTCAAATCCCAGCAGGAAAAATAAGCGCCAACCCCTGTCGTGTGTTCGAAAAAAACCGCCCGGGTGAAGTAAAGGGCGGTTTTTTGTTGTGTGAAACATGCACAGACCAAGACTCAGGCCCGGGGGTGGTGCTCGCCGTGCAGCGCCTTGAGTCGCTCATTGGCCACATGGGTATAGATCTGGGTAGTGGAGAGATCGGCGTGGCCCAGCAGCATCTGCACTACACGCAGATCGGCGCCGTGATTGAGCAGATGGGTAGCAAAGGCGTGGCGCAGGGTATGGGGAGACAACTCCCCGCGGATACCGGCACGCTGGGCATAGAGCTTGATCCTGTGCCAGAAGGTTTGACGGGTCATCATGCGGGCCTGCTTGGAGGGAAATACCACGTCCGAGCTGGTGCCCCCCAGCAGCAGGGTGCGGGCCTCCCGGTAGTAACGCTCCAGCCAGTGCACCGCTTCCTCCCCCATGGGCACCAGTCGCTCCTTGTTGCCCTTGCCTACCACCCTCACCAGCCCCTGACGCAGGCTGACATGCTCGGCGGTGAGCCCCACCAGCTCGGATACCCGCAGCCCTGTGGCGTAGAGCAGCTCCAGCATCGCCTTGTCCCTCAGCTCCAGCGGGTCGTCCACCAACGGTGATTGCAACAGTGCTTCCACCTCGGCTTCACTCAAATCAGAGGGCAGCTTCTTGGGCAGTTTGGGCCCCTCCAGCAACACGGTCGGATCATCGCTGCGCAGCTTTTCGCGGTTCAGATACTGGTAAAAGCGGCGCAGGGCAGACAGAAAGCGAGCCGTGCTGCTGGCGGCAAACTGGTGGTCCACCCGCCAGGCGAGATAGTGCTGTATGTCATCCATTCCCGCCAGCAACAAAGAGCGCCCCTGCCCGTCGAGCCAGAAAGCAAATTTCTCCAGATCGCTGCGATAGGAGCTGACAGTGTTGTCAGAGAGTCCCCGCTCCAGCCAGAGGGCGTCGAGAAAGGGTTCGATCAGGGGATGATTGTGCACGGCGGGGGCTGGCTTGGTCATGGTACTGGGTTTTGGGCAAACGGTGGCTCATTGTAGCGCGCCCGGCGCCGGACGACAGCGGGATCTGAGGGGCGGTACCACGCTTGCCCCGTGAAGGGCGTCGGTCTATCTGCTAAACTGGCGCCCCTCCCTGTTGCCTCCGGGCGCGTACGCCCCACGCGCCGCCAGGATGAAGAGCGATCTGTTTTACGGTAAGGACAGTGCGATGAAGATAGGTTTGTTTTACGGTTCCACCACCTGTTACACCGAGATGGCCGCCGAGAAGATCCGCGCCCTCATTGGCCCCGAGCTGGTCGATATCCATAACATCAAGGATGTGCCCCTTGTCCGCATGCAGGAGTACGACATCCTGATCCTGGGCATCTCCACCTGGGATTTCGGCGAACTGCAGGAAGATTGGGAATCCCGTTGGGAAGACATAGCCGATGTCAATCTGGAGGGGCGCATCATAGCCCTGTTTGGCATGGGCGATCAGCTGGGATATGGCGAATGGTATCAGGATGCCCTCGGCCTCCTGCACGATCAGCTGGTGCCCAAGGGGGTCAAACTGGTGGGTTACTGGCCAAACGAAGGGTACGAGTTCGACGCCTCCAAGGCGCTGATCGACGATGGCCGGCATTTTGTCGGGCTGGCCCTCGATGACGCCAACCAGTATGACCAGACCGAATCCCGCATCGAGCAGTGGGTCGACCAGATCCTCGGCGAGATCCACGAACTGTTGTGAGCCCCTGACCGGCGGCCAGTGTCCCGATGCATTGGCCGTCCGGGCGCAGTTATCGCACCGATTTTCTCAATCGGTATCATCGCTTGACGCTATAGCGACTTTTTTGTGCTGGTCTGCAACAATGCAATCGACACCCCATAACACAATCAGAACGGGTGTCGGAAGCAAACAGGAACAGACCAGAAAAGGATATTCTATGACCCCATTCTCCCTGTTGGCCCCCGCCATTGCCCGCGACGTACTCGATCACGCGCTGGCGCTTGGGGCTGACTTCGCCGAGCTGTTTGTGGAGCGCAAACGCCGCAGCCAGCTCAGCCTGCTCTCCAGCCAGATAGAGAACATCAGTGGCGGCCTCGATTTCGGCATAGGCGTGCGCCTGTGCTACGGCCACAAGGTGCTCTACGGCTACACCAATCTGGCCAGCCGCGACGAGCTGCTGCGCATCGTCACTCTGCTGGCGGCCAAAGACAGACGCGACCCAGTGGTGACCGCCACCGTCTTCGATTTCACCCGATTGACCGATCGCAACCCGGTGGCGTTACCGCTGTCAGCCGACAAGCAGCTGGAGCAGAAGATTGCCTATCTGCACGCCATGGATGCGGTGGCCCGTGCCGAGAGCAGCAAGGTGAGCCAGTTCTCCGGCAATGTGCTGGGCTGGGAGCAGGAGGTGGAGATCTTCAACAGCGAAGGGTTGCAGGTGAGCGATCGCCGCCACTACAACCGCATCATGGCCCAGACCATCGCCGTTGAGGGGAGCGAGCAGAGCGTGGGCTATGAGGCGCCCGGCGCCCTGATGGGCTGGGAACACGCAGATCGTATCGATCCGCGCGAGCTGGCCCTCACTGCCACTCGCCAGGCGCTGGTGAAACTCGGTGCAGCCCCCTGCCCGAGCGGCACCCTGCCGGTCATCATGGAGAGCGGCTTTGGCGGCGTCATCTTTCACGAGGCTTGCGGCCACCTGCTGGAGACCACCTCGGTCGCCAAGAAGGCCTCGGTATTCCACGACAAGATGGGCCAGCTCATCGCCAATCCGGCAGTCAGCGCTGTGGATGAAGGCTTGCAGAGCAACGCCTGGGGCTCCATCAACGTCGATGACGAAGGGATGGCGACCCAGCACACCCAGCTCATCAAAGACGGCGTGCTGACCGGTTTTCTGGTGGACAGAATGGGCGCCCTCAAGACAGGTTACGCCCGCACCGGCTCGGGAAGGCGCGAATCCTACAAATACGCCCCCACCTCGCGCATGCGCAACACCTATATCGAACCGGGCAACCACAGCCTCGACGATATGCTGGCCACGGTCGAGCACGGCATCTATGCCAAGAAGATGGGGGGCGGCTCGGTGCAGCCGGGTACCGGCGAGTTCAACTTCAACGTGCAGGAAGCCTATCTCATCGAGCACGGCAAGATCACCCGCCCGCTCAAATCGGCGACCCTGATCGGCACGGGCCCGCAAGTGCTCAAAGAGATCTCCATGGTCGGGAGCAATCTGGCGCTGGCCGCCGGCATGTGCGGCTCCGTCTCGGGCTCGGTACCCACGTCTGTCGGCCAACCCGCCTTGAAAGTTGACAAGATCCTGGTAGGAGGGAACGCCTGATGAGCACACTCGATATGAACAACCTGCTCACCCGCCTGCTGGAGAAGGTCGCCGATCTGGGCGCCGAGGCGGATATCATCGCCAATCAGGACAAAGCCTTCTCCCTCAAGGCCGACAAGGGGGAGCTCGGGGAATACAAGGTCACCAGCAGTCAGCAGCTCGGCATTCGTCTGATCAAGGATGGACGGGTCGGCATCGCCTACTCGGAATCCCTCGATGAGGCGGCGCTGGATGCCATGCTGCAGGATGCGCTGGATGCCAGCCGCTTTGCCAAGGTGGACCCGGATCAGCGCATCTCGGTTGCCGGCAGCCGGATCAGCACCGACTGCACCGAGATAAACCAGCCCGATACCACGGCGGTAGAGGAGAAGATCGCCCTGGCACTGCGCCTCGAGGCGGATATGCTGGCACAACCTGATGTGACCGGCGCCCCCTACAACAGTTTCTTCGAGGGGGAGAGCCGCCTCTGGCTCGCCAACAGCCTGGGCAGCCTCTGCCAGCACAGTGAATTCAGCGTCGGCTGCTATACCTCGGCGCTGGTGGAGCGGGATGGCCGCCAGTCGATGCACTCGCAAGGGCAGTATGGCCGCCGCTTCGACGAGCTGGATAGCCAGATCCTTGTCGAACAGATCTACGCCGTGGCCCATGACCTGCTGTCAGGGGAAGCGGTACCGAGCGGTCGCTACAGCGCCATTTTCAGTACCAACTGCTTCGCCAGCCTGTTTGGCTGCTTCCAGGCAGCGCTCTCGGGCAAGTGGGCCCAACAGGGGATCAACCCCTGGCGAGACAAGGTGGGTCAGTCTGTGGCTTCCCGCTGGCTCACCCTGGAAAGCCGGGCCTATATGCCGGGCGGCATGAACATCAAGGCGTTCGATGGCGAGGGGACTGCCACCTCGGATCTGTTGCTGATTGGCGAGGGCGAGCTGAAAACCCTGCTCCACAACAGCGCCACCGCCCACCACTTTGGCGTGGCGAGCAACGGCTCGGCCGCCCGCAGCGCCCGCAGCGCGCTGGATGTGACCACCCGCCATCTGGTGTTTGGCACAGGTCCCCACAGCGAGGCAGAGGTCAAAACCGGCGAGTATCTGGAGCTGGTCAAACTCGATGGCCTGCACTCAGGGGCCGATGCGGTGAGCGGTGACTTCTCGTTCGGCGCGTCTGGGTTCCTGTGCCGGAATGGTGTGCGAATCCAGCCGGTGCGCGGCATCACGGTAGCAGGCAACTTCTACCGCCTGCTCGGCGAGCTGGAAGCGGTCGGCGACCATCTGAAGCACAACGATGGCAAGGGCTTCTACGCGCCGCTGATCCGTTTTGGTGGTTTGAACATTGCGGGCAAGTAACCCCCGCATTTAAAGAGAAAATGGCACTTTGTCCCGTTCTGAACAGCAAGAGGGCAACCCCAAGGGTTGCCCTCTTTTTTATTCTGACCTGTGGCTTGGAGCTTGCTGACAAATGGTCAAATAATGCTCATGCCCCGCCTGGCACCGTCGATACTGACAATGCAAGGCAATGAAAACGCGGTTTCCTACCAAAGTGCAAGACAATATGGAGGTCTGCATGAAGACAATCGCAATGGCGATCACCCTCGCCACACTGGGCATATCGATGGCACAGGCCGCTTCGGCAAGCAGCACAGGACGCATCACCTTCAGCGGCGCCATCGTGGAAGATGCCTGCCGCGTCAACCAGCAAGAGAAGCAGATGCAGATCACCTGCCTCTCCGGCCCCTCACAAACAACCGAGACAGTTGATCTGCAACAGCTGGCAAGAGAGGCGTCAATGAGCCTCTCCCACAGTCAGGTTTCCTACCAGTGGGTCGATGAAGGCCGCACAATGGCGATCGTCACCATCAGCCACAAATAATCCCCCACTGCCGAGGACAGAAACAACAACGGCGACCATAGGGTCGCCGTTGTCATTACCGAGTCTCACATTCAAGCCATCAGGCTCAGGGGTTGAGACGCGTCGGCATACCGGTACGCTGTTCCAGCACCTGTTTGACCACATTGGAGTCGCTGTCGGCATGAGCGATGAAGCGAGTAATGGCAGGAGTCATGGGAAGCGGCACGGACGCCGAGGAGTTGAACTCTTCCTCGTTGCGTGACAGTGGCTCATGGACTTCCATGTAGCGACCGCCATCGGGCTCGACCGTGGACTTGACCGGCTGGTTGACGAACTGGACGCGGGTGCCGACCGGCACGTTGTCGAACAGATACTTGATGTCGTCGGCGCGCAGGCGCACGCAGCCGCTGCTCACTCGCAGACCGATGCCGAAGGTGGCGTTGGTACCGTGGATGGCATACAGGTTGCCGATATAGAGGGCATGCAGACCCATGGGGTTGTCCGGACCCGCAGGCCAGACCGCAGGCAGTGTCTTGCCCTGGGCCGCATAACGGCGACGGATGTTCTCGGTCGGAGTCCAGGTCGGGTTGGCACGCTTGCGTTCAACCTTGGTGATCCAGTTTTCCGGGGTATTCACCCCCAGCTGGCCGATACCGATGGGCAGCACTTCGACGACATTCTTGCCTTTCGGGTAGTAATAGAGGCGCATCTCGGCCACGTTGATGACGATCCCTTCACGGGGCACATTTGGCAGGATCAGCTGATGAGGAATGATCAGCTTGCTGCCCGGTGTCGGCAGATAGGGGTCGACCCCGGGGTTGGCCTCCATGATGTTGGTCAGGCCCAACTGGCAGTCGGAGGCGATCTGCTCCAGCGGGCGATTGTCCGCGGGTACCACATACTCCAGGTTCTCACCGATCAGGCGGCTATTGGCAGCGGGCAGCTGGTATTCAACGGCAGCAGCCTGATAGCTGACCAGCGTCAGCGTAAATAAAAGGGCCGAAGCGGCAGTGCGAAAAGGATTCATAAAATTCCTGTGTGGTTTCCTGTACCAAGTTGGCCGGGGGCCGTGTCATCCTCGGTCTGACCTGTGACGAGTCACCTTGCGCCCGAGGCCAATCACCGAGCGCGCATTCTTCCCTGAGTCGGACAAAATTTCAACGTCAGGATGGCTCTTTTTGCATGAACAGTCTATTCACTGCCCCTGACTTGTCATTTTTACCCTTGCCAAGCTAACAATCAGCAAATGAGTAGAGCATGAACAAAAGGGAGACCCATGGGTCTCCCTCTCTTCAGCAAGCTCTGGCAAGCAGGCGGGCTACAGCCTCCCTGATGGCGGCCCTGGCATCCAGCCTGCCCATCTCGTCGGCCAGCAGGCGCGCCCGTGCCCGATAGCGGGGCTCGTGCACCACCTTGCGCACTGCCGCAGCCACGGCCTCTGCCGTCGGCTCGTTGCTGTGCAGATTGATGCCCACGCCACTCCATGCCACCCGGGTAGCCACCTCGGCCTTGTCCTCTCCTGTGCCTGCCACCACCAATGGCACACCGTGGGCCAGTGCGGCCTGCACAGAGCCATAGCCGCCGTTGGTCACCAGCACGGCGGCACGGGGCAGCGCCAGCTCGAACGGCACATGGTCAGTGACGATGGCATTGGCGGGGATGGATGGCCCCAGCAGCGCCGGATCCCGCCCGCCCGTGGTCAGCAGCAACTGCACCTCGTCACCCGCCAGCCCCTGCATGGCCGGGATCAGCAGTTGCCCCAGATCCACGTTGGCCAGGGTGCCCTGGCTGACAATGACCAGCGGCCGCCCATCCAGCCGTTCCCACCAGGGCGGCGGCGTCAACGCAATCCTGGGTGGCAACAGGGGGCCGATATGACGGATCAGCCCCTCAAGCTCCGGCCGCTCATATTCAAAGCCGGCGCAGGAGAGCTGCAGAAAGGCATCCGGCGCCGTCACCATCACATCGGTGAAGGGGGCCGCCAGCGGCGGCGCACCCGCCTCGACCAGGGCAGCATCGAAGCTCTGCTGCACCTCGGCCTGCAGTCGCCGGGTCTGTTCATCCAGCCATGGCAGCTCGCCAAGGGAGAGGCGCAGCTCGGGGGGGATGCGCGGGCCATAGAAGATGGCATCCGGGCTCGAGAAGGAGACCGGGTTCACCCCCAGCATCAGGATCGGCACCGGCCTGCCATGGGGTTGCTGCAGCAAGGGCAGCACACCGTAGAAGCCGTTCTCCACCAGCAGCAGATCCACCCCCTCTTCAGCGATCAGCGCCCGCAGCTTGCGATCGTGCGCAGGGATGGGCGCGGCGAAAAAGCGCCTGAGCGCCAGCGCCATCTGGGCTGTGCCGCTCAACTCGGCACGCTCGGGGAAGTGCTGCTCCAGCGCCCGGTAGTCAAAATCCACCTCAGGGGAGAAGGACACAAATTCGGCGCCGCTCTGGCGGATCCCTTTTTCGAACAGGGCCCCGCACAGCATCAACACCCTGTGCCCCTCCCCCACCAGCAGGCGGGCCGCCGCCAGCATGGGATTGACGTGGCCCGGGGTGGCGGTGGCCACCAGCAAAATGGTCGCCATCACGCCGCCCCTTGCGGCGCCAGCGCCGGGTTGAGGCAGAGCGGGCTGGCCTGGACATGGACCCGCTGGATATGGCGTGCCGAGCGGGCGGTGAAGCCTTCCCGCCCGTGCAGCAGACCGAAGTTGTCGGCGATCACCACATCCCCCGGCTGCCACTGGTGGGCATAGAAGTAACGGGGGTCATAGAGTCGCTCGTGCAAATCCTGCAGGAAGGCGGCCTGATCCTCGGGCGGGATCCCCTCGATCTGCAGCGCATGCTGGTTGAGGAAGCGAACCCCCTCGCGCGGCGGCTCGTTGTAGCGCATGACGGTTTCACCGCTCACCGGATGAGGCACCAGCAGGGGCGAGCTCACCTCGCCACCGTAGTGAACCACCTGCTTGATGCGATAGGTGATCCGCACTCGCTCCCAGCGCGCCAGCCGCTCGCCATCGAGATCCACCAGCAGCTGGCGGGTATTGATGAAGGTGGTGCGCCCGCCCTCATCGGCGGCCGGTGCATGCACGCAGTGAAACAGCTGGAACTCCGGCACGGTCGGCTTGTACATGCCATCCCAGTGCAACGGCACATAGCTGGAGTCGAAGATGTGATCGGTGGCGTTCTCGTGCTCCTTCACATCCAGCACGGCGCCGAAGGGCCACATCATGATCTCGCCCCAGCGCTCGGCGTAATGGGTCAGCCGCTCGGGGTCGACAAAGCCAGAAGCAAACCCACGCAGGATCAGCACGCCGTGGCGACGGGCCAGTTCGCGCAGCGACCCGACCGGCAGCGCCTGTACCGGCTGCTCGCTCCTGGCCGGTTCGATCAGCAGGCCAAAGGGAGCCTGGGGACGGATGCGGCAGAGCTCGCCGCCGAGGGGAATAATGGATGCTGTCATGGTGAACTCCTCAGGCGGCGGCCTGCTTGCTGCGGATCAGGTAGTGGCTCGGACGGCCGTGGATATGGACCAGTTCGTGCTCCAGAGCCAGCACGTCGCGCCGTTTCATCAGCACGAACTGGCCATCCAGATTGGCCGCGACCCCGTGCCAGGGAGTAAGCCAGTCATCCCGGGTCGGCAGCATGTGAATGCCCATCTTCAGGCTGTGGCTGGCCTGGGGGTGGATGGAGAGACGGATGGCTTCGGGGAAGCGCTCCGCCAGCAGCTTGCCCCAGGCGCGGCTGCGCTGGATCACGCCGTGGGTGCGCGACTTGGCATCCCGCTGCAGCGCCGTGTTGGAGAGTGGCGTGTCCGGCAGCTGACTGTCTTCATAGAGGAAGCGGGTCATGGCACGATAGAGACGAACCCCCTCCTCCGTGGTCTTTACCTCTTCACTTATCTGCGCCAGCGGCTCGGCATAACGCTCGACCAGCTGTTCACGCAGGGTATCGAAGTCGCGGCTGGCGCAAAACTCGGCCATGCCCGCCACCATCCCCAGGTGGAAGACCCCGAGGTGGGTTGCCCCCAGCTCCAGGATCAGCTGCTCGATATGGGCCTGATAGGCATCGATGGCCGGGTCCGATACCCGGATCAGATCGCCGAAGACGTGGCCATCCGAGCAGATGAGGATCCGCATGCCGGGCCGGTAGTACAGCTGGATGCGCTGGCAGAGGTGATTGAGAAAGCTGAGGGAGAGGCGCTCCGCCATGTCCGGCAGGGTGCCGAGTACCTTGTTCGGGTTCGGCGACTTGGTGGGAAAAGCGGGCAGGACGCAGGTGATGGTCTCGCCCCGCTCGATGAAGGCTTGCAACCGGGGGATCTGGATGGCGGCCACCTCCTGCTCTTCGCTGTGCCGGTCCAGGATGGGATCGGGGAAGCGGCGACGATAGGGCAACAACTCGGCAAATATCTCACGGGCAATTTGATGGGAAGATAAACCACTCATTATTCCGGCTCCTTTAGGCAGGATAAAATCAATAAAGATGACTCTTTATCAATGCGTCCAGTCTCTGTCGTTATTATGGATGTATCCGTTTGCTACCCAAACGAATCGAGAGGGGACAGTAGCCGAGATGAAGTCAGGCTATCAATTCGCCATTAATGTAAAGAGATTCAACCCAGCGCTAACAATCTATTTCGCATAAGCAAACTCACTCTATGCATATGAATAAAAACAGATTTAATGAATAGTTTGGCGTATTAAAAAGCACCAGTCAGGAAAGTTCCCCACCGGCTTTATTATTCCGTCACAATTTGACTCGTGGATTATTTAGCTCAACTTAACAGTGATATTTTCTCATGCCGGCAATGCTGACCATTTCGCTTTAAATATCGCAAACAATTATCCAGCTGCATATTAAGCGGACGAACAAAAGCTGGCTCTGGTAATCAAGACAGGAAGTGACGGGCGGGATGATTCATCGCTGACCCACAGCGGCATCGCCATGGTTTTTCATGGTGGCGACCCCGATCGGAGCCGCCAGGCGATTCAAGGCTGGGCCGGGTCGGCCGCCAGATAATCCAGGGCCGCCCGCCAGCCCATTTGGTAACCCTGCTCCAGCCGCCCCTTGTCTGTGGTCATGCGACCGACCCGAAAGCCCGCCGGCGGGTGGATGAGCCGGATGTGACAATCTGCCGGTGGCTGGCGGATGAAGTCGATGGCGTCGTTGTAACTTTGATGACGCGCCAGGCTGGCGCGAGCCAGGGCCGGGGTCTGGCGCAGCAGATAACGATGCAGGGCCGGCAGGCGCGGCGCCCGCTTGCGATAGCCGAGGGGGCGGGAGAGCACCACAGTTATATCGCGCGCCCCCTGCTCGTAGGCGTGTCGCACCGGGATCGAGTCGGCCACCCCGCCATCCGTCATGGCTTCCCCGCCGATACGCACGAAGTCGCGATAGACCAGGGGCACAGAACAGGAGGCCTTGATCTGCTGCTCCAGCTCGGCCGCGTTCCCCTTGAGGTAGGCGGCCTGACCGTCCGAGATCCGGGTGGTCACCACTGTCAGCGGCACCGGATTGACGGCAAAGCGGGCCAGATCGAGTCGGCACTCGCGGATGGTGATCTCCCACAGCCAGTCGAGATCGAGCCAGTGGCCGCCACGCACGAACCTGGCCAGACTGATGAACTCGGGGCGGCAGGAGTAATCCGTGATGACGCTGTGGTTACGCCCCCGCTGGCCGGCCAGAAAGGCCGCCAGATTGACCGCTCCCGCCGAGACCCCGATACAGTGATCGAACGCCGTCCTGCCCTGTGCCAAAAAGGCATCCAGCACACCCGCGGCAAAAATGCCGCGCATGGCGCCCCCCTCGACCACCAGGGCCGTTTGCCGCCGACTCATCTCACCTCCCGCTGAATTTGCTCTGTGAATGGACTCACACTTTGACCCATCCGGTGCCCATCCCCACGTTGCGCTCCCTATAATGGGCGCGCCTCTGCTCTGGTGCCATGAGGTATAACTTATTGATGCTACGGAATATTACAATGAAAAAAATCAGCAAGTCCCTACTCGCCGCTGCCATTTCCCTCGGATTGATGGCAGGCTGTCACAGCAACAATGACTCCGAGACTCCAGATACCATGGTTCGCTTCGCTACCTTCAACCTCTCCTTTGATCGCACCGCTCCCGGCATGCTGAGCGGGGAACTGGCCCTGACCCGCGCCGAGCAGGACACCCTGCTGGCACGCTATCAGGCCGGTGATGCCAGTCTGGGTCAGGCCGAGATCACCCGGGCCAAAAATGTGCAGCAGATCCGCAATATCGCCGAAATCATCCAGCGCACACGGCCGGATGTGTTCCTGCTCAACGAGTTCGACAACGACGGCAAAGGCGAAAATACCGCCGACCTGAAGGCGTTCAACGACAACTACCTGGCCCACGCCCAGCACACCGAAGTGACCGCCATCAGCTACCCTGTGCTGCAGAATTTTGCCACCAATACCGGCCTGATGAGCGGCCATGATCTCAACCTGGATGGCAAGGTCAACACAGGGCCGGACGACGCCTGGGGCTTTGGCAACTACCACGGCCAGTACGCCTTCGCCGTCATGTCCCAGTACCCCATCGATACCAAGCAGATCCGCACCTTCCAGCACTTCAAGTGGAAGGATATGCCCGGCGAATCGAACCCTGTCATCGACGACTGCAGCAACCCCAAGGCCCCGATCCCGGCGGGCCGCCAGTGTGGCGATGCCTGGTATGACGACGCCGCCTGGCAGGCATTCCCGCTCTCTTCCAAGAACCACGCCGACGTGCCGGTGCGCATCAAGCGCGGCGACAAGGAAGAGGTAATCCACTTCCTTGTCTCCCACCCGACCCCGCCCATCTTCGGCAACGCGGCGCGCCACAACGTCAAGCATAACCGCGCCGAAGTCGCCTTCTGGCAGGACTACGTGGAGACCGCCAGCTACATGGTGGATGACGCAGGCAAAGCCGGCGGCCTGGCCGAGGGCGCCAAGTTCGTCATCGCCGGGGATCTCAACGCCGATCCCCAGATTGGCGACGGAGATCTCACCGCCATTCAGGATCTGCACAACCATGTACTGGTCAATCAGGCGGTCACCAACGGCGCCATCATACCGGTCAGCCAGGGTGGCCCCGAGTGCCTCGCCAGCCAGCCGGATCAGTGCAAGCGCAACAACAAGCGCCCCACCCCGGAGCGCATCACCAGCAGCAGCGGCCTGCAGCTCGATCACCTGCTGCCCTCCGCCAACCTGAACGCGGTCGCCTCGGGCGTGTTCTGGCCCGCCAGCTTCGAGCCGGGCTATCACCTGGTGTACGACGCCAAGCTAGGCATTGCCAAGGGAGTCAGCTCGGATCACCGGCTGGTGTGGGTCGACTTCAAGCTCGACTAATTTGATGTTGTTATCAACAATCAGGGGGCCCGCGGGCCCCCTGATTGTTTTCAAACAAAGTGAAGCGCCCTTGGTCACGACAAGCGCCAAGGCGCACGGCAATGGGGGCTATTGCCAAGGTGGGGCGACGGGATCACAGAACCCGGTTACCAATGAGGCTAGAATGGGGACTCTTGTCGCCAGGCTCTGGCGATGATGCCTCCGCTTTCACTCATCGAGGACACGCTTCATGGAACTCCTTCTTCTCAGCAACGGTAAAGCCACCGAATTTCCGGGTCTGCTCGGTTGGGCCCGGGATAGGGTGCAAACCCTGCTCGCCCGCAAACAGGTCAAACGCATATTGCTGATCCCCTATGCCGTGATCCGCAGCGACTGGGATGCCCGCGCCCGCGACCTCACCGAGAGTCTGGGGGTGGAAGCCATCAGTATTCATCAGTTTGATGACCCTGTGGATGCCATCAATCAGGCTGATGCCATCTTCATCAGCGGTGGCAATACCTGGCGCCTGAACCAGCTGCTGCACGAATATGGTCTGGTCGTGCCAATCCAGCGCGCGGTACGCGAGCGGGGCGTGCCCTATGTGGGCTGGAGCGCAGGCTGCAACGTGGCAACCCCCAGCATTCGCACCACCAACGACATGCCGGTGTGCAACGCCGCCGTGCTGCCTGCGCTGGGCCTGTTCCCGTTGCAGATCAACCCCCACTATCTGGATGCCAGCATCAGCGGCCACATGGGCGAAACCCGCGACGAACGTCTGGCAGAGTTCTGCGCCATCAATCCGAGCGAATACGTGGTGGCCCTGCGCGAAGCCAGCCTGCTGCAGATAAGCGGTGAGAGCAGCGGCGACACCCTCGAATACTGGAGCGCCCGCGGCGAGAGCTACAAGATCTTCAAACACGGCGAGGAGGTGGAGGAATTCATGAATGCCACCCCGCTGGCGAAGTTGACCCCCTTTAGCCCTCGCGGCTGACTGCCCATGAAAAAGGGGGCATAGAGGTGAGGTGCTGATCTGAGCCGCCGAACCGGCGGTTTGCCATGCTGTAAGGGGCAAGGGATCTTCCCTCGCCCCTTGTTTTGTTAGACGGGAGTATGCCATGACGACACGGATCGAACACGACAGCTTCGGGGAGATAGAGGTACCAGCCGCGCGGCTGTGGGGCGCCCAGACCCAACGCTCCCTGCTCCACTTCGACATCTCGGGGGAGCGCCAACCCGCCGAGCTCATCTGCGCCCTGGCCCGCATCAAGTCTGCTTGCGCCCGGGTCAATCACGCCAAGGGGTTGCTGCCCGCCCGCACGGCCCAGGCCATCATGAGCGCCGCCGATGAAGTCCTGTGCGGCCTGCATGAGGAGGAGTTTCCACTGCGCGTCTGGCAGACAGGCTCGGGCACCCAGACCAACATGAATGTCAACGAGGTACTGGCCAACCGGGCCAGCGAACTGCTCGGCGGTCCGCGGGGGCAGGGCTGTCTCGTCCATCCCAACGATCAGGTCAACCTCAGCCAGTCGAGCAATGATGTCTTCCCGAGCGCCATGAACCTGGCGGCCGTCACTGCCATTACCTTGCAACTGCTGCCAGCCCTGATCACCCTGAGCGCGACGCTGGCCCGCAAGGCCCACGCCTTCGACGACATCGTCAAGATTGGCCGCACCCACTTGCAGGATGCCACCCCGCTCACCCTGGGGCAGGAGTTCTCCGGTTGGGTCTCCCAGCTGGAACAGGGGGAGCGCCACATTCGAGCCGCCCTGCCCCATCTGTGCGAGCTGGCGCTGGGGGGCACGGCCGTCGGCACCGGCCTGAACACGCCACCCGGTTTTGCCGATGCCGTGGCGGCCACCCTGGCGGAGCAGACGGGGCTGCCGCTGGTGAGTGCTCCCAACAAATTCGAGGCGCTGGCGAGCAGCGATGCCCTGGTTCATGCTCACGGCGCCCTCAAGACGCTGGCCGCGTCGCTCATGAAGATCGCCAACGACGTGCGCTGGCTGGCCAGCGGCCCCCGCAGCGGGCTCGGTGAGCTGCTCATCCCGGAAAATGAACCCGGATCCTCCATCATGCCCGGCAAGGTCAACCCGACCCAGTGCGAGGCGCTCACCATGCTGTGTGCCCAGGTGATGGGCAACGACGTGGCAATCAACATAGGCGGCGCCAGCGGCAACTTCGAGCTGAACGTCTTCCGCCCACTGATTGCCCATAACTTTTTACAGAGCGTGCGTCTGCTGGCCGACGGCATGCAGAGCTTCCACGATCACTGCGCCACCGGCATCACACCGAACCGGGCCCGCATAGACGAGCTGCTGGCCGGCTCCCTGATGCTGGTCACGGCACTCAACCCTCACATCGGTTACGACAAGGCGGCCGAGATAGCCAAGCGGGCCCACAGTGAGGGGCTCAGCCTGCGGGAGGCCGCCATTGCCTCCGGCCACCTCACGGCGCAGGAGTTCGATGCCTGGGTTGTGCCAGCCAACATGGTGGGGCGACGGGGGATCTGACATGAGTGCTTGCTGAAAAATGAAAAAGCCGGGCATGCCCGGCTTTTTCATTGTGCAATTCGTCGTTCAGGGTTTGATCAGCTTGCTCAGGGCATCCAGCTCGCTCTGGGCGGCCAGCAACTTGGCCTGGGCCTCTTCCAGCTTGGCCTGCTTCTTGGCGATCTTGTCCGGCTTGCCCGACACACGCGCATTTTGCAGCTCGAGCAGCCGCTCGTTCACCTGCTCTTTCAGCTTGGCTACCCGTTGCTGCTGCTCCTTGAACAGACCGTCATCGGTACAGTGGGCCTCTATGTTGCGCAGCGCCTGCTCCAGCCCAGCTATCTGATCCGCATTATTGTGCGCCTTGGCGAAGACCAGCTGATCCGCCACTGCCTGTTGCCGAGCCTTGCAGCCTACCTGCTGGCTGCCATAAGCCTGACCGGTCAACAGCAGCATACTTATTCCGAAAACCTTCCACATAACGACCTCATTCCTCTGTCATGTTTGATGGTCGCCTATCAGACCGTACTCGGCCAACCGGGTCAAGTCATGCGCAAACCAGTACGACAGAGTTTGTGCAACATCACGCCAATACAGGCCGGCCGAGTCTACAATGGTGTTTTCGTGATGGAGTCTCTTATGAATCAACATATTGTCATCATTGCCAACGGCGCCCCCTATGGCAACGAGTCCCTGTTCAATACCCTGCGTCTGGCCATTGCCCTGGGCGAGCAGGGTGGCGCCAGCCTGCAGCTGTTCCTGATGTCCGACGCTGTCAGTGCCGCCCTGGCGGGGCAAGCCCCGGCCGAGGGTTACAACCTGCGCCAGATGCTGGAGATACTGCTGGCACAGGGCACCGCCATCCGTCTGTGCAAGACCTGCACCGATGCCCGCGGCATCACGGCACTGCCCCTCATTGAGGGGATCGAGATTGGTACCCTGCACCTGCTGGCCCAATGGACACTGGCGGCCGACAAAGTGCTGACCTTCTAGCCAGCTCACAGCCTCACAGGCGCAAGTCTTGATCAGCGGGGAGCCTGCGCCATTTGAAAACCATTACCCTGTTTTTACTGTCTACACTGTCAGTTAGATAACAATGTGCGCCCCTCATATTCGTTCAGGGAACTACCATGAATCCAACCGAACAGACCCTGCTGGAGCAGATGCGGATCACCGAGTTTGAGATCGCCCATCGCAAGGAGCTACTGCTGCTGGACGAGGACGACTTCACCCGGCTCGCCAGCTATCGTGCCAAGATAGAACCTCATATTGATATGTTGGTCGACAAGTTTTATATACTGCAGACCGGGATCACCGAGATTGCCCTGCTGATCGGCGATGCCGATACGCTGACAAGACTCAGAGCGGCCCAGCGCCGTTACATACTCGATCTGTTCAGCGGCCTGTATGACCTGGAGTACGTCAACAACCGGCTGCGGATCGGGCTGGTACACAAGCGGATCGGGGTGGAACCCAAGCTCTATCTGGCAGCCATCAACACCCTCAAGGGGCTGCTCATCGAGGATATCTTCCTCCAGATAGCCCATGAGCCCGAGCGTATCGCCATGCTGACCGCCCTCGACAAACTGTTTCTGTTCGACATTACCCTGGTATTCGAAACCTACATCCGCAGCCTGGTCTCGGAGATAGAGTCATCCAAGGAGAAGTCGGAGATCTATGCCAAAGCGCTGGAGGAGAAGGTCCGGGAGCGTACCCAGCAACTGGAAGAGATGAGCCGCACCGATGCCCTCACCGGCCTGCTCAGCGTGCGCCACCTGCAGGAGAACCTGACCCGCACCCTGCGCACCTGCCAGCGCAGGGCCGAGCCAGTGGTCATTGCCTACCTCGACATCGACGACTTCAAACAGATCAACGACACCCAGGGGCACCAGCGGGGAGACGAGATACTGCGCATAGTGGGCGCGTCCATCCGCAAGGTGTCACGGGCAGAGGACTGCTGCTTTCGTTACGGTGGAGACGAGTTCTGTCTGATCCTGCCCAACTGCAGCGAGGATCAGGCCAGAGACGTCTATCTGCAACGGTTGACCCACACACTGGCAGAGCAGATAGGTGATGTGACCCTCAGCATCGGCCTGGTGCAGACAGGGCCATTGCAGTTCGACGAGGGCAACAGCCTGATCCGGCTGGCCGACGAGCGCATGTATGCCGCCAAGAAGGCGCTGAAAGAGGTGAATCCGAAAGAGACCCACTAGCCTTGGTGGGCACAGGATTTCGCCGCCTCGGGGCGCGGGATCCGGGCCCCCCATTCGTACAACAGAAACGTCAGCACGCAGAGCAGCGTCATCAGTATGTAGAGCCACTGACCACTCCACTGCTCGATAATCCAGCCTCCCAGCACAGCGCCAATGGCCCCACCCAGTCCGGCCAGCGCACCGGCGCCGAAATAGCTCCCCTTGAGATGAGGGGGCGACATCTGGTCGATCAGCACATTGAGCAGCGGAAACAGAATGGTCTCCCCCACGCTCAGCAACAGCACGGCCCCGATCCAGTGTGACCACTGCTGGGGATCCCCCAGCGCGAACAGCACCTGAGCCCCCAGAAACAACATGATGCCGACCTGCAGCCGCACCTTGTGCGGCCAGCGAGCGAGCAGATGCAGCAGCGGGAATTGCAGCACAACCACGGTCAGTGCATTGGTGGTCACCAGGATGGCGACCAGTTTCGCCACCTCTGGCGTCTGAGCCCGAGTCAGGTATTGTACCAGCGGCGAGTGAAACTGGGAGTAGACCAGTACCATCAGCAGATTGGCCATCACCAGCAACAGAAAACCCAAATCCAGCCACAGCACCTTGATGGCGGCGCGCAGACCCAGGCCGCCGCTACGCTGCTCGCCCTCAATCAGCTGGCGAAAACCCCAGATGAAAGCGGCCCCCAGCAGCAGATAGCTGCCGGAGAGCAGCAGAAAGGTGTGCTGCTGGGCACTGATCACCAGCGTCACCCCAAGCAGGGGCCCGATCGCCGCCCCCAGGTTGAGCAAGAAGTAACGCAGGTGGAGTGCCAGCTCGCGAGCCTTGGCAGAGATGAGGCTGTCGGCCATCAGCGCCTTGCCGGGCGCATCGATCAAGCCGGAAGAGAGGCCGCTGCCAAGCACCCCGACCCCTAACCAGAATACAGAGTGGGCAAATCCCAACAGGCCGTAGCAGAGCAGCGCGACCAGACAACCGGCCAGCAAGATGTTGCGCCGCCCCAGCTTGTCCGACAGCCAGCCGCCATAGAAGCTGACCAGAGTCGAGATGGCAGCAGTCGCCCCCAGCATGGCACCGATACTGGTGGCCGAAAGGGCATACTCCCGATAGAGCAAGATGGAGAGAAACGGCCAGACCATGTAATAGCTGGTGCGCACCATGAAGGTACCCAGGATCACTGTCCAGACCAGAGGGGGAAACTGCCTGAGGAGGGCCCACGACATCATACTGCTCCTTGTTGCCCGTCGCGCGGGGAGCTCTCCGTTGTAACAGAGGGTCTCATAGGAAACAAGCGTGGTGGACAGCGGACACAAAAAAGCCGACCCTGAGGTCGGCTCTTCACAGCGCAGCAGCCTTATTCGGCAGCCGGCTCTTCGACAGCGGCTACGTCAGCAGCAGGAGCAACGGCTTCGGTCGGTGCATTCGCTTCCTTGATGGAGAGACGCACACGGCCTTGACGGTCCACTTCCAGTACCTTCACCTTCACAACATCACCGAGCTTCAGGAAGTCGGCCACGTTCTGCACGCGGGCATCGGTGATCTGGGAGATGTGTACCAGACCATCTTTACCCGGCAGAATGTTGACGAAAGCGCCGAAATCGGCCAGACGCACAACCTTGCCTTCATAGATGCGGTTCACTTCGATCTCGGCAGTGATGGCTTCGATACGACGGATCGCTTCCATGGCCGCTTCGTTGGCCACGGCGGAGATGCGGACTGTACCGTCATCATCCAGCTCGATGTTGGTGCCAGTCTCTTCGGTCAGCGCACGGATCACGGAACCACCCTTGCCGATCACGTCCTTGATCTTCTCGGGGTTGATCTTGATGGTGTGGATACGCGGGGCGAAATCGGAAATCTCGGCACGCGGCGCCTGGATGGCTTCGTCCATCACTTTCAGGATGTGCAGGCGAGCACCACGGGCTTGCTTGAGGGCAATCTCCATGATCTCTTTGGTAATGCCTTCGATCTTGATGTCCATCTGCAGCGCAGTGATACCTTGGGTAGTACCGGCCACTTTGAAGTCCATGTCGCCCAGATGATCTTCATCACCCAGGATGTCGGACAACACAACGAAACCTTCTTCTTCCTTCACCAGACCCATGGCGATACCGGCAACGGAGGCCTTGATCGGCACACCCGCATCCATCAGCGCCAGGGAGGAACCACAAACGGACGCCATGGAGGAGGAGCCGTTGGATTCGGTGATTTCAGACACCACGCGCACCACGTACGGGAACTCGGCGGCGCTCGGCATCACGGCAGCAACGCCGCGCTTGGCCAGACGACCGTGACCGATTTCACGACGCTTGGGGCTACCCATCATGCCGGTTTCACCGACGCAATACGGCGGGAAGTTGTAGTGCAGCATGAAGCGGTCGGCGCGGTGGCCAGCCAGCTCGTCGATGTTCTGGGCGTCACGCTCGGTACCCAGGGTCGCAACGACGATGGCCTGAGTCTCACCACGGGTGAACAGAGCGGAGCCGTGAGCGCGCGGCAGGATGCCGGTGCCGACGGAGAGGGCACGGATCATTTCCGGATCGCGACCATCGATGCGCGGCTCGCCACGGACCACACGGCCACGGACGATGCGGCTTTCCAGGCTGTGGAACTCTTCGCCAATCTTCTTGGCATCGTCTTCCACGCCGGCGGCGATCACTTGCTCAACCACACGCTGCTTGATGGCACCGATGGCGGCGTAACGCACGGCCTTCTCGGTGATGCGGTAGGCTTCACCCAGCTCGGCGGTCGCCAGCTCGGCAATCTTGGCCTTGAGCGCTTCGTTGGTCGCAGGCGGGGTCCAATCCCACGGCTGGGTACCCACGTCGGCGGCGAATTCGTTGATGGCGTTGATCACGACTTGCATCTGCTCGTGGCCATAGACCACGGCGCCCAGCATCACCTCTTCAGAGAGGATGGCCGCTTCGGATTCCACCATCAGTACCGCGTTGGCGGTACCGGCAACCACCAGGTCCAGATCACTCTGGGGCAGTTCGGCGGTGGTCGGGTTCAGCACATACTGACCGTTCATGTAACCCACGCGGGCAGCCGCAATCGGGCCACCAAACGGGATGCCGGAGATGGCCAGTGCAGCAGAGGCACCGATCATGGCAACGATGTCCGGGGAAACCAGCGGGTTCACGGACATAACGGTGGCAACCACCTGAACCTCATTGAGGAAGCCTTCCGGGAACAGCGGACGAATAGGACGGTCGATCAGGCGGGAGGTGAGGGTTTCGCCTTCGCTCGGACGGCCTTCACGACGGAAGAAACCACCCGGGATACGACCAGCAGCATAGGTACGCTCCTGGTAGTTGACGGTCAGCGGGAAGAAATCGCGACCGTGATCGGCCTCTTTCTTGCCGACGACGGTCACAAATACGCAGGTATCGTCCATGCTGACCATAACGGCCGCAGTGGCTTGACGGGCCATCACACCGGTTTCCAGAGTGACGGTGTGTTGACCGTACTGGAATGACTTTACAATAGGATTCACGTGAATTTCCTTTTTACAATTTGGCTCTTTAAATTCGCGTGCAAGTATACTTGATTCGAACCAAAAGGTAAGCAGTGACACACATTCTGTGAGGATGGCAACAGCCTGACGGACAATAAAAAAGGGGAACCCTGAGGTTCCCCTTTTTCGCGAAATCTGATGGTCGATTAACGACGCAGACCCAGCTTGGCGATCAGAGCAGCATAACGCTGAACATCTTTACGCTTCAGGTAGTCCAGCAGCTTGCGACGCTGGGAAACCATGCGCAGCAGACCACGACGACCGTGGTGATCTTTAGCGTGCTCTTTGAAGTGACCTTGCAGATGGTTGATCTGGGCAGTCAGCAGGGCAACCTGCACTTCGGGGGAGCCAGTGTCGTTGGCGCAACGAGCGTTGTCAGCAACGATGGAAGCTTTGATCTCAGCATTTAGAGACATGGTATTACTCCAATAGAGTGTTTAAAGGTTCACAGCCAATCTCTAATTCAGCCGTGAAATGAGGGCGGTATCATAATCGTCCCCGTCACTTTTCGCAACGGGAAAGAGGCGCAGCGGGAAAGACGCCCTGATACCGCCTGAGGATCACTCCTCGTCGTGTTCATCGTGGTAGCGAACCAGACGCTTGGGGGCAACCCGCCCTTCATCGTCGATCTCGCCCACACCGATGAACTCACGCTCGGGGCCCACCGTCATGCGAACCTGGCCGCTTTGCGGCGCGCCAGCTACCTGCACGGCTTGACCCTGGTTCACATAGGCGGCGACTGCCGCCAGCATGTTCACCTCGGGCAGTGCGGCCACGGCGGTATCCATCGGCAGCAACAAGGGGTCGAGCTGCTCCCGTGGCGGGATACTCTCGGCCTTGGCCTGTTCGAAGATGCACTCGAGCTGTTCCAGGGTCAGCATCCGCTCATAGGGATACGTGGCCACCTGGGTACGGCGCAGCTGGGTAACGTGTGCGCCACAGCCCAGCACTTCACCCAGGTCGTCCACCAGGGAGCGAATGTAGGTGCCTTTGCTGCAGTGCACTTCCAGCTTGACCTCATCCCCTTCAAAGCTGATGAGCTTGAGCTCGAACACTGTGATGGGGCGGGCTTCCCGCTCGATCTCTATGCCTTCGCGGGCATATTCGTAGAGCGGGCGACCGTTGTGCTTGAGAGCCGAGTACATGGACGGCACCTGCATGATGGGGCCGCGGAACTGGTCCAGCGACTCGATCAGGGTACCCAGGGCCACGTTCACCGGACGGGTGGAAACCACCTCGCCGTCGGAGTCGCTGGTGTTGGTGCGCTCGCCCAGCTTGGCGGTCACCTCATAGCGCTTGTCCGCCTCCAGCAGATACTGGGAGAACTTGGTGGCCTCGCCGAGACAGATCGGCAGCATGCCGGTCGCCAGCGGATCCAGGGCGCCGGTGTGACCGGCCTTAGCTGCGTTGTAGATACGCTTGACCTTCTGCAACACATCGTTGGAGGTCAGACCGGTCGGCTTGTCCAGCAGCAGGATGCCGTGTACGTCACGACCCTTGAAACGGCGTCTACGAGACATCTCAGGCTTTATCCTCTGTATCATCCGGTGCGGCTTCGTCTTCTTCACGACCGGCTTCGGCCATGCGACGCTTGTCGTCACGCACTGTGTTGGACACCAGGTTGGAGATGCGCATCCCCTCGACCAGGGTCTGGTCGTAGTAGAAGCGCAGCTCGGGCACCACCCGCAGGCGCATGGCGCTGCCGAGCAGGCTGCGGATGTAACCGGCTGCTTCGGTCAGGCCCTTGAGCCCTTCCGCGATGCGCTCAGCATCGATATCCAGCTGCAAGAAGGTGACATAAACCTTGGCATAGTTGAGGTCCTTGGACACTTCCACGTCCGAGACGGTTACCATGCCGATGCGCGGGTCCTTGACCTCACGCTGCAAGATCAGCGCGATTTCGCGCTGGATCTGCTGGCCGACCCTGTTGGTCCGGCTGAATTCTCTGGCCATATTCTATCCTGCGATAAAAGGGGGCCGCAGCCCCCTATTTTGTCTAACTGTCGGCTTACAGAGTCCGTTGAATTTCAATGGTCTCGTAAACTTCGATCTGGTCGCCTTCGCGTACGTCGTTGTAGTTCTTGACCGCGATACCACACTCGTAACCGTTGCGGACTTCGTTGACGTCATCCTTGAAGCGACGCAGGGATTCCAGCTCGCCTTCATAGATAACCACGTTGTCACGCAGAACACGGATACGGTTGGAACGCTTGACCACACCTTCGGTAACCATACAGCCGGCAACGGCGCCGAACTTCGGTGACTTGAAGACGCTACGCACTTCAGCCAGACCGATGATTTCCTGACGATACTCAGGAGCCAGCTTGCCGCTCATGGCCTGCTTCACTTCGTCGATCAAATCATAGATGACGGAGTAATAACGCAGATCCAGGCTCTCGGATTCGATGACCTTGCGCGCAGAAGCGTCGGCACGGACGTTGAAGCCCACCAGGATGGCACTGGAAGCCGCAGCCAGAGTGGCGTCGGTTTCGGTGATGCCACCAACACCCGAGCCCACGATCTTGACTTTGACTTCGTCGGTAGAGAGCTGGACCAGCGCATCGCAAATGGCTTGCACCGAACCCTGTACGTCAGCCTTGATCACCACGTTCACTTCGGACACTTCGCCCTCGGTCATGTTGGCGAACATGTTTTCCAGCTTGGCCTTCTGCTGGCGAGCCAGCTTGACGTCGCGGAACTTGCCCTGACGATAGAGCGCCACTTCACGGGCTTTCTTCTCGTCACGTACAACAGTGGCTTCGTCACCGGCAGACGGCACCCCGGACAGACCCAGGATTTCCACCGGCAGGGACGGACCCGCTTCCTTGATCTCGCGACCCAGTTCGTCACGCATGGCACGAATACGACCGTATTCCAGACCACACAGTACGATGTCGCCCTGGCGCAGAGTACCTTCTTGTACCAGCACGGTGGCAACCGGACCACGCCCCTTGTCCAGGAAGGACTCGATCACGACGCCGCTGGCCATGCCATCGACTACCGCTTTCAGTTCCAGTACTTCGGACTGGATCAGGATGGCTTCCAGCAGGTCGTCGATACCTTCGCCTGACTTGGCAGAAACATGGACGAACTGGCTATCGCCACCCCAGTCTTCTGACATGACGTTGTAACGGGCCAGCTCGGTCTTGACGCGATCCGGATCCGCTTCAGGCTTGTCGATCTTGTTGACCGCAACCACGATGGGCACTTCAGCCGCCTTGGCGTGCTGGATGGCTTCGATGGTCTGCGGCATGACGCCGTCATCGGCAGCAACAACCAGAACGACGATATCGGTCGACTTGGCACCACGAGCACGCATGGAGGTAAACGCAGCGTGACCCGGAGTATCCAGGAAGGTGATCATGCCACTGTCGGTTTCGACGTGGTAAGCACCGATGTGCTGGGTAATACCACCGGCTTCGCCAGCAGCAACCTTGGCTTTACGGATGTAGTCGAGCAGCGAGGTCTTGCCGTGGTCGACGTGGCCCATGATGGTCACGACAGGAGCACGGGACTTGGCTTCGGAGGTCTCGTCACGATCGGACAGTACCGCCTCTTCCAGTTCGTTCTCACGGCGCAACACCACCTTGTGACCCATCTCTTCGGCGACCAGCTGGGCTGTCTCCTGATCGATCACCTGGTTGATGGTGGCCATGGCGCCCATCTTCATCATCGCCTTGATGACTTCAACACCCTTGACGGCCATCTTGTTGGCCAGTTCGGCTACAGTGATGGTTTCGCCGATGACAACGTCACGGTTAACCACAGCTGCGGGCTTGTTGAAGCCGTGCTTCATGGCGTTGGGCATGGCCATCTTGCCGCGCTTGCCTTTGCGGGCACGCGGGTTGCGGGAGTCGCGATCGTCTTCACGACGACCGGCCTTTTTCGGGGCCTTGACCGCTGCAGCAGCCGTGCGACGACTGGTCTCTTCCTTCCGGTCCAACTCGTCTTCTGCGGCTTGCGCATGCTTGTTGGTGGTCAGATGATAGTCACTGCTCTCTTTGGCGCGAGCAGCTTCTTCTTCAGCCCAGCGAGGGCCGTTCTGTTCCGCCATGAGACGAGCCTCTTCGGCTTTCTTGGCGGCGAGTTCTTCTGCTTTTTGCAAAGCTGTTTGTTCCTGTTGGCGCTTCAGTTCTTCTGCTTCGCGCTTGGCCATCTTTTCTGCCTCTTGCTGAGCTGTGCTACTGGCTGCTTTGGCGGGCTGTGGAGCCTGTCGAGCCTTTGATTGTGCCTCGATCCGCGCCTTTTCCTCAGCTTCACGACGAGCCTGCTCAGCCTCACGGCGAGCCTTCTCTTCAGCATCGAGACGAACCTTGTTCTCGGCCTCGCTACGAGCTTTTTCTTCTGCTTCCAAACGCGCTGTTTCCTCGGCTTCCGCCTGGCGCTGTTCATCTTCCAGCGCCGAGCGTTTTACATAGGTGCGAGTCTTGCGCACTTCAACCTGCACTTCCTTGTTCTTGCCGCCAGTCCCCTGAACACTGATGGTGCTCTTGGTCTTGCGCTGCAAAGTCATGCGGGCTGGTGCGGTGAGCTCGTCACCTCCATGCTGTTTTTTCAAGTGAGCCAGCAGAGTCTGTTTTTCAGACTCGCTGACGAGGTCGTCGGCCTTGCTCTTGCTGATACCGGCATCGACAAACTGCTGGAGAAGACGATCAACCGGCGTGTCGATGTCAGTGGCAAGTTGTTTGACTGATACTTCTGCCATTCATTTTCCTCCGTTTGATCTTATTCAGACTGCTCTTCTCCGAACCAACAGATATTGCGAGCAGCCATAATCAGCTCACCGGCTTTCTCAGCGGTCAGCTCTTCAATGTCGGCAAGGTCGTCGATACCTTGCTCTGCCAAATCTTCCAGGGTGCCGACACCACGCGCGGCCAGGGCATATGCCATGTCGCGACCGAGGCCAGCCAGATTGAGCAGGTCTTCGGAAGGCTCTACGCCGTCCAAGGATTCTTCTTTGGCCAGGGCCTTGGTGGTCAGGACATCCTTGGCACGCTTGCGCAGCTCTTCCACCATGTCTTCGTCCAGACCGTCGATGGCCAGCAGCTCATTGACGGGTACGAAGGCGATCTCTTCCAGAGTCGAGAAGCCTTCTTCCATCAGCAGACCGGCGAAATCGTCGTCGATGTCCAGGGCGCTGGTGAACAGGGTCAGGATGCGATCGTTCTCGGCCTGGTGCTTGGAGCGCATGTCCTCGACGGTCATGACGTTCAGCTCCCAACCGGTCAGCTGGGAAGCCAGACGCACGTTCTGACCGTTGCGGCCGATGGCCTGGGCCAGGTTGGCGGCTTCCACGGCGATATCCATGGTGTGGTTGTCTTCATCCACTATGATGGAGGCCACATCGGCCGGCGCCATGGCATTGATCACGTATTGTGCGGGGTTGTCATCGTACAACACTATGTCGGCACGCTCACCGCTCAGCTCGGCAGAGACAGCTTGCACACGAGCACCACGCATGCCGATACAGGCACCGATCGGGTCGATACGACGATCGTTGGTCTTGACGGAGATCTTGGCGCGGGAGCCCGGGTCACGGGCGGCGCCCATGATTTCGATCATCTCTTCACCGATTTCCGGTACTTCGATGCGGAACAGCTCTTTCAGGAAGTCGGGGCTGGAGCGGCTGACGAACAGCTGGGAACCACGGGCTTCGGGACGCACGGCGTAGAGCAGACCACGAATACGGTCGCCCGGACGGAAGGTCTCGCGCGGCAGCATGTCGTCACGGAAGATCACGGCCTCGGCATTGCTGCCCAGATCCAGGATCACGTTGTCACGATTGCTCTTCTTGACCACACCGCTGATGATGGTGCCTTCCTTGTCCTTGAACTGGTCAACGACTTGGGAACGCTCGGCTTCGCGCACTTTCTGCACGATAACCTGCTTGGCGGTCTGGGTGGTGATACGGTCGAAGGTAACAGAATCAATCTGATCTTCTACATAGTCACCGAGCTGGATCTCGGGCTGCTCGATCTGAGCGGCTTCGAGGGTGATTTCACCGTACGGGTTCTCCATTGCAGCCTGATCGGCCACAACAACCCAGCGACGATAGGTTTCGTAGTCACCGGTCTTGCGATCGATTTCAACCCGAACTTCAATCTCGCCTTCATATTTTTTCTTGGTCGCAGTCGCCAGCGCAGTCTCCAGAGCCTGGAAAATCTTCTCGCGGGGTACCGCCTTCTCGTTGGATACAGCGTCAACGACCAGCAAAATCTCTTTATTCATATCCGATAGCCTCGTTAACCAAAGTTCGGCACTATGTTCGCTTTTTGGATATTGGTGAAAGCCAACACGTCGTCCTTACCATCTACTGTCAGGGTGATCATGTCGCCTTGCACAGCTTTGATTACGCCTTTGAACTTGCGGCGGTTATTTGTTGCCATCCGCAGCTGCACTGCCGCCTCTTGGCCAACGTATTTTTCGAACTGGGCAACCTTGAACAGCGGACGATCCAGACCAGGGGAGGATACTTCCAGGAAGTATTCTTCTGTGATGGGATCTTCGACATCCATGATGGCGCCAACCTGATGGCTGACTTCAGCACAGTTTTCGACAGTCACACCATTCTCGCCGTCGATAAAGACACGCAAAGTGGAGTGGTTACCCGCGCGGATAAACTCAATACCCCAAAGTTCAAAACCCAAGGCAACGACCGGAGCCTCGAGCAGATCGGTCAAACGTTGTTCCAACGTAGCCAAAGTCACCCTCCGAAAAACAAAAAAAGGGCATAAAGCCCAGATAGATATCGATTCAGAGTAAATCGCACATAACAAAAAGCCCCGATGTCAAATCGGGGCTTGGCGCTTTACCCTGATTGTCGCCTCGCAGCGACCGCCTTCCTGAGCGTAGGAAATGCGTGAAATTTGGTTGCGGGGGCCGGATTTGAACCGACGACCTTCGGGTTATGAGCCCGACGAGCTACCATGCTGCTCCACCCCGCGTCCGAAATCGTGCGAGATTATAGCCAGTTCATTCTCTTCATACAAGACTGATTGACTATAATACACCCGGTTACCCGAGTTCACTGCTTAATTGGTGCCGTGGGCGGGACTCGAACCCGCACACCCTAGAGCACTACCCCCTCAAGATAGCGTGTCTACCAATTCCACCACCACGGCAAAACTCACTTATTGGGGAACGTCAGTATCTTTGTTTACTGGCGCTTTGGTCTGCTCAACCTGTTCGGTTTGTTGCAGATTTTCCCATTCACTACCCTGTTTGACCTTGTGGCTGGACATAGAGCCAAGCACCAAACTAATCAGAAAGAACAGAGTAGCCAAAACTGCTGTTGTTCGGGTCAGGAAACTGCCTGAACCACCGGAGCCGAATACGGTATTCGATGCCCCTGCGCCGAAGGAGGCGCCCATGTCAGCCCCTTTACCTTGCTGAATCATCACCAGACCAATCAGAGCCAGTGAAACCAGCAGATAAACGACTAAAAGAATTTCGTACATTTAACTTGCACCCTTTGCCGCTTCAACAATTCCTAAAAACGTCTTGTCATCGAGGCTTGCTCCACCAATCAGGCCGCCGTCAACGTCGGGCTGGGCAAACAAATCTCTCGCATTGGTCGGTGTCACGCTCCCACCATAGATGATTCTAACTTTCTCACCTATTACCGGAGTATCCTCCGCCAAGCGACCGCGTATAAAGGAATGAACCTCTTGTGCCTGCTCGGGTGTGGCGCATTTACCTGTACCTACAGCCCAAATCGGCTCGTAGGCGATGATAGCATTATCGAAAGCCATCGCGCCATTTTTCTCTATGACTATGTCCAGCTCTTCAGCGATCACCTCGAAGGCTCTTCTCGCTTGCCTCGCTGCGCCTGACTCACCCAAACATAGGATGGGGATCAAACCTGCCGCTCTGGCTGCCGCAAACTTCTCTGCGACGATAAAGCTGGTCTCACCAAAGAGACGCCTGCGCTCGGAGTGCCCTACCAGTACGTATCGACACCCTGCCTCAACCAGCATCTCACACGAGACTTCACCCGTATAAGCGCCATGTCGGTGCTGACTCACATTCTGAGCCCCCAACTTCATTACCTTTTGCTCGTTAAGCAGTGCGGCGGCGAAGTCAAGATGCACATGAGATGGACACAAGACCACATCTACTTGCTCATCAATACCTTTCAGGCATTGGCCAGTAAACTGCTCTAACTGCGACCTACTGCCGTGTAACTTCCAGTTGGCTGCTACAAACGGCTTGCGATGTCCCATCGGCAACTCCCTTGCGAAAGCGGGGCTGATAATATCCAGAGGATTGTCAGCTGACAAGTGCTATTTTTGAATTTTCGAATCGTTTGAACAAGATACAACCAGGGCGGCTAAAAAGCCGCCCTTTTTGTTCATTAAAACGCCGATTCAACCTGTTGTGCAATGCGCTGGGCCATGTCGCGCACCTGTTGCTCATGTTCACCTTCCACCATGACCCGGATCAGGGGTTCGGTGCCGGATTTACGCAGCAATACGCGACCACGGCCGGCCAGCTCCTGTTCCACCTTGGCGACTTCCTGGTTGACGGCGTCAGCCGCCAGCGGATCCTTGCCCTCGGCGAAACGGACGTTCACCAGCACCTGCGGGAACTTGCTCATGCCGGAGCGCAGCTTGGCCAGCGGCATCTCGGCGGTGCAGATGGCCATCAGCACCTGCAGGGCGGCGACTATGCCATCCCCTGTCGTGGTCTGATCCAGGCAGATGATGTGACCTGAGTTTTCACCCCCGATACGCCAGCCCTTCTCATTCATCATCTCCAGCACGTAGCGGTCACCCACTTTTGCCCGGGCAAACGGGATCCCCAGGGTCTGCAACGCCAGCTCCAGACCCATGTTGGCCATCAGAGTACCGACGACACCGCCTTTGAGGCGGCCGTTGCGCAGGGCATCGCGGGCAATGATGTAAAGGATCTCGTCGCCGTCAATGATGTAGCCGGTGTGATCAACCATCACCAGACGATCGCCGTCACCATCGAATGCCACGCCCAGGTCTGCCTTGCACTCCAGCACCTTGGCAGCCAACGCGTCGGGAGCGGTAGAACCGACCCCGTCGTTGATGTTGAGACCATCCGGGCTGCAGCCGATGGCAATCACCTCGGCGCCCAGCTCGCGGAAGACGGAAGGAGCTATGTGGTAGGTTGCGCCATTGCCGCAGTCGACCACCATTTTCAACCCTTCCAGACTCAGGTTGGATGGGAAGGTGCTCTTGCAGAACTCGATATAGCGGCCAGCAGCATCCTCGATACGCACGGCTTTGCCCAAATCGGCGGACTCGACACACTTGATCTCGTGATCCAGCTCGGCCTCGATAGCCATTTCCACATCATCCGGCAACTTGGTACCGTCAGCGGAGAAGAACTTGATGCCGTTGTCATAGAAGGGATTGTGTGAGGCGCTGATAACGATACCGGCCTCGGCACGGAAGGTGCGGGTCAGGTAGGCAACGGCCGGGGTGGGCATGGGGCCCATCAGAATAGCCTTGAGGCCGGCAGCGGAGAGGCCGGCTTCCAGTGCGGATTCCAGCATGTAGCCAGAGATGCGGGTATCTTTGCCGATCAGCACCTTCTTGGTGCCCTTCTTGGAGAGCACCTTGCCTGCTGCCCAACCCAGCTTCATCACGAAATCAGGGGTGATCGGAAATTCGCCAACCTTGCCGCGGACACCATCGGTGCCGAAATACTTTCTTGCCATTATCTGTTCTCGTTTTTTTATTTGGATATGAAATCTTGTCCCGTCATTACCATCCAGCCGGCGCGCAGGGCATCCATGGTCTCTCGCACATCGTGCACCCGGATGATCCGGGCGCCATGTTGCATCCCGATCAGCGCGCAGGCCAGGCTGCCGGCCAACCGATCATCAACCGGTCGGCACAGCAGGTGGCCTATCATAGACTTTCGCGACATCCCGACCAAGAGCGGAAGCTGGTAATCGAGCAACTTGCTCTGCTGTGCCAGTAGTTGATAGTTGTGTGCCAGCGTCTTGCCAAAGCCGTAGCCCGGGTCCAGCAACAACTGCTGGCGCCGGATCCCGGCTGCCAGACAGGCGGCAATACGCTCATCGAAGAAAGCCCTCACCTCCCCCAGCAGGTCATCATAATGGGGTTCCGCCTGCATGGTTCTCGGCTGGCCTTGCATGTGCATCAGACACACTGGTACGTCAGCTTCTGCGGCAACCGCCAGGGCGCCGGGTTCAAGCAGCGCCCTGACATCATTGATGAGATGGGCTCCCGCCTTGCAACCTTCGCGCATCACGGCAGCCTTGGAGGTATCGAGGGATATCATCACATCCAGCTCGGCGACCAGCCGCTCGACCACGGGGATCACCCTGTCCAGCTCTTCCTGTTCGTTCACGTCAGGGGCGCCAGGACGGGTCGACTCGCCACCAATATCGATAAGTGTTGCTCCGTCAGAGACCATCTGACGCGCATGGGCCATCGCCAGTTCAATCTGATTGAAGTTACCGCCATCGGAGAAGGAGTCTGGGGTGACATTGAGGATCCCCATGACATGGGGGCGTTCGAGGGAGAGACTGAGCCCTTTGCTGATTAGCTGCATCTTCACTTCCGTTTGCATAAAGAAAAACCCCGGGACCAGCCCGGGGTTTGCATCATTACAATTTATTTGGCCGGGAGATCATTGGCCTTGTCGATATCGACATCAGCCACCTGCTCGACCTCGGTCACAGCTGGTTTGGCATCCTCTGCGACAGTGGTACCACCTGACGGGGTATCGCTGTGCTCATCATGCCAGTTGCTCGGAGCACGCACCTCGCGACGGGCCATCAGATCGTCGATCTGCTTGGCGTCGATGGTTTCGTACTTCATCAGCGCATCTTTCATGGTGTGCAGTACGTCCATGTTGTCCAGCAGGATCTGCTTGGAGCGGGCGTAGTTGCGATCGATAACCTGCTTGACCTCTGCATCAATGACTCGCGCGGTGTCGTCGGACATGTGCTTGGCCTTGGCCATGCTGCGACCGAGGAACACTTCGCCGTCTTCTTCTGCATAGAGCATGGGGCCGAGACGCTCGGACATGCCCCACTGGGTCACCATCTTGCGGGCGATATCGGTCGCACGCTCGATGTCATTGGATGCACCGGTCGATACCTTCTCGGCACCGTAGATCAGCTCTTCCGCCAGACGACCACCGTACAGGCTGGAGATCATGGACTCAAGGTGCTGCTTGGAGTGGCTCCAGCGATCCTGCTCGGGCAGGTACATGGTCACACCCAGCGCACGACCGCGCGGTATGATGGAAACCTTGTAGACAGGGTCATGATCCGGCACCAGACGACCTATGATGGCGTGACCCGCCTCATGGTAAGCCGTCATCTCCTTCTCGGACTCCTTCATCACCATGGAACGGCGTTCCGCACCCATCATGATCTTGTCCTTCGCCTTCTCGAACTCGGCCATGGAAACCACACGGCGGCTCTCACGGGCAGAGAAGAGCGCAGCTTCGTTGACCAGGTTGGCGAGATCTGCACCGGAGAAACCCGGAGTACCACGTGCAATCACGGCTGCATTGACATCATCTGCCAATGGCACCTTGCGCATGTGTACTTTCAGGATCTGCTCGCGACCACGCACATCCGGCAGACCGACCACAACCTGACGGTCGAAACGACCCGGACGCAGCAAGGCCGGATCCAGTACGTCAGGACGGTTGGTGGCAGCGATGACGATGACGCCTTCATTGCCTTCAAAACCATCCATCTCGACCAGCATCTGGTTCAGGGTTTGCTCGCGCTCATCGTGACCACCGCCGAGACCGGCGCCACGCTGACGACCGACCGCATCGATTTCATCGATGAAGATGATGCAGGGGGACGACTTCTTGGCCTGTTCGAACATGTCACGTACCCGGGAGGCACCGACACCCACAAACATTTCGACGAAATCAGAACCCGAGATGGTGAAGAAAGGCACCTTGGCCTCGCCCGCAATAGCCTTGGCCAGCAGGGTCTTACCGGTACCGGGAGGACCTACCAGCAGTACGCCGGTCGGGATCTTTCCACCCAGTTTCTGGAACTTGCTCGGATCGCGCAGATAGTCGACCAGCTCTTTCACCTCATCTTTGGCTTCATCGCAGCCTGCGACGTCAGCAAAAGTGGTCTTGATCTGATCTTCGCTCATCAGGCGAGCCTTGCTCTTGCCAAACGACATGGCACCTTTGCCACCGCCGCCCTGCATCTGACGCATGAAGAAGACCCAGACACCGATCAGCAGCAGCATCGGGAACCAGGAGATGAAGATAGAGGTCAGCAAAGACGGCTCTTCCGGCTTCTCACCCATCACTTTGACATTGTGATTGAGCATGTCGTTGAGCAGCTGGGGATCCGGCGCCGGTATGATGGTGGTGAAGCGTTCACCAGTGCGCTTGACGCCATTAATGACCTTGCCATCCATCCGCACTTCACGGATCTGCTCTTGGGTCACTTCTTTAACGAAGCTGGAATAGTCCAGCTGGCGACTGGTGGTATCGCTGGGGCTGAAGCTATTGAACACCGACATCAACACGACGGCGATGACCAGCCACAGGATTAGGTTTTTCGCCATGTCACTCAAATCAATGACCTCGCAGACTGACAGTTAACGATGAAGGTTAGGGTACTACAGTTTAAAACCGGTAGCCACAATGTAGACTTCTCGTGAACGAGCACGAGACGAGTCTGGTTTACGAATCTTGACAGCAGAGAAAAGCTTACGAATTTCATTGAGATAGGCATCGAACCCCTCTCCCTGGAATACCTTCACCACGAAGCTGCCATTAGTGCGTAACACTTGATTGCACATGTCGAGCGCGAGCTCGATCAGGTACATGGCGCGGGCCTGATCCACCTGTTGGGTGCCACTCATATTGGGCGCCATATCAGACATGACCACGTCCACCTTGTCCGGACCCACTCGATTCAGCAAGGCGCCGAGTACAGTCTCCTCCCGAAAGTCCCCTTGCAGGAAATCGACTCCGGCAATGGGATCCATCGGCAAAATATCACAGGCGATGACTCGCCCATTGTCACCCACCTGCTCAACGGCGAACTGGGACCAGCCACCCGGGGCGGCCCCCAGATCCACGACCGTCATGCCGGTGCGAAGCAATTTATCCTTGCCCTGGATTTCATCAATTTTGAAAACAGCGCGGGAACGCAGCCCCAATTTCTGGGCTTTTTTGACGTATTGATCGTCGAAATGTTCTTTTAACCAGCGGGTTGAGCTGGGGGAACGTTTTTTCTGGGTCATGATTATCGACTTTAAAAAACCACAAGGGTTATTAGTATTAAGGGCTAAGTGGGGGTAGAATACGCCCCTTTCAACCCTGACTTATGAAGAAATTGCCATGATTCTCAACAATAAACAGAAACAGTACCTCAAGGGCCTTGCCCACAGTCTGAAGCCCGTTGTCCTCTTGGGTCAACATGGTCTGACCGAAGGTGTACTGGCCGAGATCGATCTGGCGCTGAACCACCACGAGCTGATCAAGGTTAAGGTTGCGTCTGAAGATCGTGAGATGAAACAACTGGTTATGGATGCAATTGTCCGTGAAACCGGCGCGGTCAAGGTACAGAGCATCGGCCACGTGCTGACCATCTACCGTCAGGCCAACGAGCCGAAAATCCAGCTGCCCCGCAAGTAACAGGAAAGAGCCTCGCTCTTTCCTTCATTTCCCTTCTTCCCAAGTCGCTTGCCAAAGTAGTCGCCAGGCCCTTAACCTGCGATGAATACTCCTGGATACCCGCTATGGATCACCATCAGATTCTCACCGAAGATGAACTGGCCATGCTACGGGACTTGGGGAGCGATCAGGAGATGGCCGCCGGACAATCCCTGAGCGGTTATCTCGCCACTCCCTTGCTCGGGCTGTTGCAACGCGCCGATCAACTGGTACTCGAAGCCCGCTTTGCCGGGCATCAACTTCGATTTCCGCTGCGTTTCACTCAGGGAGACGATGGCTTTGTCGAACCACGCATCGCCGCGCCCGTCATCAAGGAGCTGGGCTACCCCCATCTGCGCGCCTGGCGCCTGGATGAAAAAGCCCGCTTCAAGGTGGCCGAAACCGAATATCTGGTACACAGTCTGTCGCTGGATGGGCTTGTAGTGGAAGGCTTGCCGACCAAACTGACCGTCGGCACCACTCTCAGTGGAACCCTGCTCATTCATGAACTGGCCCCTCTCCCCCTCAGCGCCGAGCTGGTCAGGCATATCCATCAGCGCAATGGCGTACAGGGCTGGGCACTCCACTTCCGGATGGCCAAGCCGGACCTGGAACGACTGCGAAGCTGGATGTTCCAGCGCCATCAGGATGCGTTCACCCAAGCTTACCAACCCCGCTAAATACAAACAGGGGAGCCATGCTCCCCTGTTTCAGGCATCACCTCATATCAGAGGTAGGCGACGGCCAGGATCTCGTATTCCACATCGCCAGCCGGCGTCTTGACGATGACGACATCGTCCACTTCCTTGCCGATCAAGGCTCGTGCAATGGGCGAGTTCACGGAGATCATGTTCTGTTTGATGTCCGATTCGTCGTCACCCACGATACGGTAGACCACTTCTTCTTCCGTCTCGCTCTTGAGCAGAGTCACGGTTGCACCGAAGATGACGCGACCATTGTTGGCAATCTTGGTGACATCGATCACCTGGGCATTGGAGAGCTTGCTCTCAATTTCCTGAATGCGACCTTCACAGAAACCTTGCTGCTCACGGGCGGCATGGTATTCGGCGTTTTCTTTCAGATCGCCATGTTCACGGGCATCTGCAATCGCTTCGATTATCTGCGGACGAAGCTCGCTCTTCAGATAGTCGAGTTCTTCACGCAGCTTTTCCGCGCCGCGAACAGTCATCGGAGTATGATTCATAGTCGAAACCTGGGTTGCTTGAAAAAGAGAAGCTGCGGCAATCAAAGAGAGCCGCAGCTATCGGTTCGGATGGGGCATCTTAATATGAAGCCAGCACAAAATCCATGTCAGTCCCTGAGAGCGGGATCGCGCTTTAGCGTACTGAATGCCACGAAGGTCATGAAGAAAAGCGAGGTAACTGAGGCAGCCAAGGCGACCTTTGCCCTGGCTGCAATATTTTCATTTTGCTTGTTTGATCAGATCCACCACAACATCGAGCCTTGTCTCCTGCCTAAGTGGAATAATGCTTAGAGGCACTTCCAGGCTGTGTTCTCATCTGATTATCGGCTGATAGGATTCACAACAAGCATCAGCGTCAAACAAGATTGCAACATGGCGTCAGGATCTGGTGTTGTAATAGTTGTTGATGCTCTTTTCCCAAGAGGTATCAGCCATGTCGGGCCAGCTATTACTATCAAACCCCGGGGCATTCTTCATGTGTTCCTCATCGGTATCCATGACAAAGCACTTCTTTTCAGTATCGACCTTCAGGGCGCGCCACGGCACTGCAAACAGCTTTTCGCCGAGACTAAGGAAACCGCCGAACGACAGCACTGCGTAGCAAACCTTGCCATTGTCGATGTCCAGCATGAGCTCCTTGATAGAGCCCAGCTTTTCACCCTTCGGGTTGTACACATCGTTGCCATTGAGCGTACTGGCACTGAGTACTCTTGGACCAAGCGGGCGGCCGGTATTGGTTACATTGGTATCGATCATTTGATGCTCCTGACATTATTTGGCAAATAACGGGATGGGAGAAGAGAGTTGACCACTGAGTGGCCAACGCGTTGACGGTTCATTTTCCCTTTTTGGCATCCTTGCGATCTTCTGCAGTGACCCGATCTTTACCAGTGGATTTTTGAGCAGCGCCGGTCGATTCCTTGTCACTCTTCCCTTTGCCTTTGCTCTCTTCGCTACGACCCTTGAGTTGATCCTTGTTCATGGTGAACTCCTGATAGTGATATGAATGAGGGCGCGAGAACCGGAAATGGAAATGGGATCCTGCACCAGCCATCATGAGCATAAATCGAGCAGAACAGGGGGTCTGTACGCTGACATACATAGAAAACAGGGTTTGTAAGAGCACTGAATAATTGACGCCGTGGATCCAGCGGCGGGCAGGGAAGGCATGAACTGGCTTGAATCAATGCCAATGATGGCGATCCTCAGCGGCGTAAGCTCTCGCAGCCTCGAGAAGCCGACCAGCGCGATGACAACGATGTTGCCGCCGGATTGGCGGATCAGGTGATGACAGAAACAAAAGATTGATAACAATTCAATCTGCTGCTCACGCCCAATATCCTTGGCAAGTCGCCATCACAAAGCGGTTGAGCGGCACTTCAGTGCGGCCCTAAAAGGAAAACCGCGGCTATCGGGGATAACCGCGGCAAGCGGAAGTGGACTTCCTGGTGAACACTACTTGGGATCAGAGACGCCAATCGGGGCCGACACTGTCGGTTTGCCCTGCATGATGGAGATCTCCACTCGCCGGTTCATACGCCGATTGTCCGGATTGGTGTTGGGCACCAGGGGCTGGGAATCCGCCATGCCTTGCACCACCAAGCGTTTACCATCAAAGCCAGGAACCTTGATCATCTGGTGAGCCACCGCCACCGCACGCTGGGATGAGAGATCCCAGTTCGATTGAAACAGCTCATTTTCGGTCGCTATGTTGTCGGTATGACCCGACACGGTTATCTCACCTGGCACATCTTTCAACAAGCTGGCGACTTTGCGAATAACCGGCCAGAACTGGGGTTGCAAGAAAGCTGAACCGGCCGGGAAGGCGGCTTTCTCACGGATCCGGATGATAATCTGCTGACCCAGGGCCTCCACCTCAATGGCACCATCCTGAATCTGGGCTTTCATCTGCTCGGCCAGCGCCTTGGCCAGGGCATTGGACTGCTCCTGCTGCTTTTGAACCTCTTGCTGCTTCTGCGCCTCTTGCTGGGTATCACCACCGCTCAGCTGCCCTTCAACCTTGTCATGACCACCCGCCTGATCGGCATCGCCGGGCTGAAAATCCAGCTCGGTCTGGGTCATATCGATGGTCTGCTGCATGATGGTATCGATGGGGGTCGGTTCGGGACGACCAGGTCTGAACTCCAGCGCAATGACGGAGGTTCCTTTGGGGATATCTTTCACCTCCAGAATGTTTTGTACGCCGAATGCCTTCTCCATGGAGCCTGCGATCTGCTTGAACTTCTGTACATCCATCTCGGCAAAGGAGAGCAGCAGCACGAAGAAGCACATCAATAGCGACATCAGATCGGCGAAGGTCCCCATGTAACCGGGCAGACCAGGTGGCGGGCACTTGCACTTAGCCATGGGGATTACTCGCTGCCATTGTTGCGTTTGGACTGGTTCAGGTAATTTTGCAGCATTGACTGGATTACCCGCGGGTTCTGTCCATCCTGAATGCCCATGATGGCGTCCAGTACCAGGCAGCGGCTCAGTTGCTCTTCACCGCTGCGCAACTCCAGCTTGTCGGCGATGGGAATCGCAATCATGTTGGCCTCGATGGCGCCATACAAAGTGGTCAGCAAGGCTACCGCCATGGCTGGACCGATGGATTTGGGGTCACTCATGTTGGCCAGCATGGCAACAAGGCCCACCAGAGTGCCTATCATGCCCATGGCAGGGCCCAGATCTCCCAGCGCCCGAAAGACCTTGATGGCGATGACATGGCGCTCCGCGGTCAGCTCTATGTCTTTCTCCAGCACGGCGCGGATGACATCCGCATCATGACCGTCCACCAGCATGTCGATGCCTTTTTTCATGAAGGTGTTTGGTACTTCGGCGGCTTCCAGCGCCAGAAACCCCCCTTTGCGGGCGGCATCAGCCAACTCGACCGCCTTGATAATGAGGTCATCCAGCTTGTCGCCCTTGTAGAGGAACGCCTTGCCAGCAATCTTGAACGCCATCAGAAACTGACCGATGTTGAACTTCATCATGGCGATGAAGATGGAACCCAGAATGGTGATGTAGACGGAGGGCATATCGATGTACATGCTCATGGGGCCCCCCAGCAGCATGCCATACACCACCACCCCAAATCCCAGCACTATGCCAATCAGACTACCTAGATCCACGTCCCTACTCCCCTGTCAGCTGAAATTTGTTGTATCTGTAGTTTGTTGAATTTTCTGCTATTGGCTCGTCAGCGGCAAGGGCCACCACATTTTTCCTTACCAACAAGATGGCTTATTATCGGCCACTTTTCCGAGAGTTTAAGCCGACCGCACTTTTCTGCCTCCCCCCTGTGCGTCGTCGATGTTAAGATAAGCCGTTTTTTTCAATCCCCGAGGATGAACATGGCCAGTAAGAAAATCGACCGCCTGAGTTTTGATGCCACTCTGGAAGAGCTGGAAACCATAGTTCATCAACTGGAACAAGGTTCCTTACCGCTGGAAGAGGCGCTCAAGCAGTTCGAGCAGGGTGTCCACCTGGTACGGGCTGGCCAGCAGAAGCTGGAACAGGCCGAACAGAAGATCCAGATCCTGCTGACTCAGGCCGATGGCACTGAGCAAGCAGTCCCCTTCCAGCCAGAGCAAGGAGAGGAATGAGTGACGCTGGACGATTTTTCCCGTCTGCATCGGCAACGTATTGACGACTGTCTGTCTGCACAACTTGAATCCTTGCCCGCCATGGCCCCGCGTCTGCGCGATGCCATGCGCTATGGCCTGCTGCTCGGCGGCAAGCGGGTGCGCCCCTTCCTGGTCTATGCCGTGGGTGAGATGCTGGGCGTCAAACGCGAGCTGCTGGACGGCCCTGCCGCGGCTGTGGAGTGCATCCATGCCTACTCGCTGCTGCACGACGATCTGCCCGCCATGGACAACGATGACTTGCGTCGTGGTCAACCGACAGTACACAAGGCATTTGATGAAGGCACCGCCATCCTGGCCGGTGATGCCTTGCAGACCCTGGCCTTCTCCATTCTGGCAGATCATCCCCTGCCCGACCGCCTTCTGGCCAACCGAGTACGTATGCTGAGCACTCTGGCCCGCGCCTCCGGCTACCTTGGCATGTGTGGCGGACAGGCACTGGATCTGCAGGCCGAAGGCCGCCAGATCAGCCTCCCCGAGCTGGAGCAGGTGCATCGCCACAAGACTGGCGCCCTGATCGAATGTGCCGTGGCACTCGGTGCCCTGTGCAAGGCCGACGTAGACGACACCACACTGACGGCGCTGCAAACGTACGCGGCAGCCATAGGGCTCGCTTTCCAGGTACAGGATGACATCCTCGACATCACAGGGGATACAGTGACACTGGGCAAGCCACAAGGCTCTGATCTGGCACAGGAAAAAAGTACCTATCCGGCCCTGCTCGGACTCGACAATGCCCGTGAGCTGGCTCGCGAACTGCACGGTAAAGCCTTAACAGCCTTGCAATCTTTGCCCTACAATACCGACATTCTGGAAGCGTTTGCCGATTACATCATTGAGCGAACCCACTAAACGCTGGATAACAGTAACAATATGAGCGTTGATATAAGCAATTTCCCCAACCTGGCCCTCGCGGATACGCCGGTCGAGTTGCGATCCCTGCCCTTCGAACGGCTGCCGCTGCTGTGCAACGAACTGCGTGAATATCTGCTGCGTTCGGTGAGTCGCTCCAGTGGTCATCTCGCCTCCGGGCTCGGCACCGTCGAGCTGACGGTAGCGCTGCACTACGTCTACAACACCCCGTTCGATCGGCTGGTGTGGGACGTCGGTCATCAGGCCTATCCCCACAAGATCCTGACCGGGCGTCGCGACCGGATGCAGAGCATTCGTCAGAAAGACGGCCTGCACCCCTTCCCCTGGCGCGGCGAGAGCGAGTATGACGTGCTCTCGGTTGGTCACTCCAGCACCTCCATAGGTGCGGCGCTCGGCATGGCCGTCGCCGCCGAGAGCGAGGGCCTGGGTCGCAAGGTGGTGGCAGTGATTGGTGACGGCGCCATCACCGCCGGCATGGCATTCGAGGCGCTCAATCACGCCGGCGATGTCCACAAGGACATGTTGGTGGTGCTCAACGACAACGAGATGTCCATCTCCGAGAATGTGGGGGCGCTGAACAACCATCTGGCCCGCATCATGTCTGGCAAGCTCTACACCACTATCCGCGAAGGCGGCAAGAAGGTGCTGGCGGGGCTGCCGCCGGTCAAGGAGCTGGCCAAACGGGCCGAAGAGCACCTCAAGGGCATGGTCGTGCCCGGTACCCTGTTTGAGGAGTTCGGCTTCAACTACATAGGCCCCATCGACGGTCATGACATTGAGGCGCTGGTCGAAACCCTGCGCAACATGCGCAACCTCAAGGGCCCACAGCTGCTGCACGTCAAGACCAAGAAGGGCAAGGGCTATGAGCCTGCCGAGAAAGACCCCATCGGTTATCACGGTGTGCCCAAGTTCGATCCGGACGAATGCACATTGCCCAAAGCGAGTGGCGGCAAGCCGAGCTTCTCCGCCATCTTCGGCCAGTGGCTGTGCGACATGGCGGCGAAAGACGAGAAGCTGGTCGGCATCACCCCCGCCATGCGCGAGGGCTCGGGGCTGGTCAAGTTCAGCCAGCAGTATCCGGATCGCTACTTCGATGTGGCCATCGCCGAACAACATGCGGTCACCTTCGCCGCCGGCCTTGCCATCGCCGACAAGAAACCTGTGGTTGCCATCTACTCCAGCTTCCTGCAACGGGCCTACGACCAGGTAATCCATGATGTGGCGCTGCAGGCATTGCCGGTGCTGTTTGCCATCGACAGGGCTGGTCTGGTAGGCGCCGATGGGCCGACCCATCAAGGGGCGTTCGACATCAGCTTCCTGCGCACCGTGCCCAACATGGTCGTCATGACCCCGTCCGACGAGAACGAGTGTCGTCAGATGCTCTACACAGGCTATCAGTGCAACCAGCCGGCTGCGGTGCGTTATCCCCGTGGCAGTGGCACAGGTATCGAGGTGCAGATCGAGATGCAGGTGCTGGAACTGGGCAAGGGTCGCATCGTCCGCAATGGCAAAGGCACCGCCATATTGGCGTTCGGTACACTGCTGCAGCAGGCCAGGGCTGCCGCCGAGGCGCTTGATGCCACCCTGGTGGACATGCGCTTCGTCAAGCCGATGGATGAGGCGCTGGTGCTGTCGCTTGCTGCCAGCCACGACCAGTTCGTGACCATAGAGGACAACGCCATCATGGGTGGCGCCGGCTCTGCGGTGAACGAGCTGCTGATGCGCAACAAGCAGTGCAAGCCGGTGCTCAATCTGGGCCTGCCGGATCGCTTCGTGGAGCAAGGCACCCAGGAGGAGATCTATGCGCTGCTGGGACTCGACAGCACAGGCATTCAAGCCAGCATAGAGGCCTGGCTGCAAGCCTGACGCAAGCACTGGCTGCAATCGCAAGCAATAAAGAAGGGCGCCTGATGGCGCCCTTCTTTATTTGCACTTCTGACTCGAGTCAACCCTTGTAGATCTTGGGGTTAAACACATCCCGCAGCCAGTCACCCAGCAGGTTGATGACCAGCACCAGTACCACCAGACAGATGCCGGGGAAGGCGGTGATCCACCAGGAGCCCGAGAAGATGTAGTTGAAGCCGACACTGATGAGCGAGCCCAGCGAAGGTTGATCCACCGGCATCCCCAATCCGAGGAAGGAGAGTGCCGCTTCGCTCATGATGGCGTTGGCCACCTGCACCGTGGAGATCACCAGGATGGGCGACAGGCAGTTCGGCAGAATGTGACGGAACATGATGCGCGGAGCACGGAACCCCATCACCTTGGCCGCTTCCACATATTCCTTCTTCTTCTCGGCAAGCACAGAGGCACGCACAGTCCGCGCATACTGGGGCCACTCGGCAATGCCGATGATCACCACCAGCATCAGGATGGCAAACTTGGAGTAAAACTCGGAGCCAAACGTTGCCTGAAAGATGGCGGAGATGATGATGGCCACCATCATGGTGGAGAACGACAGCTGCACATCGGCAAAGCGCATCAGCAGGCTGTCGATGCGACCACCGAAGTAACCGGCGATCAGGCCGATGACGATGCCGAGCACCAGTTGCAACCCCACCGCGAACAGACCGATGGAGAGCGAGATACGGGCACCATAGAGGATGGTGCTCCAGATATCGCGCCCCTGGTTGTCGGTGCCGAGCCAGAAGCGCTCTTCGCCACCATCCAGCCAGGAGGGTGGCAGCTCCGCATCCATCAGATCAAAGCTGGTCTGGTCATAGACGTTGTGCGGTGCCAGCCAAGGCGCCAGCAGCGCCGCCAGCACGAACACCACAAACACCGCAAAGCTGAACATGGCTACCTTGTCCCGCAGGAAGTAGTAGACAAAATCAGAGTTCTTGAATCGAGCCCAACGGCTTGGGCTCACAGTCACAGTGTTACTCATGCGCTTACCCCTTGGCGGTCAGGTTGACGGTCGGGTTGATGAACCCGTAAAGCAGGTCGACCAGGGTATTGGTCACCACGAAGATAAGTCCCACGAAGATGACGTAGGCAGTGATCAGCGGCGTATCCACTCTGTGAATCGCCTCAAGGAACAGGAAACCGGTTCCCGGCCACTGGAACACGCTCTCGGTCAGTATGGTGTAGGCCACCATGGTGCCGATCTGTACGCCACCGACGGTAATCACCGGCAGCATGGTGTTTTTCAGAGCGTGCTGGTAGTAGACCTTGTTGTTGTCCAGCCCCTTGGCACGGGCAAACTTCACGTACTCGGAGGAGAGCTGCTCCAGCATCTCGGAGCGTACCAGCCGGATAAACAGCGGCAGCATGATGGAGGAGAGAGAGACGGCCGGCAGAATCAGGTGCAGGATACCGTCCCAGGTGAAGAAACCCGACTCCCAGCCCAGCACATTGGCGGTCTCGCCACGGCCATAGGCCGGCAGCCAGCCAAGCTGGATGGAGAAGAGGTACATCAGCATGATGGCGGTCAGGAACACAGGGATGGAGATGCCTATGCTGCTCACGGCCATGATGATCTTGGTCAGGATGCTGCGCGGGCGGATCGCGGAGTAGACCCCAAGCGGAATGGAGACCACTACTATGATCACGGCAGCGCCAAACACCAGCTCAAGCGTCGCTACCAGCTTGTCGAGGATCACCTCGAGGGCCGGTCGCTTGAAGAAATAGGAGGTGCCCAGATCCCCATGCACCGCATTTTTCAAAAAGCGGCTGTATTTGATGAGGAAAGGATCGTTCAGGCCCATCTTCTCGCGCAATTCGTGACGCTGGGCTTCGGAGACGGATTGTCCCACCAGCTCGCGCAACGGATCCCCCAGGTTGTCCTGGATGGAGAAGGCGACCAGGCTGATGACGAACATCACTATCACGGCCTGATAGAACCGTTTCAGCAGGAATGTAAACATGCTTGTCCTTCTACGTGGCCTGTGTCTTGGCACAGGCTTCTGTTAATGGCGGGGGTCGCCACAGGCCACCCCCGCTCAGTCCTTCCTTGCGACTCGCTTACTTGCCGACCACCAGATCGCCGAAGTAAGGGAAGTTCATTACGTTGACGATGGGCTTGATGTCGGCGTTTTTCTTGGCGCCATACGCCAGATCTTCCCAATGAAGCGGCACATAGGCTGCGTCGTCGATCAACATGGCTTCCACCTTCTGCAACATGGCAGCACGCTTGGCCGGATCGGTTTCGGTGTTCGCTTCCATCACCATCTTGTCAGCTTCTGCGTTGGCATAGCCCGCGCAGTTGTACTGACCCATGCCGGTCTTGGCATCCTTGGTAAAGGTCAGGAACTCGAAGAAGTTGGCACTGTCTTCGGTATCCGAGTGCCAGCCGATCAGCTGCA
>Ga0115550_1000255_pt1 | contig 46435 bp, 50 predicted proteins | sample COGITO_mtgs_1005_FD_87177 | JGI IMG/M metagenome (GOLD analysis project Ga0115550, IMG submission 87177) | Pelagic marine microbial communities from North Sea - COGITO_mtgs_100511 | ecosystem: Environmental > Aquatic > Marine > Epipelagic | place: Germany:Helgoland, sampling site Kabeltonne...
CATGCCGAACTCAGAAGTGAAACGCGGTAGCGCCGATGGTAGTGTGGCATTCGCCATGCGAGAGTAGGACACTGCCAGGCACCCAACACGAAAAACCCCGCTCGATGAGCGGGGTTTTTTATTGTCTGAAATTTATCATTCCTGCGGTGTTCTCTGTGCTATGCCCCTTAGGCTCTCTCCGCACAGGGCAACTCCATATTGACCACCCCATCTTCCAGCTGGATATCGATCTTGAAACCAAGACGCTTGGCCAGATTGATCATGCCGCGATTGCTGGGCATGGTCATGCCGGATAGCTGGCCAATCCCTCTCTCTCTGGCGTAACGTACGATTTTCTCCATCATCAACTTGCCGAGCCCCAGCCCCTTTAGGTCGGATCGCACCAGAATGGCAAACTCCGCATCGGACTGATCCGGGTTTGAAATGGCTCGCACCACCCCCAGAATTTGCTGACTGAAGGCCCCGTCCTGTCCTACCGCGACGAAGGCCATCTCCCTGTCGTAGTCAATCTGGGTCATGCGAGCGAGCTCTTCGTGGCCCAGTTCTCCCACGTCAGCAAAGAAGCGCTTGTACCTGTCTTCATCAGAGACCTTGAGTACAAACTGTTTGTGAGCGGGTTCATCCTCCGGCCGGATCGGGCGGAGCAGCACATGACTCTGGTCCTTGAGCCAGGCCCCCTCTTCCAGCTCGGTGGGATAGGGGCGTATCGCCAAGGGGCAACGCTGCTGTGTCATCGGCATCAGTGTCAGGCTGGCATCCAGAATCACCATCTCGGCCCCGCAAGCTTGCAATGGATGCAGGTCCAGCTCCTGGATCTCGGGAAACGCCAGCAGCAGTTCCGACAGCTGGCACAACACCTGACCAAGCGCATCGATATCGAGTCTTTCGGGGGTGGCCTGCTCGCGGATCTTGCGGCTCTTGAGGGCGCCGATGACCTGGTAGCGTGCGAGAGCCTGGTTCAGTGGCGGGAGTGCGGCGACCATCTCCTGGGGTTCTGCTCCCGACTCGCCGAGCAGGATGACAGGACCGAAGACGGGATCCTGTTGCAGGCGGATCCTCAGTTCCAGCCCTCCGCTGCGGCGTGCCATGCGCTGTACCAGCAAGCCTTCGATGCGGGCTCCGGCATCGTGCTGTCTGACCCGATCCAGAATGGCATCTGCCGCCTGCGCGACCTCGGCAGAAGTGCGCAGGTTCAGCATGACGCCGTGTACCGCAGACTTGTGGGCAATGTCCGGCGAGCGCAATTTGACCGCTACCGGATAGCCGATCTGTTCAGCCGTCAGGGTGGCTTCGATGGCATCGGAGACAATCCAGGTCGGCAGGGTTGCGAGCCCGGCGGCTTGCAGTATGGGTTGAACCAGATGGGTATCGAGGGTGAGTTGCTTGCGTTCCAGAGCCTGCCGGATCAGTTGTTGGCAGAGTTCGACGTTGAGCTTGTCCCCCTGCAGGGACGCGGGTGTTTCCATCAGCTGCTTCTGGTTGCGACGGTATTCCACCATATGCATGAAGGCGGCCACTGCACTTTCGGGCGTGCGATAGGTCGGAATGCCCGCCTCGGTGAAGAGCTTGCGTCCTTCCTGTGCCGAGTATTCCCCGGCCCAGTTGGTCAGGATATTGAAGCGCCTGGCTCTGGGATGCTGCCTGAGGTAATCGATCAGACTACGCGCCAATTCGGCTCCGCGTGCTGTGAGGGAAGGTGCATGAATGAGCAGGATGGCATCTGCTTCATTCCCTTGCAGCAAGGCATCGAGTGCCTGCTGATAGGCGGTGATATCTGCATCACTGCCGATGTCTTTTGGCGGTATAGCCAGTTTTCCGCCCCGCTCAAGCAGCACATCGACCGCCATGTTGGCCAGTCCGCGGCCGTTGGAGATGATGGCCAGCCGTTCTCCCTTGAGGGTCAGCGAATGGCTCAGGGTTTCGACCGCGGCAAACAGCTCGTGGGTATCTCGTACCCGCAGCATACCTGCTCGCCGGATGGCGGCATCGTAGACGTTGTCCAGCCCCTTGGCCGGATCGTGGCGACCGCTCTTGAGCACCAGTATTGGCTTGTTGCGCGAAGCCGCCCGCGCTGCCGAGAGGAAATGGCGGGCGTCGTGCAACTTGTCCATATAGAGCAGGATGGCGCGAGTGCTGCCGTCGCGAGAGAGCTGATCCAGCAGCTGGCCGAAGTCGATGTCACAGTGATCGCCGAGGGAGATAAAGGCGGAAAAGCCCAGCTCATGCTGTTTGGCCCAATCCAGTATGGTCGTGCTGACGGCCGCCGACTGGGAGACAAAGGCTACCTGCCCAGGTTTGGCGGCGATGGGGGAGAAGCTGGCGTTGATGCCCTGCGCTGGCAGCAACATGCCCATGCTGTTGGGGCCAAGCAGGCGAATGCCATATTGGCTGCTCAGGCGCTGCAACTGTTCCCTCTCTTCCTGGGAAAAATCGGCGGCCAGTATGATGGCGGCCCCGGCCCCTTTTTTGCCGAGCGCTTCGATGAGCGACAGTACCCGTTCGCGTTTGGTGCAGATGATGGCGAGATCGGGGGAGAGTGGCAGGCTGGCAATGTCGGGATAAGCCAGCACTCCGGCGATGGCTTTGTTATGGGGGCTGACCGGCAGTATGGGGCCCTTGAACTGGCCCGCCAGCAGGTGCCTGATCACCACGTGACCCGCTTTCTGCGGGTCGGTCGAGGCACCGATGACGGCGATTGACTGGGGTTTGAAGAGCCGATCCAGGCCGCTTGGTTTCATGGGCACTCCTCATGGCGACCCCCGGAGGCGAGGGTGACGGATGGTGCCAGTGTAATACGCTTTGATTGCCTGTTCTGTGACCGGTTGCGGATCACTGTTTGGTCAGGGCGCTGGCTCGCAGATAAAACTTCATCTTGCCCTGACTTTGGCGCACTGCCGCCAGCGGGCGCTCTTGCAGATAGATATCCTGTTCGTGATCCAGCAAGGTTTGTGGCACTCCCAGACTCTGCAGGTACTCTTCAAACAGCTGTGAGCTGTTGATTTCGATCAGGTGACGCATCATGGCGAGGCTTTTTCCATTCAGGTTGAACACCGAGCCTAGTCTGTGACCTGGGTCTTGCTCTGACCATTGTCAGATTTGACACCAAGTCGCTCACACATCTGTGGGTCCATGCACCAGAACTGGGCGCTCACGCGTTATAGTGAGTGCATCAAGATCAGAGGTACGAGGCGCAATGATCAGGATTCTGCTGTGGTGCATCACACTGTTTGCGGGGAGTGCCCTGGCTGCCGAGTCGCACATTCGGGCCTGGAACCTGCTGTTGGAGCACCCCAATCCGGCTGTGGCGGGCTTGCTGCGGTTGTCGCTCGATCTCACAGTGCCTGAATATGGTCCCTATCAGCTGATTGCGAGTCCGCCAATGGAGCAGGGGCGGGCGGTCAAGGCGTTACAAGAGGGTGCCCTGGTACAGATAGGAGTCTTTGCCCCTGATGAAGAGCGGGAGCGTTCCCTGCTGGCGGTCCATATTCCGTTGGCGAAGGGGTTGCTGGGCTGGCGGGTCTGCCTCATCCGGCTGGGGGATGAGGGGCGCTTTAGCGGCATAGGGTCGCTGGCGGACTGGCATAGCGCCGGACTCACCATCGGTCAGCACAGATCCTGGCCCGATACCCGGCTGCTCAAGGCCAACGGCCTCAAGGTAACGGTGGGCAATCTCTACGAGGCGCTGTTCAACATGCTGAGCAAGCGGCGTTTTGACTGCTTTCTGCGTTCCGTCATCGAGATAGAAGATGAACTAAAGCAGCACCCGGAGCTCGCAATCGAACCCCATCTGGTGTTCCGTTATCCGCTGGCGCTGCTGTTCTTTGTTTCCCCCCAATATCCCGAACTGGCACAGCGCATCGAGCTCGGGCTGCAGCGGGCTCGCCAGTCCGGTGCCTTTGATCAGATCTTTGAAAAGGAGTTTGGCAGCACGATTCGTCGGTTGAAGCTGGACGAGCGGGTCATGCTTGAGCTGCATAATCCGGATCTGCCCGCCAGGAGCCGCATCATGATGGCTGACCCCTCGCTAATCTATGTGCCGGTCACGGCCACCCCGTCAGCGCAGTAAACCCTGGCCGCGCGCCGTATCCCAGAAGGCGCGGATAAGAGGCTCTTCCAGCCGCTTCTTGAGCACTGCGATACCGACGTCGAATGGCTTGAGCGCCGGTCTGGGCTCGACGATGCGCACCTTCTCCCCCATGGGGCTGTGATCGATCACGGCGGCAGGCACCAGCCCGACGCCAAAACCGAGTGCCACCATGGCGACTATGCCCTCGTTGCCCGCCACCTCGGCATAGATGTTGGGGGCAATTCCCTTGTTGCGAAACCACTGGTCACAGCGCTTTCGTGCCAGACCCTGTTCGGAGAGGATCAGCGGCAGCCGCTCCCAGTCCGGCTCACCCTGCAAGAACCACTGGCTCTGTTGTGGTGCGGTACGTGGGGTAATGAATACCAGCGGCACCTGCTGCAGGCTGGCAAATTCCAGCTTGGCGGAGAGCGCATCCGGCCGCGCGGCGATGGCGAGATCGGCCTCGTCGGCCAGGATCTTGTCCACCGCCAGCGCCGGGTCGCCGGTCTCCAGCTTGATCTCCAGCTGGGGGTAGCGGCGGCGGAAGCGCTCCAGCACCTCTGGCAGCAGAAAGTAGCTGGCGGTGACCGAGCAGAACACCCGCAGCCGCCCCTGCAGCGGTTCATCGCTGCGTTTGAGCTCCTGCTTGAGCTGGCGCCACTCCTGCAACAGGCTGCCGCCAAACTCCCGCAGTTTCTCACCCGCCGAGGTGAGTCGCACGCTGCGGTTGTCCCGCTCGAACAGCACGCAGCCGGTCTCCTGCTCCAGGCGCTGAATGGCGCGGCTCAGGGTGGAGGGGCTGACCGCCATGGCATCGGCACTCTTGCCAAAGTGAAGGGAGTCGGCGAGGTGGAGAAACAGCTCGAGATTGCGAAGATCCATCTTTCTATTCCTGCGGCGGCGCGTTTGCTGACGTGGGGGAGAAACAGCTTGAGATTGCGAAGAATCATATTTCAATTCCTGCAACGTACTGTTTCGAATATATCAGTTCAGGCAATGAGTGTCCCGCGCTATAGTGGTTCAGACAACGCCGTTATCCGGCATGGAATCAATCGAACGGAGCAATCACCATGGCTAACTATTTCAACACCTTGAACCTGCGTCAGCAGTTGGCCCAGCTGGGCAAATGTCGTTTCATGCAGCGGGCGGAATTTGCCGACGGTTGCGACGTGCTGAAGGGCAAGAAGGTGGTGATTGTGGGCTGTGGTGCCCAGGGTCTGAACCAGGGTCTGAACATGCGCGACTCCGGGCTGGATATCTCCTACGCCCTGCGCAAGGCCGCCATCACCGAGAAGCGTGCCTCCTGGCAGAAGGCCACCGACAACGGTTTCGCGGTTGGCACCTATGAAGAGCTGATCCCGACCGCCGATCTGGTGCTGAACCTGACTCCGGACAAGCAGCATTCCGACGTGGTGAAAACCGTGATGCCGCTGATGAAGCAAGGCGCCGCGCTGGGCTATTCCCATGGTTTCAACGTGGTGGAAGAGGGTCAGCAGATCCGCGCCGACATCACTGTCGTCATGGTAGCGCCCAAGTGCCCGGGTACCGAAGTGCGTGAAGAGTACAAGCGCGGCTTCGGCGTGCCGACCCTGCTCGCCGTCCACCCGGAGAACGATCCCAAGGGTGAAGGCATGGCCATCGCCAAGGCGTGGGCCTCTGCCACCGGCGGCGACCGTGCCGGCGTACTGGAATCCTCCTTCGTGGCGGAAGTGAAATCTGACCTGATGGGCGAGCAGACCATCCTCTGCGGCATGCTGCAGGCCGGTTCTCTGCTCTGTTATGACAAGCTGGTTGCCGAAGGGACAGACCCGGCCTACGCCGGCAAGCTGATCCAGTTCGGTTGGGAGACCATCACCGAAGCCCTGAAGCAGGGCGGCATCAGCCTGATGATGGACCGCCTCTCCAATCCGGCCAAGCTGCGTGCCTTCGAGCTGTCCGAGCAACTGCGCACCCTGATGCGCCCGCTGTTCGAGAAGCACATGGATGACATCATCGCTGGCGAATTCTCCCGCGGCATGATGGCCGACTGGGCTGAGGATGACGTCAAGCTGCTGACCTGGCGTGAAGAAACCGGCAAATCTGCCTTCGAAAACGCTCCGGCGTTTGCAGGCAAGATTGCCGAGCAGGAGTACTTCGACAATGGCGTTGTGATGGTGGCCATGGTCAAGGCGGGTGTCGAGCTGGCGTTCGAGACCATGGTGGCTTCCGGTATCTACGAGGAGTCTGCCTACTACGAATCCCTGCACGAGCTGCCGCTGATCGCCAACACAGTTGCCCGCAAGCGTCTGTACGAGATGAACGTGGTCATCTCCGACACCGCCGAGTACGGTAACTACCTGTTCGCCAACGCCGCCGTGCCCTTGCTGCGCGAGCACTTCATGCCGACCCTGAAGGCGGGCGACTTGGGTGCCAGCAAGGCAGAAGGGCAGAACGTCGACAACCTGGCGCTGCTGGCGGCCAACGAAGCGACCCGCAACCATCCGATCGAAAAAATCGGCCAGGTACTGCGTGGCTACATGAAAGACATGAAGCGCATCGCTGTTGGTGGTTAAGCCTGCATCTGGCAGGATGATGAAGGGGCGGGGATGACGATCCCCGTCGCCAGTCGGACTGGACACCCGAATGGCCAGCCAGAAAACCCGGCCTGACAGCTATAAAAGACGGCCACAAAAAAGCCCCGCTCATCGAGCGGGGCTTTTGCATTCAGAAAGGCCGGATAAATCAGGCTTTCCACGCTTTCCAGGTGTTGATCAGACCGTTGGTGGAGCCGTCGTGGCTGGTGACAGCCGCATCGGTGTTGAGTTCCGGCAGTATCTTGTTGGCCAGCTGTTTGCCCAGCTCCACGCCCCACTGGTCGAAGGAGAAGATGTTCCAGATTGCGCCCTGTACGAAGATCTTGTGCTCGTACATGGCGATCAAGGCACCCAGGGTTTTCGGGGTCAGGCTCTTGAACAGTATGCTGTTGGTCGGGCGGTTGCCTTCGAACACCTTGAACGGCACCAGATCCTCGACCTGCTCCAGGGTTTTGCCGGCAGCAAGGAACTCGGCTTCGACCTGTTCTTTGCTCTTGCCGAAGGCCAGTGCCTCGGTTTGGGCGAAGAAGTTGGCCAGCAGTTTCGGATGGTGGTCACCGATCGGGTTGTGGCTGATGGCTGGCGCCAGGAAGTCACAGGGGATCAGCTTGGTACCCTGGTGGATCAGCTGGTAGAAGGCGTGCTGGCCGTTGGTGCCCGGCTCACCCCAGATGATGGGGCCAGTCTGGTAGTCAACCGGATTGCCGTTGCGATCCACGTACTTGCCGTTGGATTCCATGTTGCCCTGCTGGAAGTAGGCAGGGAAGCGGTGCATGTACTGATCGTACGGCAGAATGGCTTCGGACTCGGCACCATGGAAGTTGTTGTACCACAGGCCAATCAGCGCCAGCAGCACAGGCACGTTCTGCTCATAGGAGGCAGTGGCAAAGTGCATGTCCATTTCGAAGGCGCCTTGCAGCAGGGCTTCGAAGTTGTCGAAACCGACGGACAGGGCGATAGGCATACCGATGGCAGACCAGGATGAGTAACGGCCGCCAACCCAGTCCCAGAACTCGAACATGTTGTCGGTGTCGATGCCGAACTCGGCCACGGCCTTGCCGTTAGTGGAGAGGGCAGCGAAGTGCTTGGCAACGTGGGCCTTGTCACCGGCGATCTTGATGAACCAATCGCGGGCGGTCAGGGCGTTGGTCATGGTCTCCTGAGTGGTGAAGGTCTTGGAGGCCACCAGGAACAGGGTGGTTTCCGCATCAATCTCTTTGAGAGTCTCGGCGATGTGGGTGCCATCGACGTTGGAGACGAAGTGCATCTGCAGGTGGTTTTTGTAGGGGCGCAGTGCCTCTGTGATCATTACCGGGCCCAGATCAGAGCCACCGATACCGATGTTGACCACGTGCTGGATCGCTTTGCCGGTGTAGCCTTTCCACTCGCCGGAGATGATTTTCTCGCAGAAGCCCTTCATCTTGGCCAGCACGGCGTTCACTTCCGGCATCACATCCTTGCCGTCGCACTCGATGGGGCGGTCGGAGCGGTTGCGCAGGGCCACGTGCAGTACGGAGCGCCCTTCGGTCATGTTGATCTTGTCGCCATTGAACATGGCATCGATCGCGCTGCGAAGATCGGTCTCTTTGGCCAGATCAACCAGCAACTTGAGGGTTTCCTCGGTGATCAGGTTCTTGGAGTAGTCGACCAGAATGTCGCCGCCAAAGGTGAGGGAGAACTTGTCGAAGCGCTTCGGGTCCTGCGCGAACAGATCCTTGAGTCGAGTCTCTTTGTTAGCTGCAAAATGGGCTTCCAGCGCCTGCCAGGCCTGGGTCTGGGTTGGATTGATATTTTTCATAGGATTACCGATCTTCCAAGTTGTGTTTGAACCTTGCAGGCAAGGCTCACGCCAAACCTTATTATTCGAGCACTATACCGGGCCCATTATACCGAGCCCATGGTGCAGCCCGTGTAACAGAGCTTTACCAATTGTCTGCCATCGAAGGAGTTTACAACCAAAACGCTGCGATTATGAGTCACTCATGGCCAGGGGATCTTGAGTTTGCTCATACTTCACCCGGCTTGGCCGGGGTGAAAGGGTTTTCATCTATGGCTGCCTGCCTGGCAAGTTTGTATTACAGCTAAAGGGGTATCTGACAGCCGTTTTTCGGCTCATTTTATGAGCAAACGCAACTTGTCGGGGTTGGGCGTTGGCTAGTATGTGCACCGAATGGACGAGATCTCCCAGGGATGGCCACTGTCTGGAATGAGGAGATCGATATGAAACATGTTTTATCCCTGTTTGCCCTGAGCCTGATCGCCACCGGCCTCATCGGCCTGCTGACCCTGGCGCTGACCGCCGCCGCGCCGACTCTCGAGATTCGGGTGTTGGCCGTGATCGGGGCCGTGCTGGGGGGCTATGCGCTGGTGCAGCCACTGCTTAACCGGGTCGCTCGTCGACTGGTATGAAGACGGGCAAGCCAACCTGGCTGCCCGGATTGACAGGTTTTCGACCCCATGATGCAAGGTGAGCTGCAGGTCGAGTCTTTATGCCTTGCGGCACGACCGGGGTTTCAGAAACGACAATGCCAGCTTCAGGGCTGGCATTGTCGTGATCGTCTGCGCAGGTATCAGGCCTGAGGCTTTTGCATGTGCATGACCATCTGCGGGAAGGGGATCTCGATGCCTTCGGCATCGAAGGTCAGCTTCACCTTTTCGTGGAAGTCGAACCAGACGCCCCAGTAATCGGCAGTCTTGACCCAGGGACGCACTACGATATTGACCGAGGAGTCGGCCAGGGCGGCAACGGCTATGGTGGCTGCCTGTTCCTTCAGAATGCGCGGCTCTTCACTCACCAGGCGCTCGAGGAGCTGTTTGGCCTTGCGCAGGTCAGAACCGTAGCCGATACCGAAGGTCATGTCGACGCGGCGGGTGTCCATGCGCGAGTAGTTGACTATGGTGCCGTTGAGGATGGCGGAGTTGGGCACCACTACCATCTTGTTGTCACCCGAGGTGAGGGTGGTAGTGAATAGCTGCACCGACTGCACGACACCACTGGTGCCCGCCACTTCGATAAACTCACCGGCCTTGATGGGGCGGAAGATGATCAGCAGGAAGCCGGCGGCGAAGTTGGAGAGCGAGCCTTGCAGTGCCAGACCTATGGCCAGACCGGCGGCACCGATAATGGCGACGAAGGAGGCGGTTTGCACTCCGACTCGCCCCATGGCTGCAATCACCACGAACACCAGAATGGTGTACTTGAGGATGCTGCCAACGAAATGCGTCACTGTGGCATCCAGCTTGCGTGCATGCATCACCTTGATCACGCCATTGCTGAGAAGGTTGGCGGCGATGTAACCGATCAGCAGGGTGATCAGGGCGGCCGCAATATTGACGGCATACTCGATCAGCAGGCCCTGATTATTGACCAGCCAGGTCTGCGCTTCTGTGATGATTTCGGGTTCCATAGGATGTCCTGTCAGGCAGTAAAGGTTTATGACGCATGAATCTAACACTGGCATGCGACAGTTTGGGTCGCATCTGGTGCTCCCTTCCATTTTTTGCCATAAAAAACAAGGGAGGCCAAGGCCTCCCTCTGTGTATCCACCCGAATGGCGTCAGCTTTGCAGCAGTTGGCTGCGGATGAAGAGCCACTGATCTTCGAAGCCGGCGGTGGGCTTGAGTTTGAACTCGGAGCGGACAAACTGACTGATCCGTCCCTCGGTATAGGCCAGCAGCAGATTGGCGAGCATGGTCTCGTCGAGCTGGAAGCCCTGACCTTCCCGCAGCCGTTTTTCCCGCAACACCTGCTTGATCTGGGTTTCCAGCTTGTCGAACAGGATGCTGATGCGATCCCGCAGTCGATCGTGCTCACCCAGCAGGGCGTCGCCGTTGAGGATGCGGGTGATGCCGGGATTGCGCTCGGCGAACACCAGCAGCAGCTGAAGGATATGATGGCAGCGGGCCATGGTGTCCTTCTCTTCGGCCATGATCAGGTTGACCCGTGACAGCAGGGAATCCTCGATAAAGTCGATCAGTCCCTCGAACATCCGCGCCTTGCTGGGAAAATGTCGATAGAGGGCGGCCTCAGAGACACCCACCTCGGCCGCCAGACGTGCCGTGGTGATACGCTGGCCAGGACTGGTCTCCAGCATATGGGCGAGTGCTTGCAGGATCTGATCGCGCCGACTCTGTTTCTGATTACTGCTTGCCATGGATTCCCCTAAAAAAAACAATGGCTTGATTCTGTTATTAGGCACAGGCCCGGGGGCTTGTGTGGTCTGTTATTGGCGACCAGAAGAACCAAAACCGCCTTCACCCCGTTCACTTTGATTGAACTCATCGACCAGTTGGAAGCTGGCCTGCACCACCGGCATTATCACCAGTTGGGCGATGCGTTCACCGGGTTGCATGGTGAAACTGTCGTTGCCACGATTCCAGACCGAAACCATCAGCTGGCCCTGGTAATCGGAATCGATGAGGCCCACCAGGTTGCCCAGCACTATGCCGTGCTTATGGCCGAGGCCGGAGCGGGGCAAGATGGTGGCGCACAAGCCGGGATCCTGAATGTGGATGGCCAGACCGGTCGGTACCAGAATGGTGTCGCCTGGTGCCAGAGTGATGGGCGCATCCAGCAGCGCACGCAGGTCCATACCGGCAGAGCCCGGTGTGGCGTAGGCGGGCAGCGGGTACTCGGTGCCGATGCGGGCATCCAGAATTTTCAGCTCAATTTGTGTTGTCATGAATCGTTCGTTTTTCAATGGGTTCTTGTGTGGACACCCGGGATACTCGGTACAGTCCGGGCAGTCATGAATTGTGCATTGCTCAGTGAGTGTTGATGTGGGCGTCCTGCATGGGCAATGCCAGCGGGGTGCCATGTGTCTGCACTCAGCGCCGGTAGTGGCGCGCAATCAGGGCGATGAGGTGGCGAGCCAGCGTCAGCTTATCGGCCAGTGGCAGAGGGGCTTGACCCCCTTGCCAGAACACGGTCAGAGCGTTGTCATCGGCATTGAAGCCCTGGCCCGCACGAGACACATCGTTGGCGGCGATCATGTCCAGCCGTTTTCGCTGCAGTTTGTCGAGGGCGTATTGTTCCACATCCACGGTTTCGGCGGCAAATCCGACGGTGAAGGGCTTGTCTGATAACGCCCCCACGGCAGCTATGATGTCGGGATTCTTGACCAGGGTCAGCACCATCTGATCGTTGTCGCCGGTCTTTTTGATCTTCTGGCTGGCGACTTGCTCGGGCCTATAGTCGGCCACCGCCGCGCAACCGATAAAGAGGTCGCACTCGCCGACCCGGCTCATCACCGCCTGATGCATCTGCTCGGCGCTCTCCACATCGACACGCTCCACCCCGCTCGGTGCAGGCAGGGCGACCGGCCCGCTCACCAGCGTCACTTCGGCCCCTGCCTCACGGGCGGCGCGGGCGATGGCGTAACCCATCTTGCCCGAGCTGTGGTTGCTGATGTAGCGCACCGGATCCAGTGCCTCGCGGGTCGGTCCGGCGGTGAGCAGCAGTCTGACGCCCGCCAGCAGCGGCTCGGCGGCCAGTTGCTGGCAGCAGCGCTCAACCAGTTCCAAGGGATCCAGCATCCGGCCCGGGCCTACGTCGCCACAGGCCTGGCTGCCGGAATCCGGCCCCCACAGCAGGATGCCGCGGCTGGCCAGGGTCTTGAGATTGGCCTGGGTGGCGGCGTTGAGATACATCTGCTGATTCATGGCGGGAGCCAGTGCCACGGGGGCCGGAGTCGCCAGACAGAGGGTGGTGAGCAGTTCGTCGGCCATGCCGGCGGCCATGCGGGCCATCAGATTGGCGCTCGCCGGGGCGATCAGCACCAGATCCGCCCACTTGGCCAGCTCGATATGGCCCATGCCCGCCTCGGCAGCAGGATCCAGCAAGCTGTCAGCCACCGGATGACCGGAAACCGCCTGCAGGGTCAGCGGGGTGATGAACTCCTTGGCGGAGCGCGTCATCACTACCCGTACCTCGGCCCCCTGATCTTTCAGGCGGCGTACCAGTTCGGCACTCTTGTAGGCGGCGATCCCGCCACTGACACCCAACAGGATGCGTTTATCGGCCAATCTCATCTGCTGCTTCTCTTCCGGCTCACTCTGACTGGTCGGCTAAGATACCACAGGCAACGGACGACGACAGAGGCTGACATGGGGGACTTGTGGCCGGCCTCCCGCGATTTTTTGCTATGTTTTCTCTCAATAGGCATGAGGGAGAGACAAATGAGCATCAAGGAGTGGCCTGAGAATGAGAGACCCAGAGAGAAACTGCTGCGGCAGGGGCCAGCGACGTTATCCGATGCCGAATTGCTGGCCATCTTCCTGCGAACCGGCGTCAACGGCCTGAGTGCGGTGGATCTCTCCCGTCAGCTATTGCAGCAGTTTGGTTCGCTGCGGGCACTGCTCGGGGCCGATCAAGGCGCCTTCTGTCATGCCCATGGACTGGGGCCTGCCAAGTATGCTCAATTGCAGGCGGTGCTGGAGATGGGCAAGCGCCATCTGGCCGAGCAGTTGCAGCGGGGCGATGCCCTGACCTCGCCCCAGCTGACCCGGGATTACCTGCAAGCCCAGCTGCGGGATCGGCCGCGGGAGGTGTTCGCCCTGCTGTTGCTGGATAACCAGCACAGAGTCATTCAATTCGTTGAACTTTTTTACGGCACCCTCGATTCTGCAAGCGTCTGGCCCAGAGAAATCGTGCAGATCGCGCTCAAACATAATGCAGCCGCAGTGATTCTGGCGCATAATCACCCGTCCGGCGTGGCCGAGCCCAGTCGGGCCGACCGCCAGATCACGGATCGGATCTTGGCCGCTTTGGCCCTGATCGATATCAGAGTGCTGGATCACTTGGTGATCGGTGACGGCATCACGGTTTCTTTTGCAGAGCGTGGTTGGTTGTAACTGGGCTCTGGCACTGTATTAGTTGATCTTTGATCACGGATGCTGTATAAAATGCCGCCTTCTGTTTGCCCCGCAATCGAAGGCCAGCGGGGCAGATATTTGCTCGAGCAATGAAGTAAGATTTGGAGAGACTGACATGTCTAGAGTATGCCAAGTAACCGGCAAGCGCCCGGCAGTTGGTAACAACCGTTCGCACGCTAACAACGCTACCAAGCGTCGTTTCCTGCCGAACCTGCACACTCACCGTTTTTGGGTTGAGGGTGAAAAACGCTTCGTAAGCCTGCGCGTATCCGCAAAAGGCATGCGTATTATCGACAAGCGTGGCGTTGAAGTGGTTCTGGCTGAACTGCGCGCCAGCGGTGTTAAGGTATAAGGAATTAGATCATGGCTAAAGGTATTCGCGAGAAAATTCGCCTGAACTCCAGCGCCGGTACTGGTCACTTCTATACCACTACCAAGAACAAGCGCACCATGCCCGAAAAAATGGAGATCAAAAAGTTTGATCCCGTTGTTCGTCAGCATGTGATCTACAAGGAAGGCAAAATCAAGTAATTACTTGATGCTGCATTCCCAAAAGCCCGGCCCAGTGCCGGGTTTTTTTATGGCTGGAATTCAGTACACTGCCGGTTCAACGGAGGCTTGCCATGTTCAAATTGAGCCGTAAAGGCTGGAATAACGTGATCATAGTGGCCGTGCTGGGGGTCGTGACCTTGTTGCACCGGCTGGAGGTTGCCCAGCAGGAGAACAGCGCCCAGCGGCCTCGTACCCTATTGCCGGACAGTGCAGTCGTTCTCACCTGGCAGGGGCCGAGCTGGCAGATAGAGCGCATCGGCCAGGGCTGGCGCAGTGGACCGGATCTGGGGCTCACCAGTGCCCAGTTAGCGGCCCATGTCGAGGCTTGGCAGGCTTGGTTGCTGCCCCCTGGCGACGCAGTGCGCGGCACGCCGGTCACCCTCAAGGTGTGGATCGCCGGTCAGAGCGACCCGATTGAAGTGGGGCTCTATCAGGACAACGGCAAGTTTGCCGCCCTGTTGCCGCCCTCGACCTGGCTCACCCTGAGTCAGGAGCAGTATCGCAGCCTGTTGCGTCCCTCTCCTTAATCCCCCCTATTTGTTGGAGGCCCCATGCCTGAATTACCGGAAGTTGAAGTCAGCCGCCAGGGCATATCTCCCTGGCTCACCGGCATCAAGGTGACCCGCGTCGTGGTACGGGATGGCCGGCTGCGCTGGCCGGTACCGGGCGAAATCCAGGAGCTGGTGGATCTCACCATCCACAGGGTCAGCCGTCGTGCCAAGTATTTGCTGCTGGAGACCGACTTTGGCACCGCCATCCTGCATCTGGGCATGTCCGGCAGTCTGCGGGTGCTGAATATCGGTACGCCGGCCGAGAAACACGATCACGTGGATATAGAGCTCGCCAACGGCAAGCTGCTGCGACTCAATGACCCGCGCCGCTTCGGTGCCCTGCTGTGGACCCGTGAACCGGCCGAGGCACACGCCCTGCTGGCCAAACTGGGCCCGGAGCCGCTGACCGATGGCTTCAACGCCGCGTATCTGCAAGGGCGGGCCAAGGGGCGCAGCACTGCCATCAAGACCTTCCTGATGGACAATCATGTGGTGGTCGGTGTGGGTAACATCTATGCCAATGAGGCGCTGTACGCTGCCGGTATTCACCCCAAACGGGCGGCGGGCAACATCAGTGCCGAGCGACTGGTGACCCTGGTGGCCGAGATCAAGCGGGTGCTGGCTTCTGCCATCCAGCAGGGGGGAACCACCCTCAAGGATTTCACCAGCGCCGATGGCAAGCCGGGCTATTTCGTGCAGCAGTTGCAGGTTTATGGTCGCGGCGGCCAGCCCTGTTTGCACTGCCACACCCTGCTCAGCGAAATACGGCTTGGGCAGCGTACTACCGTTTTTTGTTCTCATTGCCAGCGCTGACCGCAGTTATTTTGACCAAAAACAGCCAAGTTGTAAGAGAGTATTTCCGGTCTGTTGAATATTTGGCCTGCTGTCACTAGTATCTCGACCGTTCAGGCGGTTTGAGAATATAAAATGACAGCTAAATCAATGGACTGGGATCACTTATCCCGGCAGGGGCACTATTGTGCCCAAAAAATGGCCCGCTTCCTCTATCCCGATGACAGCGCCCGCAAGACCTTCAATCGCGCCAAGTTCGTGCTGCGCAGCCTGCTCTATCGGCAGCAGATGAGCCGGGTGTTCGAGCTGTTTCAGGCCGAACCGCTCAAGGCCCTGCCTGCCCACTATCCCGAGCTGCTCGACAAGCCGATGCGACCCTATCGGTTTGCCGGCTCCACCGCGACCCAGCGGGCAGAGATGCTGGAAAACCACTATCGACTGCTGCTGGCCCGTTATCCCGAGCTGATAGATCCGCTCTATCTGGATGAGGGCATAGAGCTTGGCCAGTATCCCCAGAGTGGATGTCGCATAGTGCTGCGCCACGATGGCACCTTCCGTCGTGAGGCCGAGCTGGCGCTCTCCATAGTCGATCAACAGGGCAAGCGCCTCTATAGCTGTGCCTTCTCGCTGGCGGGCACCCCCGGCAAGCTGTCGCTGGTGATCGGCTCGGTTCAGGGGCCGGAACCCTGCGTCGAACAGGCACAGGACAAGGTTCGAGCCCTGACCAAGGAGGGCCACGGTTTGCGGCCCAAGTCGCTGGTGGTGATGCTGGTGATGCAGCTGGCCGAGGCAATGGAGGCCGAGCATATCTCGGCGGTGCGGATGAAGGCACACATCTACCAGGCCAAGCGTTACAGCAAGAAGAAAAAAGCCTGTCTGCAGGCGGATTATGACGAGCTGTGGGAGGAGTTTGGCGCCATCGATCAGGATGACAACTTCGTGCAGCTGTTGCCTGCGGTGCGCAAGCCGCTGGAGGAGATTGCTTCCAAGAAGCGGGCCATGTACCGGCGCCGCTATGAATGGCTCGACGAGCTGGTGCTCTCCTGCCAGCAGGTGCTGGGTCGCCAGGCGGGCTGACTGCCAGTGCGGACAATGGCGAGTGCGGCCCATGTGCGCCGCACTAAACAGGCTACTCTCGGGTAGCCTGTTTGCTTGTTACTTGCCTTGCTTGGCGGCAATCGCCTTGGCGACGATCGGGTCGACAAACTGGCGGATATCACCGCCATGCAGGGCGACCTCCTTCACCAGGGTCGAGGAGATGAAGGAGTTCTCTTCGGCAGGGGTGAGAAACACGCTCTCCAGCTCCGGCATCAGGCGGCGGTTCATGTTGGCCAGCTGAAATTCGTATTCGAAGTCGGAGACGGCCCGCAAGCCACGGATAAGCACGTTGGCTTGCTGCTCTTTGGCAAAGTCCACCAACAGGCCGGAGAAGCCCACCACCTTGACGTTGGGCAGGTGGGCCGTCACTTGCCGGGCAAGCAGGACACGTTCTGCCAGATCGAACAAGGGGCGCTTGCTCGGGCTGTTGGCTACCCCGACGACCACTTCATCAAACAGCCTGGCGGCACGACCTATCAGGTCGGTATGGCCGTTGGTGATGGGGTCGAAGGTGCCGGGATAAATTACCTTGTTGGTCATGCTCTTGATTCCTGCAACCTGGAAATTTGGTCGCATTATAGGGTCTGTTGACGTTTTGTCGCGACCGGGACGACGTCCGTTTTGTGCGGGACCTGGCGCGAGCGGCCCAGTTTGGTCGTCCAAATCAGTATCGTCTGGTGTCTTCGCTTGAGAATAGCTGTGCATCAGGCAAGAATACCCGCACCGCGCATCAAGCCTCCTTGCATTGGTGACAGGGAGCAAAGGGATTTTTTATGAAACGTATTCTGGTAGTACGCAACGACAAGATTGGTGACTTCATGCTGGCATGGCCGAGTTTTGCCATGCTCAAGCGCTCCATGGATTGTCATGTGACTGCCCTGGTTCCTGCCTACACGGCGCCGTTGGCCCGTCTCTGCCCCTGGATCGACGAAATTATCCTGGATCCGGGTTCAGGAGCCGACAAGGAACAGCAACGTGCCTTGCAGGCGCGTATCAAGGCGGCGGCCTTCGATGCCTCCATCTGCCTTTTTTCCAATTCCCGCAATGCCATGCTGGTGTGGAAGGCGCACATCCCTTACCGGCTGGCCCCGGCCACCAAGCTGGCCCAGGTACTCTACAACCAGCGCCTGATCCAGCGCCGCTCCCGCTCCCAGAAGCCGGAGTACGAGTACAACCTGGATCTGGTGCGTCGCTTTCTCGCCGACCAGCAGGTAAGCGTGGTCGAGCCACAGGGCCCCTACCTCAGCTTTGACCCCCAGAGCCTGCAGCTGGTGCGCGAACAGGTTGCAACCAGACTGAAGCTGGATGCCAGTCGCCCCTGGCTGATGGTACACGCCGGCAGCGGTGGTTCGGCCAACAACCTCTCCATCGAGCAGTACTCGCGCCTCATCATCAAGCTCAATCAGGCATGCCCGGAATTGCAGTGCATCCTGACGGCAGGGCCGGGGGAGGAGAAGATCGCCGAGCAGCTGGCGGCAGAATTGCTGGCCCACGGCGGCAATGGCTGGATCTATCGCTCCGACGAGGGGCTGCCCAAGTTCTGTCAGGTGATGGCCAACGCGGCCCTGTTTGTGGCGGGCAGTACCGGGCCGCTGCACATAGCGGCGGCGCTGGACGTGCCCACCATTGGTTTCTTCCCGGCGCACCGCTCGGCCACCCCGCTGCGCTGGCGTCCGCTCAACAGCGAGGGGCGTCACCTGGCGTTCAGCCCGCCGGAAGACAGCGATCATCCGGAAGACATGAGCCAGCTCGATCCCAAGGCAATGGCGGCGGCGATAGCTCGCTGGGCACCGCCCTTCTGGCGAACAGAGAGCTGACAGATGCAAACAGGGCCCTTTCGGGCCCTGTTTCGTCATGCCGGCTTGAGCGACTGCGCAATTAGCTGCCGGTCTGGTCCGGTGCTTGCGGCTGCTGGCGGATCCAGAGATCTGCGTACTTCGCGAAAGTGGAGTGGGCCGAGAGGATCGCGAGCAAGAGTCCCTGCTTGCCATCGAGGAAGCCGGCTTTGAGCAGGTACATCTTGAGGAAACAGCCCACGGCATGGACCAGTCCCTGGCCGAGGGAGCCCTTCTTGCCACGGGCGGTGCGCTGATCGGCCCAGGCTCTGGCATAGCCGGCGGACTTCACCAGATAGTGCTCCAGATCCCGGTAGGTATAGTGGAGCAGGTCGCCATGCAGGTTGACTATCTGCATATTGGCCCGCACTTCCACCTTCTCGTGTACCAGCACCTCGTTGTAACGGGTGAGCGCCTTGGGATAGAGGCGCAGCACCCGATCCGGATACCAGCCGCTGTGGCGGATGAAACGACCAAACACCCAGGAGAGGCGGGGGATGGAGTAGATGGTGTCGCTGGCCGGATTGGCCATGACGGTCGCGATGGCCTCTTTCAGCTCAGGGGTGAGCCGCTCGTCCGCATCCAGCCACAGTACCCACTCTGACTGGACATGGGACTGGGCGAGGCGGCGCTGGCGGCCGAAACCGGGCCACACCGTATTGACGAAGAAACGGGCGCCGAATTCGGCGGCGATGGCGGGGGTCTCGTCCTGGCTGCCGGAGTCCAGAATGACGATCTCGTCCACCAGACCGTCGAGTGAGGCGAGGCAGGCTTTCAGGTTGTCGGCTTCGTTCTTGACGATCAGGACGGCCGCCAGAGTCGGTTTTTTCACGGGTTGAAGGCTCTTGTTGGCGCCCGGCTGGCGGGGCATGCTCGAATTGGCGCCCATTCTAGCCTAAAACGGCAGGCGGAGCATGGTTCCAGCGGTCTGAGTACGTCAGTTTCAAACGGCTTCTTTTTTATTAGAGGTGTACATGGTGCGGGGATCTTCTGTTATTTCTCGGACCATTCTTGGGGCATAATCTCGGCCAGCAATGATTAACCGCAGGGCTTGGCCCCAAGAGACGCGTGAGATGAAAATATTGGTGATCGGCCCCTCCTGGGTCGGCGACATGGTGATGTCCCAGAGCCTCTACAAGGCGATCAAGACCAATCACCCTGACAGCGAGTTGCATGTGATGGCGCCAGCCTGGTGCGGTGCTCTGCTGGAGCGGATGCCCGAAGTGGACAAGGCTGTCCCCATGCCGCTCGGCCACGGTGACTTCAAGCTGGGGGCCCGCCGTCGGCTCGGCAAGCAGCTGGCGGCCGAGAAGTACGATCAGGCCATCATCCAGCCCAACTCCATGAAGTCGGCGCTGATCCCCTGGTTCGCCAGGATCCCGGTGCGCACCGGCTGGAAGGGGGAGCACCGCTTCGGCCTGCTCAACGACATGCGCAGCAACAAGTCCGCCTTCCCGCTGATGGTGGAAGCCTATCTGGCGCTGGCCTATCCCAAGGCGCAGATGAAGAGCCGGGCCGATATTCCCGCCATTCCCCACCCCTCGCTCAATGTGGATCTCATCAATCAGGGCAAGGCGCTGGAGCGACTCGGTCTGGATCGCGTTCGTCCCGTGCTGGTGCTCTGTCCGGGAGCCGAGTTCGGCCCGTCCAAGCGCTGGCCTGAAGGGCACTACGCCGTGGTGGCGCAGAAGTATCTGGATGAGGGCTGGCAGGTGTGGACCTTCGGCTCCGGCAAGGATGTGCCTGTGGCCAACACCATTCGCGAGCGGATCAATCCGCTATCGCGCCCCAACTGCCACGTGCTGGCGGGCAAGACCAACCTGTATGAGGCGATCGATCTGATGGCGCTGGCCGGGCGGGTCATCTCCAATGACTCCGGCCTGATGCACATAGCCGCCGCCCTCAACCGGCCGTTGATCGGCGTCTATGGCTCTACCTCGCCGCTCTACACGCCGCCGCTGGCGGACAGGGTCGAGATAGTGCACACCGACATAGAGTGCCGCCCCTGTTTCAAGCGCACTTGCAAGTTCGGCCACCTCAAGTGCCTGATCGAGCTGATGCCGGAACAGGTGATAGAGGCAGGCCGACGGCTGGAGTGCGCCGAGTCGCCAGATCAACCGATCGCGTTGCAAGTGGGCGAACCGCCACGGTTTGTCTCCGATGCGAGCAAGCGATCGGAGCCGACATAACATGGGCTATCGGCTGCTCTACAACCTGCTGATCCACCTGGGGTTGCCGCTGGCGCTGTTGGCACTCTACAAGCCGAAGAAGGGCAAGCCTGGCTTTGGTGCGCGCTGGGCCGAGCATCTGGGACGGACGCCGGCCAGCGGGCAGGAGGCGCCGCTCTGGATCCATGCGGTCAGCGTGGGTGAAACCCTGGCCATCAGCCCCTTCATCCGTGCACTCAAGGCCGAGCGGCCGGATTTGCCGATCCTGCTCACCACCACCACCCGCACCGGCGCCGAGCAGGCGGCCAAGCTCGGCGATCTGGTGGTGCATCGCTACGCCCCCCTCGATTACCCCTGGGCGGTTGCCGCGTTTCTCAAGTGTATCAAGCCTCGCGCCCTCTGGGTGATGGAGACCGAGCTGTGGCCGAACTGGCTGGCGGCCTGCGAGGCGCGCCATCTGCCGGTGACCATCATCAATGCCCGTTTATCCGAACGCTCCTGCCAGCGCTATGCCCGTTTTCAGGGGGCGTTCGATACCCTCAGCCGGCCACTGACCCATCTGCTTTGCCAGCATCAGGACGATGCCGAGCGCTTTGCACGGCTCGGCATCGGTCGTGAGCGGCTGGCGGTGACCGGTTCCATCAAGTTCGATATCCAGCTGGGTGACGAAGTGTAGGCCAGGGGGCACGCCCTGCGTCAGCAGCTGGGGCAGAGCAGGCCGGTCTGGATTGCCGCCAGTACCCATCAGGGTGAGGATGAGCAGGTATTGGCGGCGTTTGACCTAGTGCTGCAACGCCACCCCCAGGCCTTGTTGATCCTGGTGCCGCGCCATCCGGAGCGCTTCGATCGGGTGGCCGAGCTCTGTGCCCCTTACGGCTGTGTGCGGCGCACCGGCGGATCCCCGATCCGCGAGACAGACAGGGTCTATCTCGGCGATACCATGGGCGAGTTGCCGCTGATGCTGGCGGCGGCCGATGTGGCCTTCGTCGGCGGCAGTCTGGTGAAGGTCGGCGGTCACAACTTGCTGGAACCGGCGGCGCTGGGCAAGCCTTGTCTGAGCGGCCCTGCCTACTTCAACTTCAGCGACATCACCCGCCAGCTGATGGCTCAGGGTGGTGCCGCCCTGGTGGCCGATGCCGCCGCGCTGGGGGAGAAGGTGAGCGAGCTGCTGGCCGACGAGGGCGATCGCCGCCAGATGGGCGAACAGGCCCGCGCCGTTGTGTTGCGCAATCAGGGCGCGCTGGCGCGCACCCTCTCTCACTGTCTTGCCAGTCTGGAAAACGACTGAGCCCAGAGTGGCCATAAAAAACGGAGCGCCTGGCGCTCCGTTTTTGTTTTCCGTACAGGCGTCGGTCAACGCATTATCAGGCCGAGCAGTATGCCCACCACGCCGAAGTCGGCATCGCTGAAGGTGGTGTTGGCGAAGCCGAGATCCCCCAGCACAGGCAGCAGGAATACCGGCAGGAAGGTGATCAGCAGGCCGTTGGCGAAGGCGCCGAGCAGGGCCCCGCGGCGACCACCGGTGGCGTTGCCGAATACCCCGGCCGCCGCGCCGACGAAGAAGTGCGGTACCACGCCCGGTATGATGACGGTGAGCCCCAGCAGGTAGAGCAGCACCATGCCCACCAGACCGGCGGTGAAGCTCGACAGGAAGCCGATCAACACGGCGTTGGGGGCGTAAGGGAAGACGATGGGGCAGTCCAGCGCCGGTTTGGCGTTCGGGACCAGCTTGTCGGAGATCCCCTTGAAGGCCGGCACGATTTCGGCGATGACCATGCGCACACCCTGCAGGATGACGTAGACCCCGGCGGCGAAGGTGATGGACTGCATCAGGGAGAACATGAACCAGTGCTTGCCCTTGGCAACGCTGGTGACGAACTCGGGCCCGGCAAAGGCGGAGGTGATGAGGAAGATGATGCCCATGGTGAAGGAGATGGCCACAGGGGTATCGCGCAGGAACAGCAGGCTCTTGGGCACCTGCACCTCTTCGCTGCTGTGGGCCTTGTTGCCGAACTTGGCGCCGATCCAGCCGGCCAGCACGTAGGAGATGGTGGAGAAGTGGCCGAGAGCCACCTCGTCCGAGCCGGTGATCTGCTTCATGTAGGGGTGAGCGAGGGCCGGGAACAGCACCATGGTCACGCCGACCACCAGGCTGCCGACCGCGATCAGCGGAATGCCGCTCATGCCGCCGGCGGAGAGGATCGCCGCCACCATCATGGACATGAAGAGGGTGTGGTGACCGGTCAGGAAGATGAATTTCCACGGGGTGAGGCGGGCGATCAGTATGTTCACCAGCATGGCGAAGAACATGATCATCGCCATCTCCTTGCCGAACGACTGCTGGGCGATGGAGACGATGGCTTCATTGTTGGGAACCACGCCCTTGATGCCGAAGGCGTGCTGGAAGATGGTGGCAAAATCGCCCAGCGAGTTCACCACCAGGGTGGCACCGGCCCCCAGGATGACGAAACCCATTATGGTCTTGACCGTGCCCTTGATGCACTCGGTCACGGGTTTCTTCTGGGCAATCAGGCCGATGAGCGCGATCAGGCCGACCAGCACGGCGGGCTCGGACAGCACGTCAAACATCAGAAAATTGAAAAATTCCATGGTCAGCTCCAATCAGATGGAAAAGGCGGCCTGCAGGCCGCGAAGTCAGGTGGTCAGAGAGCGCCCAGTTCGCGCAGGGCGATGGAGAGTTTCTCTTTCATGGCGGCCTTGTCGACCATGTTGTCCAGGGACACCAGCCGACCGTTGACCCCCATGCTGATGAGCTGCTCGGCGATGTCGCGGGTAGCCACGAACATCTCGGCGGTTTCGCTGCCGGCGGAGGCGAGATCCCTGTGATCCACCTCGGCAGTGACTGCCAGCTCCTTGAGGATGCTCTTGATGCTCATCTCCATCATCAGGCTGGTGCCCAGGCCGTGTCCGCATACAACCAGAATTTTCATCGTCTCTTCCTTTGTCGGGCGCAGGGCGCCGCTCAGTAACGCGCCAGAATGCGCAAAATATCGTCTTTGGTGTCGGCTGCCATGATGGCCGCCACGTCCTCTTCGTTCATGAACAGCTCGGCCAGCTGGGCGATGGTCTCCACGTGGGAATTGCTGTCGCTGGCGGCCAGGGTGACGAGCAGCCGGATCGGGTCATTGCCCTCGGAGCCGAAATTGACTCCGGTTTTCAGCACTGTCAGCCCAAGGCCGAGCCGATTGACGCCATCTTCCGGGCGGGCGTGGGGCATGGCCAGGCCCGGGCCCAGCACATAGTAGGGACCGAGCTCCTCGTGGGAGCGAAACAGCGCCGCCACATAGGAGGGCTCTACGGTGCCGTTGGCCAGCAGGGGAGCGGTGGCGAGCTCGATGGCATGACGCCAGTCGCGGGCTCCCGTTTCGATGGAAATGACCTCTTCGGTCAGCAGTTGAGTCAGCATGGCAATGATCCGGCTGGATGAGATGGCGCCAATCTAGCGATCTTGCCCCGCGATAACTGTGAGCCTGATCCCGAAAGTTAGCGCTACCAGATAGCGCTAACATGGAATTGTGATAGCGCTATCATTTATGCCATGAGTGGGATTCATCTTGCCCCGTCACTCGCTCAAAGGGGGTAAAATCCGGTTTGAGCAAATAGTCAGTGCCGCACTTTTGCCTTAAAGTGAGCACCCGTATGTCGAGGAAGGGAAGGGATGTCAGAAGCGAAGAAGCGCCGTAGCACGGGTCGGGTGACCCTCAACGATGTGGCCCAGCTGGCCGGAGTGGGTGCCATGACGGTGTCCCGTGCCCTGCGCACCCCCGAGCTGGTGTCAGACAAGATGCGCGAGCGCATCGATGCCGCCGTGGATGAACTCGGCTACATTCCCAACCGGGCGGCGGGCGCGCTCGCCTCCGCGACGTCCCAGACCATAGTGGTGATAGTGCCCAGCCTGACCGAGCGCGGTTGCGGCGACGTGATCGCCGGGCTGCAGCAGACCCTGCTCGATGAGGGCTACCAGATAATGCTGGGGGATGCCCAGCACCTGAAGCAGCAGGAAGAGAGCCTGCTGACCAGCTTTTTGCAGCATAACCCGGCTGCTGTTGTGCTGTTTGGTGGCGATCCCGGCGAGACCATCCGTGCCCGCCTGAAAGCATCCCGCCTGCCGGTAGTGGAGGTGGGCGCCATGGCTCGTAACCCTGTCGACATGAACGTGGGGGTCTCCAACTTCGATGCCGGTTATCAGCTGACCCGTCATCTCATCGAGCGCGGCTATCGCAACATCGGCTTTCTTTGTGCCCGCCAGGAACAGTGGATGCTGCAACAGCGCATGCAGGGCTGGCAGAAGGCACTGCTGGACAACTACCTCTCTCCCGATGCCATCATCAACACCTCTGAGCTGCCGAGTTTCAGCACAGGGGCCGCCATGCTGGGGGAGTTTTTGTTGCGCTGGCCCGAGCTGGATGCACTGGTGTGCGTCAACGACGAGCTGGCGGCAGGGGTGCTGTTCGAGTGCCAGCGTCGTCACCTGAGCGTGCCTGGCAAGCTCGCCATCGCCGGATTCGACGATCTGGATGTGGCGCGCGCCTGCTATCCGGCGCTCACGTCGGTCCGGATCCCCTATCGCAAAATGGGGCAGGAGGCGGCCGAGCTTATCTTGCGCCAGCTGGCTGGCGAACCTGTCATGGGCACGGCCCTGACCCTGGATTTTCAACTGCAGAAGCGTCAAAGCAGTTGATCCCCGTTTCACATTTCATCAAAGAGGCAACCATGTTCAAGGCTCTGTTACTGGAAAATCAAGACGGCAAGACTGCTGCGACCCTGATCCGGCTGGCTGAGAGCCAGTTGCCGGCAGGCGAGGTGCGGGTGGCGGTGAGCTACAGCTCCCTCAACTACAAGGATGGGCTGGCCATCACCGGCAAGGGCAAGATAGTGCGTCAGTGGCCGCTGGTGCCCGGCATCGATTTTGCCGGCACAGTGCTGGAATCGGCCGATAGCCGCTATCAGGTCGGCGATAAAGTCGTGCTGACCGGTTGGGGTGTGGGGGAAGGACACTGGGGCGGCATGGCCGAGCAGGCAAGGGTCAAGGCCGACTGGCTGGTGCCGCTGCCCGCCGGGCTGGATGAGCGCCAGGCCATGTGCATCGGTACCGCCGGTCTCACCGCCATGCTCTGCGTGCTGGCGCTGGAGGAGGCGGGCATCACCCCCGACAGCGGCGAAATCCTGGTGACGGGCGCCGCGGGCGGCGTGGGTTCCACCGCAGTGGCTCTGCTGGCCGCACTGGGTTATCAAGTCGCGGCCCTGACCGGTCGCCCCGAGGAGCAGGGGGAGATGCTGATGGCGCTTGGTGCCAGCCGCATAGTGCCGCGCGGCGAGCTGCTGGAGCCTGCCAAGCCGCTGGAGAAGCAGCTGTGGGCCGGGGCGGTCGATACCGTCGGCAGTCAGGTGCTGGCCAAGCTGCTGGCCCAGATGAACTATGGTGGTGCCGTGGCTGCCTGCGGGCTGGCTGGCGGTTTCGAGCTGCCGACCAGTGTCATGCCTTTCATCCTGCGCAACGTGCGGTTGCAAGGGGTCGACTCTGTGATGTGCCCGCTGGCGCGCCGCCAGTTGGCGTGGCAGCGACTGGCGCGGGATCTGCCCGCCCACTTCTTCGAACAGGCGGTGACCGAGATAGCACTGGAGCAGGTGGTAGCGGCTGCCGAGGCCATCACGCAAGGCCGGATCGCGGGTCGCACTCTGGTCAAACTTTGATCCAGCCTTGACTGGCGAGCCCCATTTTTCTGGATAGACTTTGAGGGCGGGTGCACTATCCAAGGAGAATGAGCATGGGTGGACACAAGCCGGATTACGATCTCGATGATGAATGGGAACCGGAATCCTGGGAAGAAGAGCTGGATGAATGGGAAGACGAGAGCTGGCTGGATGATGACCCTCTCGACGATCAGTAATCCACGCATTGAGAGAGCAGGCGGGCCTTGGGGCCCGCCTGATTTTTTTGTGCGGCTCACAGGAATGGGGATGATCCCTTGGTCGCCGACATCAGGCTGACTAGAATGAACTGCCCAAACGACACTCAAGGATGACTATGAGACTCACCATCATACTGTTTGCTGCCCTGCTGGGAGGCTGTGCCTCCAACGATGATCCGTGCGAGAAGGTATGGAGCGATGTGGGGGAGGCCGATGGCAAGCTGGGCTTCACCACGGAACGGGTCGCGTTTCATCAGGACCTGTGTGGCAAGAAGGTGGATGTCGAGCTATGGAAGCAGGGACGCCAGAAGGGACTGGCCTGGTATTGCCGGCCTGAACACCTCTATCTGGCCGGGCGTTCCGGCAGTGAATACCGTGGGGTTTGCCCCAATGACGGGCAGGCGCGCAGATTGTTCGAGCAGGGGCGCCAGGGCTGGACCGATCAATAGCCGGTCACGAGGTGGGGATGCTCAGTCTTTCTCTTCTTTCAACCGCAGCGGCTGACACAGATAGCTTTTGTCATTTGCGCTGCGAGCACACTTGCCACAGACAAACTTGGGTTTGCGCACGATTTTGCGCAGTGTCTTGAGGTCGGTGGGGATCTCGTTGCGGCGCCATTCACACAGGGTTTTGTTGCCCATAACGACTACCTCGACAACTCGGTGGGGGCCTAGTGTAATCACTTTTCATTTCGAAAACAGCGACTGGGCCACCTTGGCGTGGCCCTCGCTTAAGGCTTGTATCTGTTACTGGTAGAGGAACTTGGTGAAGATGAGCTCGCGTACCGCCTTCTTGCCGGTTTCTTTCACCAGCAGCTCGTTGACCTGGGTCAGGCACTCCTTGCGCAGCTCCTCGCGGTTCACCAGGGACTTGATCTGATCGGCGGTCTTGCTGCCCATCAGACGTATGATGGCGTCGCGGATCAGGGGGTCGTGCTGCTCCAGCAGCTTGAGGTCACCCTCGTTTTCAGCCATCAGCTCGACCGTGACCCGGATATAGCCGAGGGTTTTGCCATCGCTCAGGTAGTTGGTGATGATGTCGGGATCGAGAGCATGGTAGGAAAAGCCGGGCTTGGCAGCCGCCTCGGCGCCCTCTGCCGGCGGCTCCTCTTCGGACGAGGCCTGCACATGCAGGGAGCCACAGCTCAGTAACAACAGCAGCAGAATTTTGAAGATCTTCATTATAGATGGCTCATCAGCGGCAGGTACCCCATTTTTGATGTTGCCATCGGGGCCGTCAAGCACGGATGTTCTTACAATTCTCGAATGATTTACGGATAATAAACCGGATTTTAACCTGATAACGTAAATCTCCGGATGGTGAAGCCGTGAAGTCCGAGTTGACTGTTCCCCTTATCCAGCTAGCGCCGTGGCGGGTTCCCGCAGAGTGCGAGCTGCCCGAGGCATTGCGGCCCTGGTTGCTGGAGGCCGATTCCATGACCCGGCGTCTGCGTCACCACAATCGCCACTTCTCGGTGCAGCTGCTGGGCAATCGCAGTGTCACCCTCTGCGCCGATGAACAGCAGCTGGTGGCCGCCGAGCAACCCATGGGCTTGTGCCGCGAGGTGATACTGCACGGCGATGGGGGGCCGGCTGTGCTGGGCTGGACCCTGTTTGCCGAAGCCGCTCTGCAAGAGAGCGGGCTGCGCGAGCTGGGTGAGCAGCCCTTGGGCGAGCGTATTTTCGGTGACGAGCCTGCCCGCCGCGATCACCTGCAACTGGCCTGTTTCGAGATTGCGAGCAATCCCTGGTGCCCGGCCGCCACCGTCTGGGGACGTCGTTCCCGTCTGTTTCTGGGGCAATGGCCACTGTTGGTCCATGAACTCTTCTTGCCCTCTCTGTCATGCAACAAGGAGCTGGAGTGAATCTGTTAACCAAGGAGCGGGGACTGGCCTATGTGCAGCTGGCCCGCATCGACAAGCCTATCGGGACCCTGCTGCTGCTGTGGCCGACCCTGTGGGCGCTCTGGCTGGCGGCCGGCGGCCTGCCGGATCTCTGGACCCTGCTGGTGTTTGTGGTGGGCGTGTTTCTGATGCGCTCGGCCGGTTGTGTCATCAACGACTATGCGGATCGCAACTTCGATGGCCATGTGAAACGTACCGCCGGTCGGCCACTGCCCATGGGCAAGGTCAAGCCGCGGGAGGTGCTGGGGCTGTTTGCCGTACTGGCGCTCATCTCGTTCGCGCTGGTGCTGACCATGAACTCCCTCACCATAGCGTTGTCGTTCGCGGCCTTGCTGCTGGCAGTCTGCTACCCCTTCATGAAGCGCTATATTCCGATCCCGCAACTGGTGCTCGGCATGGCCTTCTCCTGGTCTATCCCCATGGCCTATGCGGCTCAGGCCAACGCCTTGCCGCTGGTGGCCTGGCTGGTATTCCTCGCCAATCTGCTGTGGACCATCGCCTACGACACCCAGTACGCCATGGTGGACAGGGATGATGACCTCAAGCTCGGCTTGAAATCGAGCGCGATTCTGTTTGGTCGCCACGACAAGCGGATCATCGGCGTGTTGCAGCTGGCCACCCTGCTGATCCTGCTGGCGGTAGGCCAGTTGATGGGGCTGGGGACTTGGTATTACTGGGGGCTGTTGGGGGCTGCTGCCCTGTTTGTCTACCAGCAACGGCTGATCCGGGAGCGGCAGCGAGAGGCCTGCTTCCAGGCGTTTCTCAACAACAACTATGCGGGGGCGCTGGTATTCATCGGCCTGGTGCTCAACTACCCTTTGCCGTGACGCATGTCAGGATAAAAAGAAGGCCGCATCATGCGGCCTTCTTTGTTTCCGGTCTCTGTCAGAGCCGGTTGCCCGCCTGTATGGTGCGGCGGATCTTGTTGCTCAGCAGTGGCACTATGTTGTCGGCCAGCGCCTGGAAGCGGCCCAGATCCGGTTTGCACTCGGGAGAGAGGTAGCCCTCCTTGCGCAGGGTGTGGATCAGGGTGCTGAACAGCTTCTGGTCGAAGAACTCGGGGGCATTGATGCCGTGCAGGGTGCCGAGGCGCTCCGCCATCATCAGGCCGTCCGCCTCCAGCTGCTCCGCCTCGACATAGGGCTGGGCCAGCACCCGGGTCAACACGATGGCGTAGCGTTGCAGCGTCTCCTGGATGCTCTCGGCCAGCAGCAGCAGGCGCATCTGGTTGCCAGGATTGACCCAGAAGCCGCCATCCCGTGCCTCGACCAGTTGCTGGCGTTGCAGTTCGGCCAGCAGGGCATCGACCAGCTCCGGCAGCTCATCCTCTTCGTAGTGGAGGAACAGCTCCGTCTTGAGCAGCGGATAGATGTCGATGCAGCGGGCGACGATCTCGCCGCGGGATATCCCTTCGCAACGTTCGATCAGCGCGGCCACTAGGGATGGCAATGCAAACAGGTGCAGTATGTTGTTGCGGTAGTAGGTCAGCAGGATCGCCTGATAGCGGTCCAGGCTGATGATCTGGCCCAGCTTGTCCTCGCTCACCTCGAACTTGTTGAGCTCCATCGCCTGATCCAGCAGTGTCTTGGCATCCTCAGCCGGGATTGTGCTCTGGGGGCTGTAGGGCACCTGCTTGAGCAGGTCCAGATAGGTGTTGAGCTGTGCCTGCAGTTCATCGCGAGTCAGGGCGTGGCGTTCGGCGGCCAGCAGTGCCAGCGCGCTCAGGGTCAGGCCATTGACGGCGGCGGCAGCGTTGATGCGGGTCATCAGCAGCTCGGCCAGCCGGGTGACTGTGGGTGCCATCCACTCTGGGCGCTCCTCCTGACCTATGTGGTCCTTCCACTCGGGCACATGTTCATTGAGGTAGCTGTTGAGGGTCAGGGGTTCGCCGAAGTTGACGAAGCCGCGGCCATAGTTGCGCAGCTTGCGCAGTATGCCGAGCACCTGCAGGAAGCTCTCTTTCTCCTTGCGGCTGCCCTTGAGCTCATTGTGATAGGTGTTCACCTCCATCACATGCTCGTAGCCCAGATAGACGGGCACCAGGGTCACGGGTCTGTCCAGCCCTCGCATCATGGCCTGCAGTGTCATTGCCAGCATGCCGGTTTTGGGTGGCAGCAGACGACCGGTGCGGGAGCGCCCACCCTCGGTAAAGAACTCCACCGAATAGCCCTTGGCAAACAGCAGGTTGAGGTATTCGCGAAATACAGTGCTGTAGAGCGGGTTGCCCTTGAAGGTGCGGCGGATGAAGAAGGCGCCGCCATGACGGAAGATTGGGCCCGCCGGCCAGAAGTTGAGGTTGATGCCCGCCGCTATGTGGGGCGGCACCATCCCCTGGTGGTAGATGACGTAGGAGAGCAGCAGGTAGTCCATGTGGCTGCGATGGCAGGGCATATAGACGATCTCGTGCCCTTCTTGCGCCAGCTGGCGTACCTTCTCGGCACCGTTGACCGAGAGGCCGCGATAGAGCTTGTTCCACAGCCAGCCGAGGAAGCTTTCACTGAGGCGGATCAGCCGGTAGGAGAAATCGGAGGCGATCTCGTCCATGTAACCGTGGGCGCGCTTTTGCGCTTTCTCCAGGCTGATGCCCTCGCGCTGCGCCTCCTCTTTTATGGCCTGCTGGATCACGCTGGAATCCAGCAACTGCCTGAACAGCAGGCTGCGGTTAGGCAGCTTGGGGCCGGTGGCCGCCAGCTGCTGGCGGCTGAAGTGGGTGCGGGCCACCCGCGCCAGCTTGTGGGCGATAGCCTCGTCGGTGCCGTGCTTGTCGGCCATCTGACGCAGGGAGAGCGGCGGAGAGAAGCGCACCAGGTTCTCGCGGCCCTTGAGGATCACGATCAGTGCCTTCTTGAGACGGTTCGGTGCCAGGCTGCTGATGATGTTCCAGCCGGAGGCCTCTTCCCCTTCCCGACCGGGGGCGCGGCCCCAGAACAGGGTGACGGGCACTACCTGGATATCCAGCGCCTGATCCTGCTTGTGCAGATCCAGCAGCTGGTGGAACTCCTGCAAGAAAGGCAGCGGTTTGCTGCGCTTGCCGAACAGGGGAGGCGGGCGGTCCAGACAGACATAGCGCGGCAGCAACTGGCCGTTCAGCTCCAGCGGGGTGAAGGGACCGGGCAGGCCAAGATCCTCGCAGCACTGTTGCAGTGTCATCAGGTCGGTGATCGAGCTGGTTTTCAGGGCATAGACTATGGGTCTGGCTGGATCCAGCTTGAGCTCTGTGATGGGATTTTCCGGCAGGCTCTTGTGATTGACCAAGCCACTGACCGGCCATTGCAAGATGGCTCTGGAAATTTTCTGTCCAAGGGACATGTGCGTCTGCTCTCCAAAAAAATGCGGCGTGAGCATAACAAATCACCGGCTGCTTGTCGCCGAGAGGTACGATGAGTCGGCTGCGCAGTCGTAAAACCATGGCAAATAAGGGGTTGGCCGCGACAAATGTCAGCCGCGCCTTGCCTTGGCCACTGCACTGTATATACTGCCAGTGTGCTGTATAAAAAAACAGGTGCCAATGTTATGAAACCCCTTACCCCACGCCAGGCCGAAGTGCTGGAACTGATCAAGGTGAATATGAGCGAGACCGGCATGCCGCCGACTCGTGCCGAGATTGCCCAGAAGCTTGGTTTCAAGTCGGCCAATGCGGCCGAAGAACATCTGAAGGCCCTGGCCAAAAAAGGGGTCATCGAGATCATGCCGGGGACCTCTCGTGGCATCCGCCTGCTGATTGAAGAGGAAGCTGTGCTGGAAGAGACCGGCCTGCCTCTGATCGGCAAGGTCGCTGCCGGTGAACCCATACTGGCTCAGGAGCATATCGAGAGCCACTATCAGGTGGATCCCGCCCTGTTCCATCCGCGGGCAGATTTCCTGCTGCGGGTGCAAGGCATGAGCATGAAGAACATCGGCATCCTGGATGGCGACCTGCTGGCTGTCCACAAAACCCAGGAAGTGCGCAACGGCCAGGTGGTGGTGGCACGTCTCGACGAAGACGTCACCGTCAAGCGCTTCCAGCGCAAGGGCAGCCAGGTGTGGCTGCTGCCTGAAAATGAAGAGCTTGAACCCATCGCCGTTGATCTCTCCTGCCAGCAACTCACCATAGAGGGACTGGCCGTCGGCGTGATCCGCAACGCCGACTGGATGTAACAGCACGGCCTCCCTCGGGAGGCCGTCTCGCTTCTGTACCCCTTTCCCCATGATTTCAATCAGATCCTGATACCCGTGATTTTTGTCTGTCGCGCCCGTCCGCATCCGCCTCATTTCAGATATATCCTTGGCTAAGGCAGTCACTTGCTTGATCTGCCCCGAATGCTCGACAAGACGATCCTCTCCCACTTGGCAGGTGGCAGGAATCAAGGTCAGCAGGGATGCATAACAACAGCCTCAGGCGGCGCGCCGGACAGCAACGGCGCTACCAGCCCAGTTAGATGGAGGCGTTCGCGGGATAGAAGGGAGGGTGGCCAGCATTGCACCGGCGGCATCTGCCGTCTGGAGGATAAAGGCACACCTGCGCAGTCGACACGCGGCAGTCATCGATCTGGCCACCCAAGGGGGCTGTCGATGCCGACCGGCGTGACCTGTTGGTCAAGGAGGACAGGTATGGCTTCAAGCTCGCCATGGGATCCGGGTCTGGCATCGCCCGCTTCTTCCATCACCCGTTTCATCAAGGGTAACCGGATGACCCGTTTCTATGCTCTCTGGGTACATCACAAGGGGGCCTGCTGGACTGTCTGGCTTGGCTGCCCCAAAGACAAGATAGTCCGCCTGGTGCGGCTGTTTCACCGTCATAGCGACACGGGACAAACGGATCTTCCCTGGACGGCTCCCGTCATACCGCTGCGTGCCCTGACAAAGCGCGCCCATGAGCGGCGCAGACAACAACCCTGATGTTTCCTGGCACTTGTCTCACAGCCCCACCTTGATGGTGGGGCTGTTGTTTTATGGCCCAGCCCGGCTGACCAGTGATTATGGGAGCCTCTTTTGACCCAAGCGGCATCCGGTGCAAGGGATAACCCGGAGCGCGATGGGCTGGGTTACAATGGGCCATCCATTCGTGCCCACACTGCGGGCATGTTGCAGTGAAAAGGTCTGTTGTTATGGTTAAACCGCGTTATCCCTTGCTGTTCCTGCTGCTGGTCGGGGGCATGATGGCTGCATTCCACTGGAGCCGGCCCTCCCTGCCCGAGCAGGCCGACTATTACCCGGCGGGGCGGGACATCAATCCGTTTGCCTTCACCGACGAGGAGGGGCAGCCCTTCGTTCCAGCCAGCCTGGTGGGGCACTGGACCTTTCTGTTTGTCGGCTATACCTTCTGCCCGGATATCTGCCCGACCACGCTGGCGGATCTGCGCTCCGTCTATCCGGCGCTGAAGAAGATTGCACCGGACAGCCAGGTAGTGTTCATTTCGGCGGATCCGCAGCGCGATGACATCACTCGCCTCAAGACCTATACCGCTTTCTTCCATCCCGAGTTCAAGGCGGCAACCGGCCCCCACGAGAAGTTGTTCCCGTTTGTGCGCAACCTGGGCCTCATCTACTCTATTGCCGAACTGGGAGAGAAGGATTACCTGATCGACCACTCCGCCTCCATAGTGCTGATCAATCCGGAAGGCAAGCTGGAAGCCGTGTTCCGCCCCCAGATGAGCGAGGGGAGAGTACCCCACGTGGTCATGGAAACCCTGGTCTCCGATTTCGCCAAAATTGTGCGACTGGAGGGCGAATGATGCCGGATGAGTGGCTGCTCTCATGCTGATCCCGTCCTGGTTGACCGACAGGCGGCGCCATGGGGCCGTGTTTGCCCTGGCACTGCCCATGGTGCTCTCCAATATCACAACCCCATTGCTGGGGCTGGTGGATACCTGGGTGATAGGCCAGCTCGGTCAGGCCTGGTTTTTGGGGGGCGTCTCGGTCGGGGCGACCCTCATCAATCTCATCTTCTGGCTGCTCGGCTTCCTGCGCATGTCCACCACAGGGCTGACCGCCCAGGCTCATGGCGCCGGTAGTCCAGGTGGCCAGCTCGACACCCTGGCGCGGGCGCTCGGTCTCGCCGTCGGGCTGGGCATGCTGCTCTTGCTCTTGCTGCTACCCCTACTGCCCGGGCTTATTGCACTCAGTGGCGGGTCAGCCGAGGTACAGGTGTATGCCAGCGAGTATGTGTCGGTACGTATCTGGAGTGCGCCTGCGGCGCTCTGCAATCTGGTGATCATGGGCTGGTTGCTGGGCATGCAGGATGCCCGCAGCCCCATGCTGTTGCTGATCTTCACCAACCTGATCAACATGGCGCTGGATACCTGGTTCGTTCTGGGGCTGGGCTGGCAGGTGAAAGGCGTGGCCGCCGCCTCTCTGCTGGCAGATTACAGCGCCCTGGGGGTCGGGCTCTGGCTGGTGAGCCGCCATCTGCGCAGCCTCTCGCCCGAGGTGTGGCAGGGGGCCTGGCAACGCTGGCGTCAGTGGCCCGCGCTGTTGAGATTGCTCAGCCTGAATAGGGATATCTTCATCCGCTCCCTCTGCCTGCAGCTCTGCTTTGCCTTCATGACCTTGCAGGGCGCGCGTTTGGGGGATGTGGCAGTGGCCGCCAATGCGGTGCTGCTCAACTTTCTGATGCTCATATCCTACGGGATGGATGGCTTTGCCTATGCGGTGGAGGCCATGGTGGGCCGCGCCATTGGCCGGCGGGATCGGCAGGCGCTGCGCGAAGCCATCGTCTTGAACCTTGGCTGGGCGCTGATCATAGCGATTGGTTTCAGCCTGCTGTTTGCGGCGGGCGGCAGCCAGCTCATCACCCATATTACCGACATACCGGCGGTGATCGCCGAGGCAAACCGCCAGTTGCCCTGGCTGATCCTGATGCCGTTACTGGCGGTCTGGTGCTTCCTGCTGGATGGGGTCTTCATTGGCGCTACCCGTGCCCGGGAGATGCGTAACAGCATGCTGGTAGCAGCGTTTTGCGGCTTCTTCCCGGTCTGGTGGCTCTGTCAGGGCTGGGGCGTTGCCGCCTTGTGGGCCGCCATGGGCGCCCTGATGGCGGGCCGAGGTCTGACGCTGGGGTATCTGTGCTGGCAATTGGAACGTGATGGCCGCCTGTTGCATTCACCCCATGGGGTGAGTCAGGCTCAGAGCGAGCCCTCATAACCCAGCTGGCGCCAGCTCTCGTACACGAATACCGCGACCGCATTGGAGAGATTCATGCTGCGGCTCTGGGGCAACATGGGGATGCGCAGCCGCTGTTCGAACGGCAGGCTCTCTATGATCTCCAGTGGCAGACCTCGGCTCTCCGGGCCGAACAGCAGGGCATCACCGGGCGCGAACTGCGCTGCAGAATGGGCGGTACTGCCCTTGGTGGTGCAGGCAAACACCCGCTCGGGAGCAACGGCAGCCAGAAATGCCTCATAGCTCGGCCAGCGTTTCACCTCGGCAAACTCGTGATAATCGAGCCCGGCCCGCTTCACCCGCTTGTCATCCCACTCGAACCCCAGCGGTTCTATCAGATGCAGCCGGTAGCCGGTGTTGGCGCAGAGGCGGATGATGTTGCCGGTGTTGGGCGGGATTTCCGGTTGGTAGAGCACGATATCGAGCATGGCGGGATCCTGATGCGGGCCGAGATGGGGCTGAAAAGGGCGCCAGCATACCCAGCGCCCGCCTAGATGAAAAGAGATGGCTCAGCCAATAGGCAGACGTATGGTGATAGTCAGCCCGGTGGGCTGATTGCAACTGGCGCGAATGGTGCCGCCATGGCGCTGGATTGCCTCCGAGGCGATGGCCAACCCCAGCCCGGTGCCGCCGGTCTTGGCGTTGCGGGCATCATCCACCCGAAAGAAGGGCAGGAACAGCTGCTCCTGTTGCGCCACCGGCACACCCGGGCCGTCATCACGGATGGTGATGACCCACTCCCTTCCTTCCCGATACCAATCCAGTTTGATGAACTTGTGAGCGTACTTGAGTGCGTTGCGCAGGGGATTTTCCAGCGCCCGTGCAAGCAGCTCGGGCCACATCCTGATCGACTCGGTCGGCAGTGGCGGCAGCCGGAGTTGCTTGCCGCTCTGGTTGGCCTCGAACATGGCGTCGTCCAGCATGGGCTCCAGCAGTTCGGCCAGCGGCATCACCACAGGTGCCTCCACATGCTGCTGTACCCGTGACAGGTCGAGCAGGTCACCGATCAGCTTATCCAGCCGTCCAATCTCCGACTCTATCCGTGCCAGCTCGTTGCTGTCGCCCTGCTTGCGGCGGATCAGCGCCTGCGCCAGCTGGATACGGGTGAGGGGGCTGCGCAGCTCGTGGGATATATCGGACAGCAGCTGTTTCTGCTTCAGGATCATGCTCTTGAGCGTGTCGACCATGTGGCTGACGTGATCCGCCAGCTGGCCGATCTCGTCACGCCGTCCCAGATTGGGGATCTGTACTTCCAGGTTGCCCTCCGCCAACTGGGAAACTGATCGCTGCAGCTGCAGTATGGGACGGGTCAGTCGCCAGGCCAGCAACAGGCAGAGCGGTGTGCTGACCAGCATGGCGATCCCCAGGATCTGGATCGGGTGATCCAGGATCTGGATAAACAGGAACAGATAGGAGTTTTCGACATTGAGGCCGAAGTAGACGTGATAGGTCTGACCGTGGTGCTCCATCTCGAAGGGACCGGCGATGGCTCTCTGGTGCTCGCTGCCCAGCATGGGTTTGGCCGGGTTGTCCGAGTCGACCATGAAGCGGACGACGAACTTGCTGAGCCGCGTGCTGGATTGCATCTGGCCCTTCTCGTCGCGCAGGTAGATATTGTCCACCGGCAACAGACCAGCAGCCTCTATGGCCTTGGCCAGATCGAAATCCTGATTGGGGTCGGCACCCCGCTGCAGGGCCTTCAGGTTGTTGTTCATCCGCACCATCTCGTGGGCGGGTAACGGGATTATGTTGCGGGGATCCAGGGTCGGCAGTATCACGACAGCGGCGACCACGACCAGCAGCATGAACCAGAACCAGAGGAAGATCTGGGTGGAGAGGCCATTGAAGGTGCGGGCCGTGTTCATGCCTGTTCCAGCCACAGATAGCCGCGTCCGCGCACCGTCTTGAAGCGGGGCTGGCCATCGGTGCGCTCCGGCAGCTTCTTGCGCAGGTTGCTCAGGTGCATGTCGATGGCGCGATCAAAGGGTTCCAGTTTCTTGCCGAGCACCAGCTCCGAGAGCTGGCTCTTGCTGACGATCTGGCCGGGATTGCGCAGCAGACACTCCAGCAGCCCGAACTCGGTGGCGGTGAGCTCCAGCAGCTGTTCGCTGCTGCGGGCTTGCTGCAAGCCCGGCTGCAACACCAGATCCATGAAGCGGATCTCTTCGGAAGTACCGCCACGTTGGGGTTGCGCACTCTGGGTCCGGCGCAGTATGGCGCGGATCCGGGCCAGCAATTCTCTGTCATCAAAGGGCTTGGCAAGGTAATCATCGGCGCCCGCCTCCAGCCCGTTGACCCTGTCCTGGCTGTCGCCCCGCGCAGTCAGCATCAGCACCGGGGTGTCGTGGGTCTCACGCAGCTTTGCCAGCATGGCGAAGCCGTTGAGCCTGGGCATCATCACGTCCAGCAGCACCAGGTTGAAGTCCTGCTCTGCCAGCCGCAGCAACCCCTCTTCGCCATCCTCGGCGACAGTCACCTGGAAGCCTTCCAGGGTCAGAATTTCGGTGAGCAGCTGAGTCAGCTCGAGATCGTCGTCGACCAGGAGTATTTTGTGCATCTAGGGTCATTCCGCTGATTTTTCGCGCCAAAGTGACGCAGGGGTCAGGGTATAATAGATTTTTAACCGCAAGAGGAAAGCCGGTTTTGAGCCATCAACAATATTCCCGCTGGGTGACGCTGGCCAGCATGGCCGCCGTTACCACTGCCACCCTGCTGATCACCGGCAAGCTGATTGCCTGGCTCATGACCGACTCCTCAAGTCTGCTGGCGTCGCTCACCGACTCCTTCATGGATGTCAGTGCCTCCATCATCAACCTGCTGGCCATTCGCTATGCGCTGGCACCGGCCGATGATGAGCACCGCTTCGGCCACGGCAAGGCGGAATCGCTGGCGGGTCTCATTCAGTCCGCTTTTATCTCTGGGTCGGCCCTGCTGCTGGTGATGCATGGCATCTCCTCCCTGCTCAATCAGGCCCCCATTCTGCGACTCGAAGCGGGTATCTGGGTCAGCGGCGGCTCCATAGTGCTGACCTTGCTGCTGGTCAGCTTCCAGGGTTTTGTCATCCGCAAGACCAATAGCGTGGCCATCAAGGCCGACATGATGCACTACCGCTCCGATCTGTTGCTCAATGCCGGCGTCTTGCTGGCGCTGGTACTGGCGGGGCGGGGCTGGTTCTGGGCCGATGGCCTGTTTGCCATCCTGATCGGTCTGTTCCTGCTGTGGGGCGCCATCCATATCGGCTATGAGTCTGTGCAGGCGCTGCTCGATCGTCAGTTGCCAGCCGAAGAACAAGCGAGAATAATGGCCCTCTGCTGTGAAGTCGAAGGTGTCCACGGGGTGCATGATCTGCGTACCCGCCAATCCGGTCCGACCCGTTTCGTTCAGTTGCATCTGGAACTGGACGATCAGCTCCCTCTGGTCAAGGCCCATCAGATTGCCGATGAAGCCGAACTGGCGGTGCGTCAGGAATTTGAACGCATGGATGTCATCATTCATATGGACCCCATCTCTGTGGTGCACAAGGAACAGCAAGGCACTCCATCAGAACAACAGTAGGCTGCAACATGGATGATCTGGTTGCCAGAACCTGGCAAAAAATTGAGCGAGAAGCGGCATGCATGGCGACCGAAGAGCCCATGCTGGCCAGCTTCTTTCACTCCACGATTCTCAATCACAAGAACCTGCGTTCGGCTCTCAGCTTCCAGCTGGCCAACAAGCTCGACAGCGCCACCATGCCCGCCATCGCCCTGCGTGAGGTGATCGAGCTGGCCCTTCGCAGCGAGCCCGAGTTGCTGGCAATGGTGGCGGCGGATATCTGCGCAGTGCAGGAGCGCGACCCGGCGGTCGATCTCTTCTCCACCCCGCTGCTCTACCTCAAGGGTTTCCATGCCCTGCAGGGGTATAGGGTTGCCAACTGGCTGTGGCGCCAGGGTCGTCGCTCGCTGGCGCTCTACCTGCAAAACCAGATTTCGGTGGTATTCGGGGTCGACGTGCACCCGGCTGCACGGATCGGCAAGGGCATCATGTTTGACCATGCCACCGGCATAGTGGTCGGTGAAACCGCTGTGATTGAAGACGATGTCTCCATCCTGCAGAGCGTGACCCTGGGAGGTACCGGCAAGGAGAGCGGCGATCGCCATCCCAAGATCCGCGAAGGGGTCATGATAGGGGCGGGCGCCAAGGTGCTCGGCAATATCGAAGTGGGGATGGGTGCCAAGATAGGAGCCGGCAGCGTGGTGATCAACCCTGTGCCCCCGCACACCACTGTCGCCGGCGTACCGGCCAAGATAGTGGGCCGCCCGGAGTGCGACAAGCCTTCGCTGGATATGGATCAGTGTCTCTGATCCCCTGACCGAGACGATTCGATGGCCAAGCGCTGGTCAGGTTACCTGATCCTGGGGATGTGGCTGCTCAACCTGCTGCACCTCTATCTGGGATTCTCCCCCTGGCCGGCGGCCATCGCCGCCTGGGGGGCATCGCTCCTCACCTGGCCCTGGCTGGTGGGGGCTGCCAGACGACAGGCTCTTGCCCTGTATGGCGCAGCCCTCTTGCTGCTGATCTTCTCATGGTGGCGGGGGGCCAGTCTCAATCCGGGCGACTGGCTGTTGCCCAACATCAATATGCTCACCATGTTTGCCGCCGTGAGCACCCTCAATCTTGCAACGTCCGGCCTGCTGACCGGTACTGCCTCCTGGTCCGGTCGCAAGGGGCTGTGGAGCACCATGGCCAGCCTCAATCTGCTGGGATCCGTCATCAACCTCTCTGTGTTGTTCATCATCGGCGATCGGCTGGAACGTAACGGCACCCTGGAGCGGCGCCAGGTAATGGTGCTGAGCCGGATCTTCTGTGCTGCGGCTTTCTGGTCCCCCTTCTTCGTCGCCATGGCAGTGGCGCTCACGTACGCGCCGGGTCTGCAGCTCTCCAGCATAATGCCGTTTGGCGTGATTGCGGCTCTGCTGGCCATGGGACTGACCGCCTGGCAGGTGGAGCGACTCGGCGTACAGGATTTTGCCGGCTATCCGCTGCGACTGCAGACCCTGGGGCTGCCGGTGGCCTTGGCGCTGCTGGTGCTGCTCATCAAACAGATTTGGCCAGCGCTTGGCATTCTGGCTGTGATCGCCCTGGTGGCACCGCTGCTGGTGCTGCTGTTCATGCCCAGAGCCGGGCGAGGCGCCGCCCTCAAGCGGCAGGTGGTGGAGCGTTTCCCTGCCATCGGTGGCCAGCTGGTGCTGTTTCTGGGGGCCGGTTTGCTGGCAGCCGGGATCAACAGCGCTCTGTCTGTGCTCGAGCTTGGCGGTGAGCACGGGCTGCCACTCTTCAACCACTTCGGCTGGCTCGAGTCATCCCTGACGCTGCTGTTGATCCTGCTGGTGGCCATCGTCGGTGTGCATCCGCTCATCAGCATCTCCGGGCTGGCGCCGCTGTTGTGGCCCTTGTCACCGGATCCCAGCCTGCTCGGCATGTGCTTTTTGCTGGGGTGGGGGCTTGCGACCGGGACCAGCCCGCTCTCCGGCTCCAACCTGGCATTGGCATCGCGCTACAACCTGAGTGCGGGGATGATCCTGCGCTGGAACCTGCTCTATGGCCTGCTGATGTACGGGGTCGCCTGCTTGCTGTTGGGGGCTTATGTGACGCTGCACGGATGAAGGCATAACTGGGGGGAAGTGCCCGGCAACATGCCCGTGGTGACTGGATTGGCAAGGTGTTGCCTGCTGGTTATGAGGCTCTTGTATCTGCCAGGGCGCAGGATGCGAGAAAAATAGACGCATATTTAGACAATACATCTATGGAAGGCGCATTTTACAGCGCGCTGGCTTGTTTGTGCCGATGTGCTCGGGGTATGCTGGCTTTACGCGCTTGAATCGCCCTCTGTGGGGCATCGCAATTGAACATACAGGTATGCATATGTCACTAGAAGTCCTTGAGCAACTCGAATCCAAAGTACAATCCGCCGTCGACAACATCTCCCTGCTGAAGATGGAGCTGGACGAACTGAAAGAGCAAAACAGCAAGCTGCAAGACGAGAACCATCTGCTGCGCAACGAGCACGTGGCATGGCAGGAGCGTCTGCGTGCCCTGCTGGGCAAGATGGAGCAGATGGGCGAATCCATCTAACCGGCAGCCAGCTGCAAGATTGAAAACGGGCCGCTCCATAAGCGGCCCGTTTGTTTTTGGCGGGGTGGGGATTATAGCGCCAGCAGCTGCTTGACCGTCTTCTCTATGCCATCTGCCGCTTCCACAATGTTGTTGGCCAGCATGTAGGCGGGGGTGGAGATCACCTTGCGCTCCTGATCCACCACGAACTCGTTGACCGGGCAGTTGAGATGGCTGCCCCCCATGGCCTCCATGGCATTGGCGGTGCCTTCGTCATGACCTATGGTCGCCAGAGTGCCTGCGCCATAGATGAGCGGTATCATGGCGGGCGCGATGCAGAGGTATGCCGCCGGCTTGTTGGCGTTGGCAAAGCTCTGGCAGGCTTTGAGGACATCTGGCTGAATTTGGCACTCGGCTCCCTTGATGGCGAAGTCGCACAGGTTCTTGGCGGCACCAAAGCCGCCGGGCACCAGCAACGCGTCGTAATCGGCCGCATCCAGCTCTGCCACATCTCTGATCTGACCGCGACAGATGCGAGCGGCTTCAACCAGCACGTTGCGGCTTTCCCCCTCGCTCACGTCACCGGTCAGGTGGTTGATAACATGGAGCTGCGCCACGTTCGGAGCGAAGCATTGGGTAGTCGCACCCTGGCGGGCCAGCGCCAGCAAACTGATGACGGCCTCATGGATTTCGGCACCATCAAAGACGCCACAGCCACTCAAAATCACGGCCACTTTTTTCATGGCAAACCCCTCGTTGTTGAAAATGTGAGCCAGGATAGATTGTTGTACTTTTGTATGGTTATCGTTCGCCATCCGCTGGTCAAGTCATCCCGCTGTGCTAGGATTGTTTCGTTTTCGATCCTGCCGTATCTACTCCCTTAAATCTTTTTCCACATTGATCGAGATCATCTCAACCGTCTCAAGATCAGTTTTTACGATCTCATCGTATTGTTTTATATGTACTTTTATATTGTTATGCACAGCTTTGTCACTGTGGTCCGTAGTGAGCCCCATTTTTGAACACAGAGTTATCCACAGCGCGCCCCTTTTCAATGGCCTGTTGATGGTGGCGCTAGCCCCCTTGGTGTGAAGGGGGCCCTGTGGCATCCTAGCGGCTGTTTATCTCTGGCAGGACGATTTCATGGCCCCTAGCAATCCCCTTATTCTGGTCGACGGCTCTTCTTATCTCTACCGCGCCTTCTTCGCCTCCCAGCAGGCCGATCTGCGCACATCGACCGGTTTGCCGAGCGGTGCCGTCCGTGTCATGGCCAACATGATGCGCAGCCTGCGCAAGCAATACCCTGACTGCCATGTGGCCGTGGTGTTCGACGCCAAGGGCAAGACTTTCCGTGACGACATCTATCCCGAGTACAAGGCTACCCGTGCCAGCATGCCGGACGATCTGCGCAGCCAGGTCGCCCCCATCCATCAGATGATCAAGGCGATGGGCTTCCCCTTTTTGATGGTTGAAGGAGTCGAGGCTGACGATGTGATCGGCACGCTTGCCCGCCAGGCCACCGAGAAGCAGTTACCTGTGCTGATCAGTACCGGCGACAAGGACATGGCGCAGCTGGTCTCCGACCATGTCACCCTGATCGACACCATGAAAGATGTGAAGACAGACAGGGAAGGGGTGATTGAAAAGTTTGGCGTGCCGCCCGAGCTCATCATCGACTATCTGGCCCTGATGGGGGACAAGGTGGACAACATCCCCGGCATGACGGGTGTCGGCGAGAAGACAGCGCTGGCCCTGCTGCAGGGGATTGGCAGCATAGACGAGATTGCAGCCAACCTCGACAAGGTGGCGGCCCTCGGCTTCCGCGGCTCCAAGGCGTTCGCCGACAAGTTCCGTGAGCAGGAGGAGCAGGTTCGCCTTTCCTATGTACTGGCGACCATCAAGACCGATGTCGAGCTGGAACAGAGTCTGGAAGAGCTGCAGCTTGGCCCCATCGACAAGGAGTCACTGCTGGCAGTCTACCGTGAATACGAGCTTCGCAACCTGATCAAGGAGCTGGAGTCAGGTAGCGAAGAGAGTGCCGGACAGGAAGAGGCTGGCGATGACAGCGCTGTACCGGTTGCCGCCATCGAAACCGACTACCGCTGTATTCTGGACGAGGCCGAGTTTGACGGCTGGCTTGAACAGCTGAAAGTGGCACCGCTGTTTGCCTTCGATACCGAAACCACCAGTCTCGACTACATGGAGGCGCGCATCGTCGGCGTTTCTTTCGCAGTCGAAGCGGGCAAGGCGGCCTATGTGCCGTTCGGTCACGACTATCTCGGGGCGCCGGTGCAGCTGACCGAGGCCGTGGTGCTGGGCAAGCTCAAGCCGTTGCTGGAAGATCCGACCCGTCTCAAGGTGGGGCAGAACCTCAAGTACGATCGCAACGTGTTGCTCAACCACGACATCGACCTGCAGGGTATCGCCTACGACACCATGCTCGAGTCCTACGTGCTCAACTCTACCGCCAGTCGTCACGACATGGATTCGCTGGCCAAACGCTATCTCGGGGTCGAAACCACCTCTTTTGAAGATATCGCTGGCAAAGGGGTCAAGCAGCTCACCTTCAACCAGATTGAGCTGGAGCAGGCAGCCCCCTATGCGGCGGAAGATGCGGATATCACCCTGCGTCTGCACCAGACCCTGTGGGGCCAACTGGAAGCCGTGCCTGGCCTGTGCCAGGTATTCAGCGAAATCGAGCTGCCGTTGCTGCCAGTACTGGCGCGGATGGAGTTGCTCGGGACCACTATCGATCCCAAGCTACTGCACCAGCAGAGCCAGGAGATAGAGCTGCGGCTGGCCGAACTGGAGCGCCAGGCCCATGAGCTGGCCGGGCAGGAGTTCAACCTCTCCTCGCCCAAGCAATTGGGGGAGATCCTCTTCACCAAGCTGGGTCTGCCGATCATCAAGAAGACCCCAAAGGGTGCACCATCCACCGCGGAAGAGGTGCTGGCCGAGCTGGCCGAGACCTACGAGCTCCCGCGCCTGCTGATGGAGCACCGCACTCTGGCCAAGCTCAAGTCCACCTATACCGACAAGCTGCCGCTGATGATCAAGCCCCAGACCGGGCGGGTACACACCTCCTATCATCAGGCGGTGGCGGCCACCGGCCGTTTATCCTCCTCTGACCCCAACCTGCAGAACATTCCGGTGCGCAACGAACAGGGTCGCCGGATCCGGCAGGCCTTCATCCCGAGCGCCGGCTACAAGCTGGTGGCGGCAGACTACTCCCAGATCGAGCTGCGCATCATGGCGCACCTCTCCGGTGACAAGGGGCTGCTGACCGCGTTTGCCGAGGGCAAGGACATCCACAAGGCAACGGCCGCCGAGGTGTTCGGGGTCGCGCTCGATGCGGTTACCACCGACATGCGTCGCAGCGCCAAGGCGATCAACTTCGGCCTCATTTATGGCATGAGCGCCTTTGGCCTGGCCAAACAGCTGGGGATCGGTCGCGCCGAGGCGCAGAAGTACATGGACCTCTACTTCGAACGCTACCCGGGTGTGCTGGAGTATATGGAGCGTACCCGCCAGCAGGCGGAAGCGCAGGGCTATGTCGAAACCCTGTTCGGCCGTCGTCTCTATCTGCCGGATATCAAGTCCCGCAACGCCGGTCTGCGCAAGGGCGCCGAGCGGGCGGCGATCAACGCCCCCATGCAGGGGACGGCCGCCGACATCATCAAGCGCGCCATGATCAACGTAGATGGCTGGATCCGCAGCATCGAGGATGAGTCGATCCGCATGCTGATGCAGGTACACGATGAACTGGTGTTCGAGATCCGCGAAGAGAAGCTGGAAGAGTACACTGCCATCATCAAGGAGAAGATGTCGGCCGCTGCCGAACTGCATGTGCCGCTGCTCGTCGAAGCGGGCACGGGCGACAACTGGGATCAGGCCCATTAACTTTCGGCACTCTGTTGCTATATAGATAGCTATATAAGAAGAGAAGCCCGGCATCATGCCGGGCTTCCTGTTTGTGGGGTCTGCTCAAGCCTCTTGCAGATACTCGTCCTTGAGCAGGACATAGTTGTCGGCTGAGGTCTTGAGAAATGCGATCTCGGCAGGTTTGAGTGGGCGGACCTGCTTGACGGGGTTGCCCATATAGAGGAATCCGGATTCGAGTCGCTTGCCTGGTGGCACCAGACTGCCGGCCCCGATCATCACGTCATCTTCCACCACAACCCCATCCAGGATGATGGCTCCCATGCCGACCAGCACACGGTTGCCTATGGTGCAGCCGTGCAGCATGGCCTTGTGGCCGACGGTGACATCTTCTCCGATCAACAGCGGATAGCCGTCAGGGTTGCTGGCGCTCTTGCGGGTAAGGTGCAACACAGTGCCATCTTGAATATTGCTGCGGGCACCGATGCGGATATGGTTCACATCCCCCCGCGCCGCCACCATGGGCCAGATGCTGGCATCTTCCGCCAAATCTATATCCCCCACCAGAGTCGCGCAGGGATCCACATATACTCGTTTACCCAGTTGTGGGCTTTTTCCTTTGTAAGGTCTCAGTCGCAAGTCCATCTTGGCCTCCTTGTTTTTGGCCATTCTAGCAATCCGGAACCCACTTCTGTGGATAAGTTTGTACAAAAGCTGTGGTTGGTTATGAATAACTAAAAAAGTGCCGATTTTTGCAATTTTATTGCCGATAAGGGGTTGCCAGAAAGATTCAACTCCCTATAATGCGCCTCCATCGACAGGGCAAGCGGCAACGCAAACAACCTCGTCGATAACCTCGAAAAGCCTTTGAAAATAAGGCTTGACTCGAGAAGGCGGTTGAGTAGAATTCCACTCCCGCAGCAACACGCTGTTGCGTCGCTCTTTAACAATTTGAATCAAGCAATCTGTGTGGGCACTC
>Ga0115550_1000256_pt1 | contig 46327 bp, 49 predicted proteins | sample COGITO_mtgs_1005_FD_87177 | JGI IMG/M metagenome (GOLD analysis project Ga0115550, IMG submission 87177) | Pelagic marine microbial communities from North Sea - COGITO_mtgs_100511 | ecosystem: Environmental > Aquatic > Marine > Epipelagic | place: Germany:Helgoland, sampling site Kabeltonne...
GGCCGGATTCACGTCCGCGTCAGCCGGGGCGACGTCGGCGACTGTGGGGAACAGCACGGCGTCGAGTTTGAGCTCGTCCATCCAGTCCTCCAGATCCAGCTTGCGGGTCTTTTCAAGGCCGCGCAGGCCGTCCGGCACAGAGGCAATCTCGTCAAAACGCTTGAGGCCGCGCTTGGCCATCTTGACGTACTCGTCCATGCCCGCCGCCAGATCGCCCTCTCGGTTTGGCAAGGTGCCCGGATCGTGGGGGAAGATCTGGGGGCCATCCACATCGGCCAGTCTATTAAGTTTGGGATCGCCGTTGGCGCGCAGGAAGTCGTCAAACGCCCAGCCGGAGAGCTCCCACAACTCGTCGTTGAGAAACTCAGGGGTGACTATGCCGCGATTAAACACGGTCGGCGCACCGGGTCTGTCCCCTTCGCAGTTGGAGACCAGCGGGAAGTCCACTTCGATGACTTCGGCGCCAGCGGCTTCCAGCGCCTGACGGGCCTGTTCCCACAGGGCGATAACGGACGGACGGGTATGGATACGCTGGCCGGTCGGGCCGCCGATACCGGGGTTGTCGCTGGTGCCAGCCAGTTCATCCTTGTTGATAAACATGCATGGCACGCCGAGGCGCTTGCCCTTGAGGGCAGAGGCACCGGCGGCCAGCTCAAGATAGGAGGCCGGACGCACATCTGAGGCCTTGGGGATCTTGACCCAGGGCTGCATGCGCCACAGATCGCCACGGGTGTCGGTATCATCCGCGACCACTACATCCAGCACTTCCAGCAGATCCGCCATAGTGCGGGCGTAGGGCACCACCACATCCATGGTCGGGGTCAGCGGCCAGTTACCACGCACCGAGATGACGCCACGGGACGGTGTATAGGCGCACAGACCGTTGTTGGAGGCAGGGCCACGGCCGCTCGACAAGGTCTCTTCCGCCAGAACGAAGGCAGAGAAGCTGGCGGCTGTGCCGGAACCGGCCCCGTTGGAGGAGCCGGAGGCAAACGGCGCAGTCAGGTAGTCGGCGTTGTAGGGGCTCTCGGCACGGCCATAGACGCCGCGCTGCATGCCGCCATTGGCCATGGGTGGCATATTGGTTTTGCCAAGGCAGATGGCTCCGGCGGCGCGCAGCCGCTCAACGGTAAAGGCATCGCGCTGGGCCACCAGATCCTTGAAGGCCGGGCTGCCGGAAGCGGCAGTCAGCCCCTTGACCAGATAGCTGTCTTTGGCGGTGTAGGGGATGCCGTCGAGCGGACTCAGGGTTTCACCACGGGCGCGGCGGGCATCAGAATCTTGCGCCTCTTTCAGCGCGTCGGGGTTGTGCACCACGACGGCGTTGAGGCGGGTTTGTGTCTCGGGGCCATTGTAGGCGGCGATACGGGCCAGATAGGCCTTGACCAGTTCGACTGCAGTGGTGCGGCCTGATTCGAGCGCACCGCGCAGCTCGGCAATGGAAACCTCTGTCACTTCGATCATTTGGATCTCCTGTAAAAGGGTGACTGTTTGTAATGATGATCGCCGCATCAGCGCCTTCGACCATCACGCAAGCAAGAGATAAAACCCCACGGCGTGGGGTTTTGAATACCAACCGCTGCTGGCGTAAACCGGTTTACGACCCGTCGCGAGAGGCCGTCAGCAAGGTGAAGAGCAGCACAGGAACCGGAGCGTATAAACATACGTGAGGCTTCCGAGCAGCACATGAGCCTTGATCACGGCCTCGCAGCAGGATCGTCATCCGGTTCTTACTTGCCAGAGGGGATCTGCTGGGTAATGCAGTGGATATTGCCACCGCCCAGCAGGATCCCGCGAGCCGGTACGCCGACCACTTTATGCTCGGGGAAGATCTCTTCCAGAATGCGCTGGGCTTCGCCATCGGTGGCGGCATCCAGCAGCGGGTAGACGATGCGATCGTTGGTGATGAGGAAGTTCACATAGGAACCGGCCAGACGACCTTCAGCCTCGCGCGGCACACCGGTACCGCTCTCGACACCGGCAGACTCCTCTTCAGTGCAGTAGAGCGGGCCCGGCTGGGGCAGCTTCCACACTTTCAGCTTGCGGCCCTTGGCATCGACCGCCGCTTCCAGCACCTTGAGGGCGGCCAGGGAGCGGGCGTACTGGGGATCGTTCTCATCGTCAGTCCAGTGCAGGGCCACTTCACCCGGGCGCACGAAGCAGCAGACGTTGTCGATGTGGCCGTCGGTTTCGTCCATGTAGACGCCCTCCTCCAGCCAGATAAAGCTATTCACGCCCAGATAGTCGCGCAGATAAGCTTCGATCTGATCCTTGGTCAGGTGCGGGTTGCGGTTTTCGTTGAGCAGGCACTCGGCTGTGGTCATGCAAGTGCCTTCGCCATCGACGTGGATGGAGCCACCTTCCAGAATGAGCGGCGCGTCGTAGCGATCCATGCCGTGCTGAGCCAGCATCTGGGCCGCCACCTTTTCATCCTGATCCCAGGGATAGTAGAGCCCGCCCTTGTGGCCGCCCCAGGCGTTGAAGCCCCAATCCACACCACGGCACTCGCCTGCGGCGTTGGTGACCACGGTCGGGCCAGTGTCGCGGGCCCAGCAGTCATCGCTGGCCATTTCGACCAGGGTCACGTGAGCGGGCATGATGGCGCGGGCCTGCTCCATAAACTGGGCGGGCACGCCCATAAAGACAGGGGTGGCCTGCCCTATGGCATCGGCTACCTTGGCGAAAGTGGCTTGCGCGAAGCGACCGGCCTCACGCCAGTTGTCCGGGCGAAACGGCCAGATCATCCAGACGGCCTGCTGGTGCGCCCACTCGGCAGGCATGGTGAAGCCGTCAGCAGCAGGGGTGGAGTCAATAGTCTTGATGCTCATCGCAATATCCTTGCGGGCCTCACAGGGCCGGTAAGAGGGGAAACGGGCGGTCGATCGCCCCGGCAGCGTGCCGGACGGCCCACCAGTTGGTCATCGGCTGCGCAACCGCCTGGCGCACCCGGGAAAAAATGAGTGTGGCCGCAGTGTAAGAAGTTGCGCTCACATCCATCAAATGAATAGGATGGATTGTCCCATAAACAAGGCAAATAATCCCTCCATGAAACTGCACCAGCTCGACCTCAATCTGCTGCTCGCCTTTGACGCCCTGATGACACAGGGCAGCGTCACCCGCGCCGCCGAAGCGCTGTTTATCAGTCAGCCGGCCATGAGCCACGCCCTCGGCCGGCTGCGCACCTTTTTTGGCGACCCGCTGCTGGTCCGAACCCCACAAGGCATGCTGCCCACTCCCCGCGCCCAGCGACTGCATCTGGGGGTACAGCAGGCGCTGCGGCTGCTGGAGCAACAACTGAGCGACGAGGAGGTGTTCGAACCGAGCCAGTCCAAACGGCGCTTCGTAATCTGTACCACTGACTATGTGGAGTGCGTGCTGATCCCGCCGCTTATGCAGCGCCTCAAGAAGCTGGCACCCGGCGTCACCATAGAGATCCGCATACTGCGCGACACGCTGCCGGAAGCCGAGCTGGCGAGCGGCGAGATCGATCTGGTGCTGGGATTTGACGAATACATGCAGGTGCCGAGGTATCTGGGCAAGGAGACCTGGCTCACCGAGCCTCTGGCCGGTCTGGTGCGCGCCACCCTGGAGCTGGAGGAGGAGCGGATCACCTTGCAGCAGCTTATCGAGATGCCCCATGTGTTCCACTCGCCACTGGGCACCTCGGAGGCGAGTCTGGATCGCTACCTCAGCACCCTGGGTCACAGCCGCACCATCTCGGTCAACAGCCAGAGCTATATGTCGGCAGCGACCATCGTCAGCCAGAGCGACCACCTGCTGGTGCTGCCCAGCATGGTGGCCGAACTGCTCGCCAACCACTGGCCGCTGAAAAGCCTGCCCCTGCCTGCGGATGTACCGGATTACCACCTCAACTGCGTCTGGCACCCGGTGCATGCACAGCAACCCGCACTGATATGGCTGAAAGACCTGATGAAGGAACTGGTGAGCCAGCCATAAACAGCAGGCGTGCAAATGATGTTGGGGAGATTGGCGTAGCGGGAAGGGGTTGAGCAGGCGCCTGGCAGGCAGTAGGAAGCAAGGCATTCGAGGAGAAGCAGCCCGTGTTTGACGTGAGGCAACTCGATGCGCCACCTGGCGCTGTGATAAGGCCCGCTGCCCAGAGGTGGGCTGCGGGCCTGGAAGTGCATCACAGCAGTGGCGTACTGGCTGACGACGGGGCCTAGTTGCGACCGATAAAGAGGTCGGTCACATGACAGCTGCTTCTGGCTTCCAGCGCATCCAGCATATAGGCGGCCGCATCTTCCGGTGTCATGAAACCGCTCGGGTCGACGTGATCCGTGTTGTCCCAGAATTCGCTGCGGATCCCGCTCGGATAGAGGTTCACCAGTCGCAATGGAGAATCCTTGAGCTCGGCGCGCAAGGACTCCAGAAAGCCGCGCATGCCCCACTTGGAAGCACAGTAGAGACTCTCGTTGGCCTTGCCTACCTGAGCGGCGGAGGAGAGCACATTGGCCAGCACGCCGCCCCTCTCGCCGATGAGACGTACCGTCTGCTGAGCCACCAGTATGGTGGAGACCAGATTGCTCTCCATCACCCGGCGGATCTGCTCGGCGGTGTAGACACCGACCGGACCGAACTCGCCGGTGCCGGCACAGTGCAGCACCAGCTCCGGCAGACCACCCCACTCCACGGCGGCGGCAAACGCCACATCCACGTCTTCGTGGTGCGCCAGATCGGCGACTATGCCGATCACGGCGCTCCCGAGCAGCAGTTCCTGCTGCTGCAGTCGCTGATAACGACGCCCCATCATGGAGACTTGATGGCCCCGTTCAACCAGTCCTATGGTCAGGGCTCGGCCCAGACCGGACCCGGCCCCCGTCACTATGATGTGACCCATTATCAGCTCCTGTCAGTCAGATCAGAATGTGAATTCGCCGCCGATGAACCAGCCATCTACACGCTGATCAACGCGATCGAAGTCCATGCTCGCATCACGCCAGCCGGCACGGACCTTGAGAGGTACGGCAGCGAACTTGTAGGAGCCACCCAGACGGTAGTCATAGTTGTCGGCATCCTGCACGCGGGCATCGCCAAAGGCGGCGAAGCCGGTACCCGGAATGCGCACTTCGGCACCGGTGTAAGCCATCAGCACATCCTTGTCATAGGAGTAGTGCTGGGTGTTGAAATCGCCATCGTAACGACGACCGGTCAGGCCCAGATCGATCTGGAACAGGTCGTTGTTGAACAGGCGATAGTAGAGGCTCAGGTCGTAGGCCATCAGATCGTTGTTGAGGGCGCCACCGCTGGTACCGAAATCGGAGATCTCGAACTTGGCGTTGGGCAGCAGAATGATACCGTGCTCCAGTTGCAGGTAGCCGCTCCAGTTGTAGTTCTCGTCATAGCTGCCGTTGGCCCCGATACCGTCAATCTGGCCGCTGCCCTGAGCGTTCCATACATCGGCACCGGCAGCGATACGCCAGTCATCAGCGGCCATGGCAGCCTGGCTGAACAGGGCCAGCACACAACCGGCAATCAAGGTCTTCTTCATCATTTCACTCTCTTAGGGACTGGAAAGGCCATCATTTTACCCAGTGTGGCGGGAATACACAGTGCAAAAAGCTGAACAAGCGTCCATTAATGTCAGTGCTGCATCCCTGCCATGGGTTCAATCGGCTTCACTGGCAGGCTCAATTCCAGCGTCTGGCCATCATCCATGGTCAGGGTCAGCGGGAAAGGAGTGCCTTGTGACAACTCGCGCACCTCGAACAACATCACATGAAAGCTGCCGGGTTTCAGTGCCACTTCCCCCTTGGCCGGGATCGCTATGCTCTCGACCTGGCGCATCCTCATGACGCCATTTTCATGCAGATGGGTGTGCAGCTCGGCGCGCCCCACCTCGGGCGAGGCCGCGGCCACCAGCTTCACCGGCTTGTCGGCGTCATTTTTCAGCACCAGAAAAGCCGCGGTATTGGGAGATCCCGGAGGCAACAGGCGCACATAACCATCGACGGCTTCGACCTTGGCCAGGGCCGGTGCGGCCAGACCGAGCGCCAGCAGGGAGTAAAACGCACGTTTAAACATGGTTGAAATCCTTTTATGATGTTGTTAAACGCCGTGAAGCTTACCGCAGCAGTAATCTTTTGGCAGCCTGTGATAACAAGGATTTAGACATGGACCCCATTATCGTTGCCGAGCAGCAGGATGGCTTGCTCACCCTGACCTTCAATCGCCCCGACAAGCGCAATGCCCTCAATACCGACATGTATCGTGCGCTCACTCAGGCACTGCGGCAAGCGACACAAGATGACGCCGTACAGGTGTTGCTGATACAGGGGCAGCGCGATTGTTTCACCGCCGGCAACGATCTGGCGGACTTCATGGGCAAATCGAGTCTGGATGCCGATGACCCCATACTGCAGTTCCTGCACACACTGGCGGATTTTCCCAAGCCCGTCATCGCCGCGGTCGGGGGGCCGGCAGTCGGGATCGGCACCACCTTGCTGCTGCACTGCGATCTTGTCTATCTGGGGGATAATGCCCGGCTGCAACTGCCGTTCATCGAACTGGGGCTGGTGCCGGAGTTTGCCTCCAGCCTGCTGCTGCCCCGCGCCGTGGGTCATCTGAAGGCGGCGGAACTCTTGCTGCTGGCCGAGGCCATCGATGCTGATGAAGCACTGCGCCTGGGTCTGGCCAACCGGGTAGTTGCTGCCGACAAGCTGCTGGCACTGGCTCGGGATCAGGGATTGAAGCTGGCGGCCAAGCCGCCCAAGGCGCTGCAAAAGAGCAAGGCACTGCTCAAACAGGAGCTGAAACAGGCGGTGCACTTCGTCATCGATCTGGAGGCGCGCGCCTTCTCCCTCGCCTTGCAGGGGGAAGAGGCGCAACACAGGATCGCGCAAAGGCTCAAACCCAGGGCCTGATCCTCAGTTGAGACGAAACCGGCCTATCAGCTCGCAGCCCTGTACCTTGTCCTGCAGCTGGATCAGTCGGGCGATCTCGGGATTGGGGTGGCGCTTGAGGAAGGAGATGAGCGCCGCCTGGCAGCAACCCAGCTCGCTGACAAGGGACTCGCACTCCCGGTTCGGGCACTGGGGCACCAGTGCCGTCACCAGCTCGGAGGCAAGCTTGAGGTAGCGCAGCTCATAGGCAGGCTCTTCCATGGCGCGCCAGAAATCCGCCAGTCGATGGCAAGTTGCCACCCGCATGCTGGCCAGCTCATCCAGATCATCGCTGGCCAGTTCGTACACTTCGGCAAGGGCTTGCTGATAGAGGCAAATAGCCGCACCCAGCGCCCCCGCGCCCAGTGCGTTTTCCGCCTCCAGCATGTAACGCTGCCAGATATGATGGGTCATGCTGATCTCCCGAGTCTATGGGTGGGATCCTTATCATGCCCAGTTGAGAATGAATATCAACCGGACCTTTTGTGCAGGATTTGACCAGCAAGGCGTTCAACCGGTTGGCATCGTCCTTCTCATGTCTTACCATCCGGTCCCATTATCTGGCCTCCACTGTCAGGATCCCCTTTTCATGTTGCGACCCCGTTTACCCCAGGCGCTGGGCTGCTCGACACTGTGCGTGCCCCGCCTGCTGGTCTGGATCTATTAGCTGCGCTCCTCGTGCCATTTATCCCTTTATCCATTGAACGAGGAACACAGCCATGAAGCACTGCCAACACTGGTCGCAGGTCGAGTACCTGCATCTGACGGTGACCAATCCCAACATCCGCCTCAAGGGGCAGCACAGCTACTACTCGGGGGCCTGGGACGGTCCTTTTGAAGAGGAGGCCGTGCGCTATCTGCACGGTGACAGCTGGAGCCGCTCACCCGACACCGGCTGGGAGCCGCTCTGGCACATAGACAGGCTCCATATCGGCGACTATGTGCAAATCGCCGCGGGCGTGAAGATCATCATGGGAGGCAACCACACCCACAACCCGGCGTTTATCAGTACCTATCCCTTCGCTGATCTGGATGCCCTCAAGCGCAGCTACCGCCCCGCCGGCGATACCCGTATCGGCAACGATGTCTGGATCGGGATGGACGCCATGATAATGCCTGGGGTCACTATCGGGGATGGTGCCATTATCGCCGCCCGCAGCCTGGTGACACAGGACGTGCCACCTTACTGCATGGTGGCGGGTACGCCTGCCAGGGCGATCCGCCAGCGCTTTGCTGTGCAAGAAACAACACGGCTGCAAGCGCTGGCCTGGTGGGACTGGCCGGATGAGCAGGTGCAAGCCCTGCTGCCGCTGATCCAGCAAGGAGAGGTGGCGCTGCTGGAACAGGCCGCCGCTCGCTGGCACTCAGCCGAACAGGAGTAAAAACACGAGTAAGGGGCGCCTGGGCGCCCCTTACTCGACCTGCCGTTCCCCTGATTCAGCTGCCGCTGCGTGACTGGTTGACTCGACACTGCTTGCCGGGATAACCGGGCAGATCACTGGCCTTGCTGCTGCACGCCAGCCGTTTGGCCTGATTGAGGTGTTCCATCAAGCTGGCGCCATCGACCGGTAGCCAGTTCAGCTGCTGGCCGAGCCAGCTGGCCCAGGCAAACTCGACAAAATAGACCTGATCCCGCTTCTCGAAATAACCCGCATCCTGCAGCATGCCCGCCACAGTCCGGTAGGGGTAATCGGGCAAGTCGCCGATATGGGCAGGCAACTGCTCCGGTGTCAGGGGGGCTCCCTTCTCATCCTTGAGCCAGGCCCAGTGATTGCCCTGCATCTGGCTCCAGAAGCTGGACTTGTCCTGCAGCCGCGCTATCACCTTGACCCTGGCCTGCTTCACCCCCAGTTGCCACAGCGCCTTGGTGAGGTGATGCCTGTCCACCAGCCAGTAGCCGCCATCCGGTGCGATGACGATGGGGATCTCTTTCTTTTTCATCACTTTATCGAGCTGCTTCTCGCTCTTGCCCGCCAGTTCTGCCTGAGTATTGTCGACCTGGATCTGGCCAACACCGCCCTGGGTCGGATGCAACTGATCTATGTTCACCTCGCACCAGCTGCCGACCTGAGTCTCGCGCTCACAAGGCGCCAGCGCCCAGGCGCCCTGACTGATGGCCACGGCCAACAGGATCCATGCTCTCATCGTTCACTCCTCTTCCCCTGATCGCAGATCAGCGGGTCAAATAAGGTTCCATACCGTCCCTGAAATACCGGGACTCATACTGGCGGTCTGACCAGCAAAGGGGATATCATGATTTCCCGTCTGCCGGCGATCATTTCTCGCCGAGTTTTCTCCCCGCTTCACACTATTTGAAGGATTAACCATGAAAGGATGGAGTCCCTTGCTGGCCCTGCTGGGTTGTGCCTGTGTCCAGGCCGCCGATGTTCCACCCGGCACCCAACTCGCCGCCGAACAGGCCGTCGTGCGTCACCTGAAAGACGAACCGGCAAGCCTGAGCCCGCTCAAGCTGGTCGGCCTGCCCGAACTGCAGGTATTGCGAGACCTCTACGAGGGGCTGCTGACCCAGGGGCCGGATGGCAAGGTGCTGCCCGGCGTCGCGACGCGGTGGGACAACAAGGACAATCAGCAGTTTACCTTCCATTTGCGACCGGATGCACGCTGGTCCAACGGTGACAAGGTCAAGGCTGCCGACTTCGTCTACGGCTGGCGCAAGCTGGTTGATCCAAAGGAGGCCGCTACCTTCGCCTGGTTTGCCCAGCTGGCTCACTTCACCAATGTGGACGAGATAGTGGCTGGCAAGCTGCCGCCCGAGGCGCTCGGGGTAAAAGCCCTCGACGAGCACACGCTGCAGGTGACCCTCTCCCAGCCTGTGCCCTATTTTCTGAGCCTGCTGACCCACCCCAGCCTGTCACCCCTGCATCAGGCCAGCATGGAACAGTACGGTAACCAGTGGACCCAGCCGGGCAAGATGGTCGGCAACGGCGCCTTCGTGCTGAGCCAACGGGTGGTGAACGAGAAGATGGAGCTGGCCCCCAATCCCCATTACTGGGACAGGGCTCATACAGTGCTGACCAAGGTCACCTTCGTCCCCATCAACCAGGAAACCGCCGCCACCAATCGCTACCTGGCAGGGGATCTGCACATCACGGAATCCTTCCCCAAGGAGCAGTATCACAAGCTGATGCAGCAGATCCCGGGTGAGGTCCATACCCCGGATCAACTCGGCACCTACTACTACGCCTTCAATACCCAGCGGCCACCGCTGAACGATGTGCGGGTGCGCAAGGCGCTCTCCTACACCATCGACCGCGGCCTCATTGCCGCCAAGGTACTGGGCACTGGTGAGAAACCGGCTTATCGCTTCACGCCGGATGTGACGGCCGATTTTGAACCCAAGGCCAACCTGCTCTCCAGCACCAGCCAGCAAGATCTCGATGCCAGGGCCAGAGCATTGCTGCAAGAGGCGGGCTATGGCCCGGCCAAGCCGCTCAAGCTGACCCTGCTTTACAACACCGCCGAAATCCACAAGAAGATGGCGCTGGCCATCGCCAACCTGTGGAAACAGAAACTGGGGGCGCAAGTCGAGCTCACCAATCAGGAGTGGAAAACCTATCTCGATAGCCGCCAGAGCGGTCAGTTCGAGGTGATCCGCTCCTCCTGGGTGGCCGATTACAACGATCCTTCCGCCTTCCTCGGCCTGTGGGGCTCACGGCACAGTGGCAACATGGCCCGCTTCGCCAACGCACGCTATGACGAGCTCCTGACTCAAGCGGCCAAGAGCCGGGATCCCGGTGAGCGAGCCCGCCTGTTCGACGAAGCCGAGTCCATCTTGCAAGATGAGGCGCCGATCGCCCCCATCTATCAGTACACCAATGCACGGCTGATCAAACCCTGGCTCAAGGGGTATCCCATCAACAACCCGGAAGACGTGGCCTATAGCCGCCAGCTCTACCTCATCAAGCACTGATCATGCGGGGGCCAGCCTGACTGGCCCCCATTCAGGGCTGTTCATGCTCACGTTTTAGGCATAAAATGCCGCCCTTTCCATCAACTTCCACTCTCTTATCCGGTTTGTTATGCGTTTCTTATTGATGATCCCCCTGCTGGTCACACTGCCTGCCCACGCTGCAAGCGAGTCACAATGCCGTCAGGCGTTCACGGACTGGATGCTGACCCAGCACCAGCAATTCAGCGATCGCAATGCCAGCAAGATGAAGCGACGCCTGGCCGAGCGGGCCATCGATCAGATGCGCGACGAATTTGCCAAGCAGGAGAGCTTCTGTCAGGCCATGGAGTGGGCGACGCATCACCAGGATCAGGACCCCCGCTTCAACCCGAGACCGGGGGAGATCCACGACTTCACGCCCGCCAGCTGAATCAGCCAAATGAAAAAGCCCCGAACCTGAGTTCGGGGCTTTTTCATTTATCGAACGAGACACTTGCCTCAGTCGACGTAGAAGGTCTGCTGGAAGGTGAGCGTCTGTTGCTGCCCCTCCCCCATGATCTTCAAGGTGAACTGGTAGGTATCCTGGTTGCGATAGGGCAGCACAGCCAGATAGTAGATGGCGTCCCCCTCCTTGACCTCCTGGAAGGTCAGGGTGCGCAGGGTGCCGGTGAGGTTCTTGGCCTCGCCCGTGATCCCCACCGCCTGTGCCACCCCTTGCTTGTTCTGCACAGCGATATTGATGATGCCGTTGTAGCGACTGCGTTCCAGACCGTAGGCCTTGGCCACATCCGGAGTAAGGAAACTGGAGTTGAAGGCGCTGTAGTGCACCTGCCAGGGCCCCAGCTCCTTCATTTGTTCCGCCCGCAGCGGCAACGTCATCAGCAGTGCCAGCAGGCAGCTTATCCAGGCTGTTTTCATGGTGTCATCCTTCTCGTGTTATCCCTGAGTCTCCAGCAGGGCATGGATCTCGGCGGGGATCTGCCTGGGCGACTCGATGGCAACCGTCTTGTGCCGTCCCAGCTCTCCGCGCACTATGCGAACCTGTCCCTTGGCCACCTTGAACTGCTTGGCCAGGTACTTGATCAAGTGGCTGTTGGCCTGGCCATCCACCGGCGGCGCCGTGATGGCCACTTTCAACTCGTCTCCGTGCAATCCGACGATCTGATCCCGGCTCGCCTTGGGCTGGATCATCAGATGCAATATCAGCTCATCCCCTTCCCGCAGGACGGCTGGCATCAAATCATCCACCACAGCTGGCCGAACAGATCACCCAGCAGATAGTTGATGGCCTGCAGCCCGATAAAGGCGACCAGCACGGAGAGATCCAGCCCGCCCAGTGCCGGCAGGATGCGGCGGATAGGGGCAAGGAAGGGCTCGGTCAGCTGGTGCATCACGTGTTCGATGGGGTTGCGACCCTGGCTGACCCAGCTCAGGATGGCGCGGATCAGCAGTACCCAGAAGATCATGGAACCCGCTTTCTTCAGCACTGTCAGCGCGGCAAACAGGCTGATGGTGAGCCAGTCGGCCAGCAGCACGTTCATGCTCTTGAGCAGTGCCAGCTTGGCGAAGGCAATGATAATCGCCAGCAGCACCGAGGCCATGTCCACCCCACCGAAGCCAGGAATGACCCGGCGCAGCGGTATCACCAGCGGATTGGTCACCTTGACCACCATCTGGCTCATGGGGTTGTAGAAGTCGGCGCGGGCCCACTGCAACCAGACGCGCAGCAGCACCACCATGAGGTAGATATCAAAAATCGTGTTAATCAGAAAGTAAGCGGTGTTCATCTGAGCTCCAGCGGTAAGAGAAGAGTGTTCAGAAAAGAGTTTCCATCTCGGCAGCCCGTGCAACGGCTGCCTGCATGGCGTGAGCGGTCAGCGGCATCAGCCCCTGTTCCTGGAATGTCTTGATGGCCTCGGCTGTGGTGCCCCCCTTGCTGGTCACCTGCTCGCGCAGGGCTTGCAGCGACAAATCGGGATTCTGCTCCACCATGGCGGCGGCGCCAAGGGCTGTCTGCTGCACCAGCAGGCGGGCCTGCTCGGGGCTGAAGCCCATGGCCTCCGCTTCTTCGGCAATCGCCTGCATGAACAGGAAGAAGTAGGCGGGCGCACTGCCGGCCGCCGCTATCACGCCATTGATGCCGGACTCTTGCGCAGTCCAGAGGGTCTTGCCCACGGCCTGCATCATCTGCTCGGCAAAGTCGCGATCGGCTTGCTCAATCCCGGGTGGGGCATAGAGACCCGTCATGCCCAACCCCAATAGAGAAGGGGTATTGGGCATGGTGCGGATGATGCGAGCGTGACCGCCCGCCATCTCGCCAAGACGGGCCACCTTGATGCCGGCCGCGATGGAGATGAGCAGCTTGCCCTCAAGGGACCCCAGCTCACCGACCAGCTCACTCAGCATGCCCGCCATCAGCTGGGGCTTGACCGCCAGCACTATGACGTCGGCCTCGCGGGCCGCCTCGGCATTATTCTGGGTGATGCGAATGCCATATTCGCTTGCCAGCGCATCCAGCTTGGGGCGGCTGGGATTGGCGGCGATAATACGCTCGGCCGGATAACCCGCCTGGACAAGGCCGGCAATGATACTGCGGCTCATATTGCCTGCGCCGATAAAGGCGAGGATTCTCTGCTGCATCAAACACTCCTGTGGATGAAATGGCTGCACACACCTGCACTGCCTGCGCCGATAAAGGCGAGGATTCCATATTGCATCAGGTGGTCTTGCTTATGAATAGTCACGGGCACCGAAGATGGCGGTACCGACCCGCACCATGGTGCTGCCATGGGCGATGGCCAGTTCGAGATCCTCGGTCATCCCCATCGAGAGGGTATCGACGCTCGGGTATTGTTGCGCAAGCTCGGTGAACAGAGTCTGCATGCGCACCATCTGGGCAGCCAATACCGCTTCGTCACTGGTATGTTCAGGAATGGCCATCAGCCCCCGCAATACCAGCCTTTCACTGCGGGAGACCAGCTCGGCCAGCCGGAAAATCTCTTGCTCCGACGTTCCGGATTTGCTGCTCTCTCCGCTAATATTGATTTGCAGACAGATATTTAGCGGCGCCAACCCGGCTGGACGCTGGTTGTTGAGACGCTCGATCAGCTTGTCACGATCCACGCTCTGTACCCAGTCGAACCGTTCGGCCACCAGCCTGGACTTGTTCGATTGCAAGGGGCCGATAAAGTGCCACTCTATGTCTGTACAGACGGCTTGCTCGCGCAGTGTATCTATCTTGGTCGCCGCTTCCTGGGCATAGGACTCACCGAAGCGTCGCTGACCGGCGGCATAGGCCTCGCGAATGGCCTCAAGCGGCTTGGTTTTGCTGACCGCAAGCAGGTTGATGTGATCGACACAGCGATCCGCCCGGCGAGCGGCCTGTACAATACGTTCCTTTACCTGAAGCAGGTGCTGGGCAATCTGGCTCATATTTCGTTAGTGATCTTGTGATGGGAGAATGACAAGTCTATGGATATCACAGAGTTATTGGCTTTCAGTGTAAAGCATAAAGCCTCGGATCTACACCTCTCGGCCGGGGTTCCCCCGATGATCAGGGTTGATGGTGAGGTTCGCAAGATCAATTTGCCCGCCCTGGAACACAGGGAAGTGCATGCCCTCATTTACGACATCATGAACGACCACCAGCGCAAGGAACTGGAAGAGAACTTCGAGGTCGACTTCTCGTTCGAAGTCCCCAATCTGGCCCGCTTCCGGGTCAATGCCTTCCAGCAATCCCGCGGCTCGGGGGCCGTATTCCGTACCATCCCCAGCACAGTGCTGAGCCTGGAGGATCTCGATGCCCCCGAAATCTTCCGCAAGATCTCCGAATACCCGCGCGGCCTGGTACTGGTGACAGGGCCTACCGGCTCGGGCAAGTCCACCACACTGGCGGCCATGGTCAACTACATCAACGAGAACTTCCATCACCACATACTCACCATCGAAGACCCCATCGAATTCGTGCACGAGAACAAGCGCTGTCTGGTGAACCAGCGGGAAGTTCACAGGGACACCAAGAGCTTCAGCAACGCACTGCGCTCGGCACTGCGGGAAGACCCGGACATCATACTGGTGGGCGAGATGCGTGACCTCGAGACCATTCGTCTGGCAATGACGGCGGCCGAGACCGGCCACCTGGTATTCGGCACCCTGCACACCTCGTCGGCAGCCAAGACCATAGACCGTATCATCGACGTCTTCCCAGGTGCGGAAAAAGACATGGTGCGCTCCATGCTCTCCGAATCCCTGCGGGCGGTTATCTCCCAGACCCTGCTCAAACGGATAGGCGGCGGCCGGGTGGCGGCCCACGAGATCATGATGGGCATACCCGCTGTGCGCAACCTCATACGGGAAGACAAGATCGCCCAGCTCTACTCCGTGATCCAGACCGGGATGACCCATGGCATGCAGACCATGGATCAGAGCCTCAAGCAGCTGGTCAGCCGTGGTGTGGTTGCGTCACTCGATGCCAAGGCCAAGGCGGTCGACCCCAATAGCGTGTAACCACAACGGAAAACGAATCTAAGGAAGGAGTCGTTATGAATCTGGATGCCCTGTTGGCCGAACTGGTCGCACGCAAAGGCTCGGATCTGTTCATCACGGTTGGTACGCCCCCCACCCTCAAGATCAACGGGCATCTGTTCTCCCTCGGCAGCGAAGCGCTCGACAAGCAGAGCGCGCTGACCCTGGTCAGGGAAACGCTCAGCCCTGAGCACTTCGAACGTTACATCCGCACCAAGGAGGGCAACTACGCCATCCACCGCGAGGCACTGGGACGCTTTAGGGTGAGTGCCTTCTGGCAGCAGGAGCTGCCGGCCATGGTGGTGCGCCGTATCGAGACCCGCATTCCAACCTTTGACGAACTGACCCTGCCGCCCATCTTGCAGGAGGTGGCCATGGCCAAACGCGGCTTGGTGCTGTTCGTCGGTGCCACCGGAACGGGCAAATCCACCACTCAGGCAGCCATGATCGGCTATCGAAACCAGAATGCGGATGGCCATATCCTGACGGTGGAAGATCCGGTGGAGTTCGTGCATCAGCACGGCCACAGCCTGATCACCCAGCGGGAAGTGGGCATAGATACGGAATCATTCGATGTGGCGCTGAAGAGCTCCCTGCGCCAGGCACCTGACGTTATCCTCATCGGCGAGATCCGAAGCCAGGAAACCATGGAGTTCGCACTGCAATTTGCCGAGACCGGCCATCTTTGCCTCGCGACCCTGCACGCCAACAATGCCAACCAGGCGCTGGATCGCATCCTCCATCTGGTGCCGCAGGAGAAACACCGCCAGTTACTGTTCGATCTCTCCTTCAACCTGCGTGCCATCGTCGCCCAGCAACTGGTGCCAAGCCTGGATGGTCGCCGCCGCTTCGCGGCCTTTGAAGTGCTGCTCAACACGCCGCTCATCACGGATATCATCCGCAAAGGCGAGGTTCATCGTCTCAAGGAGGTGATGACCAAGTCCACCGAGCTTGGCATGCAGACCTTCGATCAGGCGCTGTTTACCCTGTTTTGTGCCGGCCAAATTGGCTACAGTGAGGCCCTTGCCCATGCCGACTCGGCCAACGACCTGCGACTGCTGATCAAGCTGTCCGGCCGTGAGCAGATGGGTGCAGGCACACTCGACAACGTCACCCTGGATGAATGAGGGGCGTGTGTCACCGCTATAAAGGATCGTTATGCTGATTGTGGTTTCCCCGGCCAAGACGCTGGATTACGAGTCACCTCTGGTGACCTCCCGTTTCACCCAACCCCAATTGCTGGATCACTCGGCTGAGCTGATCACCCGGGCCCGCCAGCTAAGCCCGGATCAAATCGCCAGCCTGATGAAGATCAGCGACAAGCTGGCCGGCCTCAATGCCGCCCGTTTTGCCCAGTGGCAACCTGACTTCCATCCAGACAATGCCCGCCAGGCGCTGCTTGCGTTCAAGGGAGATGTCTACACAGGGCTTGCGGTAGAAGATTTCAGCGACGGGGATTTCGACTTTGCCCAGGCGCACCTTCGCATGCTCTCCGGCCTCTACGGCGTACTGCGCCCGCTCGATCTCATGATGCCCTATCGACTGGAGATGGGGACCCGGCTCGATAACAGTCGCGGCAAAGACCTCTACCAGTTCTGGGGGGATGTGATTACCCAGCACATCAATGCAGCGCTGGCAGCACAGGGGGACGAGGTGCTGATCAACCTGGCCTCTGACGAGTACTTCAAGTCGGTACGACCGAAAGCCCTGAAGGGCAGGATCGTCACCCCTGTGTTCAAGGACGAGAAGAATGGCCAGTTCAAGATCATCAGCTTCTACGCCAAGAAGGCGCGCGGCATGATGGCCCGCCACATCATCAAACACAGGCTGACCGAGGTTGAGCAACTGACTGGTTTCAACGTCGATGGTTACTACTTCGTGCCAGAAGAGTCTGACGCTCATACCCTGATGTTTAAACGTGCCGAAAATTAATTACAGAAAGAGGGAACCAAATTCAGGATCCCCGGGTCTGAATACGTGAATCCTCTGTTGTAAGCACTTTTTATCAGCCGACGTATATGCGTCGGCTTTTTTCTGCGCGCGATTCCCGCGCTACTCCCCCATCCAGGATCCACTTGGCAAAACGGCCATCCGAGGATGGCCGTTGCTGCAGGTATGGCTTACTTCTTTTTCTTCTTGGCACTCTTCTTCTTGCCATCCTTCGGCTTTTTCTTCTTCACCGGCACTCGTGCTTCTTTGTGCTTGGGACGCAGCTCATCGATCACCCGGCGCTTGAGACGCTCTTCGGTGTAACGCTCAATCTTGGCGACCATGCCCATGTCGTGAGCTTCCACCAGGCTGATGGCGCAGCCACGGTTGCCGGCGCGACCGGTACGGCCGATGCGGTGCACATAGACGTCTGTACCATAGGGCATGTCGTAGTTGATGACATGGCTGACGTTGGGCAGGTCAATGCCACGGGCGGCAACGTCGGTGGCAACGAGGAAGGGGACTTCCCCTGCATGGAACTTGCGGATCGACTCGACGCGTTTGCTCTGTTCCATCTCGCCACGGATCCAGGCACATGGAATACCCGCAGCCTGCAATTGGCCAGAGAGTTCGGCCAGGCGCTCGCGGGTTCTGACGAAGACGATGGCTTTCTGGGTTTCCGGATCCTTGAGGATGTGGATCAACAGGGCCAGCTTATGGGCGGCGTCATCGGCCAGATGTACCCACTGGGTAATTGGGCGACGTTCGCTGCGGGGCGGCTCGGCATGGAGTTCAACCGGCTCGTTGAGGATCTCGTTGGCAAACTTCTCCAGCCCGGCCCCTTCCAGAGTCGCAGAGAACAGCATGGTGTGCTTGCGATAGCGCGCCTCCGCCACTATGCGATTCACATCCTTGACAAACCCCATGTCCAGCATGCGGTCTGCTTCATCCAGCACCAGCACTTCGATGTCGTGGCTCTCGAACTCTTCTTTATCTATGTACTCGAGCAGACGGCCCGGAGTAGCGACCACTATGTCGGTGGTCTTGGTCAGGGCAGGCAGCTGCTCTTCGTGGCTGACGCCGCCAATGATGGTCTCGATGCTGAGGTTGGTGTGCACCGCCAGCGCCTTGGCGTGGGCAGTAACTTGCAACGCCAGCTCGCGGGTCGGGGTCAGGATCAGCATGCGGCACGGGCCCGGCTTGCGGCGCGGGAAATCCAGCAGATGTTGCAGGGCAGGCAGCACGAAGGCCGCCGTCTTGCCGGTACCGGTCGGAGCGGATGCCAGAATATCGCGGCCGTCCAGGGCTGGCTCCAACACCATCTGCTGGATGGTGGTCGGGCGGGTGAATCCCATCTCGGCCAAGGCCCGGTTGAGGGCTGGATGCAGGTCGAAATCATCAAAGGACTGGCTCATGGCAATACTCGGTCATTAAGGAAACGGCAGATTATAGGCGATTATGCCGTCGGCTCCTATGGTGACTGTGGCTTAGTCGCTATAATCGCCGACCATTTTGTGTGTAACTGGCATATGGCGGGGTCAGATGGGACGAAATAGCGGCTTTACCTTCAAACAGTTTCACGTCGAGCACGACCGCTGTGCCATGAAAGTCGGCACGGACGGCATACTGCTGGGCGCCTGGGCACCGGTGGCCGACACCCGCCGGGTACTGGACATAGGTACCGGTAGCGGCCTGGTTGCACTCATGCTGGCCCAACGCAGCAGATCCGACTGCATCATAGATGCGGTAGAGCTGGATATGAATGCAGCGACTCAGGCCAGAGAGAATGTGGCGGCCTCCCCCTGGGAAACCCGGATCAACATCATGGAGGGCGCCATTCAGGATTATCAGGCGACCCCCTATGACCTCATCGTCTCCAACCCTCCCTACTTTGGAGCAGGCCAGTCTCTGCGCGACCCTGCCAGGGCACTGGCTCGACATACAGGCTCCCTCGACAGCCGGGATCTGCTGGCCGCATGCGATCGCTTGCTGACCCCTGTCGGACAAGTCGCGCTGGTGTTGCCGACCGCCATGGCCGATGAAATTTTATGCATCTCGGCAGATTATGATCTGCATGGGGTTTGTTATACAGCTGTTATCACCAGAGCCGGGAAAGAGGCAAATCGTGTTTTATTGCTACTTGGCAGAGGATTAAACAGGTGTGAGCAGGGTGAGATTGTGATCCATTCTGCTGTGGGAGCCTATTCCGACAGATACATCCAACTGACCCACCCCTTCTATTTGAAGATGTAAATTTCGTCTTGAACTATTTTTTCACGCCATTATGCTGACTCTCAAACGAGCGCCCGCTCCAGACCAGCTCAAACCACTGGTTGTGATGAAATAACACGCGGGGCTCCTTTTTTTTACCCCTGAACAACGCCGGTCACTGACCAATAAAAAACTATAACAAGCAATAGTTTACAAGACAGACGAGGTTGAACTTGACGAAATCACTCACATTATCCGATGTACTCGGATTGGGCTTCATGACCTTTGCGTTCTATCTGGGCGCCGGTAACATCATTTTCCCGCCATTGGCAGGCTACATGGCAGGTGAGCACCTCTCCCTGGCCATGCTGGGCTTCCTGGTCACAGCCGTGGGCCTGCCCCTCATCACTATCATTGCTGTCGCCAAAGCGGGCAATGGCTGGGCTGGCATGACAAAATTTCTGCCTGCCGGACTGGCAACCGCACTGGCCGTGGCCATCTATATCATCATTGGCCCAGCCTTTGCTGCTCCCCGTACCGGTCTGGTTGCCTATGAAATGGGCCTCAAGCCCTTTATCGGTGATATGGGTCAAGCCGGTCTTGCCGCCTATACAGTGATCTTCTTCGGCATTGCCATACTGGTCTCCCTCAATCAGGGCAAGCTGATGGATACCATCGGCAAATACCTGATGCCGGTTCTGATGGTACTGTTGCTAACCCTGGCCGTCGGCGTCTTCGTCGCACCGCAAGGCACAATACCGAGCGCCACCGGTGACTATCTCGAGGGCCCGTTCGTGAAGGGGATCCTGGAAGGCTATAACACCATGGATACCCTGGCCTCCCTGATGTTTGGTGCCCTGATCATCGATCTGCTGCGCCAGAAGGGGATCAACGACTACAAGAGCCAGTTCAAATATCTGGCCATTGCAGGCCTTATATCTGCCATCGGTCTGTCCGTGGTCTATGTTTCCCTGTTCCAGCTGGGTAATACCGCAGCCGGGGTTGCCACCGACGTCAGCAATGGCGGCGCCATCGTCAACGCCTATGTGCTGAGCCTGTTCGGTCAACCGGGTCAGTTCATTCTGGCCGGCATCATCACCCTGGCTTGCTTCACTACCGCAGTGGGCCTCATCTCCGCCTGCTCTGACTTCTTCCACAATCTCACAGGCATGAGCTACAAGAAGCTGGTTGTCCTGCTGGGTACCATCTGCGCCATCGTCGCCAACGTGGGTCTGAGCCAGCTAATCAGCCTCTCCATCCCTGTGCTGGTCGCCATCTATCCGGTCGCAGTGGCACTCGTGCTGGTCACCTTCCTGAAGGGATACTTCGGTCGTCCCCGTCTGGCATTCCGCTCTGTACTGATGGTGGCGTTCCTGTTCGGTTGCCTGGATGGTCTGGGTGCTGCCGGCATGAAGATGGATGCCTTTGCCTTCCTGCCACTGTTTGACAAGGGCCTGGCCTGGTTGCTGCCTACCCTGCTGGCCTGTGGCCTGGGCATGGCGGTGCGCTCCAGCGAGAAGCTGGCTGCCGAAGCCGCCTGACAACAATTTGTTCCGATATAAAAAGAGGCCAGCATATGCTGGCCTCTCTCTTTTCTCTGATCCGTCACCACAACATCAAAGCAGCGGGACTATCGGTTTGGGTTTGCCTTCCAGGCCATACCAGTGCGTCTCGATCCGACCGGCATGCCACTGAAACGTGCCCCAGGGCCTGTCTGCCTGCCAGCGCGGAAAACTCACTACCACCTTGTTGTCGTCGTACTTGTAGAGCGAGGTGCTGATCTGGACATCAGACAATATGAGTAGCAAAACCCAGCCGATGAAAAGCCATTTCAGCGCTTTCCACATAGCATTACTCGAAACAGATTTCGATGGTGGCACGACCGTAGTCTGACTCGAACGGCATCATGATCTTGGTGCCGTCGGCCCTATGGGTAATGGTGTGGTTCGGGCCCGAGACAATGATGGGGGTCGCCATATCAAACTCGTACCCCTTCTCCCCCAGCATGCGCTTGGCGCCGCCGGTCACCATGTTGGTGATCTCGCCCACCATGTCGGTCACTTCTTCATTGATGGTCGCCGGGGCTTCACCCAGCATGCGGCGCATGATCTCCAGTGCCAGTCCCTTCTCGAAACTGATGGAGAGGGAACCCCGGGTCTGCGGGCCGACCATGCCGATAAGACCTGAGACATCGCCGCGCGCCAGTTCGTCCATCTTGCGCTTGGGTTTCCCTGGTCTGAGCTCCAGCTGTGCCATGGTAGAAAGCACATTGAGCAGGGAAAGCAGGAATGGGTTTACAAAATCAGCCTTCATGTTGACTTCCTACAGTGGGCGTACAGCGAGCACATTGTCCATGTGCCTCTATTGTCTTATTGGTAATAGTAAAGCCATGCTGATGGGCCTGCTCGGAAAACGCGCTATCGATGGCAGTGTCATGAAGCTCTACCACATCCCCGCACTCGTCACAAATAAGCAACTGCATCGGATGGGCATGGTCAAAATGACAGCAGAATATGAAAGCGTTGAGCGACTCCACCTTGTGGGCAAAACCCTGCTCGAGCAAAAAATCGAGCGCTCGATAGACAGTCGGCGGCTTGGCATGAGCCTCGGTTTGCTGCAGTTGAGCCAGCAGATCATAGGCGCTAATGGCGTTGCCGTGGGCGGCCAGCAGAGTGAATACCTGGCGCCGGGTAGGGGTGAAGCGGATCCCGCGTTGTTCGCAGAGTCGTTCGGCTCGTTGTAAAAGTTGGTCTTGATTCATGATCACGCAAATACCCTTTCTATTAGCCGGATACTACCACAGGGCCTCGCATGGCGCGGCGACAAAATTCATTTTCTGGGGCTGCCTCACGTTGTGATAAAATCCCGCCCCTTTGTTTAGCCAACCCGGATGATTTTTATGCAGGCGCAGCGTTTTTCCATCGCCCCCATGCTGGACTGGACCGATCGGCATTGCCGTTATTTCCACCGTCTGATGACCCGCCAGACCTTGCTTTATACCGAAATGGTGACCACGGGTGCCATCATCCATGGCAAAGGAGATTATCTGGGTTACAGCGAGCAGGAGCACCCCGTCTCCCTGCAACTGGGTGGCAGCAATCCGGTGGATCTGGCCCACTGCGCCAAGCTGGCCCGGGAGCGCGGCTATGACGAGATCAACCTCAACGTCGGCTGCCCGTCCGATCGGGTTCAAAATGGCCGCTTCGGTGCCTGCCTGATGGGTGAACCGGCGCTGGTGGCCGACTGCGTCAAGGCGATGCGCGATGTGGTCGATATCCCGGTGACGGTCAAGACCCGGATCGGTATCGACGATCAGGACTCCTACGAATTTTTGCAGGCCTTTATCGAGCAGGTGCGCGATGCCGGTTGCGATACCTTCATCGTCCATGCCCGCAAGGCATGGCTCAGTGGTCTGAGCCCACGTGAAAACCGCGAAATCCCGCCACTCGACTATCCCCGCGTCTATCGGGTCAAACAGGATTATCCCGAGCTGACCATAGCCCTCAACGGCGGTGTCACCAGCCTAGAGCAAACGCTGGAACATCTGCAGCAGGTGGATGGGGTCATGATGGGGCGTGAGGCCTACCAGAACCCCTACATACTGGCGCAGGTAGACAGCCAGCTGTTCGGTCTGGCGAGCGAGATCCCGAGCCGCCATGAGGTGGTGCGAATGATGCTCCCCTACATGGAGCAGGAGCTGGCCAAAGGCAACTACCTCTCCCACATGACCCGCCACATGCTGGGCCTGTTCCAGAACATGCAGGGAGCCCGTGCCTGGCGTCGCCACCTTAGCGAGAACGCCTGCAAGCCGGGCGCCGGCATTCAAGTCGTGCTGGATGCCATGGCCAAGGTGCCGGAATTCGCCAGCGCCGAATCGGTAGAGTAATCATGTACCGCTTCACGGGTTCATGGCTGCACAAGGCAGTCGTCCGGCTCTGCGCCGGACTGTTGGCCATCCTCGGCATCAAGCTCAGCGCCTTCTACTTTCTCGGTCTGCTGATCGTGCTGGGCCTGCACAAGGATCATTTGCTGAGCTGATCCTTGTCACCTCCCTGCCAACCAATGAAAAAGCGGGTAACACCAGGTGTTACCCGCTTTTCTCTATGGGGCCATCGCTCCTGAGCTACTCCCCCTTGTCCACAAACTGCAGTTCGGGCGCAAATGATGTCAGTACGTCGGCACAGTAGTCCCAGGTCGAGATGCGGTAGTGCTGCAGATCCTCATCCAGATGCAGACCCTCCGACTCCTGATGGAACCAGCTTGCGAAACGGGACGGGGTGATGAGCTGGATCTGCTCCTCGATGGCATGGCTCTCCTTGCCTTCCGACAGATCACAGTCCTCCATGACCCGAACGGCGAAGATATGACGAAAATAGACTCGACACAGGATCTGTGGCGGCAGATCGATACTGCGCGCCCGACCCAGCATGACGGTCAGGGAGTCACTCCAGATATCCTGATGAAGCTCGGCCACAACCAGGCCTGGTGGGAGTTGGCGGGACGGAGCCCAAGGTACGGCAACCTGCCGAATGGCATTTTTCTGTTCCATCATCCACCTCACTACGGCGCACGCCATATCTTGAGTGTATCTGAAACAAATTCCGCTGACGATGGCAATAAAAAACCCGGCTGGCGCCGGGTTTTGCACGATTACTTGACGGCGTCTTTCAGCGCCTTGCCTGCCACAAAGGACGGCACATTCGCGGCTGCAATCTGGATTTCTTTACCAGTCTGCGGGTTACGACCGGTACGGCCCGCGCGATGGTTCACCTTGAAGGTACCAAAACCCACCAACTGCACGGCATCGCCTTCTTTCAGGCTCTGGGTAATACCATTGATGATCTCTTCCAGAGCCACTTTGGCCTGAGCTTTGCTCAGATCTGCTTTGGCTGCAATTGCATCGACAAGTTGAGCTTTGTTCATAACATTTCCTTTATGATCGGGCATTTAGCACCGGGCCACTCTATTCAAAAAAAAACACTCAGGCAAAGGCTTTATCAGCCAGATTGGCTTGAATGCTGGGGTTTTCATCAAGATCTGCGGAAATAGTCACATATCTCGCCACTTCGTTATCGTAAGCGACAGGAAGGGGAGAACAAATGATGACGTCTTGTAGCCAAAACACCACCTGACGTAACAATATCCCCATACACCTATTGACGGTCAACCGGATTTTCCCTAGTTATAGGGAGTGTCGTCAGTCAATAAGAAAGGCCGGAGGCCTGTAGCGATAGCACTCCATGCCTATGCCCCACGGAGGGATTATGTTAACTGAACTGGAAAAAACAAAGCGCGCATTGGCAGGAAAACACCGTGCTATCGATGACTGGCTGGATGCCAGGCAGGCACTGCTGGTCGAGTACATGCGGCTCGCCGGGCTGACCCCCGCACGCAACAAACAACGCTCACTGCCCAGTCCATCCGAGCTGCAACGCTTTTGCGATCAGCTGGTCGACTACGTCAGCGCCGGTCACTTCGAGATCTACAACCATGTGGTCGCCGCCTTTGAACAGGCCAGCGGTGACAAGCTGGAACTGGCCAAGCGCATCTATCCCCACATTCGGGAATGCACTGAATTCGCACTGGAATTCAACGACAAGTACAGCAACGCAGACGAAGCTCAAATGTTGCTGCTTGATGAGGATTTGAATCAGTTGGGCCCTGTGCTGGAGGATCGCTTCAAACAGGAAGATCGGCTGGTCAAGGCACTGCAAGTGGTAGAGTCACTCAGCGCCCAACGGGTTTGATATCCAATTTCGGAGCCAGTTCAAGATCCTGATGCGCAAGGTGCATTACACTCTATGTCATGACCTTATAGCGCTAATCCCTATTGCTGACAGGAGATGATAATGTCCGAGCGTCGCCGTTTCTCACGGATCCTCTACTTGACCATGGCCGACCTCGTCCAGGGAGATAAAACATGGCGGACCCAACTGGTCGATGTCTCTCTGCAAGGGGCGCTTCTGATCCGGCCCGATGACTGGGAGAGCCGTGATAACAAAGAGTATGAACTCGGCTTTGTCCTGAGCGGCAGCGACATCGAGATCAAGATGCAAGTGGAGCTGACCCATGAAGCCAGCAAGAAACTGGGGTTCTACTGCCACCATATCGATATCGACAGTGCGACCCACCTCAAGCGTATGATAGAGCTCAATGTCGGCGACGAAGACTTGCTCCACCGTGAACTGGAGCAACTGCTGGATGAGCACCTGGAACATCCTCATCCCTGAATACCAGTCCAGAACCAATAAAAAGGAGCGCCCGGTTTGCGCTCCTTTTTATTGCTGAATCTTCACACTGTGCAAACAACGCTGGATGTGGGGTTACAACGCCTCAAGCGCATCTGCCAGCTTCTTCACCGGTACCACTTCCATCCCCTCGATAGGGTGCTTGGGTGCATTGGCATAGGGCACTATGGCACGGCGGAAACCATGTTTGGCCGCTTCCTGCAACCGCTCTTGACCGGACGGCACGGGCCGGATTTCACCGGACAGACCCACTTCGCCAAAGACCACCAGATCCTTGGGCAAGGCCTGGTCGCGAAAGCTGGAGACCATGGCCAGCAACAGAGCCAGATCGGCACTGGTCTCTTCGACCTTGACGCCCCCCACCACGTTGATGAAGACATCCTGATCCGCCATCTGCAGCCCGCCGTGACGGTGTAGCACAGCCAGCAGCATGGCGAGCCGGTTGTGATCCATCCCCACCGCCACCCGGCGCGGATTGGAGAGCTGGGAGTAATCCACCAGCGCCTGCAGCTCGACCAAAAGTGGCCGGGTGCCCTCCCAGATCACCATGACGATGGAGCCAGGCGCCTGCTCTTCACCCCGGCTGAGGAAGATGGCTGAGGGATTGCTAACCTCGCGCATGCCCTGCCCCGTCATGGCGAACACGCCGAGTTCGTTGACGGCACCGAAGCGGTTCTTGTGGGAGCGCAGGGTGCGAAAACGCGAGTCATTGGCACCATCCAGCAGTACTGAGCAGTCGACACAGTGCTCCAGCACCTTGGGGCCTGCCAGGGTGCCGTCCTTGGTGACGTGGCCCACCATGAAGATGGCGACATGATTCTGCTTGGCATAACGGGTCAACAGGGCCGCGGCCTCCCGTACCTGGGAGACGGAGCCGGGAGATGACTGCACATCCGCCACATGCATCACCTGGATGGAGTCGATGACCATGATCTGCGGCTGCTCCTGCTGAGCTATGATGCAGATCTGCTCGACGCTGGTCTCCGACAGCATCCGCAGCTTGTCAGTGGGCAAGCCCAGCCGGCCGGCGCGCATAGCCACCTGCTGCAACGACTCTTCACCCGTGACATAAAGGGTCTTCATCCGCTCGGCCAGACCACACATGGTCTGCAGCAGCAGAGTGGACTTGCCCGCCCCCGGATTACCGCCGATAAGAATGGCAGAACCCGGCACCACACCACCGCCGAGCACCCGATCCAGCTCCTTGAAACCCGAGGAGAAGCGGGGGATCTCTGTGGTGGCGATCTCCGCCAGCGTCTGTACCTGACTGCCGATGGCGCCAGCGTAGCCGGTATAGCGGGCGTTCTTGCCCGGCGTCACCGACCCCAGACGAACCTCGGTAATGGTGTTCCACTCCTTGCATTCACCACACTGGCCTTGCCAGCGTGTGAAGTCGGCACCACATTCGGTACAAACATAGGCAGTTTTATTTTTGGCCATGGATAACTCGGGGACAGGATGAATTCCTGCTTGATATACTTGTTTGCGACCGACAGATCAAACCCAGAATCGGAAAAATGACTTTCCGTGGCAGGAACACATGGATTCAGAACAACAACAACACTTGATCGAACAGCTCATTCCTCTGCTCAGAGAAAAAGATTTCGATGACATCTTCAACCGCCTGACTCAAGGTGAAAACAGCAACAGCCGTTTTCTGATCAAGATGGAGATCAAGCGCAGATGTACTCCCTGCCGGCGGGTCATCGACATGCGTGACGAACTGGGAGAGGAGTGTCTGGTTCATGAGTTTGAGGGGGTCACCCACTTCATGCCTGCCGAGGCCATAGGCCTGTTCCAGTCCCAATGCTATCTCTATCGCGATCTGTACACCCTCGGCGTGTACGAGACGCTGCAATATTGGCAGAAGCACCACCAGCACAAGAGCGACAATCAGTTGCAGCCGCCCACCAGCCCCTTTCGACAATTCGACGTCAATGCCATTCCCTTCGCCAGCTACTATGGTCGACGTCAGGAGCGAATGCACTTCAGCTCTCCCGTGGTGATCAAGTTTGCCGATGGAGAAAAGCTGTTTGCCAAAAGCTCGGATCTCTCCATCGGCGGCATTCGCGTCTCGGTCTCCTATCTGCCCAATTACCAGACCGGGGCCCAGGTCGAAGTCTTCTTTACCGGCCTGGAACGGGACCATCCCAACCCAGTCCTGCACCAACCGGTCAGCTACCAGATCCTGGGAGAAGAAAGCAAGGAGGGGAAATATTGGTTGAGGCTGGTCAAGACAGGTGAGCACCCGGGTTTTGATGCCTTCCTCACGGAATTTATCGAGAACAACAAGAGCCGCTATCGGGTCAGTGTCGACTACCTGCTGTCGGCCGCCATCATCAAGGGCTACGAGCAGTTCTACCTGCCTCGCATGACCGGCATGCCGCTGTTCTTCGGCTCGGGAGACAGCCCCAGCCTCGAGATTGCCCTTCGCACCGAGAATAACCAGCACATTCTCGAATACTGGCGCGATGCCAAGAACCGCGACATGCTCGCCAGCCTCTTTTCGGCAGCCCGTATGCAATCCCTGCTGCCCGCAGCGGGTAACTTGCGTGAGACCCTGATCTACTGCTTCACCCACTCGGTTCGCAGCCACCTCTATTTTTTCTCCGCCACCCTGGAAGAGTTGCAGCAGAGCGGCCTGACCTCACTGTTTTTCCAGGTTGGTGCTCGTCGGCCCAGCTGGCGCGTCTATAAATTCAGCCTCGAACGCTGCGCGCTGCACGAGGCCGACCTCGCCAGCCAGCAGAACCAGGAGAGCCTGCAGTTGCAGGACATGCTGCTGCAAGAACGGCTCAAGCAGATAAGCCATGTCGGCTTGTTGCAGGAGATTGGCCTTGAAAACCAGCGGGAAGAGTTTCAATACGACGCCACTTTGCAGCACAACGCCAACGAGTTGCAGCGCTTCGGCCACGATACAGGGGCGGCCCCCTTTGAAATCGAGACGCTGCACTATGTTCAACTGCGCAAAGAGGCACGCTACATCCACAAGACTGCCGTTGCCATCAAGCATAATGGCAAGGCATGGCTAGGTTGGACTCGCGACATCTCGGCCCACGGCATGCAGATAGAGCTGGAAGAGGCGATCGATTGCGCGAAAGACGACATTGTCACCATTGCCTTGCCCCGTTTGCAGGAGCTCTCCAAGAGCATGGACTTGCAACACCTCTCCTACCGGCTGGTCAGCATCAACCAGACACGGACTGTGCTGCATCTCTGCATCGAGGGGGACCCGGAGCGCCATACCGGCCGCCAGTTCTTCAGCCTGCTGATCGAAAGCAACCAGAACAAACTCAAGGCTGCGCAGGAACAGCGCCGTTATCGCGGCATGGCCAGGGCACTGCGCAACATCTACACCCACCATGTCTTCAGTACCCCTGTGTACATCAACAAACTGAAGGGAGCTCCGAGACCGGCCTCCATCGGCCATGCCCCTCATACACGCAGCCTGTCACGTCTGCTGCGGGCCTATGCCGAGCGCAGCGATCAAGACAACCTCTATCCCCTGTTCCAGGGAGACCTGCTCAAACAGCTGGTCATGAACCCGCTGCGCGCCATCGAGCGGGAGGACAAACCCCAGGAGGAAGAGGTCTACATCGCCAGCCTGCATACGCCAGCCGGCCTGCCCGTGTTTACCAGCCGATTGGCCAGCAGCTTTCAGAGCCTGGCGGAAAAACGCAGCTTCATCGAACAGGCCTTGCGCCAGGGGGACTTCTACTCTGTGCTGGTCGGCATCTCCCGCACCGGGCGACCCGACACCAACTTCATCGCCAACGAGCTGGACTACATCGCCAAGTTCGCTATTCACAAGGCCAAAAAGCTGGAAGAGGAGCTGTGGAGCGTGGTGGGCGTGGGTGAGTTGACCGATACCAGTCAGGCCACCCTGTTCCGGCTCGGCATCACTTCGCCGCAACACTGAACCCGCCTGAACGAAACAGGGCGCAACATGCGCCCTGTTTTTATTGTCATGCCGTTTGCGGGTTGAGCAGCCATGCGAGGATCTGCGGGAAGTGATCCTCCTGCGCCTGCGGCGCAGTCAGCATATTGATGTGATCGTAATCGAGCCGGTTGCCGTTATCCTTGCCAAGCCTCGTGTGGCGCGCGGCTGACCCCATCTCGGCAGTGAAACGACGCACATCGGTCGGGTGACCCAGCACCTTGTCAGCCTTGGCCGAGATCATCCAGAGCGGCGGCCAGTTGACCCGCGCCGCGGCTTCGTCATAGGAAAAGCCGTCGTACGGGTCCTGCCAGGGACCGCATTTGACCCAGGGAATCGTCTCCTGCAAGTAGCGCAGCGGTTCGTCATCCGCCCCCATCTTCAGACGGCGGGCCGCCAGAAAACCGGTGCGACGGGCCAGCCAGGGCGCCAGTCGATTCCAGATGAGATCCACCTTCAACCAGCGCTCGGGGTTTTGTACCGATACCCCGCGCTTGGTGCCAAAAAACACCAGGCTGGCGATCTGCTCGATCAGCTCAGGAAAACGCACCAGGGTCGAGGCCATGATAACGCCACCCCAGGAGTGGGCCATCCAGTGCAGCTTGAAACCGCTGTGACGCGCCGCAATCCAGCGGTGCAAAGCAGGCAGATCCTCGGTGATCAACTCATGCTGGCCATGCTCCGACTGCTCGGCGATAGCCGGTGTGCTCAAACCCCGCCCCCGCAGATCGGCCACATAGACCTGATAACCGTGGCGTGCCAGAAAGCAGGCCAGTCCCTTGCCCGATTCGGTGTAGAAGATGCGGCCATTCTCGATGGCGCCGTGCACCATCAGGATCGGCTCGCCATGTACCGCCACCCGCGGCTGTATATGGCGCACATGCAGTTGATGTGCGCCACAGGGGATAAACAGGGATTGCTGTAACAGTTCCATCTCGATGTGACGTCCTCCGTGACGTGGGGTCAGTTGTTCGCGGCTAATCAGGGATCAGTTGCGATCCCAGCGGCGATCGCGACAGGCAAGAGCCCCCAGCAGGCAGATCACCCCTTCCAGGTCATGATGGTTTAGGGTGGCTGCAGCCTGGGCCCGCACCAGCGGTTTGGCGTGAATGGCGATACCGAGTCCGGCCACCCCCATCATTTTCAGATCATTTGCGCCATCGCCAATGGCCACTGTCTGGGCAGGACGAATACCGAACGCTGTCGCCAGCTGTTGCAGCACGTCTGCCTTGACGCTGGCATCGACGATGCGCCCGCTCACCTGGCCGGTCAGCTGTGCCCCCTCGACTGCCAACTCGTTGGCGAAGATGGCATCCAGCCCCAGCGCCTGCTGCAACTCACCAGCGAAACGGGTGAAACCGCCCGAGGCGATCGCCACCCTCCAACCGGCCTGCTTGAGGGTATCGACCATCAGCTGCAGCCCTGGCATCCAGGGCATCTGGGCCGCCACCTCATCGAGAATGGTCACTGGTGCGCCCGCCAACAGGGCGACCCGATTACGCAAACTGTCGGAAAACTCCAGCTTGCCCTGCATGGCGGCGGCCGTCACGGCGGCAACCTGGTCTCCCACACCAGCCAGATGGGCAATCTCGTCGATGCACTCGATCTGGATGGCGGTAGAGTCCATGTCCATTACCAGCAAGCCGGGCTCGTTCAGGGTAGGCAGCGCGGACAGATGGCAGATGTCGATGTCCCACTCCTCGGCCTTGAGCAACTGCACCAGCTCGGGGGAGAACCTGTCCGTGCCCAGCAACAGCAAGGGCACCCCGGCTGGTGTACTCGGCGGATAGAGCTGCGCCTGAATATCCTGCGCCGCCAGCAGCTCGGCCAGACGCGCCAGATGCCGGGCGGCAAGAGGCTTGCCAAACAGCACCAGCCAGGCGCCGTCCAGCGGCTGGGCAACGGGCAGCAAGGCTTGTGGCGTCAGCTGCCACCAGGGGGCGCTGTGCAGGCACTCTGGCCACTCGGACAAGGCAGCGGGTAATTGGGACAACAGCATAGAGATAGAGCCTTCCTTGGTGATCATGGGGTTACAAAACTGGCCCAGAGTAGCGTATTGCTTTTTGTACAGGCAAGCGCCAAGATCCCGCCACCGCTTGTCATCAGGAGGCTCAACGCTTGCGTCATCTTCCCATCAAACGCGTTCTCAGCCTGGGCGCCGGTATACTGCTCGGCCTCTGGGTGCTCGGTGTGCTCATCCACATGCAGAGCGAGAGCCAGGCATCGCTGCACAGCGAGGCGCGCAACCGGGCGCAGGCACTGGTCGCCTATGCTGCCCGCGACATGAAACGCTGGATCAAGGAGGACAAAAACAGCGAGCTGGAACGGCTGGCCCAGGATCTGGCCGCCGAGCCCGAGATCCTCGATGCCACCCTCTATGATGCCCGTGGCATTCCCCTCGCCCAATCGGATCAGGCCGTGCCACTGGACAGCCTGCTCCCCATCGGCGGTGACAACAAGTCGCTGCCTGAGCAGGGCAAGGGACGCATCCAGTTTGTGCAGGAGATACTGGATGAGGAACAGACGCTGGGTTACCTGCGCATCACACTGGAAGAGCATCAATTACTGGCGGAGAAGGATACCCGGCTCAAGGTGATTCAGGAAAAACAGCGGCTGATGCTGCTGGTGGCGCTGCTGGCCGGTCTGCTTATCTCCTATGGTGTACGCCGCAACTACATGCGGGTGCGCAAACACAAGAAGAAGAGTCCGCCCTCATCGGATACACCGGCAAGCTGAACCGGCAACAGGACAGTCATCACAGCAATATCTCATAAAAAAACGACGACCCTAGGGTCGCCGTTTTGCATGATGTGAATGGGGATTACTTGTCGCCCAGCAGGACGGAGTCCAGCGCGATTTCGATCATGTCATTGAAGGTCAGCTGACGCTCTTCGGAGGTGGTCTGCTCGCCGGTACGGATATGGTCGGAGACAGTGCAGATGGTCAGTGCCTTGGCACCGTACTCTGCGGCCACGCCGTAGATACCGGCAGCTTCCATCTCGACACCCAGGATGCCGTATTTTTCCATGACGTCGAACATGGAGGGATCCGGGGTATAGAACAGGTCGGCGGAGAAGATGTTACCCACACGCACCGGTACGCCCTTGTTCTTGGCGGCTTGCACTGCATTGGCGACCAGGTCGAAGTCGGCGATGGCAGCGAAGTCGTGATCCTTGAAGCGCAGACGGTTGACCTTGGAATCGGTGCAGGCACCCATGCCGATCACTACATCGCGCAGTTTCACGTCTTCACGCACGGCACCACAGGAACCCACGCGGATCAGGGTCTTCACACCGTAGTCGGTGATCAGCTCTTTTGCGTAGATGGAGCAGGACGGAATGCCCATGCCGTGGCCCATGACGGAGATGCGACGACCCTTGTAGGTGCCGGTAAAGCCGAGCATGCTGCGCACGTCACACACCTGCTCGACGTTCTCCAGGAAGGTTTCGGCGATGTACTTGGCGCGCAGGGGGTCACCCGGCATCAGTACGGTATCAGCAAAGGCGCCATCTTTCGCATTGATATGAGGAGTTGCCATTCTCTTGATTCCTTCACACTAGGTTGAGTTTTATTGTCTTTATTGGTTGCCCGCCACTTGGGTGACGGGCGGGTAAATTACAGGAAGCTGGTACCGTATTCCAATTTCGGCAAACCGTGGTAGGCCGCTATGCTCTGGCCGATGTCGGCAAAGGTCTCGCGACGACCGACGGAACCCGCCTTGACCGGCTTGCCGAAGAACAGCACGGGGATGTATTCACGGGTGTGATCCGTGCCACCCCAGGTAGGATCGCAGCCGTGGTCGGCGGTCAGCACCACCACATCGCCGTCCTGCAGTATCTCGAACAGCTCCGGCAGGCGGGAGTCGAAGTACTCAAGCGCATCGGCGTAGCCCTTGACGTCACGGCGGTGACCGTAGGAGGAGTCGAAGTCGACAAAGTTGGTGAAGACGATGGTGTTGTCACCGGCCGCTTTCACCTCTTCCAGAGTGCGATCCCACAGCTCGGTCAGACCCGTGCCCTTCACCTGCTTGGTGATGCCCTGGTTGGCATAGATGTCGGCGATCTTGCCGATGGAGACCACCTGACCACCCGCTTCTTTCATGTAATCCAGCACTGTCGGCGCCGGCGGCAGCACAGAGTAGTCGTGACGGTTGCCGGTACGCTTGAAGTTGCCCTTGCCGCTGCCCACGAACGGGCGCGCGATGACGCGGCCTATGTTGTAGGGCTCCAGCAGCTCGCGCACTATGTGGCACAGCTCATAGAGCTTCTCGAGGCCATAGGTCTCTTCGTGACAGGCGATCTGGAACACGGAGTCGGCAGAGGTGTAGAGGATCGGCTTGCCGGTGCGCATGTGCTCTTCGCCAAGGTCATCCAGCACCTGGGTACCGGAGGCATGGCAGTTGCCGAGGTAACCCGACAGCCCAGCCTTCTCGACGATGGCGTCCAGCAGCTCCTGCGGGAAGCTGTTGTGGTGATCCTTGAAGTAGCCCCACTCGAACAGCACGGGCACACCTGCAATCTCCCAGTGGCCGGACGGTGTGTCCTTGCCGGAGGAGAGCTCCTGAGCGAAACCGTAGGCACCGACAACCTCGATATCCTTCTTCAACCCTTCCGGGAAGTAGCCGGAAGCGAGTTCGCCCGCATGGCCCAGACCCAGCTTGTTCAGGTTCGGCAGATTGAGGGCGCCACGGCCTTCAATGTCACCCGCCGCGCAGGCCTTGGCGATATGGCCAAGGGTGTTGGCGCCCACATCTCCGAACTTGTCGGCATCGGCAGCAGCGCCAATACCGAAAGAGTCCATCATCAGAATAAAGGTACGTTTCATGGGTTTTCCCCTTGTTACAAATCAGCCAGACCGATGCGACGGTAAACCTCAGGCAACGCCTGGGGCTGGGTATCACCGATCTTGACAGCTGCCTGCACCATGCTGGCAGCCTGAGCAAATTGATCTTCAGTTTGAGCGTGGATCAGCGCGAGCGGCTTGTCAGCATCGACGCTTTGACCCAGTCGGATAAAGTCGGTCAGACCGACGGCGTAATCGAGCTTGTCACCCGCCGCGCGGCGACCGCCACCCATGGCAACCACGGCCAGACCCAGTTCGCGGGTATCCATGGCGGTCACGAAGCCGGCATTGGCAGCATACACAGGGCGCACAATAGCAGCCTTGGGCAAGTGACTGTCATAACGTTCCATGAAATCGGACGGACCACCAAGGCCGGTCACCATGCGCCCGAAGATCTCGGCCGCTTTGCCGTTGTCCAGCACGGCCTGCAGTTTGCGGCGAGCATCGGCGTCGTCGCTGGCCAGATGGGCAGAGATCAGCATCTCGGCACACAGGCTCATGGTGACTTCGTGAATGCGCGGGTTGCGATATTCACCGGTCAGATAACGCACAGCTTCACGCACTTCCACCCCGTTGCCGGCGCTGGAGGCCAGCACCTGGTTCATGTCGGTCAGCAGGGCAGAGGTGCGGCAACCGGCACCGTTGGCCACGGCCACTATGCTCTTGGCCAGTTCCTCAGATGCTTCAAACGTCGGCATAAAGGCACCTGACCCCACCTTGACATCCATCACCAGCGCTTCCAGCCCGGAGGCAAGCTTCTTGGAGAGGATGGAGCCGGTGATCATGGCGATGGATTCAACGGTCGCCGTGATGTCGCGTACCGCATAGATGCGCTTGTCGGCGGGCGCCAGATCGCCGGTCTGGCCTATGATGGCCACACCCGCCTCTTTCACTACTTTCAGGAAGCGGTCGTTGTCGACCGAGGTCTGGTAGCCGGGAATGGCATCCAGCTTGTCCAGAGTACCACCGGTATGACCCAGACCGCGGCCGGAGATCATGGGCACGAAACCACCGCAGGCGGCGACCATGGGGCCCAGCATCAGGGAGACTACATCACCTACGCCACCGGTGGAGTGCTTGTCAACAATGGGGCCACCCAGATTGAGGTGCTCCCAGTTCAATACCATGCCGGAATCACGCATGGCGCAGGTCAGGGCGACCCGTTCATCCATGGTCATGTCTTTGAAGTAGACCGCCATCGCCAGCGCCGCAATCTGGCCCTCGCCTATGGTGTTGTTGGTAATGCCCTGAACGAAGAATTGAATCTCTTGGGTACTGAGCGCTTCACCGTTGCGCTTCTTGCGAATAATTTCTTGAGGCAAAAACATCTTTCATTCCCTCCGCCATTGCTGGCGTTACATAAGCCGTTATCCCTGCCCGCACGCCGTCTGACGGGGGCATAACAGGGCGAGCCGCGCTCGCCCTCTCATCAACTTAGTAACCGCTGGTGTTGGCAGGCTTGTCGCCATGCCCCAGCGTGGCCAGCAAGCTGGCCAACAGGCTGGATGCACCAAAGCGGAAGGTACGGGCGGATACCCACTCCTTGCCCAGGATCTCTTCGGCCATGGCGAGGTACTGACCCGCGACAGCGGCATCTTTTACGCCACCGGCCGGCTTGAAGCCGACTTTCGGGTTCTTGGCCTTGATCACTTCCATCATGATGCGGGCCGCTTCCGGGGTCGCATTGACCGGCACTTTACCGGTGGAGGTCTTGATGAAATCGGCACCGGCATCGATACAGATCTCGGAAGCACGACGGATCAGCGCCTCTTCTTTCAGTTCACCTGTCTCGATGATCACTTTCAGCAGTGCCTTGTCGCCACAGGCTTCCTTACAAGCTTTGACCAGATCGAAGCCAACCTGTTCATTGCCAGCCATGAAGGCGCGGTACGGGAACACCACGTCCACTTCGTCAGCACCGTAGGCGACGGCGGCGCGAGTCTCGGCCACGGCGATCTCGATGTCGTCGTTGCCATGGGGGAAGTTGGTCACGGTCGCAATGCGCACGTCGGCGGCACCGATTTCACGCAGGGTTTTGCGAGCGATGGGGATGAAACGGGGGTAAATGCAGACAGCGGCGGTCAGGCCGGCCGGTGACTTGGCCTTGCGGCACAGGTCGACAACCTTCTGATCGGTGTCATCATCGTTCAGGGTGGTCAGGTCCATCAGGTTCAGGGCGCGTTGAGCGGCCAGTTTCAGATCAGTCATTCTATTCTCCAAAGTCTCGATTTAATCCAGATCTCAAGGGCGAGCGTCTGCTTGTCGCAACGCAACCAGCAAGACACGACTCCCCTGGATACGGGAATGGAATTACAGCGCGAATGCACAGGCACCATGCAGGCACTACGACTGTAAATAAGGCAAGAGCCCTGTCACTTTCTTACAAAAGTGCGGACTTGGTTCCATGAAGACTTGAGAAAGGCCGACGACTTCTGACCCGACTTCCCAATCAATTCCATTTGACCGCCAACACCCGACTTGATCGGGTATTAGTCAATGCCAGCACCCTGCTGGCAATGCCTATTTCAGCCGAGATACCCCATGTTTGCAAGCCGGATTTGCCAATTTCAGAGGTACCTCACATCTGGCAAATCCGGTACTGGAAAGTGCGTCAAGAGAAGAAACGTGTGAGTACCCAGGAGTAAGCAATGCCCCCGAGATAGACTCCGACGATCCCCATCACCCCGGACAGGACGGGTGGTGCCGGGATCGGCAATTTGAGGAAAGAAAACAACAAGCCAACAATAAAGCCGGCCGCCATCGCCAGTAGCACTTCATTCATATAACCTCCGATTTGACTCATTTTATTATTAGTTTAGAAAGGAAAACGGTTGTCACCGCCCCAAACGCGAACGCCACAGCATTTCGCTGTGGCGTTCGTCTTTACCTGAGTGTCAGGCAAATATTACATGGCAGTCAGTGCCAGGAAGAAGCCTGCGATAGTGGCAGACATCAGGTTGGACAGAGAGCCAGCCAGTACAGCTTTCAGACCAAATCGTGCAATGGTGCCGCGACGGTTCGGTGCCATTGAACCCAGACCACCCAGCAGGATGGCAACGGAGGACAGGTTGGCAAAGCCACACAGGGCGAAGGAGATGATGGCTTTGGTGTGGTCGGACATGGCCACGCCGTTGATCAGCACTTCATCCTTCAGATACGGTGCAAAGTTCAGGTAAGCCACGAATTCGTTCACCACCAGCTTCTGGCCGATGAAGGAACCGGCAACCACGGCTTCGCTCCAGGGTACACCGATCAGGAAAGCCAGAGGGGAGAACAACCAGCCCAGCAGCAGTTCCAGAGAAAGCTCCGGCATGCCGAACCAACCACCCACACCAGAGAAGATACCGTTGATCATGGCGATGAGGCCGATGAAGGCCAACAGCATGGCACCTACGTTCAGGGCCAGTTGCAGACCAGCGGATGCACCGGCAGCGGCGGCATCGATCACGTTGGCAGGCTTGTCTTCCAGGTCGCCATCGGCAGAGTTTTCGTCATAGCTGGGAGATTCAGTTTCCGGCACCAGCAGCTTGGCGAACAGGAGACCACCCGGCGCGGCCATGAAGGAGGCGGCAATCAGGTATTCCATCTTGACGCCCATGGAGGCATAACCGGCCAGCACGGAACCGGCAACGGAGGCCAGACCACCACACATGACGGCGAACAGCTCGGAGTCAGTCATCTTGGAGATGAAAGGACGCACGACCAGCGGCGCTTCAGTCTGACCAACGAAGATGTTGGCAGTCGCAGAGAGGGATTCGGTACGGGAAGTGCCCAGTACTTTTTGCAGGCCACCACCCAGCAGCTTGATCACCCACTGCATGATGCCCAGATAATAGAGAACCGCGATCAGGGAAGAGAAGAAGATGATGACGGGCAGAACGCGGAAGGCAAAGATAAAGCCGCCGCCACCGAACACTTCAAACATCTTGTTGCTGACCAGGCCACCGAACAGGAAGTCGATACCATTCTGGCCATAACCGATGACGCTGGAAACGGCATCAGATACACCCACCAGAATATCGCGACCCACAGGGACATACAGTACAAATGCACCCAGACCAGCCTGGATTGCGAAGGCACCGGCCACGGTGCGAATTCTTATTGCCTTGCGGTTGCTGGAAAACAGCACCGCGATAAGGATGAGCGTTGCCATCCCCACCAGACCCATTATCAAATTCATTATTAACACTTCCTCTTTAGTAGCACCTTCCAGCTTGTTAACAACTTGTGTATTTCTGCTGTCAATCAAGGGTGCGCATTATACTAATTACGGGAAGACAAAGTAGAATGCTGGTCACATTTTATAAGCATGAAATGCGCTGAGGGTCGCCAAATTAGACCGCAAACGATTTTTACTCCCTGCAACTTTCAGAAAAACGCAACCTGGCGTTAATCAAATGTTACTAAACCCTCTTTCAATCTGGAAAGTACGCAAAGTGGATTCATGTAACACCGAAGCAACATGAGACAATGGCTGTTGCCGCAACTCGGCCAATAGTTGCGCAATTTTTGGCAAGTTGGCGGGGGTGTTTGGCGCCCCCTGCTGACCCTGCAACGGCATGTCCGGCGCGTCCGTCTCCAGCAGCAAGGCTTCCAGCGGCAGATCGCGGATCGCCTCCCGTGTCTTGTTGGCCCGATCAAAGCTGATCACTCCTCCGACGCCCAACCGAAACCCCAATTGCCAGAACGCCTGTCCCTGTTGCAGGGAGCCACTGAAGGCGTGAATGACTCCGCCTCTGGCCGGTTTGAAGCGTCGCAATATTTTCGCGACCGTATCGTTGGCCCGTACCGAGTGGACTATCAGTGGCAGCTCATGATCCATGGCCAGCCTGATTTGCGCCTCGAACAGTTCAAGCTGACCCTCCTGCGGCACATGGGAGCGCAGATCCAGCCCGCATTCCCCAACCGCCACCAGCCCGCGGGGCCGGGCAGCCAGCAATCCTTGCAACCGGGTCAATACCCCTGGCGTCTGGGCGCCTACGTACCAGGGATGAATACCCAGTCCATAGGCAATGCCCGCATGCTGTTCGCTCAGCGCCATCACCCGGGTCCAGTTTTCCTCCCCCACGGCGGGAATGATATACTCGCCGACCCCCAACTGCCGGCACTCGGCCAGCAGCGCCGTCCGGTCGGGATCGAAGACCGGGAAGTCGAGATGGCAATGGGTGTCGATCAGTTGCATGTCACTTTCACCTGTTTGTCGTATTTGATGGGTCTACTCAATAATGAAACACTCGAATCTTGGCTTTACCCTGATTGAACTGGTGCTGGTCATCATAGTGCTGGGGATCCTGGCCGTCACCGCCCTGCCCCGCTTCATCAATATCAAGGATGATGCGCTCAAGAGCACTGTCTCCACCACCGCAGCCAGCTTTGCCGGTGCGGTGCAACTGGCCCACGCAGGCTGGGCAGTCAAGACGAAAGGGGAGCCGCTGGCACTCTATAACTTTAGCGGCATGGGTAAGCAGGATCTCGACATCAACCGGTTTGGCTGGCCGGTGGGCACCAAGGAAGACCAGGGAGGCCAGAGCCCCGATACCATTTTCCCGGGTGGCGACAGTGATCAGATCTCCGTCAGTAGCCGGGATGATTGCGAGAGTCTGTTCGAAGGCCTGCTCGATACCGATCAGACAGCGACCGATGAACTTCATACTGATGCAGAGAGCGATTACATCTCACAACTCATCCCGGCCGACGCCCAGATCGACGGACAGCTGCGCCATGACAACTGCCGCTATACCCTGCGAGACTCCATCTCCCGCTTTCCAGCTTACCCGGATGGCTTGAGTTTTGACTACAACAGCGTTACTGGCGCCGTGACTCGCAATTTTGATTGAGAGACTCTGCATCGCACTCTGGCGCAGCCTTCTTTGTCTCATCGTCATCATAACGCACCGGCATGCAGCAGCGCCGGTTCTCCGGAGTGAGTCCCCACTCCTGACACCAGCCGTCGTAACGGGCCAACCAGCGTAACAAGACACCTTTCATCGTCTGCTCCTTGGGGTTGCTATAAAGCGGTTCTATACCCTGCTCCATTGCCTCATACAGGCCAAGCACAATCGGGCCAACGGCATCATGGCGCTTCGGACGGCAACAGCAGCCCCATGCTGATCTCGTCGACATAGCCCTCGTCCAGCCGATACGCCTGCCGCCGTAGCCCCTCATCCCTGAAACCACACTTGCGGTAGAGTGAATGAGCCACCTCGTTATGAGCCATGACACCCAGCTCCAGCCGGCTGATACCCAGATCGCTGGCCGCCTCAATAAGCGTGCGCAGTAACCGCTCTCCCCAGCCCTGACCGCGCGCACTCGGCCGCAGCCCGATCACCACCAGTGCACAATGGCGATTGCGATGCATGTTCCCTCCCAACAGGACGGCAAAACCCTGCACCTCACCGCCCAGGCTCAGCAGCCACATCCGCTGATTGGGGCTGGCCTGCATAGCCGCCAGACGCTGGCGCTGACCCTCGACATCGGAGGGGCGCTCCCCTGCCTCATACAGCATGAAGCGGGTCTCCCGATCCAGTTGCTGGAAGAAGTGGTCCAGTGCCGCCGCATCCTCCACGTTTGCCAGACGAATCGTCATGCTCACCCTCCCTGTTTGGCTGCAGTGCCGGATCACGGTCATAAAAAAACGACTCCATTTGGAGTCGTTTTTATCAGAGCCATCTGGCCAGTTCAATCAATGGCGATACCGGCAGATCACTTGCCGGCAGGCAGGCTCAGACGGGCAACCGCTTCAACGTGCATGGAGTGCGGGAACATGTCCACCGGCTGCACCTCGTCCAGCACAAAGCCCTGCTTGACCAACCAGGCGAGGTCGCGGGCCAGGGTCTGCGGGTTGCAGGAGACATAGACCAGACGGCGCGGCGCCATGGCGACCAGAGTCTGCAGTACCGCCTTGTCACAACCCTTGCGGGGCGGATCCATCACCACCACATCGGCGGTCACGCCCTGGGCGTACAGCTCGGGCATCAGCTGCTCGGCCTTGCCCACATGGAATTCGGTGTGCTCTATGCCGTTGAGGGCCGCGTTGCGACGGGCATCGCTGATGGCGCTCTCGACCGATTCTATCCCCACCACCTTGGCGGCCTTGCCAGCCAGGAAGAGGGAGATGGTGCCGATACCGCAATAGATGTCGAACACAGTCTCGTTGCCGGTCAGCTCGGCATACTCGAGGGCGCTGGAGTAGAGCACGTCAGTCTGGGTCGGGTTGTTCTGGAAGAAGGAGAGCGGCGAGATCTCGAACTCGAGTTCATGGATCTTGTCGCGGATCACCCCTTCCCCCAGCAGCACCCGGTTGTTGGCTCCCAGAATGCGGTTGGTGCGCTCATCGTTGATGTTCTGCACCAGGGTGGTGATGGGCAGATCGCTCAGGGCAGCCAGCAGCTCTGCTTCGAACGGCAGCGCTTCACCCAGGGTCACCAACACCACCATCAGCTCGCCGCTCTTGAAACCCTTGCGGGTCATCAGGTTGCGCACGCAGCCGGTGTGGTTTACCTCGTCATAGGCGGCAATGTCGTGCTCACGCATCCAGTTGCGTACACGGGCATTGAGCTCCACGTGCAACGAGTCCTGCACAGCGCAATCGTCGGCGGTGATGAGATCGTGGGAGTGCTTGCGATAAAAGCCGATCTCGGCACCGGCCTCACAGCCACGCACCGCATATTGCGCCTTGTTGCGATAGGCGAACGGGCTCTCCATGCCGAGGATGGGGTTGACTGTGGTGTTACCCAGCCCGGCCTGCTCCAGTGCGCTCTGCACCAGAGCCTGCTTGAGCTTGAGCTGGGCCGGATAGGCCAGCGGGCGTACCTGACAACCACCGCACTCTGTGTTGGGGCAAAAGTCGGCGACCCGATCGGCAGAGGGCTGGAGCAGCTCGGTGACCTTGCCGTGCAGATAGTTCGGCTTGACCTCGGTCAGCTCCACCAGCGCCTGCTCACCGGGCAGCAGACCCTCGACGAACAGGGGGCGGTCGAACAGGCGTCCTTTGCCATCTCCCTTGTCAGTCAGTTCCAGGATCTCGATCTGGTGTTGATGTCCCACTAACGGCATGAGCGGCTCCAAAGGCATAGAAAATGATGGGGAAAATGGGGCAAGCCCATTAAGGGTGGCAGAGTTTAGCGGAGATCTGCCCAAATTGCAGGCATAAAAGGTTGGGTAAAGCGCACTCTACTTTTGCAGACATAAAAAAGCCGCCGGCATAACCGGCGGCGCACTCTTATTGGCACAGGGCCACGACTGGGTTACAGGCTATAGGCTTTCTCACCGTGGGTGGTGACATCCAGCCCTTCACGCTCCGCATCTTCTTTGACTCGCAGACCGACCATCAGATCCACCAGCTTGAAAGCCACCACAGAGATAACACCGGACCAGAGGATGGTGACACCAACCCCGATGGCCTGGATCTTCACCTGAGTCAGGATGGAGTAACCCTCCGCAACCTGGTTGGTGACATAGTCCCACACCCCGGTACCACCCAGATCCGGGCTGGCGAAGACGCCGGTCAGCAGGGCACCGAGAATGCCGCACACACCATGCACACCAAACACGTCAAGACTGTCATCGGCGCCAAGCAAGCGTTTGAGACCATGAACTCCCCATAACCCCGCCACGCCACCAATCAGGCCCATCACAAGGCCACCACCTACACCGACAAAACCGGCCGCCGGGGTGATCACCACCAGACCGGAGACGGCACCTGAGGCTGCACCCAGCAAGGAGGGACGCCCCTTCATCACCCACTCGGCCATCGTCCAGGAGAGCGCTGCGGCTGCCGGGGCCACCCAGGTGTTGATAAAGGCAAGTGCGGCTATGCCATTGGCTTCCAGTGCTGAGCCTGCGTTGAATCCGAACCAGCCGAACCAGAGCAGGGAGGCCCCGATCATGGTCATGGTGAGGCTGTGCGGTGTCATGGGATCACGACCGTAGCCCAGACGCTTGCCTACCAGATAAGCCCCTACCAGACCGGCTACGGCGGCGTTGATGTGCACCACAGTGCCACCGGCAAAATCCAGTGCACCATGCTGGAACAGATAACCGGCCGTCGCAGTTGCTGCGGCTGCGGCATCAGCCGTGGTATAGGCATCCGGGCCCGCCCAGTACCACACCATGTGGGCCAGCGGTATGTAGGCGAAGGTGAACCAGATCACCGAGAACAGCAAGACGGCGGCGAACTTGATGCGCTCGGCGAAGGCCCCCACGATGAGGCCGCAGGTAATGGCCGCGAAAGCCCCCTGGAACACCACGTAGATAAACTCGCTGATACCGACACCTTTGCTGAAAGTGGCCGCGATGGAATCAGGGGTTACCCCCTTGAGCAGCACCTTGCTGAAAGAACCGTAAAGGCTGTTGCCCTCGGTAAAGGCCAGTGAATAACCGTAGATCACCCACAGCACGCAGATGAGCGAAAACAGGGTAAATACCTGCATCAGCACGCTCAACATGTTCTTGCTACGTACCAGACCGCCATAAAACAACGCCAACCCGGGGATCGACATCAGGATCACCAAGGCGGCAGAGAGCAGCATCCAGGTGTTGTCCCCCTTGTTGATGGTCACGGCAGCCACCACTGGCACCGCTGCCTGCACGACATCGACCGATGCGGTCACTATTACCTCTTCAGCCCAACTGGGGCTGGCCAGCAAGGCGGCAAGCGCCAACAGGCCTGTCATCACGAGTCTCTTGAGCATACTGCCTTCTCCTTCCCTGTCGTCCCGGCACCAGTCCGGGTCCATTTCCTGATATGAATATCGAATCCATGAGTTACGCCGCACACTGAATCCACTTTGTTGCACCACTGTTACTCGGCAGTGCATCGACTTGTCCAGCATCATGGCAATCTCAAAGCATAAAACAGGCCAACTCACTAAATCATTTAAGATCAATGCCTTGAAATCATACAGGCTGAGCAATGCACCAGAGTTGAGCACAAGGTACGTCAGCGTGGGAGCAAGGGCGCACTTATGCTGTGCAGGGTAACCCGCTCGCACCGAAATAGAGCAGAGCATAAGCCAGGACAGATGACAGACCGGTGACGACAAAACAGCAGATGACAACAGGGATATATCTGGCTACCACCCGTGATGAATGCGGATACAGAGAGAAAGCAGTGGAGAGAAGCGAGCATTGACACAATATCAAAGGTCATCAACAAGGATAGTCTTTGATATTGGCCGGGATCTGACAGGACACAGTCATGGACATGCCGCCACTTTGGCGATATTTCACCCTGTTCAGGCACAGGAAAAACAAAAGGCCACCCGCTTGGGTGGCCTTTTGTCATTGAATTAGTTGATGGTGCCCGGGGTCGGACTCGAACCGACACGATTATTCATCGGCGGATTTTGAATCCGCTGCGTCTACCGATTTCGCCACCCGGGCAACTGCGAGGGATTATACGAATGGCGCGATGCCATGCAAGGTGTTTTTCTTGTGCACGCTCTCGTTTGCTCATTTATTCAACGCCTTGCCGATACAAGGTCAGTTACATAGAATGCCCGCATCATATTAATGGAATACAAACGATGGCCAAGCGTACACCCGTCTCACCAAAACCTGTCTCTACCGCTACCCCGCACTACCCGTCGGCTGGTCTGCTACGCCGCCTCGGCGCTCTGCTCTATGACTATCTGGTGGTCATCTCTTTGCTGATCATCGCAGGCTTTATCGGTATGGGGGTAGCACATCTGCTGCTGGCAACCGGCGCAGCTACCATTCCGGAAGGCAAAGACGCTTCCTGGCTGCTGACCAGTCCGATCTACAGCGCCTGGCTCGCCTTCATCATCTGCGGTTTCTACACCTGGTTCTGGACCCGTGCCGGTCAGACCATAGGCATGCGCGCCTGGCGACTGCGCATTCAGAATGCGGATGGCAGCAACATTCGTATCACCCAGGCCCTGATCCGGCTGGCGACGGCGGCATTCGGCCTTGGCAACCTGATGTGTCTGTTCAACCGCAAGGCACCCCGCGCCTTTCAGGACATCTGGTCCGAGTGCGAAGTGGTGGTGTTGAGCAAGCAGGAAAACCTGGAGCAGCTGAACAAGTGATCTGGCGAGCAGGGTATGAATAACAAGAAGGGCACCCAGTGGGTGCCCTTCTTGTTTGGTCTATGCAGGCCGCTACTGTTTGCGGCTCAAAATATAGAAGGAGATACCGCCAAACAACAGGCTGGGAGCAATGGCGGCCAGGATCGGCGGCACGGCGTACACCAGACTGATGGGCCCGAATACTCGATCGCTCACATAGACGGCGAAACCTGTCATGATCCCCATCAGCATTCGGGCGCCCATGCTCACCGAGCGCAGCGGGCCGAAGATGAAGGAAGAGGCCAGCAGTATCATGGCCACCACGGAGAGCGGTGACAACAGCTTGCGCCACATCTCCAGCTTGTAACGCCCGGCGTCCTGCTTGTTGGCATCGAGATAGCCGATGTAGTCGAGCAGACCGGCCACCGGCAGGTTTTCGGGGTCGATACTCACCACCCCGAGCTGCTTGGGCGTGAGCTCGGAGCTCCACTCCATCTGGGCCTGTGTCTCGCTCAGGATCTGCGCGGGATCGTCAAAACGGGTTATCTGGACCTGCTTGAGCAGCCAGTGATGCTGCTCAAACACGCCTTCGCGAGCCTGGAGGATATCGATCAGTTTACGCTCTGGCGTGAAGCGATAGAGGGTGATGCCGGTCAGTGCACCATCGTTGCGCACCCCGTTGATATTGACGAAGTTGTTGCCATCACGTGCCCAGACCCCATAAGCAGAAACAGTCAATCGCCCCTCTGACAGCGCACCAGCCTTGACGTCGTCCGCCATCCGCTTGGCGATGGGCGCCA
>Ga0115550_1000259_pt1 | contig 46292 bp, 39 predicted proteins | sample COGITO_mtgs_1005_FD_87177 | JGI IMG/M metagenome (GOLD analysis project Ga0115550, IMG submission 87177) | Pelagic marine microbial communities from North Sea - COGITO_mtgs_100511 | ecosystem: Environmental > Aquatic > Marine > Epipelagic | place: Germany:Helgoland, sampling site Kabeltonne...
CAACGGCTGGATGCAGAACCCGGTGGGTGCCGAGTTCAATCTGGTGACCCAGCGCATGGAGCTGGTGGATATCGCCGCCGTGCTGCTCAACCCTGTAGCCCAGGTCAAGTTCGTGCATACGGTGGCGGCGGGCTATGTGGCCGCCTCCCTGTTCGTGATGGGGGTGAGCAGCTGGTATCTGCTGCGCCGCATGGAGGTGCGCTTCGCCCTGCGATCCTTCGCCATCTCCTCCGGCTTCGGGCTGGCCGCCATCCTCTCGGTCATAGTGCTGGGGGACGAGTCGGGCTACCGCACCGGCGAGGTACAGAAGGTGAAGCTCGCCGCCATCGAGGCGGAGTGGGAGACGGAACCCGCACCTGCGTCATTCACCCTGTTCGGCTTCCCGGATCAGGGCGCCGAGACCACTCATGCCGCGGTCAAGATCCCGTATCTGATGGGGATCATCGCCACCCGCTCTCTCGATGAGGCGGTGACCGGCATCAAGGAGCTCAAGGTGCAGCACGAGGTGCGCATCCGCAGCGGCATGGTGGCGGCCGGGGCGCTCGAGCAGATCCGTGCGGGCAACGACTCGGCCGAAAACCGTGCGCTGTTCGATCGGCACGGCCAGGATCTCGGCTACGGGCTGCTGCTGACTCCTTATGCCAGCGACATCGCCAAAGCCGGTGAGGCCGAGATAGCAAAAGCGGTGGAGGACTCGGTGCCGCAGGTAGCGCCGCTGTTCTGGGGCTTTCGCATCATGGTCGGGCTTGGGATGCTGATGCTGGGGCTGTTCGTGGCAGGTTTCGTCCAGCTCTGCCGCAACCGGCTGCTCGGGTCACCCAGGCTGTTGAAGGCGCTGTTGTGGAGCATTCCGCTGCCCTGGATAGCCATCGAGGCGGGCTGGTTCGTGGCCGAGTTCGGTCGTCAGCCCTGGACCATCAGCGACGTGCTGCCGGTATCGGCCTCCGTCTCTTTGCTGCAGCCGGGCCAGCTCTGGTTCAGCCTCATCGCCATCTGCCTCATCTACTCCTGCCTGCTGGTGGTGGAGCTGTTTCTGCTGCGTCACGTGATCCGCCAGGGGCCCGCCATTCTTCATACCGGCCGCTACCGCGGTGAACAACCTGAACTTGCGAGGATCGCCTGATGGACTACGCAACCCTGAAACTCATCTGGTGGGGGCTGGTGCTCTTCATGATGGTCGGTTTTATCGTGATGGATGGCTTCGATCTCGGCATCGCCATGCTGCTGCCCCTGGTCTCGAAAGATGATGAAGACAGGCGGCTGGTGATCAACAGCGTGGGGCCGGTGTGGGAGGGCAACCAGGTGTGGCTCATCGCCGGTGCTGGCGCCCTGTTTGCCGCCTGGCCGCTGGTCTATGCCGCCGCCTTCTCGGCGCTCTATGTGCCCTTCATGTTCCTGCTGTTCGGCCTCTTCCTGCGTCCGGTCGGCTTTGACTATCGCAGCAAGCTGGCTGACCCGGTGTGGCGCCGCTGGTGGGACAGAGCCCTGGTGGCCGGTGGCCTGGTGCCGACCCTGGTGCTCGCCGCCGCCATCGCGCTGGTGATGCAGGGGCTGCCGTTTCGCTTCGACAGCGCACTGCGCCTGCATTATGGCCCGTTTGACTGGCATTGGGGTTGGTTTGCCAGCGTGGTGGCGACCGGGGTGAGCCTGCTGTTGCTGCATGGTGCCAGCTTCCTGCAAGCCAAGGTGGAGGGGACTCCGGCGCTGCGTGCCCGTGGTCTCGCCATCCTGCTGGCCCCCCTGGTGACCCTCTGCTACCTGCTGGCCGGCTGGCATCTGCTGGACTTGCCCGGCTATCAGCTGACCGGCCTGGCGGGCCAGCCCTTTGACCCCAATGCGGCCATCAGTCCGCTGATGAAGGGGGTGATCCCCCAGTCCAGCGGCTGGCTTGGCAACTACTTCGACTACCCGATGCTGTGGTTGGCGCCGCTTGTCGGGGCACTGGCGCCGCTGGCAAGCGGCATCGCCGCCTGGCTGGAGAAGGGCCGCCTGGCGCTGCTGGCGAGCGGCCTGGCCTGCGCCGCCATGCTCTGCTCGGTGGCCATCGCCCTGTTCCCCTTCGTGCTGCCCTCGTCGCTGGATGCAGGCAGCAGCCTGACCCTGTGGGATGGTACCTCCAGCTACAAGACCCTGGCGATCATGCTCGGGATCGTGCTGGTGCTGATGCCCATCAACCTCGGCTACACCGGCTGGGTCTACCGGGTGGTGCGCGGCAAGCTCGACCGTGCCCGCATCAAGCGTGACAGCCATCAACTCTACTGACCTCAAGGGAGCCGCTATGTGGTACTTCACCTGGATTTTGGGCCTGGGTTTCGCCCTGCTGCTCGGCCTGTGCAACCTGCTCTGGCTGGAAGCGCGCTGGGAAGCCGATGAACGGGACGACAATCCGCCCCACCTCTGACCCGTCGGCTGGGGGATGCACCCAGGTGCAGCGCCCCGGCCAACCTCTCTTGTCATACAACCGACAGGCAATCCGTTATGAAACAGACATTGAAAGCGGTGGCGCTGGCCATCGGCTGCGCGCTCGCCGCCACCCAGGCGAATGCCGAACCCGTACAACTGACCCCGCTGGACAAAGCCTTCACCCTGCAGGTGCTCGGCAGTGGCGGCCCCATCTCCGACGATCTGCGCGCTTCCTCCAGCGAGGTGATCTGGTGGAAGGGTAAATCCCGCATCCTGATCGATGCCGGTGGCGGCGTTTATCTACGCTTCGGCCAGGCGGGGGCCAAGCTCGAAGAGGTCGATTTTATCGGCATCACCCACTTTCACACCGACCATGTGACCGACTTGCCCGCTCTGCTCAAGGGGGCCTACTTCTTCGAGCGCAGCGATCCGCTGGATCTGGCGGGGCCCGAGGCTGGTTCGGCCTTCCCCAGCATGAGCGGCTACTTTGATGCCCTCTTCAACAAGGACAAGGGCGCCTATGCCTACCTGAGCGGCTTCAAGGATGGCAGCGATGGCCTCTTCCCCATCACCTTGCACGATGTGCCCTATCAGAGCCCGCAGCCCCACACTGTCTATCAGCAGGATGGGCTGACCATCACCGCGCTCGGCATCCCCCACGGTGACGTGCCCTGTCTGGCCTATCGCATCGAGAGCGCCGAGGGGACCATCGTCATCTCGGCGGATCAGAACGGTAGCAACCCGGCCTTTGTGCCGTTTGCCAAGGGGGCCGACATTATGGTGATGCCGCTCGCCATCCACGAAGCGGCCGACCCTGTCTCCGCCTCGCTCCATGCCAAGCCGTCGGTGGTGGCCAAGATTGCCGCCGAGGTGAACCCCAAGCTGCTGGTGCTGAACCACTGGATGGGGGTGGGCCTCAATCACAAGAAAGAGGCGATGGCCATCGTCAAGCAGCAGTTCCACGGTCAGATCGTGGCCGCCCGCGATCTCTCCAGTTACCCCGTTTCAGCAGTCAAGGAGTCCGCTCATGAGTAACTCAAGCAGCAATAAAACCACCGGCAAACTGACCCTCTCCATAGCCATGACCAGCCTGATTGCCCTGACCCCGGGACTTGCGCTGGCGGCCACCCCGAGCGATGCGCCGGTCAAGGCCGCCCCCAGCGAACAGCACGGCGGCAAGTGCGCGGCGGGCAAGTGCGGCACCGAGAAGCGCTTTGAAAAGCAAGCCCTCGACAGTGATCCGCAGGGGCGGCTGGTACGCGCCCGCGATGGCAAGTGTGGCGTGGCGGGCGAGGGGATTGATGGCAATACATCCAGCCAGGGCAGCAAGATGACGGAGGGGGTATGCGGCCAATAAGCTCCCGCAGTCGGGGGATCGGGCTGCGTCAGGAGCATCTGGATGCGCTCTGCTCCGGCCCCGTCCGCCCCGGCATCGACTTTCTCGAGCTGGCGCCGGAGAACTGGATGGCCATCGGCGGCGCCAAGCGGGCGCAGCTGCATCAGCTGGCCGAGCGTTACCCGCTGGTGGCCCACGGCCTCAGCCTCTCCCTCGGCGATTGTCAGCCCCTCAACCGCACCCTGCTCAGCCAGATCCGCACCTTTCTGGACGAGTTCGGCATCGGGATCTACAGCGAGCACCTGAGCTTTTCCCGCGACCAACAGGGTTATCTCTACGAACTGCTACCGGTGCCGCGCCAGTGGGAGAACATCCCCTATCTGGCAGAGCGGATCGCGCAGGTGCAGGAGGCGCTGACCCGCCCGCTGGTGCTGGAAAATATCTCCTACTACCACGGCTATGACCACGAGATGCCGGAGGAGGATTTTCTCGCCGAGCTGGTGGCGCGCAGCGGCTGCGAGCTGCTGCTCGATATCAACAACGTCTTTGTGAACAGCCGCAACCACGGTTACTGCCCCAAGCGGATGATCGCCGGGCTGCCGGGCAGTGCGATCCGTTACTTCCATATCGCCGGTCATCTGGAAGAGGCGGATGGCACCTTGCTGGATACCCATGGCAAACCTGTGTGCGAGGAGGTGGTGGCGCTGGCCCGTTATACGGTGCAGACCCACGGCCTGCGCCCGCTGTTGCTGGAGCGGGATCACCATCTGCCGTCGTTGCCTGAGCTGGAAGCCGAGCTGGCGCGGGTGCACGGCGCCTGTTGCGAGGCGATCGACCATCAGGTGCGGGAGGTGCGCTATGGATAGACGGTTATCACTGATCACTGCGCCCAAAACGGCGCCGCAGCGGATGCAGCAGCAGACCGCCTGGCTGGCGAGCCGGGTGCGGCTGCCGCAGGATGGCATCGCCAGCCACTATGCCCGCAGCGTGCGCGCCAATGTGGCGTCGGTGCTGGAGAGCGCTTTTCCGCTCACCCACGCTCACTGGGCGCCGGTGGACAGGTGGCAGCTGGTGGAGGGCTTTGTCATCGCGCACGGCGCTGAGGCCCCCGAGTTTCACCATATCGCCACCGAGTTTGTCCGCTATGTGCAGCATCGCCATGGCGAGGGCTCTCTCAACTGGCCCAAGCAGCGGCTGGCGCTGCTGGAGTACGAGTGGGCCTGCCTCTGTGTCGAGATTGATGAAGGGGTAGTGCCGCAAGTTATATCGGGGGAAGAGGTGACGGCGGAGAGTCCGCTTTTGCTCAATTCTACCCTGCAACTGCTTGAGCTCCCATTTGCCATTCGTCGCAGCGGCGTGGTGCCGACCCGGCAGGGCAACCACTTCTATGGCCTGTTTCGCAGCCCGGATCATCAGGTGGTGACCCAGCGGCTGCGCGAATGGGACGTGGCGCTGATCCAGCTGCTGCAACAGCAGCCGGGGATCACCCAAGCCGCATTCCAGCAACAAGTGCAACAGGTTCGCAGTGACTTTGATCTGAGCGAGTGGGCGCGCCATTTTCACCGGTTGGGTCTGCTTACCCTGCCCGTTGACGAGCGCCAGCCTGGCACTCCCTTGCCCTCATTTAGCAAACACCAAGGAGAATTCCCATGAACAACACCCTGATCCAGTGGTACGAGCGGGCGGTAGCCCAGTGCAAGCGGCTCGATTTTCTGGCCCTGCTGGCCATTCGCCTCTATCTCATTCCGGTCATCTATGTGGGGGCCCACTCCAAGGTGATGGGCTTTGCCGGCACCGTCGCCTGGTTTGGTGCGCCGGTCTCGGAAGGGGGGCTCAACCTGCCGTTCCCGACCCTGCTTGCCTTTCTGGCGGCGGGCACCGAGGTGCTGGGCTGCATCTGCATCGCCCTTGGCCTCTTTACCCGTATCATGGCCATTCCCACCATCTTCCTGATGAGCGTGGCGAGCGCCATGGTGCACTGGAAGCACGGCTGGGACGCCATCGCCACCGGCAGCATGGAGGCCACTGTGCGCCTCAACGGCTTTATCGAGTGGCTGGCTGCCAACTTCCCCGGTCGCTACAACTACATCACCGAGCTGGGAGATCCCGTGATGCTCAACAACGGGATGGAGTTTGCCGCCACCTACTTCGTGATGCTGTTGGTGCTGCTGGTTTATGGCGGCGGTCGCTACGTCAGCCTCGACTACTGGCTCAAGCGGGCGGTAAACCGAGGGGCCGTTCGCCCGCAGGCGGCATAACGACAAGCAAAAATAACAGAGCGTGAAAAAAACGAGCGGCATGGGCCGCTCGTTTTTATTGGGAGAAGAGAAGGGGGCGGTGGCTGGTCTGTGCCCTCAATACTGGGGGCAGGCCAGCGCCAGTCTGGCTTCGCGCCGCTCGCTGACATGGGTAAGCCCATAGGCCAGCAGCACGATAAGGGCGCCAATCCAGGGGGTGTGCATCAGGCCCAGGTGTTCCACCACGAAGCCACCCACCACGGATCCCAGTGCTATGCCGACGTTGAAGGCGGCGATGTTGAGGCCGGAGGCGACATCCACCGCATTGGGGGTATGGCGCTCGGCCTGTTGCACCACCAGCACCTGCAAGCCTGGCACGTTGCCAAAGGCAAAGGCGCCCCACACCAGCACGGTCAGCACCGCCAGCACAGGGTGTGGCGCAGTGAAGGTCAGCACCAGCAACACCAGCGCCAGACCACCGAACAGCAGTTTCAGGGCGGGCAGGGGGCCGAGTCGGTCTGCCAGCTTGCCACCCCAGATATTGCCAAAGGCCACAGAGACACCGTACACCAGCAGGATCAGGCTCACGGCACCGGCACCAAAGCCGCTCACCTGCTGCAGGATGGGGGCGAGGAAAGTAAAGGCGGTGAAGGCGCCGCCGTAACCCAGGGCTGTCTTGGCATACACCAGCAGCAGCGGTTTCTTGGTCAGCACGGCGAGCTGTTCGCGGATGGTCGAGGCCGCCCCCTTGGGCAGGTTACTCGGGATCAGCAGCAGGCTGCCCACCATGGCGATCACACCGAGCAGGCTCACTACCAGAAAGGTTTCACGCCAGCCAAACACCTGACCAATCCAGGTGCCGAGTGGCACGCCGGTTACCAGCGCCACTGTCAGACCGCTGAACATGATGGCGATAGCGCTGGCCGCCTTCTCTTTGGCCACAAGACCCGTGGCTATGGTGCTCCCCACCGAGAAGAAGACCCCGTGGGCCAGACCGGTCAGCACGCGGGCAACGATCAGGCTCTCGTAGCCGGGGGCCTGCCAGGCCAGCAGGTTGCCGGCGGTAAAGAGCGCCATCAGCCCCACCAGCAGCCACTTGCGTGGCACCTTGCCGGTGAGCGCCGTCAGCAGCGGCGCGCCTATGGCGACCCCCATTGCATAGAGGCTGACCAGCAGGCCCGCCGAGGGGAGCGAGACATTCAGCTGTTCTGCGATGGTGGGAATAAGCCCCACGATCACGAATTCGGTGGTGCCGATCGCAAAGGCACTCAGGGTGAGGGCAAATAATGCCAGTGGCATACAAACTCCTTGGATATGGGCTCCCTATGGGAGAAGGGGGCCAGTATGCGGCAGCGATTTGTTGGCAAAAATGACGGTGACATCAAATTACTTTTGCCAAATCAGCATCAATAGGCGGCGTGACTGCACCACAATCGACCCGCGTGATCGCAGGTCGCGAGCGGGAGGCCGGCATGACCAAGGAGTAAGAGCAGCAGGGCGAAACCTGGCTGACAAGTGAGGGTGGCAGCAGACAGCAGACAGCAGAAGGCGGGATAACCTGTGACCGGGATTGGCGGGCGCCGCAGCAAGGGGTGGCAAGAGCGGCAATAGAAAGCGGGAGGCACTGTGCCTCCCGCTGGTTTATTTGCTGATTCTCTCAGACCCTTCTTTGCGCCCTGCTTCCCGAATGGGAGAAGGACCGAGGATGAGTGAATGGCACAGGCAATGACAAGACGTCGCTTTGCCCTCACGCGCTCTCACAGGGCGAGGACAAAGCCTGTTTAGTCCCAGGCCGGTGCAAAGTCCGGGTCGGCGCAGCGTTCACCCCGCTCCAAGGTGGCGATCTGGGCCATCTCTTCACTGCTCAGGGAAACCTCGAGGGCAGCCAGATTGGCGGCCTGATTCTCCCGTTTGGTGGAGCTCGGGATCACCGTCATGCCCTGGGCCAGCAGCCAGGCCAGCGACACCTGGGCTGCCGACACCTTGTGGTACTTGCCTATCTCCATCAAGAGCGGCTCACTCAGCACCTTGCCGTAAGCCAGCGGCATATAGGCAGTGATGGCGATGCCCTGCGCCTGGCAGAATTCCACCACCTTGCGGTTTTGCAGCAAGGGGTGGATCTCTACCTGCTGGTGAGCGATGGCGCCGGGACCCAGAATGTCGATGGCTTCTTTAAGCTGGGCAACCGTGAAGTTGGAGACCCCAATTTCCCGGGTCAAGCCCAGGGATTTGGCTTCGGCCAGCTGCTCCAGATAGACCGCCATCGGCACCTCGTCGTTGGGGGAGGGCCAATGGATCAGCGCCAGATCCAGATAGTCGGTGCCCAGCTTTTCAAGGCTGGTTTTCAGGCTAGGGATCAGCTTGCCTTCGGCAAACTCGCTGGTCCACACCTTGGTGGTGAGGTAGATCTCGTTGCGGGGCACAGCGGTTGTCGCCAGCACCTCGCCCACTTCGCTTTCGTTGTCGTAAATCTGGGCGGTATCGATATGGCGGTAGCCGAGCGCCAGGCCGGTGTTCAGGGTCGCAAGCAGTGGCTCACCTTTCAGGCGAAAGGTGCCCAGACCCATGGCGGGCATTTTCATCATCAATTTCCTCAAATGGGGTGTTTGGCCCTTGCCCAGAGCAAAAGCCGTGGCGGCGGTGCAAGTTGGCAGCGCCATCGTCAACGAGTCTCGGGATACTCAGGCCGGCAGTCGGCGGTAATTGCGAATATTGCTGCTGGCAAACCAGGGCTCGGCCCTGGCGATAAAGTCGAGGAAGTGAGCTTGCTGCTGGTGGGCCTTGAGCGCGGCTTCGCTCTCCCACTCTTCGTGCAGCATCCAGCTATGGGGATTGTCCCTATCCTGATGCAGCTGGTAGCGCTGGCAGCCAGATTCCTGCAGGGTGGCCGCCATCAGCGGCTCAAGGGCGGCCCGGAACTGGGCGGAAAATTCGGGTTTGGCTTCAAGTTGGGCAATCACAATCACGGGTGATGACATCTGAACCTCCTTGCTAAAACGAAGGTCAGTATGCCTGCCGCAAGGGGAGGGGAATAGGGCAACAGTCGCAAAACACTATTGAGAAAAGAGCAGCAATGAAAGAGCAGACGCTGCGCCAGAGGCCGATATGGGTGAAGGGTTAATAAGGGGGAAATAGAGAAGGGGACGGTTGGCGCGCCCCCTTGCCATCAGGCATTGGCTGGCTCGGACCAGACCGCAAATTCATTGCCGCTGGGTTCAACAAAGTGAAAACGGCGGCCACCGGGGAAATCAAACAGGGGGCGGTTGATGGTGCCGCCATGCTGGCTCACCTTGGCCTGGGTTGCCTCTATATCGGCGCTGTAGAACACCAGCAGGGCGCCGCCCTGAGCCGTATGGCTGCACAGATCTGCGCGATAAAAACCGCCGTCCAGCCCCTCATCGGCAAAGGCGCAGTAGTCGGGGCCGTAGTCGGCGAACTGCCAGCCAAACACGGCCTGAAAGAAGGCTTTTGTGGCCGCGAGATCTCGTGCCGCAAACTCCACATAGTTCAGTTTTTCATGGGCCTTGGTCATAAGGGGTCCTTGTTGATGGTGGTGGTTATTTCGGTTGCCAGCGTTGCTGGGAGCGGCTAGTGGAGTGCGGCAAGGCATCCCAGGGGGTCAGCTTGAGCTGCTTGCGGCGCACAAGGAAGAAGATCGCCATCAGCAGACCGACCCCTATGCCGAACAGCAGGCTCTGGCGCAGGGCGAATGCCGGGCTCACCTCATCTTGCCAGCCGAAGCACCACATCAACAACCCCCAGATAGCACCTATGGGTAGCCCCAGAGCAAGGACGTTGACCAGAAAGTGTTCATAGTGGGGAGGCCTGATGGTGAGCCCCGCCTTGCGTAGCAGCCAGATGATCGGCGGATTGTAGTTGAGCATCTGCACGCCCTTGTCGGCCAGCTCCCTATGGGCGGCGGCCAGCCTGTTTTCGAATGTCATTCGGTCGTCCTTGTCATGATTGGCGCCATACGATGCCGGTTTGGCTGCATTGTACTGGCAAAGGGAGAGTCTGGTTTGAGCTGATCATCACGTTATTTATCTGTGGAAATAAAGAATTTGGGATCATGACGACCTTGCCAACCCTGAGCGATTACACCTATAAAGGCCCAATACTCTTGCCTGGATAACAGCAATGAAGACCCATTCTGATGAACTGACCCTGTTTGTGGCCGTGGTGGAGGCAGGCAGTTTTCGCCAGGCGGCGGAGAACCTCGGCATGGACAACTCCGTGGTGAGCCGCGGCATCAAGCGGCTCGAGGAGAAGCTCGCCACCCTGCTGCTCAACCGCACCACCCGCCGAGTCAGCCTGACCGAGGAGGGGAGCTGGTTCTATCAGCGGGCGGTAAATATCCTGACCGAGATGAGCGAGGCGGAGGGGCATCTGTTGATGCGCAAGGAGCAGCCGGAGGGAATATTGCGGGTCGATGCGGCCACCCCCTTTATCCTGCATCGACTGGTGCCCATCATAGGCGAGTTTCGCCGCCGCTATCCCGCCATCGAGCTGCAACTGCACAGCTCGGAGGGTTTCATCAATCTGATGGAGCGGCGGGTGGACATGGCCATCCGGATCGGCGAGCTGACGGATTCTTCCCTGCGTGCCTTGCCGCTGGGGCGTTCGCGGCTGCGGCTGCTGGCATCCCCTGCGTATTTGAACGAACGTGGCACACCGCGCCAACCGGCGGATCTGCTGGCGGGCCACGAACTGCTGGGCTTTTTGCATCCCGATCACCTCAACCACTGGCCGTTGCTCAGTGCCGAGCAGGGGGATCGCTTCGCCATTACCCCGACTCTGCGGGCCAGCAGCGGCGAGACCCTGCGTCAGCTGGCGCTGGCGGGGCAGGGGATCGTCTGCCTGTCGGACTTCATGACAGGGCCGGATCGCGCAAGCGGCGCCCTGGTGGAGGTGCTGGCTCGCAGCAACAGCGGTGCCTCGCGTCCCGTCAATGCGGTCTTCTACTCCGATGCCCAGCGGGATATCCGGTTGCGGGTCTGGCTCGACTTTATCAAGGAGCAGATCGGCAGCCATACCCTGTGAGGGGGGAGTGGAAAGGGCCGCCCCCTCCCGGCTTCCCCTTTGCAGGGGGGAAGACGTCGCTGGCACCCAGCCGTGACAAGGGGAAGGGATTTGACTGGCTGGCAGATATACGTTGCCAATGGCCGGAGTGGATAAAGAGCTCAAAGAAGAGGCCGACATCGCTGTCGGCCTCTTTGTATTTTCATCTCGGAAAGATGTCGGTTGCCCGATTAATCCTCTTCGGCCCAGCGGCGTGAACGCTCAACCGCTTTCTGCCAGCCGTGATAGAGCTTGTTGCGCTCTTCGTGGCTCATCTGCGGGATGAATTCACGATCCACGCTGAACTTGTCTTCCAGCTCGTCAGAGCTCTTCCAGAAGCCGACGGCCAGACCGGCCAGGAAGGCGGCGCCCATGGCGGTGGTCTCGATGCGGGTCGGACGCACCACAGGGGTGTGCATCATGTCGGACTGGAACTGCATCAGGAAGTCGTTGGCAACCGCGCCGCCGTCTACCTTGAGGGCCGCCAGCTTGATGCCGGAGTCCTGCTGCATGGCATCCAGCACATCACGGCTCTGGTAGGCGATGGATTCCAGCGCAGCACGGATGATGTGGTTGCGGTTGGCGCCACGGGTCAGGCCGACCATGGTGCCGCGAGCATACGGATCCCAGTAGGGGGCGCCTAGGCCGACGAAGGCCGGCACCAGATAGACGCCGTTGGTGTCACCCACCTTGGAGGCGAAGTAGTCGGTATCGCGGGCATCGTGGATGAGTTTCAGCTCGTCACGCAGCCACTGCACGGTGGCGCCGCCCATAAAAACAGCCCCTTCCAGCGCGTAGTTCACTTCCCCTTTCGGGCCGATGGCGACGGTAGTCAGCAGGCCGTTGTTGGAGCGAACCGGCTCTGTGCCCGTGTTCATCAACAGGAAGCAGCCGGTACCGTAGGTGTTCTTGGCCATCCCTTTTTCGAAGCAGAGCTGACCGAACAGGGCAGACTGCTGGTCACCGGCAATGCCGGCGATGGGAATGCGGGAGCCGCCGCCACGGGTGGTGTAGCCATACACTTCGGAAGAGGGCTTGACCTCTGGCAGCATGGACAGGGGAATGCCCAGCTCGTCCAGCATCTTCTCGTCCCACTTCAGGTCGCGGATGTTGTAGAGCATGGTGCGGGAGGCGTTGGTCGGGTCAGTGACGTGCACTTCTCCGTTGGTCATCTTCCACACCAGCCAGGTGTCTATGGTACCGAACAGCAGTTCGCCGTTCATCGCCTTCTCGCGGGCCCCTTCGACGTTGTCGAGGATCCACTTCACCTTGGTGCCGGAGAAGTAGGCATCCAGCACCAAGCCGGTGTTCTCGCGCACATACTCTTCCAGGCCACGGGCCTTGAGCTCTTCGCAGATGGCTGCGGTGCGGCGGCACTGCCAGACGATGGCGTTGTAGATGGGTTTGCCGGTGGCCTTTTCCCATACCACAGTGGTTTCACGCTGGTTGGTGATGCCGATGGCGGCAATCTCTTCGCTGCGCAGGCCAGTCTTGGCCAGTACTTCGGTGAAGACGGAGGACTGGGTCGCCCAGATCTCCATGGGGTCGTGCTCTACCCAGCCCGCTTTCGGGTAGTGCTGGGTGAATTCGCGCTGGGAGGTGCCGACGATATTGGCATCCTGGTCAAACACGATGGCGCGGGAGGAGGTAGTACCCTGGTCCAGAGCGACGACATATTTTTTTTCAGCAGACATGATGTTCTCCACGTTTTTATTTTCCACGTTGTTACACGTTGGGGAGGGCCGCTCTTATGCGGCGGCCTCTTCTTTGGCGGTTTGGGCAGCTTGCTCGGTGGCGGCAACACGGTTGCCAGGCACACAGGGAGCCAACACTTTCACATACAGGGCGGTACCAAGCTGGGCACCGACGATGGGGCCAAGGATGGGCACCCAGAAGTAGGGGTTGTCACGACCACCTGTCATGGCCACGTCACCCCAGCCTGCCAGGAAGGCAAACAGTTTGGGGCCGAAATCACGGGCAGGGTTCATGGCAAAGCCGGTTAACGGGCCGAGGGAGGCACCGATCACGGCGATCAGGATACCGATCAGCAGGGCGGCGGCGAAGCCTTTGGGGGCGCCGTTGTTGTTGTCACCCAGCGCCATGATGCCCAGCATCAGGACGGCGGTGATCACCAGCTCGACCGCGAAGGCTTGCATGTTGGAGAGCAGGGCGTTCGGGTAGGTGGAGAAGATGCCGGCGGAGCCGAGGCTCTCGACGCTGCCGCGTACCACGTTGTGGGTCACTTCCCACTGGGTGAACAGGCCGCCGTAGAGGAAGTAGACAAGGGCGGCGAAGCAGAAGGCGCCTGCAACCTGGGCGATGATGTAGGGCACCACTTTACGCTTGTCGAACCCGCAGAAGGTCATCAGCGCCAGGGTCACGGCCGGGTTCAGGTGGGCACCTGAAATACCGCCGGTCACATAGATGGCGATGGCGACACCCAGACCCCAGGTAATGGAGATTTCCCATTGCCCGAAGTTGGCACCGGCCAGCACCAGGGCGGCCACACAACCGACGCCGAAAAATATCAGCAGGCCGGTTCCGATAAACTCGGCGATGCACTCGCCAAGCAGGGTATTGGGTCTTTGTATGCTCATACTTTTATTCCTTATATCCACCCAGAGTAGGTTTGATGTTCCGTTTTGTTGTTTTTTCAGTCCCATTACTGCATCCGAAAACGTTTTTTCTTGTTTTTTGAGCTGACGCAAACGTTATGCTCGTTTGCGCTCGTTCTCGGACGAGAGAGAAAATAAACCTAAATCGGCCATTCACCACTCCCTCCCCGCAGGAAGTGTGGACAAGATCCCACTCATTGCTAAGAAAATGTGACGGAAAGCAAGTTGCAACAGGGGTTATACCACTTAGTGGGTAGCTGAAAGCCTTGCTATACAAGGGATTGCGGCTGATGAGTGACTACTCACTTGGCACTTTCTTTTGTAATAAAACTGCAATATTTGAGCCTCCATCACAGATTAAATGTTCACATGTGAGCACAATAGGCTCGCTTTCGAATCAGGACTCCTCTGGTTGGTCAGCATGGACAGGGCACCCTCAACCGCCCACAACAACAATAAGGAAGCAGAACATGCTTAGTCTCTTCAGGCCTGCACCACACATAGACAGGCTCCCGGCCGACAAGGTCGATCCCTTCTACAAGCGCATGCGTTGGCAGGTGTTTTTCGGGATCTTCTTCGGTTATGCCGGTTACTACCTGGTACGGAAAAACTTCAGTCTGGCGATGCCTTACCTGATCGAACAGGGATTCTCCCGCGGTGATCTGGGCCTGGCCCTATCCGGGGTTTCCATTGCGTATGGTCTGTCCAAGTTCCTGATGGGGAACGTGTCTGACCGATCCAACGCCCGCTACTTCCTCTCTGCCGGTCTGCTGTTGTCGGCCGGTATCATGTTCATGATGGGGACTGTGCACTGGGCTACTTCCAGCATCGCCATCATGTTCGTGCTCTTGTTCCTGAACGGTTGGGTACAAGGCATGGGCTGGCCACCCTGCGGTCGCACCATGGTGCACTGGTGGTCACAGAAAGAGCGTGGCGAAGTGGTCGCGGTCTGGAACGTGGCGCACAACGTCGGCGGCGGCATGATAGGTCCGCTGTTCATCCTGGGGATGGGCTGGTTCAATGACTGGCGCAGTGCCTTCTATGTACCGGCTGCTGCTGCTGCCGCCATTGCGGTGATCGCCTTCTTCGTGATGCGTGATACCCCGCAATCCGTTGGTCTGCCGCCCATCGAGGAGTACAAGGACGACTATCCGAAGGACTATGACGCCAGCCACGAGAAGGAGTTTTCCGCCAAGGAGATCTTCGTCAAGTACGTGCTTCACAACAAGCTGCTGTGGTACATCGCCATTGCCAACGCCTTCGTTTACCTCATTCGTTACGGTGTGCTGGACTGGGCTCCGACCTACCTGAAAGAGGCCAAGGATTTCACTGTCGACAACTCCTCCTGGGCCTATTTCCTGTACGAGTGGGCCGGTATTCCGGGCACCCTGCTGTGCGGCTGGATCTCTGACAAGATGTTCCAGGGCCGCCGCGCCCCGGCCGGCATCCTCTTCATGGTACTGGTGACAGTGGCTGTGCTGGTCTACTGGCTCAACCCGGCGGGCAACCCCACCGTCGACATGCTGGCTCTGGTCGCCATCGGCTTCCTGATCTATGGCCCTGTCATGCTGATCGGTCTGTATGCACTGGAGCTGGCACCCAAGAAGGCAGCCGGTACCGCGGCAGGCTTCACCGGGCTGTTCGGTTATCTGGGTGGTGCCGTGGCGGCCAACGCCATGCTGGGCTATACCGTTGACCACTTCGGCTGGGATGGCGGTTTCATGGTGCTGACCGCGTCTTGCGTGATCTCCATCATACTGCTGGCCATGACCCTCAAGCATGAGAACATCGCCGTCGCTGCCAAGAAGGCGGCTGCCGATAAGGCATAAAACGTGATCCTGCCCTTATCGATCCGAAAAGGGATCAGGTAAACTGCCAAAGGCCCCGCATCTGCCGGGGCCTTTTTTCGTCTCATCATCGGAGTTCAAGCGTGAAGCAAACCCAACGACATCTGGAGATACTGGACGTCCTGACGCGGCAGGGCTTTGTCTCGACGGAGGATCTGGTGACCCACTTTGACGTCAGTCCCCAGACCATTCGCCGTGATCTGAACGATCTCGCCGAACAGAACAAGATCCGGCGCCATCATGGCGGTGCCTCCCTGCATTCGAGTACCGTCAATACCGCCTACAGTGCCCGCAAAGTGATGCAGCTCAAGGAGAAAGAGCGTATCGCCCGCGAAGTGGCCGCCAACATTCCCGATGGCTCCTCTCTCTTCATCGACATAGGTACCACCACGGAGGCCATCGCCCGCGCCCTGCTCGATCACCGCGAGCTTCGGGTGGTGACCAACAACCTCAACGTCGCCAGCATTCTCACCGCCAAGGATGACTTCACCGTCATCATCGCCGGTGGCGAGATCCGCAACCGGGATGGCGGCATAGTGGGGGAGGCGACCCGCGATTTCATCGGTCAGTTCCGCATGGATTACGGTGTCATCGGTATCTCGGGCATCGACAATGACGGCTCTCTGCTCGATTTCGACTACCACGAGGTGAAGATTGCCCAGGCCATCATAGCCCACTCCCGCCAGGTGTTTCTGGCCGCCGACCACACCAAGTTCGGCCGCAATGCCATGGTCAATCTGGGCAATCTCAACCAGATCCACGCCCTGTTCACCGATCAGGAGCCACCGGAGAAGCTGATGCGGCTCATGTCCCAGCACCAGATCGAATGCCATATCTGCTGAGTCACCGTTAACCCCTATCTGGCACCAGGCCGCCATGACGGCGGCCGCTTTTCCCCCTGTCTTCCCCTTCCTTCCGCTGTTTCCCTGCTCACCACCACTCTGGGTATGAGCGCGATCTCGCGCACGCTTTTTTGCCAGCCAGCCCCTTGCTGACGTCCTGATCACCGACTGGCAGCATTTTTAGCATTGCCAAAACAATCGCGATCACATTTTCTCCATAAAATGTTCGTTTATCATTTTTTCATGCTCTAATATGAGCGAAATCAAACATTGCTGTCATGGCAACACAAAATAAGAAAGAGTAGGTGAACATGAACGAACATTATGATCTGGTCGTCGTTGGCGGCGGCATCAATGGGGTGGGCATTGCGGCTGATGCAGCGGGTCGGGGTCTTAAGGTTGCCTTGTTCGAGGCACAGGATCTCGCCTCTGCCACCTCCTCCAACTCCAGCAAGCTGATCCACGGCGGCTTGCGTTACCTCGAACATTACGAATTCCGGCTGGTGAAAGAGGCCTTGGCTGAGCGGGAAGTGCTGCTTGGCATGGCGCCGCATATCGCCCGCCCCATGCGTTTTCGTCTGCCGCACCGCCCGCACCTGCGTCCGGCCTGGATGATACGCGCCGGTCTCTTCCTGTATGACAATCTGGCCAAGCGCGACAAGCTCAAGGGCAGTTGCGGCGTGCGCTTCCTGCCCCAGGACGGCTTGACCGCCGGTATCAACAAAGGCTTCGAGTACTCGGATGCCTGGGTCGATGACGCCCGCCTGGTGGTACTCAACGCCATGATGGCTCGCGATAAAGGGGCCGAGGTGCAGACCCGCACCCGCTGCATCAAGGCGGTGCGCGGCTCCAAGCACTGGACGTTGACTCTGGAGCGGGAAGGGGGCGAGCAGTTCACCGTCACCTGCCGTGGTCTGGTCAATGCAGCCGGTCCCTGGGTCAAGACCTTCTATGATGAGAGCCTGCACGAGAAATCCCCGCGTGGCATTCGCCTCATCAAGGGCAGCCACATCATAGTGCCGCGTATCCATGAGCGCGAAGAGGCCTATATCCTGCAAAACGAAGACAACCGCATCGTCTTTGTCATCCCTTATCAGCAGGATTACTCCCTCATCGGCACCACGGATGTGGAGCACAAGGGCAGCCCGCGCGAGGCGAAGATCAGCGACGCCGAAATCAACTACCTGTGCAAGGTGGTCAACGCTCACTTTACCCGCCAGATAGCGCCCAAAGATGTCATCTGGACCTATGCCGGCGTGCGACCGCTCTGCGATGACGAGTCCGATTCCCCCCAGGCGGTGACCCGCGACTATACATTGGAGCTCTCCGGTGAATCCGACGGCGCGCCACTCTTGTCCGTGTTTGGCGGCAAGCTCACCACCTATCGCAAACTGGCCCAGGCCGCCTGCAACAAGCTCAAGCCCTGGTTCAGCCAGATGGGTGAGGACTGGACCGCCACCAGCCGTCTGCCCGGTGGCGAATTTGATTGCTCCACCACCGAGTTGGCACGCGCCTATATGCTCGAATTCGACTGGCTGGATGAGCGCAACGCCCGTCGCATCGCCGAAGCCTATGGCAGCCACGCCCGCCTCTGGTTGCACGAGGAGCGCGGCCAGCACTTTGGCGCCGGTCTGTACGAGTCGGAAGTGCGTTATCTGATGAGCCGCGAGTGGGCCCATTCGATGGAAGACATACTGTGGCGCCGCAGCAAGCTGGGGCTGCGCCTGTCTCAGCCTGAGCAGCAGCAACTGCACGCCTGGCTGGAACAACATCAGCACGCCTTGCCCAAGGCAAGCTGATGAAGAAGCGGGCGGCCCCTTGGCCGCCCGTCGTCAAAATGAAATAAACCTCTGCTATAACAAACACCTACACCAAATAAACAATAACAAAGAGCACCTCGCATGAAAAAAATCTCTCTCTCCCTGATAGCCCTTGGCCTGGGGGCCGCCCTTGCATTGCCCGCTCTTGCTGCCGACGAAGGCAAGATAGTGATCGCCCACCGTGGCGCCTCGGGCTATCTGCCTGAGCACACCCTGGAATCCAAGGCGCTGGCATATGGCATGGGAGCCGATTATCTGGAGCAGGATCTGGTGATGACCAAGGATGACCAGCTGGTGGTGATGCACGATCACTTCCTCGATGGCATCACGGACGTGGCGACGCGCTTCCCCGGTCGGGCCCGCCCCGATGGTCGTTATTATGTGGTGGACTTCACCCTGGACGAGGTGCGCTCCCTGAGCATGACGGAGCCGTTCCAGCTGGTGGATGGCAAGCAGGTACCTGTCTATCCGGCCCGCTTCCCGCTGTGGAAGTCCAGCTTCAAGATCCACACCTTCCAGGAAGAGATAGAGATGATCCAGGGGCTCAACAAGAGCACCGGCAAGAACATCGGCATCTACCCGGAGATCAAGGCCCCCTGGCTGTTTCGCCACGAAGGCAAGGACATCTCCAAGGCCGTCTTGAACGTGCTCAAGGAGTACGGTTACACAGGGAAGGATGACAAGGTCTATCTGCAGTGCTTCGATGCCAACGAGCTCAAGCGCATCAACAGCGAGCTGATGCCCGCCTTAGGCATGGACTTGAAACTGGTGCAGCTGATGGCCGAGACCGACTGGAACGAGACCATGGTCTATGACGCCAAGGGCAAGGCAACCCCTTACGACTATGACTGGATGTTCAAGCCGGGCGCCATGAAGACCATCGCCGGCTACGCGGAAGGCATAGGCCCCTGGAAGCCGATGATAGTCACGGAGCCCGGCACCCCGGGCAAACCTGTGTTTACCGGCATGGTGAAAGAGGCCCACGCCGCTGGCCTTAAAGTGCATCCTTATACCTTCCGTCAGGATGAGGGGCAGATCCCGGCCTACGCCAAGGATTTCAGCGATCTGCTCAACATCTTCCTCTATCAGGCGGATGTGGACGGGGTGTTCAGCGATTTCCCGGACAAGGCGGTCGACGCCATCAAGGCACACGGTAAATCATAAAAGAAGAGCAAGACGGGAACGCAAGCGGGGCCAGGTGCCCCGCTTTTTTTATAAAATGGAGGCAAGGGCAGGGATGGGATAGTGGTCGAGCAGCGCTGATGACAGTATTGGGTGTAATCATATGTTTACGATTCTGTCGGGTCAGGGGCTTTTTACCCGCTACTTTCTGGTTGTTTAGGTCGCCTTGCTGGTCGTTTATCCACCTGTTAGACAGTTAATCCGCTAGTTTCACTTGATTGTTTGTTTTTCCTTGGTAAGGTGAGGGCGGTTGCGTAACAAAGCACTGACTTGTGTAAACAAATAAATACACTCAGTGCAATTGGCTTAAATACTGTAGAGAGAATGAGATCATGCAAAGAGACCCCCTGAACAACATCCATATCCAATCCGAACAAGTGATGATCACGCCTGCCCAGCTCAAGGAGAAGCTACCCATCTCCGACCAGGCGCTGGCTTTCGTGCAAGGGGCCCGCACTACCATAGCCGACATCATCCACCGTCGTGATCACCGCCTGCTGGTGATCTGTGGACCCTGTTCCATCCACGACATGGACGCCGCCAAAGAGTACGCAACCAGACTCAAAGCGCTGCATGATGCCTATCAGGATTCTCTCTACATTGTCATGCGGGTCTACTTTGAGAAGCCGCGCACCACGGTCGGCTGGAAGGGCTTTATCAACGACCCGAACCTGGATGGCACCTTCGATGTGGAGCTGGGACTGCATCGCGCCCGCGAGTTGCTCTGCTGGCTGGCGGAGCTGGAATTGCCGCTGGCGACCGAGGCGCTCGACCCCATCAGCCCGCAATACCTGGCCGAGCTCTTCTCCTGGTCGGCCATCGGCGCCCGTACCACAGAATCCCAGACCCACAGGGAGATGGCGTCAGGCCTCTCCATGCCGGTCGGCTTCAAGAACGGCACAGACGGCAACCTGGGTACTGCCATCAACGCGTTGCAGGCGGCCTCCAGCCCCCACGCCTTCATGGGGATCAACCAGCAGGGCCAGGTTGCCTTGCTGCAGACCCAGGGCAACCCGGATGGCCACGTCATCCTGCGCGGCGGCAAGCACCCGAACTACGACTCGGTCAATGTGTCGCTGGCGGAAGAGGCACTGGAAAAGGCGGGCCTGCTGCCCGGTCTGGTGGTGGATTGCAGTCACGGCAACTCCAGCAAGGATCACCGCTTGCAGCCCAAGGTGGCCGACAACGTTATCCACCAGATCCAGGAGGGCAACCGCTCCATCATAGGGGTGATGCTCGAATCCAACCTGTTCGAGGGCAACCAGTCCAGCGAGCAGCCCAAAGAGCAGATGCGTTACGGCGTCTCCATCACCGATGCCTGCATCGACTGGGATAGCACAGCCGCTCTGCTGGAGCGATGCCATCGCGAGCTGGCTGCGCCGCTCAAGGGCAGAACTGCACGGTAAGCCGTGGTATCTTGTCGTAACTGATTGAACCATAGAGGTATCACTGCCCACGCAGTGATACCTTGTTGCCTCTTGAATCACAGGGCGCCGCCGCCAGCGGCGCCAGCAGGGACTGGATATGGCTGAAGAGTTGAATGCCCTCAGGGACAAGATTGATGCGGTGGACAGACAGCTGATCGATCTGCTGGCCGCACGACTGGCTCTGGTGGGGGAAGTGGGTGAGGTGAAGAGCCGCCACGGCCTGCCCATCTATGCACCGGACAGGGAGGCGAGTATGCTGGCCCGCCGTCGCACCGAGGCCGAACTGTTGGGGGTGCCGGGGGATCTTATCGAAGATGTGCTGCGCCGTGTTATGCGGGAATCTTATGCCAGCGAAAAAGACACCGGCTTCAAGTGCATCAAGCCGGATCTTGGCAAAGTGGTCATCATAGGCGGACAAGGTCAACTTGGCCGCTTGTTCGGCCACATGTTCAGCCTATCCGGCTACCGGGTCGAGACCCTCGAACAAGCAGACTGGCCGCGAGCTGACGAGATACTGGCCGACGCGGGTCTGGTGATGGTGGCCGTGCCCATCGACATCACCTGCCAGATCATCGACCGGCTCGGTTCATTGCCCGCCGATTGTCTGCTGGTGGATGTCACCAGCGTCAAGAGCGAGCCGCTTGCCCATATGTTGGCGGTGCACAAAGGTCCTGTTCTGGGGCTGCACCCCATGTTCGGACCGGATGTGGCGAGCCTTGCCAAGCAGGTGATCGTCTGCTGTCAGGGCCGTGATGTGGCCGCCAGTCAGTGGTTGCTGGATCAGATGACCATCTGGGGCGCGCGCTTGCAGCAAGTTGAGGCCAAAGCCCACGACGAGGCCATGACCCTCATCCAGGCGCTGCGCCACTTCGCCACTTTTGCCTATGGCTGGCACCTCTCCCGGGAGCAGGCCAACATCGACCGCCTGCTTAACTTAAGCTCCCCCATCTACCGGTTGGAGCTGGCCATGGTGGGACGGTTGTTTGCCCAGGATCCTGAGCTCTATGCCGACATCATATTGTCGTCACCGCAGAATCTGGCGATGATCCGCCGCTACTACCAGAACTTCGGCGAGGTGTTGGGGCTGCTGGAGCAGGGGGATAGAGCCGGCTTTATCGATGCCTTCTCGCAGGTATCCGGCTTCTTTGGCGAGCATGCCGACGAGTTTCTGCGCGAGAGCCGCATGTTGCTGGCCCAGGCCAACGATCGCCGCCAGCACGGCTGATGCGATTGCACGCAAGCACCATAAAAAAGGGGCCTTTCGGCCCCTTTTCTGTCTGTGCTATCGCCCGAAGTTATTCAGGCTGCGGCAGGCGCAGATCGGCACCATCCCAGCCAAGGGGCAGGGTCAGCAGCCGATCGATCAGCTCCCGACGATCGGATTTCTCCAGATAGGCGAGGTAGAGCGGGCGGCTCAGTGGCTGGCCTCCCTCCACCAGATGCAGCTGCCCCTTTTCCAGGAAGGGACTCACCATCCGCCGTGGCAGATAGGCGGCACCCCCATTGGCCAGCACGAACTGCAGCGCCATGTTGGCGGAGCTCGAGTGCAGCACTGGGGTTTTTTGCAGGCTCTGCAAGCGGCTGGGTTGTGGCTCCAGGCTGGTGCCCCAGTCGAGGTGAATGTGGGGCATTTGCATCAGGCTGTCGGCGTTGGCTGTGCTATCCCGGCTCACCAGTTCAAACACCAGTTCGCCGATGGGATGCAGGGCAATCTCGTCGATCTTGGTTGGCTCGGAGAGCAGGGCCAAGTCGAGGGAGCGCTCCAGCAGCTGGCGGCACAGGTGCTCGCGGGATGCGGTTTCGAGCCGCACGGCGAGGCCGGGAGCCAGCGCATAGACATGATTGAGCCAGTCGTTGAAATCGAGCTCCCAGAACACGGCGGGCGCGCCTATGGCGAGCTGCTGGCTGAAACCGGGGGAGAGCGCCACGTCCTGCTTGGCCCGACCCAGGGTATGCAAGATGGCGTCTGCATAGGGCAGCAGACGCTCGCCGGACGCGGTCAGGCGGATGTTGTTGCGATGACGGGCAAACAGACTGACCCCGAGTTGCTGCTCGAGCTGGCGGATCCGAAAGCTCACCGCCGACTGGGTCAGGTAGAGATTCTCAGCAGCCCGGCCAAAGTGCCGGGTCTTGCTGACCTCGATAAAGGTCCGAAGCAGTTCGGTATCCATTAATCGATGGACTCGTCGCTACCGCCGCCGTTGCCGCCGTCAAAACCACCGCCGCCGGTTTCCTCGTTGGCGCCGCCTGCGACTGTGCACAGACGATGCACGCGCTTGGGACCTATCACCTTCAGATACTTGAACCACACCTTGGCGTGGGAATTGCTGCCGGCAGCGCCGGATTTGACCTGTTCGATAAAGGCGCTTTCTACGTCATCGCGCGGCGCCAGGTTGCCCTGATAGAGCGCCAGCATGGCGGTGCCGTATTTTTCCAGACTGTCCGCTTCGGCAACAGTGAATTCACCACTGCGACGCAGGCCACGGGGAAAATGTTTGAAGTCGTTGAAACGCTTGTCGGATTCGAAGCTCATAGTGCTCTTTTTCTGGTTAGTTTGACCTTTGCGGGCAAGTATCATCAGGCCGTCGCAGAGTGCAAAATCAATTTTCTCACTATATGGATAAATAATTTTCATTGAAAGTGATTTAGCCATGATCCAGTGGATGTTCGGGGAGGGCAGGAGCAAAAAAGCGAGAAAAAAAGCGGAGTTATGTCAGGTTATGTCAAGGTTCGGCCGTCTGGGGCGATGAAGTTTGGTTAAAAATAAAGCGCCTTTTGGCGCTCTATTTTGTGTCGTTCATGAACCAAAGCGGGAGGTTTGGTCTCGATGGAGACTTACTCTATCATGGCTGGCTGTGCCAGGTTGTCCGCACGCCACAGACGGTAGCGCACTTCATACTCCTGCGGGACGTAAAGCACGAACGGCAGCTTGGAGTTGTAGTTCACGAAGAAGCCCTGACCGTAGATCTGGACGAAGGTCTCTTTCTTCTGGACATCCGGGCAGGCCATCAGGGTGCTGATGGGATCGGATACCTTGCCGAGCATCAGGTAGTTGTAGCCCCAGCCCTTGACGCTGTGCTGCTCCAGATTGCCTGCGAAGCGCGGCACATTGCAGTCGACCATCATTTTCTTGCCGACCTGCAGCTCGACCATCATGTCGGCTTCGTTCTCGACTTCCGGCAGGCGGATCACGACACGTTCCTGGTTTACTTCGGCGGCCGGGAACATGCTGATATCAAATTTTTTCGGTTCGGCGGCGAAGGCATGGCCACCCAGCAACAAGGCGCCCAGCAGGCTAAAACGCAATACGGTTTTCATCTGTACCTCATGGGGATTGGTTCAACGCCGCTAGACTAACCGCTCTGCCCGTTTCATGCCAGCGATCCGGGGTGCAAATCCTGCCAGATCCGGCACAGGATGACGTCTTCTGGCTATTTTCTGACAAGGCGCACATTCGGTGTACAGCGCTTTTGCACAGCTCGGAGGTGGCCGGACAAGGATCCGCTTTTCAGCGGGATCCTGTGGCCCCCCCCGCGCAATCAACGCACCAGGAGCAGCTGTTTGGCCCAGGCGCCGGGCGCCCGCATGCCGACGGCGCCGCTGGTGATATCCAGATAGGCGACGCTCTTGCTGGCCGGTACCGGGGTGGAGGACCAGAGGTAGACGTAACCGTCGTTCACCTCTTTTCCTTCACCGGCCATGGCGCGGGGGAAGATGGTTTCGTTGAGCGCAGGCTTGTAGCAGGCGGACTCCAGCACGCTGGTCAGCTCCTTGATGGTGGGCAGGCGCCAATCCCGGTAGCCGCCAAAGTTGTGCAGGGCATGGCTCGGTTCGGTTCGGATCCGCTCTGCCGTCAGCAGGGCCTGCTGCCAGTAAAGCCGGGTTGGCTCGCCGCTGCAGCTCTGGTTGCGCCAGGTCTGGCCAAGCTGGCAGCGCATCCAGGTCAGGCCCGTGCTTCTGTCCGTGACTGTGCCGTTGCCGCGATCGATGAAGCGGGCGGTGGGGCTGGTTCTGGGCATGGTGTCGTCGCAGATGGCGGTGGCCAGGGCGAGAGGGCTGCCGAGGGTCAGCAGCAGGGTCAGCATCAAGCGGTTCATCGGGTTACCTCCGCCACCAGTCGCAGTTGCAGACCGTTGGCATCATTGCTGTTTTGAACTGTGGTGGCGTAGTCGGTGCCGGCATCATCGCCGAGGAAGATATGGGCGATGGCGCTCAGGGGGGCGCTCTCCAGCCGACGGGACGGGGTCAGGGTCTGGCTCCAGTAGTAGCCGCTGAAATCCTTGGTGGTGGTGCCGACATCGGGGAAGTAGCGCACATCCATGGTGACCAGCTGGCCATACTGGCGGGCGAGCGAGCCGTAGTGTTGCAGGCTCATCAGCTCGCGCGAGTGGGGCATGCGCCAGCTGGTGATGCCGCACAGCTGCTGGGTGTTGAGCCACTGGCGATATTGCTCTGTGGTGCAGATGGCCTCGCCTTGCTGGCAGGCGTAGTCAAGCTCCTGCTGGGTGGGGTGATAGTCGCCAAGCTCCCAGGCGAAGGTGCGATGCAGATCGCGTGGGCTCTTTGCATCATTCAGCTTCCTCTCCCAGACGAGGCGGGTAGTGAGATCCTCCACACATTCCCACTGGGGGGCGTCATCCGGCAGGGGCTGGCCCTTGCCATCCAGCTTGCGATAGCGCAGCGGGGCCTTGCCTAGGCTGGCTTCCTGGCCCGGGTGGTCGACGGGCTCTTCGGTGAGCAGGTAGTCGACACCATCCGTGTAGGTAGTGACGCCGCTGCTGGTGACCAGGGGATGGGAGTATTGCTGTTGCAGCAGGCGGGTGACGCTCTCTTGCAGGCTGGCCAGCTCGCCGTGCTGGGCAAAGTGGCTGGCCAGCTCGGGCAGCAGGCTGCCGAGGGCCGGCCACACCACGGCTTGCAGGAGGACGGGCGAAAGGTCCGATGTCTCCGGCTCTGCATCGATCACCGCCAGCAGCAGTTGCCCCAGCGCCAGGTTGAAGTCGGCCAGTTGCGACAGGGCGGCCAGCCCTTGACCTGGTTGCAGCGGCGCCAGCGCGGCCAACATCTCGTCGAGTGCCTGTTTGGGCGGATGTCCCTCGGCGATGCGGCTTTGCAGCAGGGTGCTGAGCAGGCTGGGGGTCAGGGTCTGGCCATCCAGTCGGGCGGCCGGGTGCAGCAGCGCCGGCGCTGCCGGGTTGGTTGGCAGGAACAGCAGCGGACTGGTCAGCAGGGCGGGGGCGGTGCCGCTCAGCTGACGGGCACCGGCTACGCCGCTGACGCTGGGCTCCCCCTCGTCACAGCGGGTGTTCTGGTTGAGATTGACGCACAGGGTGCCACTCTCGGGCAGATTGACGTTCAGGGTATAGGCAGGTGCCGCCAGCGGCGCTTCATCCGAGCCGCCGCCACCGCAGGCGGTGAGCAGGGGGGCCAGCAGGCAGGCCAGGCGGGAATAGGTTGGATTCATCTCTTGTCCTTGGGAAGGGGCCAGGGCCCCTTCTTCTTATATATGGGTGGGTTACTCAGCCGCGCTGGCGAAGGCGGCGCCAGATCGCCAGCGGCAGCAGCCAGAGCAGGTTGGCCGCACCGCCGCCACTGCTGTCGTCCACCTGAAAGTGGATGATGCCGTCATCCGGCGGGGCTATGGGTTCACCACACTGGGCGCCGATGCGCTGGCTGATGCTCCAGCCATTGATGCGGCCCTGATGCCCGGGTTTGCTGTCCACCACTTCCAGCGTCCATCTGCCGGCCAGCGGCTCTCCCAGCAAGGGGGTGAAGGCTTGCAGGGGCAGCAGCTCGGTAGGGAAGACACCTTTCAGCCGTGGCAGTGGGCTGTAGCCCTTGTCCCAGATCTGGATGCGGGTGCCGGAGGGGGAGTTGAGCCAGATCTCCAGCTTATCCAGGGCGTCGTGTTGCAGATCCAGGGTCAGTTGCAACTGCTCGCTCACTTTGGCGTTGGTCTTCTCCAGCAGCAGGCTGGCTTGGCTCAAGCCACGTACCTCCTCGCTCTGGGCATCGCTGAGGAGCAGCGGCTGGCCAGTGGCGCGGCTGATGATGGGCGTGCCTATGGGCAGGCTCAGTGGCTGCTGCCACTGGCGCTCGGTCGGACTGGTCCCCGTCATGACGAGGCTTACCGGCAGGCTCACCTCATCGCCGCAGGCCAGCGGGCTCTGGGCCAGCAGTCGCAGCGTGGTAGTGGTGCTGGCACCTGCCGCCAGTGTGGTGGCTTGCCATTGGTAGGGATCGGCCTGCAGCCCGGCGGGCAGGGTCAGGGTCAGCGCATTGAGGGTCACCGGCGCCGAGCCCTGGTTGGTGAGGGTCAGTTGCACGGATTGACGCTGCCCCAGCTCGATGGCGCTGCCCTCGGCCAGCGCGATATTGACCGGCGCCAGCAAGAGGCCGTGCTGACGGAAGGCGTGCTCCAGATGGCTGGCGTAGTGACGGGCCGGGTAGAGCCGCGCCGCCGTGTCCACAGTGATGCGGGCCAGCTGTGGCATGCGAATGGCCGGGCCCAGCCCGAAGTGGGATTCGATGATGACGCGGTCAAACTCGTCCCGGGCCCCTTCGCCATGCTCGGTCACCGACGCCAGCAGGGCCTGGAACAGCGGTGTGCCCCACAACTGATCGCCGTTGCTGCCGTTGATGGTGCGGTGGGCCGGGTAGCTGTAGTCCGGGTGGTAGCGGGCCCGCAGATCGTCCAGCTGACGCGGGGTGCGGTCGGTGAAACGGGCATCCCAGTTGAACACCATGGCCGGTTCGAACTGGCGACCCGCCTCGCTGCGCTGGCGGTGGCTGGCGGCCAGGTAGTCGCTGAAACCCTCGCCGATGGCGCCCCAGTCCGCCTCGTCCCCGAGATCCGGCACTATGTGGTGCTGCACCGCGTGGCCGAACTCGTGCCAGATCACCATGGGATCCTCGGCATCGGGCACGCCGCTGCGGCCCAGCTCCAACCTGCGCTCGAAAGGGTCATAGAGGGAGTTGTCCTGATAGCCGGCCTCTGTGTCTATGTCGAGGGCCCCGGGGATGAGCCCGCTAAAGCCCAGCTTCTTGATGTGGCGCTGGGCCAAGTCAAGGTGGTAATAGGCGTTGATGTCGGCAAAGCCCCGATCGTCCCGGGTCAACCGGAATGCCTGCGGGTCATCACTGCTGAAAGGTGCGGTATCGGGCTCCATGGCATCCACCACCCGGGCGTGAGGGCCGCTAAGCAGATAGCGTCCCCCTTGCAGTGTGACCGGCAGGGGAACTCTGTCCTGATAGGCGGCGTCCGCCAGCACCAGTTCGTCGTGCCAGACCAGGCTGGCGTCTTGCAGCTGGGTGCGGGGATCCGGGTCGAATACTCGTGCTTCCACTTGGGTGTCGCCGGCGTCGGCTGTGCGGCTGGCCTGGGTGCTGGCCGCATCCATCCAGCGGCCCAGCTCCCGGCTGCCGTCGCAACTGGCGAACAGTTGTACATAGGTAGCCTTGGCGTTGCCTGCCTGGTGTTCGCGCACCCTCTGACGCAGGGCGGGCACCAGAGTATCGCCGTCGCGCCAGTACCAGGCCTCGACCGCTCCCTGCGGGTCGATCTCGCTATCCGTATCGCGTAGCTGACTGAGCAGGGGATCCAGATTGCCGCCCACATCGCAGCCGGGCTCACTGCTCTGCAGAGGACGGCTGTTGTGATAGAGGCGCCAGGGCTTGCCGGTCTTGTCGACACTGACGGCAGCTTGTATGGTGGCCACCGGCAGGCCGTTGACCAGTTGGCGGAAGCTGTAGTGATGACCGAGCAGGCTGGCCCTGTCGTAGTCGGGGGCGAGCGTGACGCCGAGGTGCTGTTCGAGCCACTGCTGCGGCGTGGTGGTAATGGGTTTTTCATCGACGAACTGCAACTCGGCCGCCAGCAGAGGCTGTGAGAGCATGGTTGCCGCCAGCCAGAGGGCCAGGGAAGAGGGTTTCATGGTTTACTCCAACACAAAAATGAGAAAAGGATGCGCCATCAGCGGGTAACGCCAGCCAGGGTGAGCAGGAAGGCATATTCTCGCGCTGCCTGCTGGTGGGCGTTGCCGGCACTTGCCTGGTGGCCGCTGTCGAGAGCCGTGCTCAGCAGATAGGGACCCTTGCCCGTGCTGTGCTCCCGCAGCCGGGCGACCCATTTAAGCGGCTCCCAGTAGGGCACCTGGCTGTCGTGCAGTCCGGCGGTCACGTAAACCGGGGGATAGGGCTGCCGTTGCAGGTTGTCATAGGGGCTCAGGCGACGCATGGCAGCATAGTCGGCGGGAATGGCCGGATTGCCCCACTCGGCGTACTCCTGGCGGGTGAGCGGCAGTTCGGGATCGCTCATTGTGCCGAGCAGATCGACGAAGGGCACCTGCAACACGGCGCCGGCAAAGCGGGTTGGCGCCTGATTGAGCGCCGCCGCCACCAGCAGACCGCCGGCACTGCCGCCCATGGCGAACAGCCGGGCAGGATCGATGGCCGGATCCCGGGCCAGCGCCTCTGCCACGGTCAGGAAGTCGTCCACGCTGTGCTGTTTTTGCTGGCCGCGCCCTGCCAGATACCAGTCGTCTCCCAGCATGCCGCCGCCGCGCACGTGAGCGATGGCGTAGACAAAACCGCGATCCAGCAAACTCAGCACCTGGGGCTGGTAGTAGGGGCGCATGGGGGTGCCATAGGCGCCGTAGCCGTAGAGCAGCAGCGCCTTGGGCTTGGTGATGTCGGTGCGCCACACCAGAGAGACGGGTACCTTGACCCCATCCTTGCCCACCACCCAGCGTCGCTCGCTTCGGTAGGGGGAGGGGGCCTGCGCCTGGGCGCCAGCTTGCCACTGGCCGCTGGCGAGATTGAGCCAGCGCTGGTGCGGCGGCTCGGCCATCCCTTGCCGGCGGATCAGGATCTGCTGGCTGGCCGGGTCATGAGCGCCCTGGATCCAGGCTGTGCCAGCTCCCTCGGTGAGATGCACACGCTGGCTGAGCTGGCCGCTTGAATCCAGCACATCGAGCCAGTCGTCCCCTGCCTTGCGATATTGCAGGACCGTATGGTCGGCAAACAGGCGCCACTTCTCCAGGCTCTTGTCCTCGCCGGACCAGAGGGGTTGCCAGTGCCCCTCGGCCACCTGTGCCAGACTGGTCACCTGATAAAGGCTGAGGGCACCATCTTTGTTGCTCTTGATGAGCACTCGCTCCCCTTGGGTATCCAGGTAGTACTCGACACCGGCCTGACGGGCCTTGAGCAGAGAGGGGGTCCCCTCGTCCAGCAGGTATTGCTCAGAGCTGTCGTGGTTGTTGCTCTGCAGCAGCAAATGGCGTTTGTCCGTGGTGCCATAGAGGCTGAGCAGCCAGGCGGGATCGGCCTCCTGGTGTACTAGCCGCTCCTTGCCATCCTGCCAGGCCCACAGCTGCCAGGGGCGCAGGGTGCGGCGCTCGTTGGCAAGGGTGTAGAGGGTCTTGCCATCCAGACTCCAGAGCAGATCGGCGGCCCTGTGCGCCAGGGTGGTGAGGGTCTTGCCGCTATCCAGATCCAGCAGGGTGATGCGGTAGTCCAGATCGCCGCGCAGATCTTCGGCCAGGACCAGCCAGCGTCCGTTCGGGTGCAGTGCCCAGCCGGCGAGCTCGTAATAGCCGCTCGCCGGTTGACGCGGCGCCAGTCGCTGACGGGGCTGCGCCTTGTCATCAGCCCGTTGCCACAGGCTGCCGTCGGCCTCCATCCGCCACTGGCTGCCCGCTTCAGTGTGCCACTCGGCGGGCATGGGCTCGCCGCGCTGCTGTGTCTGCCACTCGGCTTGCAGCGCCTGCTCCAGCGGCCGCTGGCTGGCGAGCTGCTGCTCGGTCCAGCGGTTCTGCTCGGCCAGCATGGCCAGCAGGGCGGGATCCTGGCGGCTGTCGTCACGCCAGCCGCCATAGGGATCCCACCGCGCTACCTTGCCCTTCATCAACAGGGGACGCTTGGCAATGGCTGGCGCGCTCTGTGGCGCCGTGGTGGTTGCCGTCATGCCTGCGGCCTCGGTGGGGGAGGCCGCCGGATTGGCCAGCAGAGCCGTCATTATCAATAGCGCGTGCATCAGATCCCCACGAAGGTGTAGCGCAGGCTGGCGCTCAGGTAGCGGCCCGTCTGGGTGTAGAGTCCCGCATCGCTGCCCGCTTCCTGCCCGGCTACATCCTGATAGCGGGTGTAACGGGTATCGAGCAGGTTATCGAGCTTGAGGTTGGCCTTGAGGGCGTCTGTGATCTGCCAGTCGGCGGTCAGGGCGAAGCTGAGCCAGCCCGCACTCTTCATGCACTCGCTCTGCTGCTGGGTCAGGCTGTTGCCGCAAGTAGGTACCCGGCTCATGGCGGCGGCATAATCGGCTTGCAGCCCCAGGCTCCAGTCGTTGGCCTGATAGCTGAGGCGGGTATTGCCCTCCAGCGGGGTCAGGTTGCGCGGTGACTCGCCCTGGCTGTCCTTGCCATCTACCCAGCCGAACTTGGTGGCCAGTTCCCACTGCTGGGTCAGCCAGTAGCTGGCGGCGATCTCGGCGCCCCAGGTCTCGGACTTGGCCACGTTGCGGTATTGGCGCAGCATGACGCCGTCGCTCAGACGGAAGCCCACCTGGCGCCAGTCGACGAAGTTGTAGTAGCGGTTGTAGAAGAGCGCCGGTTTGATGCTCCACTCATCCCCTTCACCGCTCACACCCCACTCGAAGCTGTGGCTGGTCTCCTCCTTGAGGTCCGGGTTGGCGATGATCTCGAACGGCGGCAGGGCAAAGTAGTGGGGAATATTGCCGTACACCTTGTCGTAGGAGGGGGCACTAAAACCGTTGGCATAGCTGAGCCAGCTGCGCCACTGATCGTTGAAGCGGTAGCTGGTGGCCAGACTGGGGGAGAGGTGCCAGCTGTGGTTGCTGGCACCCTTGCCATCTTGCGGGCTCAGCCACTGGTGATCCATGCGCAGTGTGGGGGTGAATTGCCACTGGCCAAGGCTCGCCACATCCCCCAGCCAGATGCCGGCACGGTCCGTGCGGGCGCTGCTGAAGGGGGCGGATTGGCCGGGCTGGGGAATGCCCGCCTCCAAGGTCAGTTTGTTGACCGGCCGCTCGTGGCTTGCGCGCTCCAGTTCGACGCCATAGCTCAACTTGTGTTCGATGGCGCCGGTCGTCAGATCGCGGCGAATGTCCAGCTCGCTGCCGATCAGATCCTCGGTGAAGGTGGCCAGCTCCCGTTCGCTGCGATAGCGGGGATAGCCGCTCAGCAGGTCATTTTGCAGCAGGCTGCGTTTGTTGGCGCTGTTCTTGGCGTGATTGCCGTGCAGGCTCAAGGTGAACTGATCTGCCAGGAGATGGTCGAGACTGCGCGCCTCCCAGCTCAGCTTGGCGCCCTGGGAGCGCTGGGTGCTGTCCTCGCGATACTGGCGAACCTGCCATTTGCCATCGGGCTGGGGTACTTCGCGCGGCCCCTGATCCCGCTTGGCGTTGTCCTCGAAGTAGTCGAGTTCGAGGCGCAGCAGGTGGTGCTCGTTCAGGGTGAAGCGAGAGCTGGTGGAGGCACTCAGGCCATCCAGATCCGCCGGGATGCGGCTCTCGTCATAGTTGGCGGTCTCGTGCCCCTGCCAGCCGGAGAGGCGCAGCAGGTGTTCTGTTTCTGCCCAGCGGGCGGCACCGGTGGCGCTCAACTTCTGCTTGTTGCTGCTGCCATCATGCAGGACTTTGCTGCTGAGGTAGGCATCCTGCCCCTGCAGATAATCCTCCGGCTGCTTGGTGGAGATGACGATGGTGCCGCCGATGGCGTCTGATCCGTGCAGGGCGGAGCCTGCCCCCTTGGCCACCTCAATCTGCTTGACGTCATCCAGGTCGAAGCTGAAACGGCCCACCTTGTCGTTGAGATCGTCGGCACCGAAGCCGTCGCTGACCCTGACCCCGTCCTTGATGATCAACACCCGGTTGCCGCCAATGCCGCGGATGCTGATGTTTTGCGGACGCCCTGCCGAGCCGGTCACAGAAACGCCGGGTTCGTTCTTGAACACGTCTGTGAGTTCGGTGGCGATCTGGCGATCCAGATCCTCTTCGGTGATGACTGTGATGGCGCCCGAGATATCGGACAGCTTCTGTTCGACCCGCTGGCCTTTGACCACTATGGTCTCGCGCGCCTTTAGGTGAGGAAGTATGCCAGTTTCGTCGACCCTGGCCGGATCGCTGGCGGCCAGCGCTGTGCCGGACAGCAGCATGGGCCAGTAGTGCAGCAGTATTTTCATTTTGAGAATGATTGTTATTTGAGCCTGAAGGACGCGGATTATTGCAGAGTGGTCCATCCAGATCAACGATTGATAATCATTATCATTTTGTTTTTATGATCTTGATCAGATTGATTTTTTTGATGGAAGAGTCAGTAGTGAAAAGAAGAACGTTTGCGCCGGCAAGTGAGAACATGAAGGGGAGAAGAGGGCTATCTGGCTGGGCATAAAACCCGTCCCCTATGGGTTCCCTTGGGCATAGATGCCCAGCTGTTGTTTTCTGGCCCGTGCTGCATGCAATAAAAAGCCCGCTACGGGAGCGGGCTTGGTGAGTGTGGTTTTCTGGCCGTCAGGGGGCGCGATAGAAGCGGTTGAGCTCGTTCATCACCTGGATCATGACACCCATGTCGGGGGTGCCGTGCTTGATGGGACGGTAGCTGTTGCGCTCCAGCAGTTCAAAGTCACCCTGCTTGTTGAAGTGGGTGATGGTGTTGCCCTGATAGATGGCAAAATCACGCTGATCCCCGGCCAGCAGCCAGTTGCGCGGGCTGTTGTCGAACAGACTGCGGCCTGTGCTGTAGTCCCGCGCCGGATTGCGCACCCCCAGCATGCCCTGCATCAGGGTGGGCACCAGATCCAGATGGCTGCTCAACTGGCTCTGCGCCAGGGTGTCGTTGCCCGGCCAGGCCAGCACGAAAGGCACCTGCACCTGATAGGGCGAGTAGTTGGTACCATAACCCCAGCTGTTGCTGCGAGTATCGTTGAACTCCTGACCGTGGTTGGAGGTCACCACGACTATGGTCTGCTCGTTCAGGCCCTGCTGTTGCAGCTGACTCAGCATCTGTTCCAGCAACTGATCGGTGTAGAAGACGGTGTTTTTGTAACGGTTCTCCAGCTTCTGCAGGTTTTTGGCCTGATAAGCGGTGGCCGGATTGAACTTGGTCAGCTCGGGCTGGAAGGGGCCCTTCATGTCGGCCGGCAGCTGGTAATCACCGGGGCTCGACAGATAGACCAGCGAGAACCAGGGTCTGTCCGGCGAGCGCTTGGCGAGCCACTGCTGCCAGTCACCGATCAGCAGCTGATCATTGGTCTGCTCGGAGACAAACACCTGCTTGCGCAGACCGGAGAGGATGCTCTGGCGATACTGCTGCGCATCTTCCAGCGCGCCAAACAGGCCGAACTGGTAATCCTGGCGCAGCATCTCGTCGAACAGTACCGGCGGTGTCTTGTCGTTGCGGATGTCGTCGTAATAGTGGCCGGGCAGGCCATAGAAGAGGCTGAACATCCCCATCACATCGTCATTGCCGCCACTCATGTGGTTGCGGAAATTGAGATGGCTGTCTGCATAACGCTGCAGATTGGGCATGTTGATGCTGTTGAGCATGTCGGCTCGCAACGAATCCACCACCACCACCAGCAGGTTCTTGTGTGCAATGGGGGCGTTGACGCTGAGCGGGCGCAGGGGGTAGCGCAAGCGGCTCTCGCTCTCGCCATCCTGGGATTCAGCCTTCTTCTCGTACTGATCCAGGTCCAGCCAGCCGTGCTTGGCCAGGAAGCTCTTGGCGGTCATGGGGTAGGAGAGCGGGAAGTTGGCGCGCTGCATGGTAATGGGCTGATACAGGGTGGCATCGGCCCAGCTGTTGACCACGTGGGTCAGAATGAAGCAGACCAGCAGGGCCAGCCCCACCTGATTGCCATACTGGCGGCGCTTGCGCTTGTTGATCTTGCGCCACACATAGGCCGACAGCAGCAGTTGCAGCAGGAAGATGGTCGGCACCGCCACGAAGATGATGCTCCAGATCGAGCCCTCCTCGGTCTGGGCCTGATCCAGCAGCAACTGCCACACCTGAGCGTTCAAGTGGAACTTGAACAGCTGGAACACTTGGGTGTCGATGAGCAGGAGCACCAGCGCCAGGGTGGCGATGATGGCCGAAATGAAGCGCAGCAGCTTCTCTTTGGGCAGCACGAAACTCAGCGGGAATATGGTCAACAAGTAGGTGACAAAGCTCAGAAACGAGAAGTGACCTATCCAGCTGATGATGAGATAGGTCACGCCGAGCGTGGTCGATGGCCAGCTGATGGCACCCAGATAGCGGGTGGCAATCAGCATGGCCAGAATGATGTTGAAGAAGGAGAACCAATGCCCCCAGGTGATCAGGCGAGAGACATTATCACGATAGGGGTTGCCGGTTTCGACCATAGTGATCCATCTGCTTTGAGAAACGTCAAAAAAAGGCGGCGACTCAGTGAGTGTCGTGGCGAGTGTCGACCGAGGAAGTCAGTGCCTGGACATATTTTTCAGTGATCGCCTGGCGTTGTGCCGGGGCCATGCCGTTGATGATATTGGTCGTCACGTTACCCAGCACCATGAGGCTGAGGTCGACTGGCGCCTTGTGCTTTTCCAGTACAGTGATCAGGTCATTCATCAGGTCATCAAATTGCTGGTTTGTGTACTTTGATACGATGGGCATAATCTTCAGTTCATCTCGGTTCAAAGCGCCTTATAATACTTCACCCTTTCGGCTAACACTATGGCTTTGTGACATGAGTCTCGATATCGACAAGATCATTCTTCACTCCCTGCGCCAGGGCGGCGATGGTCAACCTCACGCCGACACCCGCAGCCAGACCCTGCCTGCTGATGAGGCGGTTCAGGGGCTGATGGCGGAGCTGCATCGCATTTACAACGGCAAGGGTGGCAAGGGCTTTGGCTTTTTCGCTGACCCCGAAGCCGCCGTCGCCGAGCTGGCCGACGGTGAGGAAGCCCCCAAGCAGCCTTCTCCCGCCTTTCGCATTGCCCTCGAGCAGCTGCTCGGCGATCAGCTCGAATTCGTCCCCTTCTCGGTCAATATGACCCAGCTGCTGGTCAAGAACCTGGTGGATCACGCCCTCGACGAACAGGGTGTATTGCTGTTTGCCAAATACAACTATGTGGGGGTCGATTACCTGATGGTCGCCCTGCTGGAAGGCAAGGAGAGCGTCACCGTCAGCGAGGCACTGGACTTGCGCCATATCCATTATCTGGATATCGGCAAGCTAAATCTGGTGGCCCGCATCGATTTGACCGAATGGAAAACCCAGCCAGATTCTCGCCGCTATATCACCTTCAGCAAGGGGCGGGTCGGTCGCAAACTGGGGGACTTCTTCATGGATCTGCTGGGTGCCCGCGAGGGCATGGATGCCAAGATCCAAAATAAAGGGCTGCTGCAGGCGGTGGACGATTATTGCGACAGTCGTCAGCTCGAACCGGCCGAGCGCAACGACTACAAGAAGCAGGTCTTCAAATATTGCACCGAGCAGGCCAGCGCCGGTGAAGAGATCGAAATCAAAGAGCTTTCCGCCGAACTCTCTGCAAGAGAAGCGGGCGAGGGCGACCTCGATTTTTACAGCTTCATCGGTCAGGAGTATGAGCTGGAAGAGCGCTTCCCCGCCGATCGCTCCACCCTGCGCGGCCTGACCAAGTTCGTCGGCTCCGGTGGCGGTCTGACCCTGAGTTTCGAGCAGAAATTGCTGAACAGCCGGGTGTTTTACGATCCCCAGACAGATACCCTGACCATTCGCGGCGTGCCACCGAATCTCAAGGATCAACTGCTGCGCCAGTCGTAATGTGATCTGCTTTCCATTTTTGGCAAAAAGACACCGCACTTCGCTGCGGTGTCTTTTTATTTAATGGGGTAAGTCGCCTCGAAACCAACTCGGTGCTTTGTTAACAATTTAAACAGAATAACCACCGTGAAAGGGTTTTCAATGCAGTGAAAACCCTTTCATTTGTGTTTTTTTATTTCCATTTGGTAATTTAATTTCTGTTTTTGGCGAGAAATATGCCAATAAATGGCGATAACCCCCTGAAATAAGAAAATGTTTTCATAACTTTCTGGAAGAAAATACGTAATTGCATTTCAAAAATGCGAGTTGCGTCATGTGAGGCAGTAGCGGCTTGGGATAATATTCATCTCGCACACAATGCTCTTACAGCGCGGAACTAATACAAGGAAAGGCTCATGAAAAAGAAATTGCTGTCATCCCTGATCGGTCTGGCTACTCTGGGCGTGGCTTGCTCTGCCACTGCCGCCATTGACGAAGGTCAACTGACCATCTGGATTAACGGTGACAAGGGATACAATGGTCTGGCTGAAGTAGGTAAGAAGTTTGAAGCCGAAACCGGCATCAAGGTGACGGTTGCTCACCCTGATCAGGTGGAAGTGAAATTCCAGCAAGCCGCTGCCACCGGCAACGGTCCGGACATCTTCTTCTGGGCTCACGACCGTTACGGTGAGTGGGTCAAGGCCGGTCTGCTGGTACCTGTTACCCCGAACGCAGCCACCAAAGCCAAGTTTGAACAGTTCGCCTGGGATGCCATGGCAGTGGATGGCAAGACCTACGGTTATCCGGTTGCGGTAGAAGCCGTGAGCCTTATCTATAACAAGGATCTGCTGCCCGAGCCGCCGAAAACCTTCGAAGAGATCGCCAAGATCGACGAAGCGCTGAAGAAAAATGGCAAGCGCGCCATCATGTGGGCCTATGACACCCCCTATTTCAGCTACCCGCTGGTGGCTGCCAACGGTGGCTATGCCTTCAAGAAAACCGCTACCGGTTATGACGTGAAAGATACCGGCGTGAACAACGCAGGTGCCAAGGCCGGTGTTGGCTATATCTCCGAGATGATCAAATCCGGTCACCTGGAAAAAGGCATCGACTACGGTGTGATGGACGCCAAGTTCAACAAGGGCGAAGTGGCCATGATGATCAACGGTCCCTGGGCCTGGAGCAACCTGGACAAGAGCGGCATCAAGTACGGTGTAGCGTCCCTGCCGACCCTGAAGGGCAACCCGGCCAAAGCCTTCGTTGGCGTACTGGGTGCGACCATCAACGCCGCCAGCCCGAACAAGGATCTGGCTATCGAGTTCCTGGAAAACTACCTGCTGACCGATGCCGGTCTGGCACCGGTCAACGCCGACAAGCCGTTGGGTGCCGTAGCGCTGAAGTCCTTCCAGAAGACCCTGGAATCCGATCCGCACATCAAGGCAACCATGGTGAACGCCCAGAATGGCGAGCCTATGCCGTCCGTGCCTGAGATGAGCCGTTTCTGGTCTTCCTTCGAAACAGCCCTCAAGAACGTGACCTCCGGCCGTCAGAGCGTTGACGAAGCCCTGGATACCGCTGCCAAGCGTATCGTTCAGTAAGCATGCACTACCCGGGAGGCCGCAACGGCCTCCCACTTTCTCAAATCTCTCTTGGCGTTATAAAGGTTAATTGGCATGGAAGTAGTACCTTCTATTGAATCCTATGCCGGTCCGAAGGATAAGCACACCTGGCTTAAGTGGACCATCGCTGCTCTGGTAGCCATCCTCAACGGTTATGCGGCCGTGATGATGTACGCCAGCGGTGAGTGGGTATTCGCTCTGCTCGATCTGGTGGTGGTGTCCGTCGGTCTGTATGTCTTCATGAACAAGAAGACTTATGCCCACCGCTATATCTTCCCCGGTGTGGCTGGCATGGTTGTGTTTATCATCTTCCCTCTTGCCTACACGATCGGCATCGCCTTCACCAACTACTCGGGAGCCAACTTGCTCTCCCTTGAGCAGGCACGGGATTACCATCTGAAAAAAAGCTACAAGGTGGCTGGCGGTGAATTCGATTTCACCCTGCTGGGTGGTGAGAACAATCAGTTTCAGCTGTTGCTGAAACAGGACGACCAAGCCTTTATCAGTCAACCCCTTACTCTGATGAACAACAAGGCCCGTGAACTGGCTGTCCGCGAGGGCAGAGTCCATGACGCAGTCCAGGTTGTTCAGTTGCAGCCTCTGGCAGAAGAGGCCGTGGACAAGGTGGCCCCCATTCGTGCCATCGTCGATCACCGTACTCACCTGAGCGCGCTGGATCTGGTATTGCCGGAAGGTGGCATTCACCTGACCCTGAGCAGCCTGCGCAAGTTTGCCGCCCAGAAGCAGCAGTACACCCGGCTGATGGATGGCGCCGTGCTCAAATCCGGCGTGGTGATCAAGGACAGCAACCTGCTGCGTGACACCCAGACCGGCGAGCTGATGCTGCCCAACGGTGACACCGGCTTCTATCAATACATCGACGAGCAGGGACAGTTTGTCGGCAAGGGCATGGCCCCCGGTTTCGTGGTGAGCGTGGGTTGGAAAAACTTCGTGCGCATCATGACAGACCCGGGTATCCAGGGTCCTTTCATGCAGATCTTCGTCTGGACTGTGATCTTCTCCGCCGGCTCAGTAGGCTTCACCTTGGCCATCGGCATGGTGATGGCATGTCTGGTGCAGTGGGAACAGCTCAGAGGTCGCGGCTTCTACCGGGTCATGCTGATCCTGCCCTATGCGATACCGGCGTTTATCTCCATCCTGGTGTTCAAGGGCTTGTTCAACCAGAACTTCGGCGAGATCAACCTGTTCCTGGAAGCGGCGTTCGGCATCAAGCCGGACTGGTACACCACCCCCTTCCTGGCCAAGGTGATGATCCTCATCGTCAATACCTGGCTTGGCTACCCCTACATGATGATCCTCTGCATGGGCTTGCTCAAAGCCATTCCGGATGATCTCTACGAGGCGTCCGCCATGGACGGTGCCGGTCCTGTGCAGAACTTCTTCAAGATCACGGTTCCGCTCTTGATGAAGCCGCTCACTCCGCTGCTGATCGCATCCTTTGCTTTCAACTTCAACAACTTCGTACTCATACAGTTGTTGACGAACGGGGCGCCGGACATCATAGGTGCCAGTACCCCGGCCGGTACCACGGATCTGTTGGTGAACTACACCTACCGGATTGCGTTCCAGGGCTCGGGTGGTCAGGACTACGGTCTGGCCAGTGCCATCGCTACCGCCATCTTCCTGATCGTCGGCGCGCTTGCACTGCTCAACCTGAAATTGTCCAAAGCCGACAAGCAACAGTAAGGAGGCTTCTCAATGGCTATCGTACAACCCAAATCAGTCAAATACCGGGTGTGGGCAACCCACCTGGTCATGTGGGCCTTCCTGGCGCTGATCATTTTCCCTGTGATCATGGTCATCGCCATCTCGTTTCGTAACGGCAACTTCTCGGTGGGGGAAATCATCCCCTCCGATCCGACCCTGGATCACTGGAAGCTGGCGCTGGGCATGTCCATCACCAACGCCGATGGCAGCATAACGCCGCCGCCGTTCCCCGTGCTGACCTGGCTGTGGAACTCCATCAAGATCGCCGGCATCACGGCCCTGATGATAGTGACGTTGTCGACCACTTGTGCCTATGCGTTTGCCCGCCTGCGTTTTCGCGGCAAGCAGACCATATTGCAAGGGATGCTGATCTTCCAGATGTTCCCGGCCGTGCTGGCACTGGTGGCCATCTATGCGCTGTTCAACAAGATAGGTGACTATGTGCCCTGGCTGGGTCTGAACACCCACGGTGGCCTTATCCTGGCTTACATGGGCGGCATAGCGCTGCACGTCTGGACCATCAAGGGCTACTTCGAGACCATAGACTCCTCTCTGGAAGAGGCGGCAGCCATCGATGGCGCGACCCCGTGGCAGGCGTTCCGCCTGATCCTGTTGCCCCTGTCGGTGCCCATTCTGGCGGTGGTGTTCATTCTGGCGTTCATCGGTACCATCACTGAGGTGCCTGTGGCCTCCATCCTGCTGCAGGATGTGAACAACCTGACCCTGGCGGTCGGTGCCCAGCAATACCTCTATCCGCAGAACTATCTGTGGGGTGACTTTGCGGCTGCAGCCGTCCTGTCGGGTTTGCCCATTACTGTGGTCTTCCTGATGGCGCAGCGCTGGCTGGTCGGCGGCCTAACCGCTGGCGGTGTGAAAGGTTAAGTTTATGGCCGGGGGAGCTGACTCCCCCCGCCGTCACGATTTGCAAAGATTCAAGAGCGGAGCTCGTCATGGCTGAAGTAGTACTCAACAACGTTCGCAAGAACTACGATCCGGCGGTCCACAAGGACACGCTGCGCAACATCAACCTGGCCATCAAGGAAGGGGAGTTCATCGTCTTCGTCGGCCCGTCAGGCTGTGGCAAGTCCACCCTGCTGCGGATGATCGCGGGTCTGGAAGACATCACCAGCGGTGAGCTGACTATCGGCGGTCGTTACATGAACGACGTGCCGCCGGTGGAGCGCAACGTCGGCATGGTGTTCCAGTCCTACGCTCTCTATCCGCACATGAACATCTACGAGAACATGGCCTTTGGCCTCAAGCTCAAGAAGATGGACAAGGAGAACATCCACAAGCGGGTGATGCGCGCCGCCGAAATCCTGGGGCTTGAGCCATTGCTGGACAGAAAGCCCAAGGCGCTCTCCGGCGGTCAGCGCCAGCGTGTGGCCATAGGTCGCTCCATAGTGCAGCAGCCGCAGGTGTTCCTATTTGACGAACCCTTGTCCAACCTGGATGCCGCCCTGCGGGTCAAGATGCGCATCGAGATCGCCAAGCTGCACAAGGAGCTCAACTCCACCATCATCTACGTGACCCACGATCAGGTGGAAGCCATGACACTGGCCAACCGCATCGTGGTGCTGAGCCCGCTCAAGGGCGAGGCCCAAACCAACCTGGAGCAGTTCGGCACCCCGCTTGATCTCTACCACAACCCGGACAACAAGTTCGTGGCGGGCTTTATCGGCTCACCCAAGATGAACTTCCTGTCGGGCGAATTGCTGGAGATTGGCGAGCAGGAGTGTGTGGTCAAACTTACCTCCGGCGATACGGTGCGGGCGCGGGTCGATGCCCGTCGTGGCTCGGTCGGTGACAAGGTTGAGCTGGGTATTCGTCCCGAGCATCTGTTCCCGCTCGATCATCCCCATGCTCACAGTAAGGTGAGCGGGATTGTGCAGGTGGCTGAACACCTGGGCGCGGAATCCTTCGTTTATATGGATGTGGATGGTCACGACTTTACCGTCAAGGCCACCTCGGACGTGGATGTGGCAACCGGTCAGACCTACAGCGTGGGTATCCCGGCTGAAGCCTGTTATCTGTTTGACGCCAAAGAGCAGGCGTTCCCTCGTACCGCCAAGTACATTCGTACCTGATTTTTTGCGCTGGTTTTCCTTAGTATTCAATGCCTTTTTGCCGGTCGTCAGACCGGCTTTTTATTGCCTGCCGTTCGGGAACATGGCAGGCAGGGTGATGGTGATCAGGCCTCCAGCTCGGCGGTAATGTCGGGTACAAAGGTCTGGCTGGCCAGCGGCGGGCGCTCGTACCCCTCGGTCGTGATGGGGGGCAGCTTGATGGGTTCGTAGTTGATCGCCTCGTAGGGCACCTTGCCGAGCAGGTGGGCGATGCAGTTGAGGCGTGCCCGGCGCTTGTCGTCGGCATCGACCACGAACCAGGGGCAGTCTTCCGTGTCCGTGTAAGTGAACATGTCATCCTTGGCGCGGGAGTACTCCACCCAGCGCGAGCGGGATTGCAAGTCCATGGGGCTGAACTTCCAGCGCTTGATGGGGGTGTTGATCCGCTCCTTGAAACGCTTCTCCTGTTCTTCGTCCGAGACCGAGAACCAGTATTTGATCAGGGTTATCCCTGAGCGGATCAGCATGCGTTCAAACTCGGGACAGGCCCGTAAAAACTCGCGATACTCCGCATCGCTGCAAAACCCCATCACCCGCTCGACCCCGGCCCGGTTGTACCAGGAACGGTCGAACAGCACCATTTCACCGGCGGCGGGCAGGTGGGCGGCATAGCGTTGAAAATACCACTGGGATCGCTCTCTATCGGAGGGGGCGGGCAAGGCGGTGACCCGGCAGACCCGTGGGTTGAGTGGCTCTGTGATGGCCTTGATGACGCCGCCCTTGCCGGCTGCATCGCGCCCCTCGAACAACACCACCACTTTCAGCCCCTCCTGCTTGACCCACTCCTGCAACTTGACCAGCTCCTCCTGCAGATGGGTGAGGTGATGCTCATAGCACTTCTTGTCCAGACGCGGGCGCTTCTTGCTCTTTTCCTTCGGCATAGCTGTCTCCTTTTTGAGTCCTTTCCTTGAGTCACCTTCAGCTTGCACCAGGGAGGCGCCACTGCCAAGGACTGCGTGTTACACTGCCGCCCCGTCGCTGGCAGCAAAACAGCATGGCGATTTACACTGCCGCCTCATCAGCCGCTGGCAATAGAAAAAACATGAAGCCATTTATGGCGATTTGCATTGCCGTCTCATCATCATCAGCAGCTGGCAACAGGAGAAAACATGAAGCAATTTATGGAGATAGCGGGCCGCCAAATGGCCTATCTGGACGAGGGGCAGGGCCCGGTTCTGTTGTTTGGCCACAGCTACCTGTGGGACAGCGCCATGTGGGCGCCGCAGATTGCCGCGCTCAAGGGCCAGTACCGCTGTATCGTGCCAGAGCTGTGGGGCCACGGCGATTCCGACCGGTTGCCGGAAGGCCCCTGCACCCTGGCGACCCTGGCCCGGGATCATCTGGCACTGCTCGATGCCCTCGGGGTCGAAGAGTGTGTGCTGGTGGGTCTCTCCATCGGTGGCATGTGGGGTGTGGAGCTGGCCAGGATGGCACCGACCCGTCTCAAGGGAGTGGTGCTGATGGACAGCTTCGTCGGTCTCGAGCCCCAGATCACCTGTGAGCGCTACCTCGGCATGCTGGGCATGATTGGGCAGCTCGGCACAATACCGGCACCCATAGTGGAGCAGGTGGCACCGTTGTTTTTTGCCAATCAGCCGAATGCGGCCTTGATAGACGGGTTCAAGGAACGTCTTGCATCCTGGCCAAGTGAGAAGATCGCCGCCATGGTGGCGGTGGGGCGCAGCTTTGTGACCCGGGAAGATCGCATCGACTGGCTGGAAGAGATCAGGGTGCCGGCGCTGGTCATGACCGGCTGCGAAGACAAGGCACGCCCTGTGCTGGAGGGTTATCTGATGGCCGAGGTGCTGGGTTGCCCCTTCAAGGAGATACCGGCCGCAGGCCATATCTCCACGCTGGAAAATCCCGCCTTCGTCAATCAGGCCCTGACGGCATTTCTGGCCGGGCTCTGATATCAACAACCGCTATTGCATGACAAAGAAGGGAGCCGTGGGCTCCCTTCTTTTTTTCCTGATTGCTGGTTATCACTCTCTGTCACCTGAGAGGTGTATGCGCCCTCAGACGCCGGGCAGGGCCGGATCATCCCGCTTGGGCCAGGCATTGATCACCGCCTTGACCAGGGTGGCGAGGGGAATGGCAAAGAAGACGCCCCAAAAACCCCAGAGGCCGCCAAATACCAGCACGGCTACGATGATGGCCACCGGATGCAGGTTGACCGCCTCGGAGAAGAGCAGAGGCACCAGCAGGTTGCCATCGAGGGCCTGGATCACCAGATAGGCCACCATCAGCCAGGTGAATTCCGGGGTCAGTCCCCACTGGAACAGGGCCACCATGGCCACAGGTACAGTGACCGCCGCCGCGCCTATGTAAGGAATGAGTACGGAGAAACCGACAGCCACCGCCAGCAACGCCGAGTAGCGCAATCCCATCAAGGCAAAGGGGATGTAGGTAGCCACCCCGACGATAAGGATCTCGATCACCTTGCCGCGGATATAGTTGATGATCTGGTCGTTCATCTCCACCCAGACCCGGTTGACCAGGGTGCGATTGCGCGGCAGGAAGCGGCGCAGGCCGCCCATCAGCTCCTGTTTGTCCTTGAGCATGAAGAACACCATCAGCGGCACCAGGATGAGATAGATGAGGATGGCCACCACGTTTACCAGCGAGCTCAGGGAGGCGCTCACCAGATGCTCGCCGCCGCTCAGGATGCGTTGGCGGATGTTGTCGATGATGGTTTCGACCAGGGTCACGTCGATGACTTCGGGGTATTTCTCCGGCAGGGTGCGCACATAGTCCTGGGCATGGGCCAGCATGGAGGGGGACTCCTTGGCCAGGTTGATGCCCTGGCTCACCAGGGTCGGGATCAGGCCCAGCAATGCCATCACTGTCAATGCGATGAACAGCAGCAGCACCAGACTGGTGGCAAGAGCCCGGGAGAGCCCGGCCCGTTGCAACCGGCTCACTGGCCACTCCAGCAGATACGCCATCACCAGCGCGACCAGCAAGGGAGCAAGCAGGCCGCCAAACAGCCAGAGCACGGCAAAGCAGGCAACCAGCAGCAGGAAGAGGGTGACGGCATCGGGGTCTGAGAAACGGGTCTGATACCAGCGCTTGAGTACTTCTAACATGACAGCATCCTTTCGTGACAGGGGCTCATGATGGCTGCTTGGCCCCGACAACCAACTGCAAAAAGATCGTATTGTCCGGCTCCTGTCGCAACCTGAAGCTGTGCCCCTGGCGTTGCAAGTAGGCCGGAATATCCTGCCGGGAGCCCGGGTCTGCCAGCTGGATGGACAAGGATTGACCGGGCGTCGCCTGACGCAACCAGAGCTTGAGCCGGATCAGTGGCTCCGGGCAGCGCCAGGGGGTCAGATCGAGGTGTTCCATAGGGGCTCCATCGGGCATGAGGCGGCTATTATGGCCGTGATAAGAGCATGAAACAACGCTTGTGACCCTTGAGGGGCAAGGGTATTCTGCCGGTGTCCCGGTAGGGTCTGATTGGAGATAGAGATAACGTGGCACGCTTTTCCCCTTTGATGGCATCGCTTCCCCTGCTGGCTTCCCTGATGGGGGCAACTTTTCATGCCCAGGCGAACAACCAGCTTCCCGACATAGGCACCGCTGGGGTAGCCGCCCTGCCCATCGAGCAGGAGGTGCGCTATGGCAATGCCTTCATGCGTTTCGCCCGGGCCGGCTTGCCGATCATCGATGATCCCGTGCTGAGTCAGTACATAGACGATCTGGGGCAGCGCTTGCTGACCAACGCCGACGGGGTGCGTTTTCCCTTTACCTTCTTCCTTATCAATGATCCCAGCATCAACGCGGCCGCCTTCCTCGGCGGTCGGGTCAAGGTGCACACAGGCCTCTTCCTCTATGCCGACAGCGAGAGCGAGCTGGCCTCGGTGCTGGCGCACGAAATCACCCACGTGACCCAGCGTCACATCGCCCGCTACATGGAGGCGCAGGCGAGCAGCTCTGCCATGACGCTGGCCGGGCTGGTGGGCTCCATTGCGCTCGCGGTGATCAACCCTACCGCCGGTATCGCCGCCTTGCAGACCACCCTCGGATTGTCGATGCAATCGGCCATCAACTACACCCGCGACAACGAATATGAAGCGGACCGGATCGGCATGAAGACCCTGTATGACGCAGGGTTTGACCCCATGGGCATGGCCAACTTCTTCCAGAAGCTGGCGGCCGAGTATCGCTACGCCAGCAAGCCGCCCCAGATGCTGCTCACTCACCCCCTGCCCGAGACCCGGATCTCCGAGGCCCGTGGCCGAGCCAACAGCTATGGTCGCCGCAACTTGCCCCCCAGCCTCGACTTCTGGC
>Ga0115550_1000268_pt1 | contig 45529 bp, 36 predicted proteins | sample COGITO_mtgs_1005_FD_87177 | JGI IMG/M metagenome (GOLD analysis project Ga0115550, IMG submission 87177) | Pelagic marine microbial communities from North Sea - COGITO_mtgs_100511 | ecosystem: Environmental > Aquatic > Marine > Epipelagic | place: Germany:Helgoland, sampling site Kabeltonne...
ACGCCTTTGCACTCAAGAATGAGCACGCCAAGCGGGAATACTGCGTGCAGTACCGGGAAACCGACCTTGCGTTCGTCAACCGGCTCGCCGCCGAAGAGGGGCTCTTCTATTTCCATGAATTCGACGCTGGCAAACACCGCATCGTGTTTGCCGACGACGCGGCTGCATTAACAGCCGGTCCCGAGCTCTTCTTCAATCTAGGCAACCGCTCGCTGGAGCAGGGCCCTTATGTACGCCAGTTCCACTACCGGGAAGCGGTACGGCCCAGCGATGTGGAGCTGAAAGACTACAGCTTCAAGACCCCGGCCTACGGGCTCTCCCACAAGAAACAGGGGAGCGAGCTGGAGCATCAGCGCGACACTTACCAGCACTTTGACTTTCCCGGTCGCTACAAGCAGGACGGCAGCGGCAAAGCGTTTGCCCAGCACAGGCTCGATGCGCTGCGCAATGACGCTGTGGCGGGCAGCGGTAAATCCAACAGTGCAGCCCTGCTGCCGGGCCAATTTTTCTCGCTGACCGAGCACCCGAACGGCAGCCTGAATGCCGACTGGCAAATCGTGCGTATCAGCCACACCGGCTTGCAGCCGCAGGCGCTGGAAGAGGAGGGGGGCAGCGGCCCGACCGTCTACCACAACGAGTTTGGGGTGGTCAAAGCGAGTACCACCTGGCGTGCCCGTATCGGCAGCCCACAAGCGCCGCACAAGCCCATGGTGGACGGCCCGCAAATTGCCATCGTGGTGGGCCCCGAGGGGGAGGAGATTTACTGCGACGAACATGGCCGGGTGAAACTGCAATTCCCGTGGGACAGATATGGCAGCTCCAACGACCAGAGCTCCTGCTGGGTGCGGGTGAGTCAGGGCTGGGCGGGTGGCCAGTACGGCATGATGGCGATTCCGCGCATCGGCCACGAGGTCATCGTCTCTTTCCTGGAAGGGGACCCGGACCAGCCTATCGTGACCGGCCGCACCTTCCACGCCACCAACCGGCCGCCCTACGATTTGCCTGCCAACAAGACCCGTACCGTGCTGCGCACCGAAACCCACCAGGGCGAAGGGTTCAACGAGCTGCGTTTCGAAGACCAGGCCGGTCAGGAAGAGATTTATATCCACGGTCAGAAAGACCTGAACGTGCTGATTGAAAACGACGCAGCCTGGCACATCAAGCATGACCAACACATTGATATCGACAACGAGCGCGTGACCCGCATCAAGGCCAACGACCATTTGAGCGTGGAGGGGGAGAAGCGGGACCATATCAAGGCGGACCTGTCGCTGACCGTCGATGCCTCCATGCACCAGAAACTAGGGCAGTCCCTGCTGGTCGATGCTGGCAGCGAAGTACACCACAAGGCTGGCATGAAGATAGTGATGGAGGCTGGCGCCGAGCTGACCCTGAAAGTGGGTGGCAGCTTTGTCAAAATAGACCCAAGCGGCGTCACCCTCAGTGGCGGCTCCATCAAGATGAACTCCGGTGGCAGCCCGGGGTCCGGCTCCGGCTGGGGTGGCCAGATGCCGATCCAGCCCAGTGAGGTTGAAGTGGTCGCACCGCCGCCGCCGATGGAGCCTGTGCGTCAGATTGCGACGCTAAAATCTGCCGAGCCAGTGTGTGAAATTTGTGAGCAGTTGGCCAGGCAGGAAGGGGGCGATTGATGGGAGCTATCCCACTCGAGATGACGCCCGATATCGAGCTGGCCAACGCTGAGCGGCTCTATTTGCTGCTTGATGGTGCCCGTATTCCCGAGCTGGAAAGGGTTTTGTTCGAACAGGATGATGCTCCCGTTTATCAGCCCATTTATCTTTATGCTCCCTGGGACAGCCTGCGAGAGGTGAGCCCTTGTCTGGTGTGTGCAACGCCTAATCTGCTCGATTGGTTTATACAAAACCGTGAACCATCATGGGGTTACCTGCTATCGTCCCAGCTTGTCTTGTTGCCTCTTGCTGAGCGACTGAGAGCGCTAATCGAAGTCGAAAGCCCTTACGGCAGCAGGATCCTGCTCAAACTTGCCATGCCTGAGACCATGTGGCGTTTGTTTATGGATGACGAGCCCTGGCTCTGGCAAGACGTTGAGCAGGTCTGGATCCCGGTGCGGCAAGCCAACCAGCCAGTGTGGTGGCACAAGACAGTGTCACCTGAGCTGGGCGAGCCGGTTGGCAAACGGTTCAGACTCTCGGATGCGCAGTGGACTCGGCTGGGGGAAGTCACCTGGTTGAGCACTCTGGATGCTATCTGGCGCCATATGAATAAATGGTTTCCGGCTCGTTTGCAGGAACAAATTGAGCCCGCCGCATGGATTGCCCGTTGGGCCGAACAGGCCTATGGCAAGGGGTTCGAGAGTGAACGGGATTTGCTGCTGTTTTTCAATGTGCTTGGCTACCTCGGCAGTGGCTGGTTTGAGCAGGATGAATATCCCCGTATAAAGGCCTTGATCACTCAGCCTTCGGCACAAACCCCATCGCAACGTATTGAGCAAGCCGCTGAGCTGGCGGAAGCACTGAGTAAAAAGGATCAAGACGCATGAGTACGCCCAATCAAGCCGCCCAGTGTGCAAGTCCAAACAACAGCAAGAGCCCGGCAGGAGTCTGCCCGCTCAAGAACAAGAAGATTGCCATCATCCCTGTGCGTTACGCCCTCGATGAGCCGTTTTCCCCGCCACAAAAGCAGCCCCATCCAGTGCCTGCCAGCGCTGGCTTTATGGCCCCGATCAAGTTCAAAGAGAGCGACTATGCCTTGCGCCAACTGCGTGATGGCTGGCTCTATGTTTATGACGAAAAGGCCAAGACGTTCGATGAATATGAAATAAAGGGCGCGACTTTCATCAGTCAAAGCAAGGGGAGCAAGGGTCATCTGCTCTACCCCGCGAGTCACACTCTCTCCCTCATTTATTCTCCCCAGCGCTGGACGGGGCGCATCAGAAAAGAGATGGAAAAGAGCAGCAGCTTGCGCAGTGCCTGGATGCGACAAGTCAAGCTGGGCAGCTTTGCCAGCTCCATGAAGGCACCCCATTGCGGCCTGCCTGATTTACTCGACAAGGTCGCGGATCTGGGGATGTCGAATCAGGGATTCGTGCTCTCTTGTGCTCCACTGGCCAAGCCGGCAGAAGAGGATCAGCAAGGGATCAAACTGTTGGCACACAAGCCTGCGGGTTCACCCGCCGCCTACAAGGCGGGAATGCCAGATCCCCAAAGCGCCATGGTGGTCGCTCTGGAGGATCCGCTGGCCGATCTTGCCGACCTTTCCATGAAGGTCAATCAACTGCTGGCCAAGCGGGAAGCCTTGATGGGGGAAGATGAGAAACTGCGCAAGGTAAACACGCACAAGCTGATGATGGCCGAGGTGACGCGCAATCTGGCCAGGGTGCGACTCGATGAGAAAGATTTGCCCGCCTCCGTCAGGGGCAATGTGGCCAGGACCCAGGCGTTTGAAGAGGCGCTGGATGATTATCTTGGGGATCGTTATCTCGCGGATATGGAGAGCATGACAGCAGAGCCTAGCGTGGTGAGGTTCGACTCCCCCATGGAGAAGCAAGCAGATGCCAAGCTGAAACTCTTGCGGGAACAATATGGTTTCAACCCATCCCAAAAGCAGGTAAGGCAGTGGAAAGAGCGCGCCGCCTTTCAGGATGAGGTCAATTGGACTGGGCTCAATGCGTTTATCAAGCAGTATCAGGTACCACTCAATGAGCTGGAACTGGCTCTGGGTCGAGCCCATGAGGACTTGTTCAATGGTGTGACCCGCCTCAAGGCCGAGCCGCTGCCCTTTGGTCTGGACAACAGAACGACCAAGGGACAAGCCTATCTGCAGACCCTGTTTGCCGAGGCTGGGCAGGCGCTCTCGCTCAGTTGCAGCACTGAAGCCAAGAAAAAAGCGCTGGAAAAACTGCTTGGCGAAAAGAGCCGTGACAACTTGCTGGCGCTGGCCCCTTATGGTTTTGATATTGCGCTGTACAAGGGACTGAGCGAACAGACGGTAGACAATGCCTGGCTCAGCACTTCGTCTGGCGACATGACGGCCCTCTTTGGTAGAGCGGCCGATCTGGAAACGCTATTAGGTGATGAGAGGCTCAAGCAGAAATCCTGGTTCCAGACTGCCGAAGCCGTGATCGAGGCCATGAAGGTGGCGGGAAAATCCATGGCCAAGGGGGCTCACGCCCAGATCATGGCGGCTATCTTGCCCCACGCCTGGAAGAACAGCCTGGCAGGCAATCTGAGGCTGGTGCTGCTGGAGTCGTTGCTCGGCGAGCAGCCGCTGCAGGTCAACAGCGGTTATCGGATGCTCCACAACAGTTTCCAGCAGAGGGTCTGGTCCATTGTCAAAGAGATGTCGGCCATCAGCTCGCCACCACCCGGGCGCAATACCACGGTGCAAGCCATCAATGGCCAGCTTAAAACCCTGCAGCAACGGCTGGATACCCTGATTGCCAGCGAGATGCCCATGCTGGTCAAACTGAAAGGCGATCTTTACCAGCAGCAGGCCAGACAATATGTCGGTGACTATCTGGCGAGCGTGCGCAGTGGAGTGAATCAACGCATCACTGCCATGAACGAGAGAGTCCCCAATCTGGCGACCTTTGGTGGCTTGGTGGCCCTGCTCAATCTCTGGAACCTGACTGTGGTCATTGCAGGGACGGCGCAAAACGCCCAGTCCATTGGTCGGGGACGGGCAAATATGCAATTGGGTTCAGCCTTGGCCTGGACGGGCAATGCTATAGCTGCTCTCTACCAGGGGGCTGCGTGGGGAGAGCTTAAAAAATTACAGGCGGGAGAAAAAGCTCTTACATCCATATCTATAAAAAATGCAAAAATCGGTGAACATGCAGTCTGGGTTAAAGCCTTTTCCCTACGGATGTTGGTGTTTTCTAGTCTGGGTTTGGTTGCTTCAGGGCTTGAGGCCTTGGATAGTTGGCAGGCAAGTCAAGATCCACTGATAAACAGCTTGGAAAAGACACTTTTACAGGCGAAAACGTTGGTGCTGGGGGGGCAAGGTCTTATATTTTTCATCCAACTTGTGAACTTAGGAATCAATGGTTTGGGGGGCTCATCCATTGCAGCGATTTTCGCGCCCTGGATGCTGGTTGGGCTCTTTGTATTGGGCGCGGCCTATCTAGTGTTGACTATGTTGCTCAATATCTTCAAACGCTCGGATTTGGAAAAGTGGTTGCTGCAATCCACCTGGGGCAAGCAGCCTGCCAATTGGTCTGCCGAGGATGAACTGACTCGCTTTGAAATGCTGGTCAATAAGCCAGGGGCCAGCTTGACTGTAGTTCGCTCTAGGCCTCAGGGCTGGATGGACACTGGTCGCCCCCAGTGGCAGTTGGAACTCTCGCTCCCCGCCCATTTGCGAGGACAAACCATAGGGTTAAATGTCACTTCTCAACCACTTGCCAGTGCTGGTCAGATGATCCCCGCGCGCTCCAAAGAGGAGCTGGACCGTTATCATGCTGCCATGCAGCCCAAAGCGATAGAGGCGCTACGCGGGCGCTGGGATGACATGGTCTATTCCCTGCCGCTGGGGGTTGATACCAATTCGGCCATCAAACTGGAACTGGGTTATCTCGGGGGCATGGTTCAGCGGGAGTTTATTTTTAAGGGCAGCAGTAACAGTGGCGGTCCTGTCACATTGAATAGTAGCAGCGGCGATCTGGGTACAATGCCCGCGTTGGTGGTCGGCAAGCAAGGGAATAGATAATGGACAAGACAAACGAGGTAATAGAGGTGAGCGAGCAGGAGACTCCTTTCCATCAGCTACCGCAGGAAGAGCAACAACGCATTATCGATGCCAATCAAAAAAGGGTTCGCGAGGCTCCGACGCTACATGAATGGGATATTCGAGTTCCAACACCATTCGCTTGGCAGGTGATATTAATGAGTGTGAGCTTCATGACCATTATTATAGGGGGAGGAGGGGCACTATTAGTCGATGATAACGATTGGGGCTTTGCTTATATGATGCTCGGTATGTCCATAGTGATGACACCTTATCTACGCTATTTAGTGATGGCTGATAAAGATTACCATTACCGCCTTACAACTGAGGGACTTATTGTTATTTATCAGGATGCCATTCCTGAAATAGCCTATAAAATAGTCCGGGGCTTGGCTTGGTTGGGTGTACTTGTATGTGTTATGGCGGTAACCGTATTAGGGCCGTTATCCTTGGTCGGCGCTGGTGGTATGGCACTCTTTGCAATTTTCTTCACTGATTTCAAAAAGGAGGAAAGTGTAGAATACACATTGTTCAATAAAAATAAAGCCAATGTGATTAAGGTGGTCAGTAATACAGCCTTCGTTCAATTCGAAACAATCCCATTTGGTTACTCAGGATTTGCAAGTTTCTACTGTTATAAAAATGACTTAAAAAAAATATTGTCATCTTTGCTGCCAATATTAAATTGCCGAGAATATAGAGAGTTTAAAACGATTTTGTCATTAAATAGAGCCCCTCATAGCTCTCTGGATGTAGGCGTGCCAAGAAGGCTAGATGAACTTACCAAATAATTTTAAATAGGCCATAATTTGTTGGTGTTACTATTTATTTTTAGACTTTTTGTGCTATTCAATTCTTTAAAATGCTCGGATCTGGATAAATGGGTGCTGTAATCGACTTGGGGAAAGAAAAGGGTAAGTTGGCCTGTTAATGAAGATCTCTCGCGTATTGAAATACTGGTAAACAAGCTTGGTGCAAGCCTAACAGTTATACGCTCGGCACCTCAAGGCTGGATGGACACTGGCCGCCCTCAGTGGCAGTTGCAGCTCTTGCTGCCCGCTCATTTGCGGGGGCAGACCATAGGGCTGAAGGTGATCGGCCAACCGCTTGCCAGAGCCGGTCAGATGGTGCCAATACGCTCCAAAGAAGATCTAGGCCGTTATCAGGCTGCCATGCAGCCCAAGGTGATAGAAACGCTGCGCGGACGCTGGGATGAGTTGGTCTATACCTTGCCGTTGGGTGTCGATACCAATTCGGCCATCAAACTGGAGCTCGGGTATTTGGGGGGCATGGTACGGCGGGAATTTATCTTCAAGGGTAGTGGAAATAGTAACGGGCCCATCATTTTGGATAGCAGTAGCGGAGAGTTGGGTTCTATGCCGGCGCTAGTAGTCGGTAGTCAAGGAAATCAATAATGAACAATGCTAATAAAAAAAATGACATGAGTGAGCAGGGCGAGTCCCATTGCAAAACTTCACATGAAGAGCAACAAAAGATTGTTGAAGTCAACAAAAATAAAATAAAACACGCACCTACAGTGTATGAGTGGGATATTAAAGTGAAAACAGTAGGAGTCCTTTTTGCTATATTGTTCCCTACGGGGATATTGTTTCTTGTTGGTACGTTTGTTTTATATGGAGGTAGCAATTCTGGCTGGGGATTTATAATTGTTAGTATTTTGGTTGCTCTGTTTTCTCGTTATTTATGGCTGGCTGATAAAAACTACCATTATCGAATGACAACTGAAGGCCTCATCACAACTTATCAGGATGCGATACCTGAAATGGCTTACGACATAGTGCGTGTGCTGGCTTGGTTAGGGGGAGGGGTATGCGTAATAGCTGTTACTATTTTAGGGCCTATTGCTCTAGTTGGTGCAGGTGGTATGGCACTTTTTGCATTCTTTTTTACTAATTTCAAAAAGGAAGTTACCACAGATTACACTCTATTTAACAAAGACAAGGTTAATCTTGTTAAAGTGGTTAGAGATATATCCTATATTAGATTTGAAACTGTTCCATTTGGTTACTCTGGGTTCGCGAATATATATTGCCATGAAAGTGACTTGAATAGAATTTTATTGTTTTTGCTACCGACGTTGAGTTGTGATGAATATAGAGAGTTTAAATCCTTATCATCTTTAATAAAGGCTCCCCATAATAAAATTGATGTTGGTACTCCAAGAAAAATGGATGAGCTCCAAGAGTAACTAAAGTGAAACTGTATTAGTGGCTGGAGCAATCTACCAAGGGTAAACAACCTGCTGGCTGGTCTGAGTAAGACGAGCCGGCTCGCTTTGAACAGCTAGTTAATAAGCTGCGGATAAGGATTACCATTACCAGCTAACGATCGAGGGCCTATACCCCAGTCCTTGGCTTGGTCTGGCTGGGATACACGTCATGATCAGGATAAAACGTTGGGCGTGCGTGCAATCAAGCAAAAAGCGGCCCGGGAGCAGGCCGCTTTGTCTCTAGTTTGTTCACTCAGACTCTGTTATTGCACCGCCAGGGTAATGTCAATCCTGTGGTGCCCGTCGATCAGTGGTACGCGAAATGGTGAGCCGCAAGGCTCCATCAGCACACCATCGAGTCGGATTGTGTCTGCTTGCAGCCCCGATAACACCGCTGTATTCACCGCTATGTTGTAGTGGGCGGCATCAAGGGTGATGGTTGCGCTAAATCCGGGCCAATGCGCGGGCAAGTTGGGGGCGATGAGCAACAGCTGCCCCTCACGACGGATCCCCAATATGCCTTCGATACCGGCCTGATACATCCAGCCTGACGCCCCCGTGTACCAGGTCCAGCCGCCACGACCGTTGTGCGGCGCGACTGAGTAGATATCCGCAGCCATCACGTAAGGTTCAACCTTGTAACGCTCGACGGCCTCAGGATCCAGTGCATGGTTGATGGGGTTGAGCAGGCAGAACAGGTCATAAGCCTTGGTGCCTTCTTTGAGGCGCGCGAAGGCGAGGATGGCCCAGATGGCGGCATGAGTGTACTGGCCGCCATTTTCGCGCAGTCCGGGCGGATATCCGCGAATATATCCCGGATTTTGGGTCAGCTTGTCGAACGGTGGGCTGAACAGCAGAGACAAGCCCTGATCGTATTTGATGAGATGTTGCTCCAGGGATTGCATGGCTATTCTGGCTCGGGTCGGGTTGGCCGCACCGGACAGGACGGCCCAGGATTGTGCGATGGAGTCTATCTGGCATTCGGGGCTCTCTTTTGAACCCAGCCAGCTGCCGTCATCGAAGGTCGCCCGGCGATACCAGGCACCATCCCAGGCTTTGCGTTCCAGCGCGACTCCGACCCGGTTGGCATGAGCCAGCCAGAGTTCGGCACGCTTGTCTTGACGGGCGTGGGCCAGGGGCGCAAACAGACTGATGGTGCGCAGTAGCAACCAGCCTAGCCAGACACTCTCCCCCTTGCCTGCACTGCCGACCTGATTCATCCCATCGTTCCAGTCACCCGAGCCCATGAGTGGCAGACCATTGCTCCCGGTGAGCGCGATGGCTTGATCCAGGCAGCGAGCGCAATGCTCATACAGGGAGGCTGACGTTTCGGATACTTGTGGCAGGAAGAAGGCATCCTGCTGCTCTGTGCCCAGTGCCGGGCCTTCCAGAAACGGGATCTCCTCATCGAGAATGCTGTCATCGGCACTGCTTCGAACGTAGGTGGCCGTGGCGAAGGCCAGCCAGACCCTGTCATCGGAGATCCGGGTGCGCACACCCTGGCCCGAGTGGGGCAGCCACCAATGCTGCACATCCCCTTCAATAAACTGGCGAGCGGCCGTGCGCAACAAATGTTGCCGTGTGCTCCGGGGGGTGGCAAAGCTGAGCGCCATCCCGTCTTGCAACTGGTCGCGAAAACCGTAAGCGCCTCCCGCCTGATAGAAGGCAGAACGGGCCCAGATCCGGCATGCGAGCGTTTGATACATCAGCCAGCCGTTGAGCATTATGTCCATGGCCCTGTCTGGGGTCTTGACCTGAACGGCCCCGAGCAGTGACTGCCATTGAGCCTCCACCTCGTCCAGCACCACATCGAGATCATGACGATAGCGGGTGACGAGGGCACGGGCTTGTTCGGTTGAGCCTGCCTGACCGAGCAGGATCACAAGCTCAAGGCTCTGGCCCGGGGCAAGATCAACATGGGTTTGCAGCGCTGAACAGGGATCAATCCCGGCCCCTGTGCTGCCAGACAAGGCTTTATGACTTGCCAGCGCCGCAGGAGAGGCGGGTTGACCACGGTATCCCAGGAACTCACTGCGATCGGCGGTCCAGCTCGTTTGCTGTCCCCCCAGATCGAGGAAGGCTACCCGGCCAGGGAAGGCGGCATTCCAGGGGTTGTGTGCCAGCATGGCCCCCGTTTGTGCATCCATCTGGGTCGTGATAAAGGGGGCTGTGACGCTGCGAGAGGCGCCCAACACCCATTCCACGTAACAAGTCACTGAGAGACGGCGGGGGGCATTCGTCTGGTTGCGCAGTGTCAGGCGGGAGATCTTGACGGGATCCGCTACCGGGACATATTGCAGCAACTCGCTATGGATGCCGTGAACCTGATGCTCGAAACTGCTGTAACCGTAACCATGACGAGCGATATAGGTACCGCCATCACGAATAGGCTGAGCGGTCGTCGTCCAGAGGTCCAGGGTCTCTTCATCGCGAATATAGATGACTTCACTGACGGGATCCGTCACAGGATCATTGGACCAGGCGGTCAGCTGGTTCTCTTTGCTGTTGTCTGCCCAGGTGTAACCACTGCCTTCGGTGGATGCTTGAAAGCCAAACTGCGGATTGGCAATCACGTTGATCCAGGGGGCGGGTGTGGTGTGACCCGCGCTGAGCAAGGTGACATATTCACGTCCGTCTTTGGCAAACCCACCCAGCCCATTGAAACACTCCAGCTCGGGATGCTGTAAATGTTTGCTGGTGCTGATGTGGGGCGCCCTGAAGACAGGTGAGGGTTGCGGTGACTGGGATGTGTCTGGCAGACGGGCCAGTTGCTCCTGCAGGGAACCACGGCGAGCGACCAGTACGACCCGCGCCGCGGCATACAGCAGTTGGCAAACCTCGGCATTCATCAGATCGGTGCGCACCGTATAGACGGAGCCGCGGGCCAGCTCGCTATGGAAGCGGGGTCGGGACTGGCTGCTGCGCACGGCTGTCTCTATGCCATTTTGCAGATCCTGCACATAGGTGGCGGCGTGCTCATTGACGATCACCAGGTCGACGGCCAGACGTTTCATGCGCAGATATTCATGGGTCAGCAGCAGTTCGCGTACCTGGGCCAGATCCTCTATGTCATCGATGCGCAGCAGCATGATGGGCAGGTCACCTGAGATGGCGAGCTGCCAGAGGGCGGATTGCAGTGTCAGCCCATGCAATATGGTGTTCGATGAGGCGCGAAAGCGCGAGTCAGCGTAGAGCAGGGGAGCGGCGAGCCGCTGGAAGTTGGCCGCATCCGCCGCCTGAATATCCAGATGGTGCAACTGCACCTGTGCCTGGGTCCATGCCAGCGTCTTGGCCCGTTGGAAGGCATGGCGGTTGTGGTGCTGATCGATGAGATCGAGCAAGGCCTGCCGCGATGAGGCCACCAGCGTCCAGAATGCAACCTTGGTACTGCTGCCGGGCAAGACCTGTACCTGCTGGCGCAGCGAGAAAATGGGGTCGAGCACTGTGCCCGTTGTGTTGGACAGGGCAACATCCCGCTGCAAGGCATGGGCCGAGGCCAGGGTTCGACCCTGACCAATAAACCGGGCGCGATCGGATTCATATTGAAGCGTACCGGCCAGCTGCTCCTCGACAATGATGAAGTGAGCTGCCCAGATCTCGCTGTCTTCCGGTGTTCTGGGGCGCCGGGTCGCAATCAGCGCGCCCAGCTCCGCCAGAAATTCGGTGACCACAAAGAGCTTGCTGAAGGCGGGATGCGCCCTGTCAGTTTCCGGTGTGGTCAGCACGACCTCGGCGTAAGAGGTGAGCTCGATACAGCGGGTGCTGCGACCTCGGTTGTTCAGCGAGATACGTCGTACTTCGCCATCCGCTTCACCGGACACCAGGACTTCCAGTGTGGTGGTCAGGCGGTCGTGATGATGAATGAACTGTGCCCGATCCTCTGCAAAAACAACTTCCCCCTTGTGGTCGGAATTGCCCAGCGGGTGCGCACAAGGAGACCAGGTCTCACCACTGTGGACATCGTGCAAAAAGAGGAAAGAACCCCAGTGGTCCCGAGTAGCGTCCTCATGCCAGCGGGTGATGGCAATGTTGCCCCAACGGCTATAGCCGGCCCCCGCACTGGTGAGCATGACGTTGTAGCGACCGTTGGAGAGCAGGTGGGTCACGGGGGCACCCAGGGTCGATGAGGACAAGCGGCGTACTGATCGCACGTCCTGTATGGTCCTGATCCGCGATGCCTTTATCTCGGCGGCACGGGGTCGGACAATGGGCATGTCCTGCGGGATCCGCTCTTGCAGCAGCAGTTCACAAGCCTGAATGATGGGCTCTTCATGAAATCTGGCGCGCATCAGCCCCTGATGCAGGGCATTGGCGAGGGCGACGATGGTCATCCCCTGATGATGGGCCATGAAGTTGTGCACTATGGCCACATCCTGGTTATCGGGCAAACGGGACGGGGTAAAGTCCAGCGCCTCGTAAAAGCCGTAACGCCCACCGCCACCCATGGCAGCCAGCTGTTGATAGTTTTTCAAGGCCGCGCCCGGGTTGACCATGGCGGCCAAACCTGTGGCATAGGGTGCTATCACCCGGTTTTCGGCCAGTCCGCGCTTGAGGGCAAGCTGGGGAATGCCGAAGTTGGAGTATTGATAGGTGAACTCCATGTCCCGGGCGTTGAACGCTGACTCCGATATGCCCCATGGAATGCCCAGCGAGTGGCCATAGCTTATCTGCAAGTCGACGATCAGGCGGTTGGTACACTCCAGCTGAGATCCGATAGGGGCCCGCATGACAAGGGAGGGCATCAGATACTCGAACATGGAGCCGGACCAGGAGATCAGGGCCGCAGCTTGGCCCAGCGGGGTAGCAGAGCGACCCAGCTTGAACCAGTGCTTGGTCACGACATCGCCTTTGGCGATGGCGAACAGGCTGGCAAGCCTTGCCTCCGAGGCGAGCAGATCATAACAACTGTTGTCGAGCCGGTTGTCGGAGAGGGAATACCCGATGGAGAGCAGCTGGCGCTCCGGATCCAGCAAGAATGCGAAGTCCATTCCCATGGCCAGGGTGCGTGCGCGTTCGGCCAGTGCCTGCAGCCGTGGCGCAAGCGCACCGGGGAGGCTGGCGTCATCCAGGCGATGTTCGGCCACCGTTTGTTTTAGCGCTTCTGACCAGAAGATGACCTCGGCCCTCTCTTTGGGATGCGCTTGCAGATCAATACGGTGGGCTGTCTCGACGCCTTGCTGCGCAAGCCGTTCGAGCTCAGCTAGCTGGCTTGTTACGGGCTGCTCGCCATAGAGCTGGTTGCGGATTGCTTTCAGGCAGGCCGTGAGCGCGTTCACCGGCTCGCTGTTTTTCACCGGGTAGGCTTGCAGGGCCTGAAGCATCAGCAGATAGGTGTCTTGCAAACCGCTGCGTATCGAGCTGTTGTCAGCGGCTTGTTGCCAGTTTTCGCAGGTGCTCGCGACCACCAGCAGATGGCCCGCAAGATTGCCACTGTCAACGGAAGAGACATAGGCCGGCTCCAGGGTGAGCAGGCGCCGGGTGTCATACCAGTTGAAGAAGTGGCCCTTGAAGCGCGGCAAGTGTTGCATCACCTCCAGGGTGGCTTCCAGCCGTTTGATGACGGCCTCGCGCCCGGCCCAGCCAAAGTCATTGGCAGCCAGAGTCGAGAGCAAATAGAGCCCCATGTTGGTGGGCGAGGTTCGATGGGCAATGACCTCTATCGGAACTTCCTGAAAGTTGTCAGGTGGCAGCTGGTTGTCGAGATCGGTCACAAAGGTCTCGAAATAGCGCCATGTCTTGCGGGCAATCAGTCGCAGCTCTACCGCTTCCCTGGCACTGCAGGTCATCTGTTTGCTCAGATAACGGGGCCGGCTGGTCCAGTACGCCACCAGGGGCGCCAGCAGCCAGAGGGTGCCAAAAGGCAGTACCAGCGGCCAGGCGGTGGGGGCACTGAACAGCGTCATGGCGCACACTCCCATTCCCAGTACCGCACCGCTCATCATCATTTGGTAAAAGCCCAGGCAGGCCAGTCGCGGTGCGCCCGAGGTTTGAGCCGTGGTAGTCCACTCCAGCAGGTGGCGATGTGACAGGGATAACCGGAACAGAGTACGGACTATGGCATCTGTCATGCGCCAGGTCTGGTCGGCCAGAAAGGTGAGGCTGAGCAGGGTTTGCATGACGGCACGCTGCAGGCTATTGCCAATCCTGCCCACATAATGGCGCCATAAAATATCCTGTTTGCGCGGGAGTATGGTGAAGATAAGGGGCAAAAATATCGGAAGAGCAAGACAGGCAAGCAGCATCAGATCCGCCGCCACTGCCGTGCCCAACGGCAGTTGCCAGGATGCGAGAAAAGCCAGCAGGGCACTCGGCGCCAGCAGTGAACGGCAGAGGTTATCAAACATTTTCCAACGCCCTATCAGGGGCAGTGAGTGCTGGCCATGTTTGCGCTGACAGATCCAGGCGAGCAGTTGCCAGTCGCCGCGTGTCCAGCGATGCTGCCGTTTGGCACTGACGTCATACCGCGATGGAAACTCTTCGACAACTTCAATATCCGAGGCCAACCCTGCGCGGGCAAAGATGCCCTCAAACAGGTCGTGGCTCAGGTGACTATTTTCCGGTACCCGCCCTTCCAGCGCGGCGGTAAAAGCATCGACGTCGTAGATGCCCTTGCCGGTGAAAGAGCCCTCCCCGAACAGATCCTGATAGATGTCCGAAACGGTGGCTGCATAGGGATCCATGCCGCCGGGCCCTGAGTAGAGCCGTTGGTAATAAGAGCCATCCTGACCCAGTGGAAGAGAAGGTGTGACGCGGGGCTGGAGAATGCCATAGCCATGGGTGACGCGCTGCTGCTCGGCATCAAAATGCGCGCAGTTGAGGGGATGCGCCATCTTGGCAATCAGGCGACTGGCGGTATCCCGCGGCAATCGGGTATCTGCATCCAGCGTGATGACATAGCGTACATTTTGGGGTACGGCAGGGGGCTGACCATCGATCACCATAAAACTGGTGTCCGTTGCTCCTCGCAGCAAACGGTTCAGCTCATAGAGCTTGCCACGCTTGCGCTCCCAGCCCATCCAGCACTCTTCGCCCGGGTTGAACTGGCGGTGGCGATGAAGCAGCAGGAAGCGATCCCCTGACGGCCCGGGGCCATATTTGCCGTTCAAGCGGGCGATGGCCTGACTGGCTTCGCTCAGCAGGGCCGCATCTTCGGGCATGTGTTCCTGGGCGGCATCCATCCCGTCGGAGAGCAGGGCAAAGCTGAGATCGCCACTGATCCCTGACAGGTGATGGATCTCCAGCTGCTCGACTTGTGCCAGCAGATCGGAGTGAGAGGTCAGCAGGGTGGGGATGACCACCATGGTGCGCAGGGATGAGGGAATGCCGTGAGTGAGATCCATGGCCGGCAGAGGCATGGGCACCAGATAAAAGCTGATGAGATAGTTGACCAGCGAGATGGCTGCCGCCTTGACAGGCAAGAAGGCAAACAGGATGAAGAGCGGCATCCAGAGGGACCATGGCGCACCGGGCTGTGCGAGCTGCTGGTAGGTGAATGTCAGCAACAGCAGCGTCAGCAGGGTAATGATGCCGACATAGCCGCCGATCCCGAGTCGGGAATGAAACCTGTGAAGTCGAAGGCGTAACGGGGGGCGAAAACCCAGATCGGTTTCCAGGGCGAGTCGGCCCTCGGCCATCAGGTGATAACCGGGATCCTGCACCCTGAGTTTCATGTCATCTGGCAAGGTGTCGACATCTTGTCGGGTCGCCGACAGGACCCGCGCCGTGACATCCAGCTCATCGTGGGGGGAAGAGCGGGCCAGCAGCTCGATTGCCCGGCGATAGAGATTGCGGGTGGGAAAGTCCATCTCGGCGAAGTGGGTACTGGCTCGTAACTGCTGATCCACCAGGCTCATCTTTTCAAATTGCTCGCTCCAATCGATGTTCGAGATGAATCGCATGCTGGTGATGATGTTGCGAATGGTGACGTTGGAGGCCCCCTGCCGCTGCTGTGCATGCTGGACCACTTCATCGATGGACCCCCCCTGCAGCGTCAGGCGCGCTTCCAGCCAGCCGAGTGCCGGTGTGATATCGGGATCCTGGTCACGCAGTTGTTTGACGAGTTGAGCGGCAAAAATCTCGGACAGGGGGCCTGTGGCACGGGAGGCAATGTCTTCGTTCAGCGCAGACAAGGCGCACCCTGAGGCGAGCAGGCGCGAGCAAAGAAGATCTGCATCGGCTCTGGCCTGGCGGGCCAGCGTGATCTGCTCAACCAGACGCCGCAAGTTTTCAATGAGCACGATCCTGAGGGTGATGGGGACAGCCCATAACTCACCAATGGTCAGCGGTTGCACACGCTGATAGGCCAGGATGAAACGGCTCAAGATCTCGGGGTCGAAGTGACTGTCGTTGTGGGCAATGAAAGCCCAGGCGATGCCAAAAACTCTGGGATAACCGGCAAAGGGGCCTTCGGCCAGCTTTGGTAACTGGCGGTAGTAGCTGGTGGGCAGGCTGCTGCGGATCTCGTAGATCTGAGCTTCGACCAGGTGATAGTTGTCGAGGAACCACTCGGCCGCATGGGTCAGATCGTGCCCCAGTTCGAGTTCAGCCGCATTTGCCTGATGGGCGGATGACAAGACGGCCTCGTTTTCTTTCAGGCGCAGATGCAATGATTGCACCGCCGCCGGTCTGGCGGTGACTGACTGGGCTTCTGCCAGCGTCATGGCGTGGGATTCCAGCCGCTCTATGCCGAACAACTCTTCACGAACGGGCTCCTTGTCCTGCCAAGGGTCATTGGTTGGCTTGAAGCCAAATAACCTAGCGCACCAACCATTCATGGATATCTCCCTGCTTGTTGTTACCGGACCCGGGTCCGCGTTCGTGGAACATCAATCCATCGTTGGATATGGGTAATGTCTCTCTGTTGTCGGCGGCTCGGTTGGAGCCATCGACATGCATGACTGATGAAGGGGCTAGCCTCGCCTGTCGCGCGACAGCAGACAGGCAAGGGCCCAAGTGTTGGGTAGCTAATGAACTGTTCAATGGAAGAACGGGGAAAGGTGAGTCCTGGCGGTTCTTCAAAGGCGGGCATAAATGACCTGCCGCCGGGTCTGACAGCCGTGGTGAACAAGCACCTTGTTTCACGTGAGTGCAGTCGCTGCACTGACACTATGGGCGCGCGGGGGAGTGCCGTCTGTTCGCTAACGCACGTGTTCGGGTGAGTCTTGCTAGCAAGGTTGTACCATCCAGCCACAGGGAATGAGCGATTCGCTTCGGTTCAATTGCAAGGCGTCACCAGGCTGTCACTGACAGCGTGGTGATCTATTGGTGGAACGCAGATGAAGGTGTGCGGGGGCTGGCGCTATGCCGATGCGATGTCGGTGTGTCTATCACGCCGGCTCGGGATCAGCCCTATCAGGTGCTGCAGGCTCTTCTGACGGGGATGGCGGCGAGTGGCGAGGCTGATGCGGGTGGTGAGCGGTTCATCGGCGATGGGGTGATAGCTGACGCCGTGGGGGTGCAGCTCGCTCACAGATCGCGGGATGATGGCAACCCCGAAACCGGCCTGCACCATGCCGACGGTGGAGATCACCTGCGGGCTCTGGCTGCCGAGCCGAGGACTGAAACCGGCCCGCTGGCAGCGTTGGGTGATGGCATCGTGCAGGCCCGGCCCCAGTTCGCGGGGGAACAGGATGAAGGGATCCTGCGCCAGGGCCTCGATGGCGATGGCGCCCGTGCTTGCCAGCGGGTGGTGCGGGGGGAGGGCGATCAGCATCTCCTCCTCATCGATGAGATGGTGAGTCAGCGCCGAGCTGCTGCTGCACGGCAGGCGCAGTATGGCGGCATCCAGCTCCTCGCTCATCAGGTCGCGCACCAGATTGGGCATGCTGTTCTCGATGGGATGCAGGCTCACCTCTGGCCAGGCCTGGCGAAAGTCGTGGATGAGCCGCAGCACGCTCGGGTGCAGCACTGTGGAGCCGGCAAAGCCCAGGCGCAGGGAGCCAAGCTGACCGCGGGCGATGCGCTGGGCCTTCTGCATGGCCTGCTCGGTTTGCGACAGTATGCCCTTGGCATCCTGATAGAGGCTCAGCCCTGCCTCGGTCAGCTCCACACTGCGGGTCAGCCGGTGAAACAGCGGCGTGCCCACCTCCTGTTCAAATTTGCGGATCTGCTGGCTGAGGGGCGGCTGGGCCATGCCCAGCGTCTCGGCCGCCTTGGTAAAGCTCTGCTTCTCTGCCACGGCTACCAGGTAGCGCAGGTAACGAAATTCCATATCTGGTACGTCTCGAAGCTGATGGGTTTGGATATTGGTATCAAAGTGTGATCTTGGTCACTATTGAATCCTGATTTGCCAACCTAACAGGATTGGAGGTTAAATCCAAATGGAAACCCATACACAGTGTGACTGCGCCATCGAGATCAGCCAGCAGTTTGCTCGCTGGCAAGCCCGTCAGGGTGGTGGCGAGGTCTATCAGAGCTCCTTGATGAGCGCCCTGCTGGCCGGCGTCTATGAGGGCGAGACCACCATGGCCGATCTGCTGCGCCACGGCGACTTCGGCCTTGGCACTTTCAACCGGCTCGACGGCGAGCTGATTGCGTTCGAACGTCAGATCCATCAACTCAAGGCCGATGGCTCGGCCCGTCCGGCTCAGGCTGGCCAGAAAACCCCGTTTGCGGTGATGACTCACTTTCGACCCTGTCTGGAGCGCCGCTTCGATCACCCCCTCAGCCGCGACGAGATCCATCAGTGGATCGATCAGCTGGTGGGCACCGACAACGTCTTCGTCGCTTTTCGCCTCGATGGTCTGTTTGAGCAGGCCCAGGTACGCACAGTGCCCTGCCAGACTCCCCCCTACAAGCCCATGCTGGAGGCCATAGAGGCACAGCCGTTGTTCTCTTTCAGCCAGCGGCGCGGCACCCTGGTGGGCTTTCGCTGCCCGCCCTTCGTGCAGGGGATCAATGTGGCCGGCTATCACGAGCACTTCATCACCGAAGATCGCAAAGGCGGTGGTCACATCCTCGATTACGCCATGGGCCACGGCCAGCTGCAGTTGTCTGTGGTTCAGCATCTCAACATAGAGCTGCCGCGCAACCCTGCTTTTCAACAGGCTGACCTCAATCCCGCCGATCTGGACCGCGCCATCCGCGCCGCCGAAGGCTAAGCCCTTCGCTTACAAGGAGTTATTCTCATGGAAAATCAACACTGGGGCTGTGGGGCCGAACTGGTCGTACGCCATCTGGAGGCGCAGGGCGTCAAGCAGGTATTCGGTATTCCGGGGGCCAAGATCGACCGGGTATTCGATGCCCTGGAAGATTCCCCCATCGACACCATAGTGGTACGCCATGAGGCGAACGCCGCCTTCATGGCCGCCGCCGTGGGCCGTCTGACCGGCAAGGCCGGGGTGGCGCTGGTGACCTCGGGCCCAGGTTGCGCCAACCTGATCACCGGCCTTGCGACCGCCACCTCGGAAGGGGATGCCATGGTAGCGCTGGGGGGCGCGGTGCGACGTGCCGATGGCCTCAAGCTTACTCACCAGAGCCTGGACACCGTCAGCCTGTGCCGTCCCGTCACCAAGTTCAGCGCCCAGGTGGGAACCGGATCCGCTCTTTCAGAGGTGATGGCCAATGCCTTTCGGTCCGCCGAACTGGGTCGTCCCGGCGCGGCCTTCGTCAGCCTGCCCATGGACATCATCAACGAGCCGACCGATGGCGCCATCCTGGTGCCCAGAGCCATACCCGAACCGGGCGCCGCCGATGAGGCAGGCATAGACAGGGCGCTGAGCCTGCTGGCGCAGGCCCGCAAGCCGGTGGTGCTGCTCGGCCTGTTGGCCAGCCGGCCGGAGAATTCCCTCGCGGTGCGCGCTTTTCTCGACAAAAGCCGGTTGCCGGTGACGGGCACCTATCAGGCGGCCGGTGTGGTGGATACCCACCATTTCGATGACTTCGCCGGTCGGGTCGGGCTGTTCAACAACCAGCCGGGGGACAGGTTGCTGCAGGATGCGGATCTGGTGATCTGCATCGGTTACAGTCCCATCGAATATGACCCTGTGCTGTGGAATGGCACGGGTGAGCGGCAATTGCTGCACATCGATGCCCTGCCTGCGGAGATCGACAGCAGCTACTGCCCGGCGGTTGAGCTGGTGGGCTCCATCAGTGCCAATCTGTATTGCTTGACCAAGATGTTGCACAAGCCGCTGGCACGGGACCCCGCCATCGCGGCCCTGCTCGAGGAGATCCGCACCCAGCGCTATCAGCTGACCCAGCATGCCCAGCATCTGGGGGGCATGCCCATCCATCCGCTGCGCATCGTCAAGGAGCTGCAGGACATCATAGGGCAGGACATGACGCTATGCGTGGACATGGGCAGCTTCCACATCTGGATTGCCCGCTACCTCTATAGCTTCCGGGCTCGCCAGGTGCTTATCTCCAACGGTCAGCAGACAATGGGGGTAGCGCTGCCCTGGGCCATAGGTGCCGCCATGGTGCGGCCGGGGGAGAAGATCATCTCTGTCTCCGGCGATGGCAGCTTCATGCAGTCGAGCATGGAGCTGGAGACGGCGGTGCGGCTCAAATCCAACATAGTGCACATCATCTGGGTCGATAACGGCTACAACATGGTGGCGATGCAGGAGGAGAAAAAGTACCGCCGCAGCTCGGGGGTGAGCTTCGGGCCCATCAACTTCAAGGCCTATGCCGAGTCCTTCGGGGCGGCCGGGTTTGCGGTCACCAGTGCCGAAGACTTGCGGCCGACCCTGCGCGCCGCCATGGCGGTCGTTGGGCCTGCCGTAGTGGCCATACCGGTGGATTACAGTGACAACCACCTGCTGATGGAGCAGCTCAGGCCAGAGTTGTTGAGCTAGCGATCAAGGGGGCAGCCCGAGTTGCGCCCGGCCAATAACAGAGCGCCCCTTGCCAATCGGCAAGGGGCGCTCTGTTGTGACCAGGAGTGATCCCCGATGGCAACAGGGGTCATGGCATGACAGAAGGGGGCATCACCATGGGGCCGGCGACCGCGAGGGCGGTGTCGTCCCCGCGCAGCACCCGCACGATTTCGAGGGCAAATTCGATGGCGGAGCCCGGCCCCTGGCTGGTGATCAGGCGATGAGCATCATCCGTCACGACCCGCGCCGTGCTGAGCTGGCTGGTGGGCAGTTGGGCCTGCAAGCCCGGGTGGCAGGTCACGCTGGCATCTCCCAGCAGATCATGATGCTGCAGTACCACCACGGGGGCGGCGCACATAGCCGCCCGCCAGCGGCCGAGCGCCGCCTGTTCCCTGAGCAGATCGATGGCGAGCGGCGTATCGCGGATTGCCTCGCTGCCGGGCAAGCCGCCCGGCACGACGATGGCTTCGAAGTCACGGCTGGTCAGCTCGTCGATATGATAGTCAGCGACCAGTTGCACCCCGCGGGAGGCGCGGATCTGGCGCAGACCCGCCGGACAGCAGGAGGCCAGCAGCACCTCGATGCGGGCGCGCACCAGGGTGTCGACGATGGCGACGGTTTCGATCTCTTCAGACCCCGGTGCTACCAATACCAGTACTGTCATGCTGCGCTCCTTGGTTACCGGCCACCTCGCCGGGCTCAGCTCTTCTCTTTGATGGCCTGATAGAGGCCCTGATTGACCGGCACCGCTATGCCGTGTTTGGCGGCGCAGGCCAGCAGGAAGCCGGTGATGGCCTCGATCTCTGTCTCGCGCCCCTGCTCCATATCCTGATGCATGGAGGAGTAGTTGTCGGCGGTCAACTCTACCACCGTCATGGCGCGGCGCAGCAGCTCATCGCTGCTGGTCGGCTGGCCTTCGGCCTGCATGACGTCGGCCACTTCCACGCAGATCTGTTGCAGGGCATCGGCGAAGCGAGGGCCGGCCAGCTCGCCATTTTTGAGCTTATAGAGCGCCGTCAGCGGATTGATGGCGCAGTTGATGGCAAGTTTTTGCCACTGGCGAGCCAGGATCTGCTCATCCCAACCGGCCTGACCGAGGGCGGCGGCGAGATCCTCTGCCAGGGAGGCATGAGCCCTGGCCGCTTCATTGACCGGGCCGAGCCAGGTCTCGCCCTTGCCAGTGTGGCGGAACACGAAGTGACCGCTCTGCATGGCGCCGTGGCTGGTGACGCCCGCAATGACAGGATTATGCGGAAACAGCTGCACCACCTGCTCGGCAATGCCCATGCCATTGTGCAGCAGCACTATGGGCACGCCCGCCGCCAGCTTGCCTGCCAAGGGGGTCAGGGCGGACACGACCTGACCTGCCTTGGTCATCACCAGCAGGCGCTTGATCTGACCGGGCTGGTCGACGAAGCCGCGCTCGATGGTGATCAGCTGGGTCTGGCCTTCCAGCGAGGTGAAATCAATCCCGGGGTGCAGGGTCGAACGGTGGCGATCGCGCAGCAAGACGCGGGTCAATTGGCCGCTTTGAGTCAACAGGGAGGCGAAGACGCCACCCAGGGCGCCGCAGCCCAGCAGTGACCATTGGGGGGAGGAGGGCAGTCGGGAACTCTGTAATCCGCTTGGCATGGAGAGACTCAATCAAGGTAGGGTTGCATTCCGATCAACCATTTACCGGGGATAAGTGAAATGTCGCTTGGCGGACACTAACGGGTCTCGCCATTCCTGTGCGCAGGGGATTCTAGCAGAGCAACCCCATCGAAATCAGCAAATTTGCCGGTTTTCTGGTAGATTTGCGCCCTTATAGCGCAACATGAGGAGCCCTGACATGCCGTCATTCGATATTGTCTCTGAAGTCAAAATGAACGAGGTGTTGAACGCCGTCGATAACGCCAATCGTGAACTGGCGACCCGTTTCGATTTTCGTGGTGTTGAAGCCAGCTTCGAGCTGAACAAGGAAGAAGTAAAGCTGGAGGCCGATGCCGACTTCCAGCTCAAGCAGATGGTCGAGATCCTGCGCGCAGCCCTGCTCAAGCGCAACATCGAGAACAGCTCAATGGACGTGGGTGACAGCGTTCACTCAGGCAAGCGTTTCCACCTGAACGTCAAGTTCAAGCAGGGGATTGAGAAAGAGATCGCCAAGAAGCTGGTGAAGTTGATCAAGGATTCCAAGATCAAGGTGCAGGTCGCCATTCAGGGTGATGAAGTGCGGGTCACCGGCAAGAAGCGTGACGATCTGCAGGAAGCCATGGCGCTGGTACGTGGTGCCGAGCTGGGTCAGCCGATGCAGTTCCAGAATTTCCGCGATTGATGACGGGCGGGGAGGGTTTGGCCCTCCCCCTTGTTCGATTGCACATAGTGCGATAGTAAAAGGCTCGATGTCAGAGCCATAAAAAAACCGGAGCAGCTGCTCCGGTTTTTTTGTGTCCACATTACCCGTTCGATTAGAACTTGTAGGTAACGGAGAAGTAGTGGCTGAAGCCAGAGCTTTTCCAAGGAGTTGCGCCAGGGAAATCACCAGTGGAGCCATCTTTAGTGCCGTAGGCATCCATGAAGTACTTCAGGCCGTAACCGACGGCGTAGCGGTCGGAGTGCCAGTAGATACCGTGGAAGGTTGCCATGTTGTCGCTGGTACGGTCGGCACGGTTGTGGGTATCCATGTCGAATGCGTAATCCAGGTAACCCTGGTAGGAGACGAAGCTGCCGTTGCTGAAGGTGTAGAAAGGCTTGAACCAGTTCATGGCGAACCAGTAACCGTTCCAGTCACCTTCTTCTTCGGTGAAGAACTGGTTTTCGGTGGAATGACGAGCATACAGGTTCATACCGACTTTACCGAACCAAGGCACTTGAACATCAGCACCCAGACCGATCATGTTCTCCATTTGCTTGTCGCCGATGTTATTCAGGGAGGCGATGTACACCTCTTGCACCGGGCCGAAGGAGAGATCTTTACCAGTCAGCGCATCCAGAGACATACGCGGCGCAAACTTCATGAAGAGGTTCTGACCATTGTGTTTGTCGCTGTGACGGGAGTCGAAGATATCGAATACATCAACGTAACCGTACAGATCAAACAGACCGGAGCGACCACCGAACTCCATTTCGAAGTAGGTGTCGTTGTAATCTTCGTCAGCAGTTGTGAATGGACGTTGGTCGATGGTGTGCATGACGTTGAACTGCATCCACTTGTAATCATTCTTGTGGATGTCACCGCTGTAGTCAGCAGCGAAGGCCGGAGTAGTGGCAGCAGCCAGCAGACCGGCAGCGATCAGAGTCTTGGTAAATTTGGCCATTTTATTGGTCTCTTGTGCGTTAGTTGAGGTTTTCCGTAGCCTGCCCACAAGGAGCGGGAGGGATTCTAGCCAAATAAATTCATCGGAGAAACAAGCACCGGGGAACTTTATTCGGAAGTGTGAATCTAATCACCCCCAATTTCACGCAAACGCTTGCTATTTGTCCGCTTCCGAGAGCAATGCCCTTCCTCGTCTGGCAACCATGACGATCAGGATCAAGACGGGAATGCCGAGCAGGCTGGTGCCGATAAAGAAGGTGCTGTAGCCAAACTGTTCGACGAAGTGGCCGGAGAAACCCGCCAGCAGCTTGGGCATCAGCAGCATGACGGAGCTGAACAGGGCGTATTGGGTGGCGGAGAAGGCCACGTTGGTCAGGCTCGACAAATAGGTCACGAAGGCGGCAGTCGCTATGCCGGCGCTCAGGTTGTCGACCGAGATGATCAGGGTCAGCAGCTGCAGGTTGTGACCCACTTCGTTGAGCAGGGCAAACAGCAGGTTGGTGCTGGCGGTGAGCAGGGCGCCGAGGAACAGGATCCGCAAGGTACCAAAACGCATTACCAATATGCCCCCCAGGGCCGCACCCACCAGCGTCATGATGACGCCGTACACCTTGGTGATGGTGGCCACTTCTGTCTTGCTGAACTGCATGTCCACGTAGAAGCTGTTGGACATCACGCCCATCACCACGTCCGAGATGCGATAGCAGGCGATGAGCCCGAGGATCAGCATGGCCGATCCACCGTAACGGCGGAAGAAATCGGCAAACGGACACCAGATGGCCTCATAGATCCAGGCGCCGACTCCGGCCAGCGAGGTTGGCCAGCCATGGGAGAGCAGCAGCGCCTTGCGCGCCTCCTGCTGTTCGTTCTGACCGGCGAGATCGATATCCGGCTCATGGCAGATCAGTGTGGTGATGACGCCAAGAGACATGAGTCCCGCCATCAGCAGATAGGTGAGTCGCCAGCCGTTGTAGTCATAACCGGTGTTGCTGCCAAGCCAGGCTGCCAGCGCCAGTGCCCCCGCACCCGCCATGATCATCGCCAGTCGATAACCTGTCATATAGGAGGCGGCCATGGCCGCCTGCAGCCGCTCCGGCGCCGACTCGATGCGATAGGCGTCGATGACGATGTCCTGAGTGGCGGAGGCGAACGCCACCAGCAGGGCGAACAGGGCCAGTTGGGCCAGCTGGGTCTTGGGATCGCAGAAGGCCATGCCCACCAGTGACGCGGCGATCAGTATCTGGGAGAGCAGCATCCAGCTGCGACGCCGCCCCAGCCAGCGGGAGAGCAGCGGCAGGGGCAGTCGATCGACCAGCGGTGACCACAGCCACTTGAAGCCATAAGCCAGTGCTACCCAGCTCATGTAACCTATGTCGGTCAGGCTGACATCGGCCTCGCGCAGCCAGAACGACAGGGTGCCAAACACCAGCAGCAGCGGCAGACCGGAAGAGAAGCCCATGGCAAACAGGATGAGGACCCGAGACTCAAGATAGACGGCGAGCGAGTCTCGCCAGCTCGGTGTGCGGACAGTGTTCAAATACCTGACTCCTCTGGGAAAATTGCGCCATTTTGTCAGGTTCGGGGGGGATAGCCAAGGCAAGCCGAGCAGGGCGGACCAGGATTCAGGGGCGGGAACCCATGCAGTGGCGGGGGCAGGGGCCTTCCATGGTCAGATAATTGGCACACGCCATCAGCTGCATGCGCAGCCAGACATCGGCGATGATCTGCTGCTCATCCCACTGATGCAGGCTATGCAGCAGGAACCAGAAGACACCCTCCTGATCGGTGGCGGCTTGGGTGTTATAGGGATCGTGGGGCAAATCTTGCCAGTGGGAGAGGAGCTGCCAGCTCAAGTCTTCCAACTGCTGATAAGGGATTTCTCGTGCCAGAAAGTGACGAACCGCCCGAGCCAGCGGGACTGCGTGTTGGGTTAAGTACTGGTGGTAGATCACCGGAACCTCCTTCTCCTCGGGTGGGCCATGCCCCGGGAAACGGGGCAGGGCCAGAGTATAGAAAGGGGCGCCGGTGACCCGGGCAAAGACGCGGCGGAATGTGATCCGGCTCGCGTTATTTCTCCGCCAGCAACACCACCTTCTTCAGGATGATGGGGCTGGTGGGTACGTCGTTGGCGCGCAGAATGGAGCTGTAACCCGTCTGCACCTGTGCCAGCTTGTCCAGCACCTCCATACCCTGCACGACCTGGCCGAATACGGTATAACCGGCGCCTGCATTGGCGTTGAGGTTATTGTTGTCGGTCAGGTTGAAGTAGAACTGGCGGGTGGCGCTGTCCACGGCCTGGGTGCGGGCCATGGCGATGCTGCCGCGTTTGTTGGGCAGGCCGCCCTTGGACTCATTGACCACGGGATCGAAGGTCGGCAGTTGCTGGAACTGCTGGTTGTAGCCGCCCCCCTGCACCACGAAATCCTGGATCACCCGGTGGAACAGGCTGCCGTCATAACTGCCGTCCGCCACGTAGCGCAGGAAGTTCTTTACCGTCTGCGGCGCCTGTTTGGATGCCAGCTCCACCACTATATTGCCGTGGTTGGTCTCCATCCTGACCTTGGGGCCGGCAAACGCCATCGGGGCGATCAGCATGGCCAGTAACCAGAGTTTCTTCATTGTTTATCTCTCCTTTCTCAGCTCGGCTGACCCTTGAGGTAACCACGCAGAGCGTCATCCGTTATGATCTGTTGCAGCAGGCTGCCCAATTGCTGGTTCAGGATGGATTCCAGTTCGGCCATGCTTGGCTCCCCCGGGCCTTCCTTGCTGGAAGACATGTTGAACTGCTTGGTCAGCTTGCTGCCCTGGAAGTCGGCAATCACCTGCAGGCTGACGCGGGACTTGGTGACATAGGTGAAGGCCTTCTCTTCCACCGTGACGGCGGCGCTGGAGATGGCCAGGGTCAGGTTGGTGGTACCGCTGTTGCCCACTTCCAGTCCCTGACTGCGCAGCCCTTCAGCCAGTTTCTCGGCCAGCAGGTTGTTGAGAGGCTGTTCGCTGTTGACCAGCACGGCTGCCTTCTCTTTCTTCTTGATGGAGAAGACGTAGGCGGCTTCACGCTTGTCGACCCCTTCCAGGGTGATGCGGTTGCCAGAGTAGTACTGCTGGTTGGAGGGGATGACCTGCGGGTTCAGCAGCGCGGTTTCCGGCCAGTGAGTGGCACAACCACCCAGCATCAGGGCGGCCAGCAGCAAGATTGACTTTTTCATCATGGGTTTCCTTTAACCTTATCTTTAGCGTTTGATGGCTTTCAAAATAACGAATTTGCTGTTCGACGCAACGACTTGTGCGTTGGCAAACAGGCGCTTGAGTTTGTTGTGATAATCCAGATGACGGTTGCCTACTATCCAGAGTTCGCCTCCCTGGGGCAACACCCTGTGGGCATCGGTGAACATCTGCCAGGCGATATGATCGGTGATCGCCTGCAACTGATGGAAGGGCGGGTTGCAGAGGATCCGATCCGCCGAGCCCACCTCCACACCGTCGAGACAGTTATTGACCATGAAGCGGGCTCGTGGCAGGCCGTCTGGCAGATTGTGCTCGACGTTGAGTTGCGCCGAGGCCACTGCCATATAGGACTCGTCGATGAAGGTCACCTCCACCTCGGGATCCTTCGCCAGCAGTGCCAGCCCCAGCACACCGTTGCCGCAACCCAGATCGATCACCTTGCGCGCACTGTGGACAGGCAAATTGTCCAGCATGAAGCGGGCACCTATATCCAGGCTGGTACGCGAAAACACGTTGGCATGGTTGTGGATGAGCATGTCGGTGCCCTCCAGCGGCCAGACCGTCGGATAGGGGTTGGCCAGTTCCGGGTGTATCGCTTGCGGCTCACAATGGATCAGGCGCGCCTTCTTCCAGGCCAGCGAGGTGCGGGTTGGCCCCAGGTATTTTTCAAACAATGCCAGGGTCGAGCTGTGAATGTCCTTGGCCTTGCCGGCGGCAATGACGCGAGTAGCCGGTGTGACCACCGCACGCAATGCCAGCAGTTGCTGCTCCAGCAGCGCCTGATACTTGGATACCTTGATCACTACCAGTGCCGGGGCCAGGGGCAGTGGCGCGAGCGCATCCTGCAATCTGATGGCGTGAGGATCCAGTTCGTTCTCTGCGAGGTTGGCAAGGGTCGCCCGCTCGCTGATATAGGAGTCGCTGACACAGACAGGGGCGTGAGGATGCAGAAACGCCGCCAGTGCGCCGAAGCCGTCATTCATGATGATGACGGGGCCGGCTTGTTCGAGTGGCGTCTCAGCCAAGGTATTGATCAGATACTCGTCTGCCGCATCCCAGGCTTGCAACGGATCCTGGCTCTGGCGTGGGTAGCGATACAGGGTCAGACGACAATGAGCCGTGTCGAGAAGGGTTTGCATAAGCGAGAGTCCAACGTGATTCATAAAACAGGCGCCGACGGGGCGCAAAGTGGCGCTATTCTAGCGGGGGCGGAGAATTTCACCAGTCCGGCAGCTGTGTGTGCGGGGCATATTTGCGGCTATTTTCCCACGCCGGGCAATTTCGTCATACCGCCAATTCTGGCTACAATGGCCGGACATCTATTTTGGGAGTGATGCTCGTGACCATGCAACAACAGATAGAGGCCAAGCTGGCCGCTGCCTTGTCCCCCACTCATCTGGAGGTCGTCAACGAAAGCTATATGCACAGGGTGGCACCGGGTTCCGAGAGCCACTTCAAGGTGGTGGTAGTGAGCCCGCATTTCGACGGTCACCGGTTGCTGGCCCGTCATCGTCAGGTCAATGCAGTGCTGGCCGACGAGCTGGCTGGCGCCATTCATGCACTGGCGTTGCATACCTATACTGAGCAGGAGTGGTTGCAAAGGGAACAGGCACCAAAGACGCCGAGCTGTGTCAGCAAAAATGGGCTGACCTAACATTATTGACCAATCAGTTACTTAATCTGCGACCAGTTAACAATTAACAAACGTTTTTGGGCTGCGTCTTGTGTCTGGAAGCTGGGCGCTATTCCCCTGCCCAGACATCAAATTTTCTAATCCATTTTTGAACATAAAAACTATTACCCATTTTGGGGTATTAATGGCTAACTCAACGCAGAGCCTGAGGTTTAGCGAAAAAAACGGTGCGATTAAATTTCGATGATTTTGTGATAGAGCGGGGATTTTCCCCATTTTGCATAGAAGCTGACTTGCCATAAGTGCTAAACTCAAGCGCTTTTGAATGACCCTGTATGTTGCTGATTTGTTTGTCGCTTCGACATTATCCTGCAACATGAACGGGCTCATTCAACAACTCGTCGTGATGTATTTCTCGGCGCTAACCAACCTGTCTTCCCTTAACGGTAGTGCAAGTGAGTATGATTACAATTAAAAGAGGACTGGACATCCCCGTGCTGGGTGCTCCGGAGCAAGTAATCTACGATGGCCCGGCCATCACCCGTGTTGCTACACTCGGCGAAGAGTTCGTGGGGATGCGTCCTACTATGCTTGTCAAAGTAGGTGATCGCGTCATTAAAGGTCAGGAGCTCTTCGAAGATAAGAAGAACCCTGGCGTTAAATTCACGGCCCCTGCCACCGGTGTGGTTTCAGAGATCAACCGGGGTGCCAAGCGCATTCTGCAATCCGTTGTCATCGATATCGATGGGTCCGACGAGCAGGTGACCTTTGAACACTTTGCGTCTGCCGAGCTGGCACAGCTCGCGCGCAGCAAGGTGCAGGAGATCCTGGTCGCATCAGGCCAATGGACTGCGTTGCGTACTCGCCCGTTCAGCAAGGTGCCGGCCGTGGAGTCTTCTCCCCGTGCCATTTTCGTCACCGCCATGGACACCAACCCGCTGGCTGCCAATGCCGAGCTCATCATCAAGGAACAGTCACAGGCTTTCCTCGATGGTCTGGCCGTATTGACCCGCCTGACCGATGGCGCCGTCTACGTCTGTAAAGGCGAGGCCAGCCTGCCGCACGCTTCTCTGGCGCAAGTCAAAGAAGAAGTGTTCGTCGGTCCGCATCCTGCCGGTCTGCCAGGCACCCATATCCATTTCCTGGATCCGGTCAGTGCCAAGAAGGTGCAGTGGTACATCAACTATCAGGATGTCATCGCGTACGGCAAGCTGTTCACCACTGGCCAGATCTTCACCGACAAGGTGATCGCCCTGGCTGGCCCGAACGTATTGAAGCCTCGCCTGCTGCGTACCCGCATGGGTGCCTGTATAAGCCAGTTGACCAACAACGAGCTGCGGGCGGATGAAAACCGCGTCATCTCCGGTTCCCTGCTCAGTGGTGCCAAGGCCGAAGGGGTCCATGACTACCTGGGTCGTTACCACAATCAGGTGAGCGTGCTGAGTGAAGGTCGTGAGAAAGAGTTTCTGGGATGGGTCAACCCCAGCGCCAGCAAGTTCTCCATCACCCGTACCACCCTCTCGCATTTGGTGAAGGGCAAACTCATCAACTTCACTACCACCACCAACGGTAGTGATCGCTCCATGGTGCCTATCGGCAACTATGAGCGTGTGATGCCGCTCGACATCCTGCCGACCCTGCTGTTGCGGGATCTGGTCTCCGGTGACATCGACAACGCGCAAGCGCTCGGTTGTCTGGAGCTGGATGAGGAAGATTTGGCGCTCTGTACCTTCGTCTGCCCCGGCAAGACAGAGTACGGCCCGATCTTGCGTGAGTGCCTGACCAAGATAGAACTGGAAGGTTAAGCGATGAGTTTCAAGCAACTTCTTGAAAATATGGAACATCACTTCGAGCCGGGTGGCAAGTACGCCAAGTACTATGCCCTGTTCGAGGCGGCGTATACCCTGTTTTATACCCCCGGGTCCGTGACCCGCAACGCTGCCCACGTCCGTGATGCGATCGATCTGAAGCGCATGATGATCATGGTGTGGCTGGCCGTGTTCCCGGCCATGTTCTGGGGCATGTTCAACGTCGGCAATCAGGCGATCGCCGCTATTGCCCATCTGGGTACCGTTGCCGGTGCTGATACCTGGCAATATGCGCTGGCGCAATTGCTGGGTGCCTCGCTGGATCCAGCGGTTGCCGGTATTGGCAGCAAGATGCTGATCGGTGCAACCCACTTCCTGCCAATTTACTTGACCGTGTTCCTGGTCGGTGGTTTCTGGGAAGTGTTGTTCGCCATGGTGCGCAAGCACGAGATCAACGAAGGCTTCTTCGTGACCTCCATCCTGTTTGCGCTGATCGTGCCGCCCGCGCTGCCCCTGTGGCAAGCCGCGCTGGGCATCACCTTCGGTGTGGTACTGGCCAAGGAAGTGTTCGGTGGTACCGGCAAGAACTTCCTGAACCCGGCCCTGGCGGGTCGTGCGTTCCTGTTCTTCGCCTACCCGGGTCAGATCTCCGGTGATGCTGTCTGGGTGGCCGTTGATGGCTACTCGGGCGCGACCGCGCTGAGCCAGTGGGCCCAGGGCGGCCAGATGGCGCTGATCAACGGTGCAACCGGCCAGACCATCAGCTGGATGGATGCTTTCCTTGGTAACCTGCCGGGTTCCATCGGTGAAGTATCCACCCTGATGATCCTCATCGGTGCAGCCATGATCGTCTACATGCGGATCGCCTCCTGGCGCATCATCGCGGGCGTGATGATCGGCATGGTCGCCACTTCCCTGCTGTTCAACGTCATTGGTTCCGATACCAACCCCATGTTCAACATGCCGTGGCACTGGCATCTGGTGCTGGGCGGCTTCGCCTTTGGTATGGCCTTCATGGCGACCGATCCGGTCTCCGCTGCCTTTACCAACAAGGGCAAGTGGTGGTATGGCGCCCTGATCGGCGTAATGGTTGTGCTGATCCGTGTCGTGAACCCGGCGTTCCCGGAAGGCATGATGTTGGCCATTCTGTTTGCCAACCTGTTTGCCCCCTTGTTTGACCATTTCGTGGCGCAGGCGAACATCAAGCGGAGGATCGCTCGTGGCGTTTAATAAAGACTCTACTGTCGGCACCCTCACCATAGTGACCGGTCTGTGTCTGGTGTGTTCCATCGTGGTCTCAGTGGCTGCTGTGGGTCTGCGTCCGGCTCAGATGGAAAACAAGGCGCTGGACAAGCAAAGCAATATTCTGTCCGTTGCCGGTGTCGATGTCAGCTCGGTGGCCAAGCGTGACCTGGCCCAACTGTACGGTGACAAGATTGAAGCGCGTCTGGTTGACCTGACTACCGGTGAATTCGTTGACGGCGATGCCGACAACTTCGACACCAAGCTGGCAGCAAAAGATCCGGCCAAGAACATTCGTCTGGCACCTGCCGACGACAAGGCTGGTTTGCGTCAAATCTCCAGACTGATCCCGGTGTTCTTCGCCAAGGATGCCGAAGGCAAGGTCGACAATATTATCCTGCCGATCTACGGCCAGGGTCTGTGGTCTACCATGTATGCCTTCGTTGCCGTGGCGGCTGATGGGGAAACCATCAAGGGCATTACCTACTATGACCACGGTGAAACCCCGGGTCTGGGCGGCGAGATCGAGAACCCGGCCTGGCAAGGCCTGTTCAAGGACAAGAAGCTGTTCGATCAGGACGGCATGCCAGCCTTGCGAGTCATCAAGGGCCATGCCCCTGAAGGTTCCGTGCATGAGATCGATGGCCTGTCTGGCGCGACTCTGACCGGTAACGGTGTACAGCACACGTTCGACTTCTGGATGGGACCCAAGGGCTTTGGTCCTTTCCTGGCCAAGATTCGTGCAGGAGAAATCAACAATGGCTGACAAGAGCGAAATGAAGAAGTTGCTGTTGACGCCTGTGCTCGGCAACAACCCCATCGCCTTGCAGGTGCTGGGTGTCTGTTCCGCGCTGGCCGTTACCAGCCAGATGAAGACGGCATTCGTGATGACGCTGGCCGTGACCGCGGTGACCGCCTTCTCCAACCTGTTCATCTCCCTGATCCGCAACCAGATCCCGAACAGCGTACGGATCATCGCCCAGATGGCGGTGATTGCCTCGCTGGTTATCGTGGTTGACCAGGTGCTCAAGGCATATGCCTATGAGATCTCCAAGCAACTGTCGGTGTTCGTGGGCCTCATCATCACCAACTGCATCGTGATGGGTCGTGCCGAAGCCTATGCCATGAAGAGCGCCCCGCTGCCCTCCTTCCTGGATGGTATCGGCAACGGTCTGGGCTACGGCGCCGTGCTGCTGACCGTAGCCACAGTGCGTGAAATCCTGGGCTCCGGCACCTGGTTCGGTATCGAGCTGCTGCCGCTGGTGAACAATGGTGGCTGGTATGTGCCTAACGGCCTGCTGCTGCTGCCGCCGAGTGCGTTCTTCATCATTGGTCTGATCATCTGGGGCGTTCGCACCAGGGATCCCAAGCAGGTGGAGGCGAAGGATTAAGGTATGGAACACTATCTGAGTCTGTTGATTCGTTCGATTTTCATCGAAAACCTGGCCCTCTCCTTCTTCCTGGGGATGTGTACCTTCCTGGCTGTGTCCAAGAAGGTCAAGACCGCCATGGGTCTGGGGATTGCCGTTATCGTGGTTCAGACCGTTGCCGTTCCGGCCAACAACCTGATCTACAACTACGTCCTCAAGGATGGCGTGCTGGTCTCCGGCCTGGATCTGAGCTTCCTGAGCTTCATCACCTTCATCGGTGTGATAGCAGCCCTGGTGCAGATCCTGGAAATGGCGCTGGACAAGTACTTCCCTGCGCTCTACAACGCGCTCGGTATCTTCCTGCCGCTCATCACAGTGAACTGCGCCATCTTCGGTGGCGTCTCCTTCATGGTGCAGCGTGACTACAACTTCGTGGAGTCTGTGGTCTATGGCGTGGGTTCGGGTGCCGGCTGGATGCTTGCCATCGTAGCGATGGCGGGGATCCGCGAGAAGATGAAGTACTCCGATGTGCCGCAAGGTCTGCGTGGACTGGGCATCACCTTCATCACCGCGGGACTCATGGCGCTGGGCTTTATGTCCTTCTCTGGTATTTCCCTGTAATCGGAAAAGGAATAATAGATGGAAATTATTCTGGGTGTGGTCATGTTCACCGTGATCCTGCTGGCTTTGGTGGCAGTTATTCTGTTCGCCAAGTCCAAGCTGGTGACCGCAGGTGACGTGACAATCAGCATCAACGGCGACCCGGCCAAGGCTGTCACCAGCCCGGCGGGTGGCAAGCTGCTCGGCGTTCTGGCCGGCAGTGGCATCTTCGTCTCCTCCGCCTGTGGCGGCGGTGGCTCCTGTGGTCAGTGCAAGGTGCGGGTGAAAGCTGGCGGCGGTGATATTCTGCCGACCGAGCTGGATCACATCAGCAAGGGTGAAGCCCGCCATGGGGAGCGTCTGGCCTGTCAGGTCACAGTGCGTTCCGACATGGATATCGAGCTGCCGGAAGAGATCTTCGGGGTGAAGAAGTGGGACTGTACTGTTATCTCCAACGATAACAAGGCCACCTTCATCAAGGAGCTCAAGCTGCAGATCCCGGATGGCGAGAGCGTCCCGTTCCGCGCCGGTGGTTATATCCAGATCGAAGCCCCTGCGCACCATGTGCAGTACAAGAACTTCGATATTCCCGAGGAGTATCGCGGGGATTGGGATCGCTTCAAGATCTTCGAACTGGAGTCCAAGGTCAACGAGCCGATCATTCGTGCTTATTCCATGGCCAACTATCCGGAAGAGTTCGGCATCATCATGCTGAACGTGCGGATCGCGACCCCGCCGCCCAGCAACTGGACTGCGCCTCCCGGCCAGATGTCCTCCTATATCTTCAGCCTCAAGGCTGGCGACAAGGTGACCATCTCGGGTCCGTTTGGTGAGTTCTTTGCCAAAGACACCAATGCTGAAATGGTGTTCGTCGGTGGTGGTGCGGGTATGGCGCCGATGCGCTCCCATATCTTCGACCAGCTGCGTCGTCTGAAGACCCATCGCAAGATGAGCTTCTGGTACGGTGCCCGTTCCAAGCGCGAGATGTTCTATGTCGAAGACTTCGACATGCTGGCGGCCGAGAATGACAACTTCCAGTGGCACGTCGCCTTGTCTGATCCGCAACCGGAAGACAACTGGGATGGCTACACCGGCTTTATCCACAACGTCTTGTTCGAGAACTATCTCAAGAACCACGAGGCGCCGGAAGATTGCGAGTTCTACATGTGTGGACCTCCCGTCATGAATGCTGCCGTCATCAACATGCTGAAAAACCTCGGTGTTGAAGACGAAAACATCCTGCTGGATGACTTTGGTGGTTAATCAATGCACAGTGTTGTAAAGACCTGGCTAGCCTTAGGGCTAGCCTTTTTCTTGACGGGGTGCGGTCAGGAAACGGTCCAATCCAAGCCGGAGATCCACATCACCGGCAGCACCATGGGTACCTACTATTCCATCAAGGTGGCGGATAACGTCATCACGGATCCTGCCAAATTCCAGGCCGAGGTCGATGTCCTGCTGGAGCGGGTCAACGACCAGATGTCGACCTATCGTCCCGATTCGGAGCTGTCGCGCTTCAACCAGCACAGAAGCTCGACCCCTGTGGTGGTCTCTCGCGATACCGCCCGGGTAGTGACTGAATCCCTGCATCTGGGCCGTGAGAGTCGGGGGGCGCTTGACGTTACCGTTGGCCCCCTGGTCAATCTGTGGGGCTTCGGACCGGATGCGCGTCCGACCAGGATCCCCTCCGAGGAGCTGATCACACAGACCCGTCAGAAGACTGGTCTGGGCAATCTGCATGTGATCACCTCCGCCGATGCCGATACGTTGCAAAAAGATATTCCGGACCTCTACGTGGATCTCTCCGCCATTGCCAAGGGCTTCGGGGTGGACAAGGTGGCCGAGTATCTGGAGTCCATGGGGTCTCGCAACTATCTGGTGGAGATCGGTGGCGAGCTGCGGATCAATGGCGTCAACGGCAAGGGCCATCCCTGGCGTGTGGCCATCGAGAAGCCGACCGCCAATGCCGGCTCGGTGCAGGAAGTGATAGTGCCGGGGGACAACGGGGTTGCCACTTCAGGCGAGTACCGCAATTACTACGAAATGGATGGCCAGCGTTTCTCCCACACTATCGATCCCATGACGGGCAAACCTATCCAGCATCGCATGGTGTCGGTGACCGTCATTCACCCTTCCTGCATGACCGCAGACGGGTTGGCGACCGTGTTCATGGTGCTCGGGCCCGAGAAGAGCCTGGCGTATGCCAAAGAGCGCGGACTGGCGATCTTCGTGATCACCAAGACGGCCGATGGTTTTGACGAAGCCTATTCAGATGCGTTCAAACAGTACCTGGTTAGAAAGTAAGGGGCACCAGCATGCAGATTTTTCTGATCACCTTCGGGGTATTTCTGGTCGTTGTAGTGGCTATGGCCATAGGTTACATCTTCCAGAAGAAGACCATTTCCGGCTCCTGTGGCGGACTGGGCACTATAGGTATCGAAAAAGAGTGCGATTGCCCGGAACCCTGTGACAACCGCAAGAAGAAGATGGCCAAGGAAGAGGCCCGTCGCAAGATGCTGACCGATAACCGGATCATCTGAGCGGGCCAGGGTTTTCGAGTTGTACTCGGGCCAAGGCTGAATGGCAGGCGGGCTGACCTTGGGGTCAGCCCGCCTTTTCTTTAGCGGGAGGGGGATTCAGTAGTCGTATTGATGACAGGCTTTCTTTTTGAACTCGGCCTTCCAGCGTGCCAGTTCCTCCCGTGTTCCCAGTTCATCCCCTTGCTTGATGGCCTTCTCCAGTGTCTCGATGCGATCATGCAGCCAGCTGCATTCGGCGGTCGGATGGTCCTTGGTTCCGCCAAGCAGCGGCAGCAGACAGAGTCCCAGTCCTACTCCCAGCCAGAGTGCTCTCATTCCTTTCCTCCTTGTCATTTGTTGTGAGTGGTGTCTTAAGAGTCTATGCCTGCTCGTTGTTTCATGCCGATGGCAGAAACGGGTGCGCTGGGTTAGCATGGGTGAGTTAACTGTTTATCCGTACAGTGGTATGCGCAAAATCATTCACATCGACATGGACTGCTTTTATGCGGCGGTAGAGATGCGGGACAACCCGGCTCTGCGGGACGTACCCTTGGCGATAGGGGGCTCTTCCGATCGGCGGGGGGTCATCTCGACCTGCAACTATGTGGCGCGCCGTTTCGGGGTGCGCTCCGCCATGCCAAGTGGCCTGGCCAAGAAACTCTGCCCGCCGCTCGTACTCATACCGGGACGAATGGCGGTCTACAAGGAGACCTCCCGTCAGCTGCGCGCCATCTTCCTGCGTTACACCGAGCTGGTGGAGCCGCTTTCGCTGGACGAAGCCTACCTCGATGTCACCGACAGTAATTGCTGTGGTGGCAGTGCCACCCTGATGGCGGCCGAGATCCGCCAGGCCATAGTGACCGAACTGGGGTTGACCGCTTCGGCCGGGGTGGCACCGAACAAATTTCTGGCCAAACTCGCGTCGGAGCAGCGCAAACCCGACGGCCTGTTCGTGATCCGGCCAGAGGAGGTGGATGAGTTCGTGCGCCAGCTGCCGTTGGCCAAGTTGCCGGGGATCGGGCGCAAGACGGCCGAGCGGCTGGAGTCCCAGGGACTCTATTCGTGCGAGGATGCGAGAGTGCTCAGCAGTGATGAGCTGATCGCCCGGTTTGGCAAGTTGGGGGAGATGCTGACTGGCCGGATCTGGGGCCGTGATGATCAGCCGGTGCAGGCGCAGCGGATCCGTAAAACTATTGGCGTGGAGACCACGCTGGCCAGCGATGTGCTGGATGAAGCCGCCTGCTGGCAGGTACTGAGCCAGCTTATTCCCGAGCTGGAGCGTCGTTTTGCCGCTGGCTATGCCAGGGAGCAGTTGATGGGGCAGGGGATCAAGCTCAAGTTCGCCGATTTTCAGCAGACCACTGTCTATCGCCGTGGCGGCTATCAGCCCGAGCTGTTTCACGATCTGCTCCATGAAGGACTGCTTCGGGCGCAGGGTAAACCCATTCGATTGCTCGGGCTGGTTGTGGGCTTGCCTCGTGACGGGGAAGTTAACCAGCTGAGCCTGGATTTTGCTTGATTAGGTTAAGTTTTTGTATCCAAAACCGATACACTGATCACATCTGTATGAGCTAGGAATGGTGGCATGAGTTCTCTTTCTGTTCAGGGGCGGATCACCCTGATCGCCGGTTGTTGTTTATTGGCCAGTGCTGGTGCCCTGGTTGCCTCTTCTCTTTATAGCGCCGCCCGGATGCAGGATCAGGTGCTGACCTCCACCACTGAGGAGGCGCAACGCTCGGCCGAAAACTGGATGAAGGCGATGGGATCCGAGCAGGCGGCCAAGGTCACCAGCTATCTGGATGAGGCCTATTTCCGTACCACTCTGCTGGCTCAGAGCATATTGTTCCAGCGCAAGAATGCGGCCGACAACTTTGGCTCTTCCGAGGCGCTGCGTGGTGCCGTCAATCAGCAACTGCATGATGCGGCGGCGGCTTCCGCCAACCTGCTTGGTGTCTATGCGGTGTTCGAGCCCGATCAGCTGGATGGGGAAGACAGCAACTACCACGGTTCCAGCGAGCTGGGTGCCAATGACAAGGGGCGCTTCTCCACTTACTGGGCCCGGGTCGACGGCAAGATTGAAGCTGAGGTGCAAGACGAATCCGTGCTGGCGGACGAGAGCCCCACGGCAGCAGGTGGCGTGGAGAACGACTGGTATCGTTGCAGCATTCGCAGCAAGGCGCTCTGCCTGCTCGAGCCCTACCTCGATGATGTGGGGTCGCAGAAGGTGCTGATGACCTCGGTGACAGTCCCTCTGCTGGAGCAGGAGACCTTGCTCGGCATGGTCGGGGTCGATATCTCGCTGGCGACCCTGCAAAGTCTGGTCAAGGAGATGGATCAGGCGCTCTACGACGGACAGGGCAAGGTATTGCTGGTCAGTCACGAAGGGCGAGCCGCCGGGGTGGATGGGTTTGACGTCACCCTGGGCAGCCCCTTGGGGCAGCAATATCAGGCGCTGGCTGGCGATCTGAAAGGCTGGATCGGCCAGGGGCAGACAATGACACGCTGGAGCCCTGACGGGACTCTGCTGCAAACTTTCGTGCCGGTCAGCATGCGCGGCACCGAGCACAAATGGGGCATCTATATCGAGCTTCCCCGCACCGTTGTGCTGGCCTCGGCCCGCCAGTTGCAAGACGAACTCTCCAGCCAGGCCAATGGCAGCGTGGTTACCCAACTGGTGATTGGCGGCGTGATTTCGGTAGTTGCCTTGCTCTGCATCTGGTTGATGGCTCGTCAGATAGTAGCCCCCATTCGCGCCGTGGTGGCTCGCCTCAAGGACATAGCCACTGGGGAGGGAGACCTGACCCAGCGGATTGACCTGCATCGCGATGACGAGATTGGCGAGTTGGCCAAGTGGTTCAACAGCTTCCTCAACAAGTTGCAATCCACCATCAGTCAGGTGATTGATACTGTTGCGGGCACCCGCGCCAGTGCGGAGCAGGCGGCTCAGGTTGCCGAGCGCACCAGTGCCGGCATGCAGGCCCAGTACCAGGAGGTGGATCTGGTGGCGACTGCATTCGAGGAGCTCAGTGCCACTGCCTTGCAGGTGGCGGGCAACGCCAACTCGGCGGTGGCGGCGGCTAACCAGGCAGATACCTCGGCGCAGGAGGGCAAGTATGTGGTGGCCGATACCCAGGAGGCCATGCGCAAGCTGATGGCGGTGATCAGCGATGCCAAACCTGTGGTGGAGCGACTCGCTGCCAACAGCGACAACATCAACGACATACTGGTGGTGATCCAGGGGATCGCCGAGCAGACCAACCTGCTGGCGCTGAACGCCGCCATCGAGGCGGCGCGGGCCGGTGAACAGGGCCGTGGCTTCGCCGTGGTGGCTGACGAGGTGCGCAATCTGGCGGGGCGTACCCAGAATGCCATCGTCGAGATCCAGACTCTCATAGGGCAGCTTCAGTCCGGTACCGAGGCCGTGGTCAAGGCAATCATGACGGGTCACAGCCAGGCGGATGTGACGCTGACAAAAGTGGATCTGTCGGTCAGCGTGCTGGAGCAGATCATCCATGCGGTGGCGACCATTCATCAGATGAACGAGCAGATTGCCAGGGCGGCGCAGGAGCAGAGCGGGGTGGCGGACGAGATCAATCGCAACGTCAGCAACATTCGTGATGTGAGCCATACCATACGGGCCGAGGCGGCGACCTCCGCCGAAAATGGGCGCGAGTTGTCGGCGCTGGCGGACAAACAGCAGCAGCTGGTGGGGCAGTTCAAGGTATAGGATAAGAAAAAAGGCGCCATCCAACCGGAGGCGCCAAACACATTCAGATGACAGACTGGGTTAAATCGGTCCGATTTAAGCCCCTCTTCCCGCAGAGGAAGAAACACAACACCACAATCACAGACCACTGACTCACAAAAATCACATGTAAACCAACATGGAAGAGAAAAAGTGAGCCATATGACAACGGATTGCGAAGCGAATTATGTTTATTCACTGGTCGACCCGCAACCGACAAATTATAATGCGGCCCATTAGAAAAACTCATCGTCGGCTGGTCTCATGTCTCGTCGTTTACCCCCGCTCAATGCCCTGAAAGCATTCGAAGCCGCGGCTCGTCACTTAAGCTTCACCCGGGCAGCGGAAGAGCTGTTTGTGACCCAGGCTGCCATCAGTCACCAGATCAAGGCGTTGGAAGAGTATCTCGGCATCAAGCTGTTTCGCCGCAAGAACCGCTCCTTGCTGTTGACTGAAGAGGGGCAGGGTTACTTCCTCGATATCAAAGACATCTTCACCTCTATCTCGGAGGCGACCGACAAGCTGCTGGCCCGCAGTGCCAAGGGGGCGCTCACCGTCAGCTTGCAGCCAAGTTTTGCCATCCAGTGGCTGGTGCCCAGACTGGTGAAGTTCAGTGAACGTCATCCGGACATAGACGTACGGATCAAGGCGGTGGACATGGACGAGGGGTCGCTGACCGACGATGTGGACGTGGCCATCTACTACGGCCGTGGCAACTGGCCTGGACTGCGTGCCGACAAGCTGCACACCGAATACCTGATCCCTGTCTGCTCGCCGCTGTTGCTGACCGGCCCCAAGCCACTGCGCACCCCGGATGATCTGATCCGCCACACCCTGTTGCACGATACCTCCCGCCGTGACTGGAAGGCCTGGTTTCGCCAGCTCGACATCGATGCGCCCAACGTCAATCAGGGGCCCATCTTCAGTCACTCCACCATGGTGATCCAGGCGGCGATCCACGGTCAGGGGGTGGCACTTGGTCACAGTGTGCTGGCTCAGCCAGAAATCGAAGCGGGGCGCCTTATCTGCCCGTTCGAGCAGGTGCTGGTGAGCAAGAATGCGTTCTACCTGGTATGCCAGGAGCAGCAGTCCGATCAGGGCAAGATAGTGGCCTTCCGCGACTGGATGCTGGAGCTGGTGGAGCAGGAAGAGGCTCGTCGCAGGGCACGGCTCGCCGATGCCTGATGTGATGAGAGAGGGGGCGAGTGATGCCCCCGTTCGCATTCTGCTGGCCCATGGCGCCGGGGCCGGCATGGAACACACCTTTCTTTGCGAGCTGTCACGCCTGCTGGCGGGGCCCGATATCGAGGTAGTGCGTTTCAACTTTCCCTACATGACCAAGCGGGCCCAGGATGGCAAGCGCAGGCCGCCGGACAGGCAGCCGGTATTGCTCGACCATTGGCGCCAGATGGCGCAGCTGTTCGCTCACCCAAGGCTGTTCCTGGCGGGCAAGTCCATGGGGGGACGCATGGCGGCAGAGCTGTATGGCGAAGGTGGGGACGAGATGAATGCTGCAGGATTGCTCATTCTCGGGTATCCTTTCCACCCTCCGGCCAAGCCCGACCGCTGGCGGGGCGAGGTGCTCAAGCAGATCAAGACGCCAACCCTGCTGTTGCAAGGGGAGCGCGACACCTTCGGTACGCGCGCCGAACTGGCAGATTTTCCCTTCTCACCCCATGTATCGGTCCACTGGCTGACCGATGGTGACCATGGCTTCAAACCGCGAAAAGCCAGCGGCGTGAGCGAGCAGGAGAACCTGCAGCAGGCGGCTGATCATATCAGGTGCTTCATCGCGGCGACGCTGGCACAGGGCTGACGGTCGCGAGGGAGAGAACGAGGAGGGTAAGAATGCAGATCCATCGACATTGGCTGGTACTGGCGGGTTTTTTTGGCCTGACGGCGACCATGCTGGGGGCTTATGGCGCCCACGGTCTGGCGGCGAGCGGTATTACGGCTTCGCAGCTGGCGGCGTTCAACACCGCCGTGCACTATCAGTTTTTTCACGCATTGGCCCTGCTGGTGCTGGGTTGGTGCGGTGTGCGCAGCAAGGTAATCACCTTCGCTGGCACCGCATTTTTGCTGGGGATCCTTGGATTCTGCGGCAGTATTTACGCCATGGTGCTGCTTGGCAGCAAGGGGCTGGGGCTCATTACCCCGGCTGGTGGCCTCTGTTTTATGTTGGGATGGGCGGCTCTGATATGGGCTGGCTGTCGTCTTGGAGGAAAAAATGAATAATCTGCTGCTTTATTGCCGCCCCGGTTTTGAGAAAGAGGCGGCGGCAGAGATCACCGAGCGTGCCAGTAACATGCAGTGCTACGGTTTCGCCCGGGTCAAGGACGACAGCGGTTATGTGATATTCGAGTTGTATGACGAGGAGCAGGCCGATCTGCTGGCGCGCAAGTTGCCATTCAGAGAGCTTATCTTTATCCGTCAGATGCTGGTGGTGACCCACGAGCTGAAGGATCTGGATGTGGCTGATCGGATCTCGCCCATCATAGAAGCGACTCGCGAATACACCATCTGTGGCGATCTGCGAGTTGAAACCGCCGATACCAACGAAGCGAAAGAGCTGTCGGCCTTCTGCCGAAAGTTCACAGTGCCGCTTCGTCAGGCCCTGCGCAGCAAGGAGCTGCTGACCAAGAAAGAGACGCCGCACCGTCCGGTGTTCCACGCCTTCTTCATGGCCAACGATCACCTGTTGCTGGGGTATTCCTACTCGTTCAACAACTCCGAATTCCACATGGGTATTCCCCGTCTGCGCTGCCCGCCGGATGCACCGAGCCGATCCAGCCTCAAGCTGGAAGAGGCCTTCTATGTGTTCGTACCTCGGGAAGAGTGGGACCTGCGCCTCACCTCCGGCATGAAAGCGGTCGATCTGGGTGCCTGTCCGGGTGGCTGGACCCATCAGCTGGTGCGTCGCGGCATGATGGTAACCGCGGTGGATAACGGCACCATGGCCCAGTCCCTGATGGATACCGGTCAGGTGAAGCACCTGCGTGATGATGGTTTTGTGTGGCGCCCCAGCAAGAAGAATATCTACTGGCTGGTGTGCGACATGGTGGAGAAGCCGGCGCGGGTTGTTCACATGATCGCTGACTGGTTCCGCGAGAACGACTGTCAGGAGGCCATGTTCAACCTCAAGCTGCCGATGAAGAAGCGTTACGCCGAAGCGGTACACAACATAGAGGTGTTGCGCGGCCTTCTCAAGGAGGTAGACAACGCCTTCGTCATTCAGGCCAAGCAGCTCTATCACGATCGCGAAGAGATCACGGTACACGTCTACAACAAGTACTGGGTCTCCAAGCTGGAAGCCAAGGAGTGACATCCGGTCCCTTGCCGTGAGCAGAAAAAAGACCGATGGCAGCGATGCCGTCGGTCTTTTGCTATCTGCGCCATGCAGCCGGTGTCAGAAGCGGTAGTCGAGACGCAGGGATGACTCGTCATCCGTGACTTTGAGCTCTATCTGCAGGGGGATGCTCTTGTCGACCGGATTGAACTGCAACTTGACCCCATCCCCTCTGAGTTTGATGGCCGTATTCATGCCAGCAGCCTTGAACTTGATCCTGGGTTTGTGGTGCTCGAAGGAGAGGCTAACGCTCTTCTCCGCCGTCAAATTCAGCTTCTGGTATGCGGTAACCTGCTGGTTGCCGTCGCTGTCCGTCATGATGTCTACCCCGAAGGAGAGCGGTTTGGGCGCCTTGAGCAGATCATTGGTATCCAGACTGGAACGCCATACCTGACTGGCGGGCTGCGACTGGGCTGCCGGAAGCTGTTTCCAGGCATTTTCGACCGGTCTGTCTACTGCCATGACGCTGCTGCTGATAAGCAACAGGGGAAAAATAGCGCGCATAATGGATCTCCTTATCCCTTATGCATTGAACATAGTAGCCAATTGACTAGGCGGGTAGCGTGCCGCGAGATAAAACAAGGGGAGCCTGAGCTCCCCTTTTAAATCAATGAATTAAGATGAATTACAAACGGTCTATGATGGATTGGGTGAACTCGCTGGTAGAGGCGGTCCCCCCGAGATCACGGGTCACGCGATCACCGGATTCGATGGTGGCGCGCACTGCCTCACGGATGCGCTCAGCCTTGTCCTGCATGCCCAGGTATTCCAGCATCTGGATGGAGGCGAGGATCACCGAGGTCGGGTTGGCGATGTTCTTGCCTGCGATATCCGGCGCCGAGCCATGCACCGCTTCGAAGATGGCGGCGCCATCGCCGATGTTGGCACCAGGTGCCATGCCCAGACCGCCCACCAGGCCGGCGCACAGATCCGAGAGGATGTCGCCAAACAGGTTGGTGGTGACCATGACATCGAACCGCTCCGGGTACATCACCAGGTTCATGCAGGCGGCATCGACAATCATCTCTTCGCTCTGGATATCCGGGTAGCGAGCGCCGACATCGCGGGCCACTTCCAGAAACAGGCCAGAGGTGGACTTGAGAATGTTGGCCTTGTGGATGATGGTCACTTTCTTGCGTCCTTCCTGGCGGGCCAGTTCGAAGGCAAACTTGACGATGCGTTCTGCCCCGTCGCGGGTAACTATGCTCATCGCCTCGGCGCTATTGTTGTCATCGCTGCGCTTCTGGCCGGCGCCCGAGTACATCCCTTCGGTGTTCTCGCGCACTGTGATGATATCGATGTTCTCGTAACGACTCTTGGTGCCCTTGAAGGAGATGACGGGGCGGACGTTGGCGTAGAGGTTGAATTTTTTGCGCAGGGAGACGTTGATGGAGGTGAAGCCGCCGCCAACCGGGGTGGTGAGCGGGCCTTTCAGGCTGACCTTGTTCTTCTCGATCAGATCCAGGGTTGCCTGGGGCAGCAGCTCGCCGTGCTTCTCCAGCGCGACCAGACCGGCATCCGCATACTCGTATTCGAAGTCACAACCGGCGTGGGTCAGGATCTGGATGGCGGATTCGATGATGCTGGGGCCAATGCCGTCGCCCGGGATGACGGTAATCTTTCTTTTTGACATGAGAGGTATCCACTTCTAGGGAACAGAGGGGGAGGATTCGGCCGTTTTATACCATTTATACAACTAACCCTCCATGTTTCTTTACATTCTATCTGTTTTTGTCAACAGCAAGGGTGAGTCCCGTCATGATTGGCAGGATTGCTGGTCAATGGGGGAAGCCGGTGTCATGCCTCGCTCTCGGGTGCTGGGGGATAGCGTATTTCCCGCAAGTTGAAACCCAGGGGAATATCACGCTGCAGGCGGACCAGACGCTGGGCCAGCAGAGCATCGTCCTGATACTGGCGCAGCTTGAGCAAGGGCTTGCTGGCCTCCTCCTGTTGGCAGGCTGCGAGCAGCGCCGACAGGCTGCCATATTGCTG
>Ga0115550_1000276_pt1 | contig 44505 bp, 47 predicted proteins | sample COGITO_mtgs_1005_FD_87177 | JGI IMG/M metagenome (GOLD analysis project Ga0115550, IMG submission 87177) | Pelagic marine microbial communities from North Sea - COGITO_mtgs_100511 | ecosystem: Environmental > Aquatic > Marine > Epipelagic | place: Germany:Helgoland, sampling site Kabeltonne...
ATTGATAACGGACTCTAAAGCTTACAAATCTTGGTAAGATAAATGTCTCAGTCAATGATGTTGAGAAAAGTCCTGCATTAACAGAGGCTGTAGAATCGGTACCTAACAAGTTGCTTCCAACAAGCTCATATTCCCATTTAGCATCTCTATCTTTTCTATAAGCAAAACTTACATTGAAGATTTTAAATCTATTATTCACCTCACCGTTTTGTTTTACTTCGTTGTAAGAGAAATCACTTTTTAGAGTTAAAGAATTCCATATATACGCATCAAAATTAATTGAAGGTCTGTGCGTAACACTATTAAAATTAACTGGACGGTTACTAGCTTCCTGATCTGTTAATTGTAGTGTATAACGTAAGCTTACATTTGGTGCTTTTCTAAAATTAGTTCCTATGGATGTTGTATAAGATTGACTGTAAATTTCATTTTGATTTGCTAATCCATTTGTAAATTGAAAACTTTTAGCATACGTTAATCTTCCATTAATAGAACCTCTTATTTTCTTAATTGTTTTTCCTAAACGAACAAAACCTGTTAAAGATTCATTGTCAAATGGAGCATTTAAATTTGTTCTACTAGATACTACAGAGCCTGGTATAAAATTAAAATCTGTGCTAATTTGATCAATCGTTTTTCTATAATTTACAGTTGCAATTACATTACTAGCATTGTATAAATTAAAACTTCTGTAAGTTAATGTAAGATTGTGAATACTCGCATTCATTAAATCTGCATTCCCAGAAAAGAAAGAATTATAACTGTTGGCAACTATACCTCTTGCTATTTGATTTACATCCGTAAAATTAACTTGTTGTCTGTAATCTAAAATAAGGCTTTCACTTCTTTTAAATTGTGTGACCATTCTAAATTCTGGAAGAAATTTCAAAAATTTATCTTCAAAAAATTCAACTCCATACTGAGTATTATTTACATTGTAAGCATGAGAAGTAAATCCTGGAGTAAACGTAAATATTCCTGATTTTACACGATATCTTACACCAAAATACAAGTCAGAAAAATTATACTCTGTATCGTTAGTGGTTTGTGGATCAGATATGCCTCCAATAATTGGGTTTGGGTCTAAGGTGTTTCCATTATCTAAAACTTGAAAAAATCTTGAATCAAAATTTTGACGACTTAAAATTGTACCAGCGACAAAGTTTAAATTACTTTTTTCATTTAAAATATAATAGTAATCTAATTTAGCATCTGCTTGATTAGACCTTACTTGTCTATTTTGATTTAAATTATAAGAAAGCAAACTTGTATCTAATCCTAAATCATCTGCTGCTGCATCAAAACCGTCTGTATCTGATGTTGGGTCATTTTCTAAAGAAGCAGCATAAAATGGATCTTCATTTTGTAATAAATGTTGTACTTCTAGGGCTAAGATGTTTTTATCATCAACTGTGTAGAAATAACTTAAATTCTGATTGATTCTGAAAGGAGTTGCTTTTTCAGCTTCTGCGATATCACTTAATATAAGTGAGTTTACAGCATCTGTTCTGTATTCGTTAGAAAAACGACCAATGACATCATAATTTAATTGACTGTTAAAATCCTTTTTATAAATCGCACTAAATTTAAAGAGTCCTGTATTACTAGTTTGGTCTGTAGCGTTCTGAATAAAGTCATCTGGAATTACAGAACTTTCATCTATTGGGGTGTTAGGATCATCTGGAGTATCAAAATAATCGATATCTGTAATACTTCTCTGTCCATTGCTATTGCTAGACCAAATTAAAAAACCGCTTAAATCTAATTTCTTATTCGGAGAGTAACTAAAATTTAAAGCTGTTAATTTTGTTTCTATTCTGTTTGCATTTCTTGCATTAGCATTTAAGAAACCGATTCCGGCACTCCCTAAACTAATATTTGTACCATTAGATGGACTCTGACTTCTAAAACCTCCACTAAAGTTTCTAACATCTCTTCTGTTTAAAACTACTTCTCCAATATTATTGACATCACCAATCACATTGATTGTATACTTAGGTGTATAATAAAAAAGTTTAGGCTGAAGTAAGTATAAGTTATCATTTGGAGAATCTCCAATACCTGCAGTAACATCTCCAAACCAGAAGTTCTTTTTCCCTTCTTTTAATTTAATATTAATCGCAACTCTATCTTGATTGTCTTGTACTCCTCTTAATTGACTAACATCTCCGTAGTTTCTTAAGACTTGAATTTTATCAACAGCGTTTGAAGGAATATTTTTTGTTGCTAGTTTGGTATCGCCATCAAAAAAATCTTTTCCATCAACCATTACTTTTTCAACTACTTTCCCTTCTATTTCAATCTCTCCTGCATCATTAATTTCTACACCTGGAAGTTTTTTAAGAACATCTTCTAACTTTCTTTCGGTACCGTTTTTAAAAGAATCTGCATTGTAGACTATTGTATCACCTTTGATTGTAACAGGCATTTTAGCGACAATGTTTATTTCATCTAACATGTTGTCATTAGACATGATGAAGTTCTTAACTATGTCCTCACCTTTTGTGTTAATTATTTCGTCTATAGTTTTTAACCCTACATAACTAATCTTGATATTATAGATGGTGTTTTTCTTTAAATCTAATTTATAATTTCCATTGGCATCTGTAAAACCATAAGAAGAAATTCTTTTAGCTACAGTGTCTAATGCAATCACATTGGCCATTTCTAAAGGACCAATTGAATCTTTAACAACACCCGTTAATTGAATCTGGGCAGTTGAAATTCCACTCACCATTAAAATGGCAATAATTACTAATTTTTTCATGTATAGTTTTGATTAAATAAAATTAAAATCCTCTTCCGCCTCTTCTATTCTGGAAGTTTTGGCGAAGTTCTTCAGATTTTTTCTTCATCATTGTATTAAATTCATCTCTAGAAACTTCTTTCCCTTTTGATGGTTCTTTAATTTCTATTGAATTTTCTGGGTTGATTACAATCTCTGTACATAACATAGTGGTTCTACCTGCATTGATTTCTAAAATCAAACCTGGTAATCCCCAATAATCTGCTGGACCAGCACTCACCGGAATCTGCGGTGTATACCAAGCTGTTACGATTTGAGTTTTTATTGCTGGCTTTTCTTCTTTTACTTTTGTAGAGTCTTTTTGTTGATTATTTCTTCCTCTTCTACTAAAAATACTACCCCAGTCAATTGTATTATCAACTTTTACCATGGTAGCTTTATAGCAAGTATACTGACCTATTTGTCTCGTTTCACCTGTCATTTCCCATTGTGGGATTTCCATATCTTCAACGATTCTAAAGCGCTTACTGAACTGCTCAGTATCTTCAATCATTTTTTTGTCTTTCAAGTTTTTGTAGATAGAACCTTGCCCATTGCTTCTACCCCAACTTGGACCTGAAGTTCCTGGAGCATCTAATTTTACATTTTCTTTAAAAGCAGATTCTGATTTATTAAAACTTAACGTATATGTTTTTTCTAAAAAGTTTTTAAAACGAGCCATCATTTGTTTCTTTCTTTGCTCAGGCATTTTATCAAATCTTGACATGTCCATCGATGTTTTTGACATGTAAGTCGCTTTTCCTTCAAATTTTCTTTGAGAAAATACTACTATTGAAAACAGTAGAAATGATAGTGTAATTAGTCTTTTCATTATAGTTTGGCTTTAGATTTTTGGCAAAAATAATACTTACAATAGATTGTAAGACTTAAAAAAAAGCCAAAAGTTTAATCATTTTAAAAAAAAATTAAACAAAGTTTGATTTTAACCTCCAATTTTAATTTGCATTTGATGCCCATCACCTCGGTTGGATCTAAATCTATCAATCATTTCTTTTGATTTTTCTCGAGATATTTTTTCATACTTTTTTCTAGATACCACTTTTCCTTTTGTTGGCTCTTCAATTTGAATTTTCTTGATTGGGTTTAAAACAACTTCGGTACAAACAATTGTTTGATTTCCATCGTTAATCTCTAAAATTAAACCTGGTAAGCCCCAATAATTTTCTGGTCCGTTATTTACTGGAATATCAGCCGTATACCAAGCAATAGTTTTTCTCATTTCCTTTTTAGTGACTTGTTTTGCTTCTCCATTAACCATGGTCATATTTATGTTTTCTACTTCTCTTTCATAAACGGCTTTATAACAGGTATAGGTTCCAATGTTTTTTGTTTCGCCTGTTAATTTCCAATCATACTTTACTAAATCATCTTTAACTAAAAAAACCTTACTCATTAGCTCAACTTTATTAGCAATTCTGTTTTCCTTAATGTTTTTATAAAGCAAATCAGATCCGCCACCTCCTCCAAAACTCATCACCATGACACCTCCATTAGAAGCCTGTGGCGTTGGCGAATTTAATTTTACATCTTCTTTATATGTAGACTCTGTTCTATTAAAATTTAATTCAAATGTTTTTTGAAACATTTTACTCATTTGAGCTTCAAGTTGTTTTTGCAAATCAGGATTTTGAGCTACTTGCGTACTATCTAATTTAATATTAGATTTTCTGTGTGTTTTGTAGGTTGCTTTTCCATAAAATTCTTGTGCACTTATAGAAAGTGTCAAGAAAAATAAGATGGTAAAAATTTTTGTCTTCATTGTTTTAGTTTTTTATTTTGATGCTACAAATATGCAATCCATTAATACATTATTGGGTTAATGAATGTTAACGTGTGTTAACCGATTCTTTTAATTTAACTTTACACTATACCTTTGAAGTATGAATACAAAGAAATACAAATGGATTTTATATTTAATTACGGCTACAATAGTAATTACTATTATTGTTCAGTTGTATTGGAATTATAACAATTACATAGATAACAAACAGCGCGTAAAAAATGATATTCAGATAAGTTTAGACAATGCTATAGAAACATATTATGCTGATTCTTCTAAGAAGAGTTTTTTTGGCGTTACAACTTCTAAAAATTTACAAGACATTCGAATATCTGGGGATTTTTGGACGAAAAAAAATACAATCTCAAAGACTACTGGCTACACTTTAGATTTATTTAATGAAGCGTATAAGGCTAGTGAGAATAAAAAAATTCCTAAACGAACAGATTCTATTCTTGTAAATGATTCTGTTTTCAAAAAATCTCTTACCAAACACTCTCTTAAATTTGGAGATAATTATCCTATAAAAATTAAAAAACATAAACTTGTTGATAGTTTAAATGTAATAAAAGCAATTAATAGCATTATTATCGCTTTAACAAATGATGAAATAAATTTTACAGAATTAGATTCTATTTTTCAAACAGAATTACAATCAAAAAATATTTCGTCTAAATATTATTTCAACTATTATGTAGATGACAGCTTACGAATTTCAACAAGTGAAGGAGAAAAGTTCAACGTTGATTTAACAGCTAAATCTACCTACTTGAGATACAATCAGAAATTAATTATTTCTCTTAACAAAGTAACTTTTGACGCTGTTAAAAAAGGATTTAGTGGCGTATTTATTTCATTAATCTTATCCTTAACAATAATTTCCACTTTGTTTTACTTATTGAAAATTATTAAAAAACAAAAAGAGCTAGCAGAAATTAAAAATGACTTAATAAGCAATATTACACACGAATTTAAAACACCCATTGCTACCATATCAACTGCAATTGAAGCAATTGAAAATTTTAATGTAATTGATGATAAAGCAAAGACTAAGAAGTATCTATCAATGTCTAATATTCAGCTAAAGAAACTACATCAAATGGTAGAAAAATTATTAGAAACAGCAACCTTAGATTCGGAAAATTTAATGCTTAAAAAAGATACTATTGATATTGTTGAACTTATAAATAAAATCACAACAAAGCACCAGTTACTTACAGAAAAAAAAATAACTTTTTCATCAAATATAACTGACAAAACAATAACAGTAGATGCATTTCATTTTGAAAATGCTATTTCAAATTTAATTGATAACGCTATTAAATATGGTGGTGAAAAAATTGAAATAAACTTCAATGTTATTCTTAATTCTATTGAAATATTAATCGCTGATAACGGAACCGGCATTGAAAAAAATCAACAAGAAAAAATATTTGATAAATTTTACAGAATTCAAAAAGGAAATAAACATGATGTAAAGGGATTTGGAATTGGTTTATATTATACTAAGAAGATTATTGAAAAACATCAAGGTGTGATTCAATTAACATCTAACAATCAAAATACTATTTTTAAAATTATACTCCCAAATGAATAAACTGATTAAAGTTGTTTTAGCTGAAGACGAGCCTAACTTGGGTATGATTGTAAAAGAGAGTTTGGAAACCAGAGGTTTTGAAGTTTTTCTAGCTGAAAATGGTGAAGAAGCCTACAAGCTTTATGAAAAAGAAGCTCCTGAAGTTTTAGTTTTGGATGTAATGATGCCAAAGAAAGATGGTTTTACATTAGCGAAAGAAATTCGTTCACAAAACAAACACATTCCAATTCTATTTTTAACCGCAAAATCACAAACAAAAGATGTTTTAGAAGGTTTTGAACAAGGCGGAAACGACTATTTAAAAAAACCGTTTTCTATGGAAGAATTAATTGTTAGAATTCATTCTTTATTAGATCGTGTTAACATAAAAAAAGATTACGAAAAAATAAGTATAGGCGAGTATACTTTTAACTATAAGAAGCAATATTTATCATTCTTAGAAGAAAAAATACCCCTTACTCACAGAGAATCTGAACTACTTTTAAATCTCTATGAAAAGAAAAATGACGTATTAGACAGAACCTTTATTTTAAAAAAATTATGGGGAGATGATGATTTCTTTAATTCGCGCAGTATGGATGTATTTATTAGTAAGTTACGTAAAAAACTAATAAAAGATAAAAATATCCAGATTATTAATGTGAGAGGCTATGGTTATAAACTAACGATTTAATAGGCTATAATTCTAAATTTTAATTACCTTTAAGCCCCATTGTAATCTTTAGAATCCTAAATTATGCACGTAGCCATTGCCGGAAATATTGGTGCCGGAAAAACAACCTTAACCAAACTATTAGCAAGACATTATAACTGGAAACCTCATTATGAATCTGTGGATGAAAATCCATATTTAGATGATTTTTATGGAGAAATGGAGCGCTGGTCTTTTAACTTACAAGTCTATTTTTTAAATAGTCGCTTTCGTCAAATCTTAGAATTACGTAAAACTGGTAAGAATATCATCCAAGATAGAACTATCTACGAAGATGCTCATATATTCGCTCCTAACTTACATGCCATGGGATTAATGACCAATAGAGATTATAACAATTACAGCTCTCTATTTGAATTGATGGAGAAATTAGTCACTCCACCTGATTTATTAATCTATCTAAGAGCAGACATTTCTACCTTGGTTGGACAAATTCACAAGAGAGGTAGAGATTATGAAAACTCTATAAGTATTGATTATTTAAGTAGATTAAATGAACGATACGAAGCATGGATTTCTACCTATAAAAAAGGAAAGCTTTTAATTATCGATGTAGATAATTTAGATTTTGTAGACAATCAAGAAGATTTAGGGTACGTAATAGACAGAATAGATGCTCAAATAAACGGATTATTTTAATCAAAATAACTTCATAATTAACATAGAAAAAGCCACCTAATAAAAGGGTGGCTTTTTTGTGAGTTTTACTTCACATGAATGATAGACGTCCCCCAACCTCTATTCATTCTATTCTAAATCTCAAATTATTAAGATATGTTAATTCTATAAAAATAAACTGTTAAAATTTAGTATTTAAACTCTATTTTTTCGTTTTAATAGTTTTTTTTAAAAAAAAATTACTGTTTTGTAACATTTATATAAAGTCTCACGTATAATAAGATGTAACGAAAGTATGAATAGTAATAATCCTACAAATTAAATGAGACAACTTAAAATTACAAAGCAGGTAACCAATAGAGAAACTGCTTCATTAGATAAATATCTACAAGAAATAGGTAAGGTAGACTTAATTACCGCTGATGAAGAAGTAGAATTAGCTCAACGAATTAAAGCTGGTGACCAATTAGCTTTAGAAAAATTGACAAAAGCTAATTTACGTTTTGTGGTTTCTGTTGCTAAGCAATATCAAAATCAAGGATTAACATTACCCGATTTAATTAACGAAGGAAATTTAGGTTTAATTAAAGCTGCAAAACGTTTTGATGAAACAAGAGGTTTCAAATTTATCTCCTATGCTGTATGGTGGATTCGTCAATCTATTTTACAAGCTTTAGCAGAACAATCTCGTATCGTTCGTTTGCCATTAAATAAAATTGGATCTATTAATAAGATCAATAAAATGTATGCTTTCTTAGAGCAAGAAAATGAACGCCCTCAAAGTGCTGAAGAAATTGCTAAGAAATTAGACATGACAGTAAATGACGTAAAAGAATCTATGAAGAATTCTGGTCGTCACGTATCTATGGATGCTCCTTTAATTGAAGGTGAAGATTCTAACTTATATGATGTCTTAAACTCAGGAGAATCTCCAAACCCAGATAAAACTTTATTACACGAATCATTACGTATCGAAATCAACAGAGCTCTAGAGACTTTAACTCCAAGAGAAGCTGATGTTGTAAAATTATACTTTGGTTTAGGTGAGCACCAACCAATGACTTTAGAAGAAATTGGTGAGACTTTTGATTTAACTCGTGAACGTGTTCGTCAAATTAAAGAAAAAGCAATTAGAAGATTAAAACATACATCAAGAAGTAAAATTTTGATGACCTACTTAGGATAACCATTATAGATGGTTTTAGTATCTCACTCAAAATCCATAAATATAAGATTGTAAATATCTTATGAAAAACTCTCGAAAATTCTTCGAGAGTTTTCTTTTATATATCCTTATTTTTACTACATACAAATCAAATAACAAAAGCTTAGAATGAGTAAATTAATAGCACCTTCAATTTTAGCAGCAGATTTTGCCAACTTACAGAGAGATATAGAAATGGTAAATGCAAGTGAGGCTGATTGGTTTCATATTGATATTATGGACGGAGTTTTTGTGCCTAATATTTCTTTCGGAATGCCCGTTTTAAAAGCGATTTCTAAACACGCTACCAAAACAATTGATGTGCACCTGATGATTGTTGATCCAGATAGATATATTCAAACTTTTGCAGATTTAGGAGCCAATGTATTAACTGTACATTATGAAGCATGTACTCATTTACATAGAACGATACAAGCAATTAAAGCTGCAGGTATGAAAGCTGGTGTTGCTTTAAATCCTCATACACCAGTTGCCGTTTTAGAAGATGTTATTGCCGATTTAGATTTGGTTTGTATTATGAGTGTCAATCCTGGTTTTGGCGGACAATCATTCATAGAAAATACCTACAAAAAAATAAGTCAATTAAAACACTTAATCAATTTTTCTGATGCTACATGTCAGATAGAAATTGATGGTGGTGTGACCAATAAAAACGCCAATCAATTAGTAGAAGCTGGAGCTGATGTTTTGGTTGCTGGAAGCTATGTTTTTAAAAGTGAGAATCCAACAGAAACAATTAAAGATTTAAAGTCTTTAGTTAATTAATTACAAGCTTATGGATAGTACATCTGCAATTATACTTGGTATTTCCTTAGCCATTATTATGCTTGGCATGGGACTTTCTTTAGTTGCAGACGACTTTAAAAGAATTTTTTTACAACCAAAAGCAATCATTATTGGTCTTGTAAATCAATTGATATTATTACCAATCATCGCTTTTATTTTAGTATTACTAATTCCATTACAGCCAGAAATTGCTGTTGGAGTAATGATTCTTGCCGCCTGTCCAGGAGGACCTACATCAAATCTAATTTCTCATTTAGCAAAAGCCGATACAGCATTATCAGTGACCTTAACTGCTTTTAGTAGTTTTATAACAATTCTTACCATTCCTTTTATCATCAACTTTTCATTAGAACAATTTTTAAATGAAAGTAATATGATACAGTTAAACATCTTGGATACTTTTCAGAAAATTCTAATCATTATTATTATTCCTGTAACTATCGGAATGATTATCAGAAAACACAAAGAATCTTTTGCTTTAAAAATGGAAAAACCTGTTAGAATAGCTTCTGCATTTATTTTAGTTATTATTATTGTTGGTATTATCTTAAAGGAGAAAGATAATTTAGTGGAATCATTTCAAAAAGCTGGTTTCGTAATTGTTTGCTTAAACATCATTATCATGTTTGTTGGTTATTATTCTTCTAAATTATTTAAAATTTCTAATAAAAGAGCACTTTCTGTCGCTATTGAATCTGGAATTCAAAACGGAACGATGGGAATTACCATCGCAATTTTAATGCTACATAATTCAAGTTTTGCAATCGTTTCAGCAATATATGGTGTATTGATGTTTTTTACAGGAGCTGCCGTTATTTATATTGGAAATCTACCGTACAAAAAAAACGCTCAATAATCATTGTATTCCGTTGTAGATATAGAGACGACTGGTAATGGCTATAAAGGCCAGAAAATTACTGAAATATCTGTATTGGTTTTTGATGGAAAAAAAATCATTAACGAGTTTACTTCCCTAGTAAATCCTGAGCAAAACATCCCTGCCTTTATTACTAATCTTACCGGTATTACTGATGCAATGGTAAGATCCGCTCCAAAGTTTTATGAAATTGCAAAAAAGGTTGAAGAAATCACCAAAGACACTATTTTTGTAGCTCATAATGTCAACTTTGATTATAATATCATCCGAGACGAATTCAAAAGTTTAGGATTTGATTTTAAGCGAAAAAAACTCTGTACTGTTCGACTTTCACGTAAGATAATTCCGGGGTTATCATCTTACAGTTTAGGAAATATTTGCACAGCAGAAGGCATAGAAATTGCCGCAAGGCATAGAGCTAAAGGAGATGCAGAAGCTACCGTAGAATTGTTTAGAAGACTCATTGAAAGGGATGATAATTTCACCATCAATAGTTTTTTAAATCCAAAATCTAGACAAGCAACATTACCTCCATTACTAGATAAAAAAGTAGTGGATAATTTACCTGAAAAACATGGCGTATATTATTTCCAAAACTTACAAAAAGAAATTATTTATGTAGGAAAAGCAAATAACATAAAACAACGTGTGATTAGTCATTTTTACGATAAAAAGAAAAAAGAAATCACCATGTGTTTCGAAACTGCAAACATTACCTATGAAGAAACTGGTAGTGAATTGTTAGCGCTTTTAAAAGAATCGGACGAAATTAAACACTTTTATCCAAAGTTCAATAGGGCGCAACGTAGAGCTAGTGAAGCTGTTGGATTATTTTCTTACGAAGACCAAAAAGGGACTATTCATTTAGCGTTTAATCGTTTAAAACTAGTGCCAAATCCTATTATGAAATTCTATTCTTTGGCAGAATGTAGAAGTATTTTAGAAAAAATCTGTGAGGAATTTGAATTATGTCCAAAATACTGTCATTTACAAACCAATGTAAATGCTTGTTTTCATTATCAAATTAAGCAATGTAAAGGAATTTGCTCAGGAAAAGAAACTGCAGAAAACTATAATAAAAGAGTAAAAAAAGCAATCAACTCGTTGGGTTTACAAACAGAAAACATAGTAATTAAAGAAAATGGAAGACATTCAAATGAAATCGGTTTTGCTTTAATTTTAAATGGAATCTATCAAGGTTTTGGATATTTAGACAAAGAGATGGAGCTAGAGAATCCTGATGAATATTTATTTTATGTGCAAACCAAAAAAGATAATAGAGATATCCAAAGGATTTTGAGATCTTACCTAACAAAAAATGAGGTCCCTTAAAAAAGGGACCTCAAAACCAACTAAAACTAATATTGTTCTAACAGATAATTAATTAAATCTGTAGTAGTAACAATACCTGCTAATTCATTATCATCTACAACTGGCAACGCATGAAATCCATTCACAGATAAAATTTCTGCAACCTCTTTGATGGTAGTTTGTGAATTAACTTGTACTAATTTTTTAGCCATCACTTGTTCTATTGTAAACATATTATACACCATAGATTCTACATCTGTTTCATCTTCATTAACTGCATCAGCATAACTTATTCTTAATAAGTCTGTATAGCTTAACATTCCAATAATTTCTGTTCCACTTACAACCGGAATATGTCTAATACTGTGTTTTTTAAATAAAGACTCTGCGGTAGTTAATTCATCAGAATGATTAATCGTTATCAAATCTTTCGTCATTATTGCGGATACTGGCATTCTTTTTTTCATGATAATAGCTTTTGAATTATAACTCAAATTTCATGAATAATTAGGGCATAAAAAATGACTTTTATCATTCTTTAAGAATAAATAATAATCGATATTATAAAGGAAATATGAAAAAATTAAAAAAAGAAAAAGCCTGTGAAAAATAAACTTCAACAGGCTTGTAAATATATTCGCAACCCCGATAGGATTAGCTCTGCTGATCCTTAAAAGCTCTGCTTTGAAAACAAGAAAACCAAACTTACAAATTCAAGCAAGCTTGATTTGACGTTTGATTTTCTTTTTTATTCGTGACCCCGATAGGATTCAAACCTACAACCGCTGGAGCCGAAATCCAGTGCGCTATTCAGTTGCGCCACAGGGCCATTAAAACTTACACTAAATTTTTACGTACAATTCCAGAGATTGTTTTCCCATCAGCTTGTCCAGCTAATTGCTGAGAAACCATTCCCATTACTTTCCCCATATCTTTCATTCCTTCAGCACCAATTTTAGCAATCGTTGCTACAACCACTTTTTCTATTCCTTCTTCAGACAAAGCTTCTGGTAAAAATTTTTCTAGAATGGCTACTTCTTGCAATTCTGGATCTGCTAAATCTTTTCTTCCTTGCTCTATAAAAATAGCAGCACTATCTTTACGTTGCTTCACTTGCTTTTGAATGATTTTCATTTCTTGATCTTCTGTCAAATCATCACCAGCTCCTGTTTCAGTTTTAGCTAACAAAAAAGCAGATTTAACCGCTCTTAACGCTTGCAAAGCAACTGTATCTTTCGATTTCATAGCTACTTTCATTTCTTCCATTATTTGTTTTTGCAAACTCATATTCTTTATATTTTAGCGTATCAAAGATACAATTCTAAACCTATTTCTTAAGTTTTCTTAGATATAAAACATGCCCGTTATAATCGATAATAGCTTTTCCTTTTTCTAAAATATCAGCTCCAATAATACCATGAACTTCTTCCGCATCATGTTGCGTTAAAGCATCATTTACATGCGTTAAATCAAACAATACCAAGTGTGATTTCTTTGTTTTCCACTTCCCTATTTTTAAGGTATTATTTTCAGATTGTTGCGTTTCCATATCAGTCGCTCCTGCGCCAGCAGCTTTGGTATCACTCTCTACAGCATCTAATTTAAAAAACTCAATCATATCTAGACCAACACAAGAATTTGAAGCGCCCGTATCTAAAATAAACCGCCCCTTTACACCATTAATTTCTGCATCCAATTCTAAATGCTTTGTCACCATCTTTTTCAAGCTGATTTTAATGTATTTCTTTTTTTCTAATAGTTTTTTTAGACTACTCATTTAGCTGTATTTTTACCTCATTAATCTATGGCTTACAAAAATACATTATAAATGATTACCGATACGCACACGCATTTATATTCTGAACAATTTGATCTTGATAGAGATCTAATGATGCAAAAAGCAAAAGATGTAGGAGTTTCTCGGTTTTTTATTCCTGCAATCGATAGTAGCTATACAGAACGTATGTTTTCTTTAGAAAAACAATATCCTGATGAGGTGTTTTTAATGATGGGTTTACACCCTACTTCTGTGAAAGCAAATTTTAAAGAAGAGTTACATCATGTAAAAGAATGGATTGACCAAAGACCGTTTTACGCCATTGGTGAAATTGGCATCGATTTGTATTGGGAAAAAACTTTTTTAGTAGAACAACAAGAGGCTTTTCAAACACAAATACAATGGGCAAAAGAAAAAAAGTTACCTATTGTAATTCATTGTAGAGATGCTTTTGATGAAATATTTGAAGTATTAGAACTAGAAAAGGGAGATGATTTACAAGGCATATTTCATTGTTTTACAGGTACTTTAGAACAGGCTGAAAAAGCAATTTCTTATAATATGAAATTAGGAATTGGCGGTGTTGCCACTTTTAAAAACGGAAAAATTGATCAATTTCTTAATCAAATCCACCTTAAACATATTGTCTTAGAAACCGATTCACCATATTTGTCTCCAACGCCTTACAGAGGGAAAAGAAATGAAAGCAGTTATATCATTTATGTTGTAGATAAATTAGTTGATATCTACGGACTATCTTTTGAAGAAATTGCAAAGATTACTACTCAAAATTCAAAAGAAGTTTTTGGAATCTAAAACCACATACTACAAAACTCCTATCGGAATCGCAGAAATTGTTGGTAATGAAAATGGAATTCAGTCTATTTCTGTGTTAGATGAGAGTTCTGTTTCACTCGAAAAAACAAAAGACATTCCAGTTTGTTTGAAAGATTGCGTTATACAATTAGAAGAATATTTTAAAGGAAAAAGGACTGAATTCGATTTACAATTAAATCCGCAAGGCACCATTTTTGAACAATCTGTTTGGAAAGAGTTAAGTACCGTTCCGTATGGAAAAACAAGAAGTTATTTGGAACAAAGCAAACAGTTGGGGAATCTTAAAGCCATAAGAGCTGTAGCTTCTACTAATGGCAAAAATCCCATTGGGATAGTAATTCCATGTCACAGAGTGATTGGGTCTGATGGTTCATTAACAGGATATGCTAGTGGAATCTGGCGTAAAAAATGGCTATTAGATCATGAAAATCCTATAAAACAACAATCATTATTTTAAACTAATTTTAATATTCCTACGTTTGTAATGTATGACTAAAAAAGCATGGTTTTTATTGCTGTTTTTCGTTGGCTATTTTGCCAATGCACAAAGTCTATCTTCAGACTTTAGGTCTAAAAAATTTATAGTAACTCAGGACACCATCAAATTTGATTCTGTCCCCATTAATCCCCAAAAATTTAAAGTTATTACTAGTCAACAAAGAATTCTCTATCCAACAGAATATCAAATACTTTATAATGAAGCAATTCTGATTATCAATTCAAAAAAGTATCAAGAAATTACCATAGAATATTTTCGTTTTCCAGATTTCATTACAAAGACGTATAGTCCTTTTGACAAACGATTAATCATTCCCAACGAGAGCAATACGGGAGTTTTATATAGTTTAACAACCAACAAAGAAGCCACAGAATTAAAGTTATTTGATGGTTTAAAAACAAGCGGATTTATCAATAGAGGTGTTACTTCTGGAAACAATCAGAGTACGGTAACGAACTCTTCCATGGATATAAAAATTGAAGGAAAGCTATCAGATAAAGTATCGATACGTGCCAATATTTTTGACACCAATATTCCGCTACAAGAAAACGGATATTCACAAAGTATTACCGATTTTGATCGAATTTTTATCGAACTTTACAATAAAGATTGGCGAGTGAAAGCGGGTGATGTAAGTTTAAAAAATGATAAAAGTTATTTTATCTCTTTTGAAAAACAAGTAGCAGGTTTAGAAGTAGAAGCCAATGTGAGTAAAAAAACTACAGTCGCCGCCTCTGGGGCAGTTGTAAGAGGGCAATTTACTTCCTATAATTTTATTGGTGTAGAAGGAAATCAAGGTCCTTATAAAATATTTGGGCCTAACAATGAACCTAATTTTGTAATTATCGCCGGAAGTGAAAAAGTATTTGTGAATGGTTCTCAAATTAAAAGAGGAATTGACGATGATTATATGATTGATTATAATATAGGTGAAATCCGATTCAATACAACGTTTCCTGTCACTAATGATATGCGTGTTCGAATAGAATTTCAGTTTTCTAATAGAAATTACACTCGTTTTGTGAGTTATGAAAAAGCCGAATATAAAAGTGATAAATTTCAGCTTTCTGGATATTTTTTCAATGAAAATGATGTCAAAAATCAACCAATCCAGTTGAGTTTAACTGATGAGCAAAAACAAATTCTCGCCGAGGCAGGAAACAATGTCGATTTAATGGTGGCAGAAAGTGCTTTCCCAGATGTGTTTGATGCTAATAGAATTCTTTATAAAAAAGTCTTAATTGGAACCCAAGAAGTTTTTCAATATTCTACCAATGAAAATGATGAATTATTTACAGTAACTTTTACCAATGTTGGCGCAAATCAAGGTGATTATAACTTAAGTCAGACACTAGCAAATGGAAATGTTTTTGAGTATGTGGGTCCAAATCTGGGAAATTACAATCCGATTGTTCAACTAATTGCTCCTTCAAAATTACAAGTGGCTGTGGTGAATTCTATCTACAATCCAACAGAAAAAACAGCAATCTCAGCAGAGTTGGCGTTTAGTAATAGTGATCAGAATTTGTTTTCTAGTATTGATAATAATCAAAATAAAGGCGCAGCAACAAAGTTTAATTGGGAACAAACACTGGTAGATAAAAAATGGAAACTGATAACAGATGTAGATTATTTATTTATTCATGAAAACTTTAATACCATTCAACGTTTTCAAGCAGTAGAATTTAATCGAGATTGGAATTTGGTAAATCCAACTGGAAATCAACAGCAAATTGGTCTTGGACTTACCTTAAAAAACAAGAAAGATCATTTCTTAACTTATTCATTTCAGCAACTAAAATTTTCAGATAATTTTACTGGAAATAGACATTTATTGGCTGCTAAAATGCAGTTTGGCAAGACGTCGTTTTACACAAATAGTAGTTTTTTATCGAATGATTCTGAAATACAAGACAATACATTTTTACGGCTTAAAGGACGCGTTGAGCATCATTTTTCTAAATCTTGGTTGGGTGGTTTTGTAAATATTGAATCTAACGATGGAAACATTAAAACAACACAAGAAGCCATTTTAACCAATCATCGATTTAAAGAACATGAAGCCTATCTTGGTGTTGGAGATACCACAAAAGTATATGCGAAAGTTGGTTTCAATTATCGAAATAATGATAGTATTAGAAGTAATGCTTTTGCTGAAATTAACAATAGAAAAACATATTATTTAGATTCAAAATTAATTCAAACAGAACGTACTAATCTTTCTTTATACGCAAATTACAGGCAAACAGAAAATGCTTTTTTAGAGAACAAAAAAGCGTTAAATTCTAGAATTATTTATAACCAACGATTCTTTAAAAACTTTATCACGCTTGGTACTCGCTATGAAACCTCATCAGGAAACGTTGCTCAACAAGATTTTATTTATATTGAAGTAGAACCTGGACAAGGTTTTTATACATGGATAGATTACAACAACAACGGAATTCAAGAGTTTGATGAATTTGAGATTGCCGAATTTCAAGACCAAGCAAATTATTTGCGAGTTCCTTTACCGAACTTACGTTTTATCGCTACTCAAAGTGCAAAACTGAATCAATCTATTACACTGAACCCTAGTCAGTGGAGTAACAAAAAAGGGATTAAAAAATTACTTTCTCATTTTTATAATCAATCCTTTTTAAGTATTAATAATGAACAAGAGCGAATTGGAAATTCATTTAATTTAAATCCCTTTGACTTAAGTGAAAATGAACAAATCAGTTTAAATTTTAACTTTAGAAATAGCATTTATTACAATAGAGGTTTACAAAAATATAGCGCAACCTATACTTTTGCAAATTCAGAAAATAAACAACAATACTTAATTGGAAGTCAAGATACTGATACACAATTTCATCAAGTCGATTTTCAGCATAAAATTGGTAAATTTTGGTTGGTTGATCTTCTTGGAAAACTATCAGAAAACAATCTAGAAACTGAAAATTTCGATAACAGAAATTATCAAATTGATGCGCTAGAATTACAACCTAAAATCAGTTATGTTTTAAATAGTGACAATCGATTTTCTGCATTCTATCATTTTAAAAATAAAGAAAATAACTTGCTCAACTTCGAAAAATTAAAACAACAAAAAATTGGGGTTGAATACTTTTATTCAGGAAAAGAGAAATCACAATTCAATATAAATTTTACCGCATTTTTTAATGATTTTGAAGGAAATACTAATTCGCCAGTTGGATATCAAATGTTAGAAGGATTGCAAGAAGGAACCAATTATACTTGGACCTTTTTATGGAATCAAAAACTAAATTCTTTTTTAAATTTAAATCTCAATTATAGAGGTCGAAAAAGCCAAAATTCTAAAACGATACATACGGGATCTATTAATCTAAGAGCAGTTTTTTAATTCGGCATATTTATTGATATTTCTCAACCATTAACGCTAAAAAAAATAGATGAAAAAATTAATCGCAATTACCTTACTTTTTACTTCAATATTTGCATTTTCGCAGGATGATTCACTTCCTCAAGACACAAATAAAAAACATGAAATCACCATCAATGTACTTACCTTAATTGTATCTGAATGGGCAGATATTTCATATGAGTATTTAATTAACGAAGAATCTTCTATTGGAATTGATCTTCAGTTTGGATTAGATAGCAATGATGATTTTGATACCTACAGAACCTTTTCAGTGACTCCAAATTATAGGCGATACTTCTCTAATAAATATGCAAGAGGATTCTTTATAGAAGGATTTGGAATGCTTCATAGTTATAGAGATTTTTTTAATTATGATTTTAATTCTGGAACCTACGATACAACAACTCAAACAGATTTCTCTTTAGGAATTTCTGTTGGTGGAAAATGGGTAACAAAAAATGGATTTGTTGCTGAAATTTTTGGAGGAATTGGAAGAAACTTATTTAATAGTGATGAAGATTATTACTCAACAGATGTTGCAGGAAGAGTTGGAATTTCTGTTGGGTACCGTTTTTAATAAAAATACTAACTTTAGTGCATTAAACGTTATTAAAAAAACTAATCAAATTGATGATAAAAAAAACAATACTACTTTTTGCTCTTTTAGCAACCAGTTTTCTATCTGCTCAAGATGAAGTGAAGTTAAATATTACAGATGCTTTAGTCTTAAAAACGGTTACTGCTTCTTATGAACATTATTTCGATCAACAAACTTCTTTAGGGGTTTCTGGGTTGTTTAATTTTGAAAACGAAAGCTCCGATTTTAGATACAATGAAAATGTAGTCATTACTCCTTTTGTTCGTCACTATTTTTCTACCGAAAGTTTATGGAACTTCTTTGGAGAATTATTCTTAGCGTATAATACAGGTGATCAAGATTCTGTTGTAAACGGATTTCCAGTGTCAGATAATTATTCTGATGGCGCCTTAGGGTTAACAGTTGGTTATAAATATATTTCTCCAGGTGGTTTTACTGTTGATATTCATGGTGGAGCTGGAAGAAACTTATTTAGTAAAGAATCTCCAAGAGTGGTTCCAAGAATTGGTGTCAATATTGGGTATCAATTTTAATTAATTGTACTATGAAAAAATATTTCTCTTTACTTTTATTGATCTTAATTTTTGTTAGTTGTGAAGAAAACAATAATTCTAAAGAGTTAAGTATTAGAATTTCTAATATTAGTCAGTTTGATTTTACTAATATAATAGTAAACACCTATAATAACAATGTCGCTTTTACCGATTTAAATTCGGGCGGCAAATCTGAATATAAAGATTTTGAACAAGCATATAGATACGCATATATCGAATTAGAAGCTAACGGAGAAACGTATATTCTCCAACCAATTGATTATGTAGGTGAAACTCTACTTGGAAGTGGAAACTACACTTATCAAATAGATATTTCTCCTTTATCTAGCCAGTACTCTGAAATTATTTTAACTTTAATTGAAGACTAATTTCAATAAAAAAGCCTCATCAAATTTGATGAGGCTTTTTTATTTCTATTGAGATGCTGAAACTACATTAACATAACTATCGTCAGATCTTCATCAACCAAGTTTTTACGTCAACTTCTTGTTTGATAATCTCTTTTAATTCAGAAATCTGAACTCGTTTTTGTTCCATGGTATCTCTATGACGAATGGTAACCGTATTATTTTCTAAGGTTTCATGATCTACTGTAATACAGAATGGTGTTCCGGCTGCGTCTTGTCTTCTATAACGTTTCCCAACGGCATCTTTTTCATCATAAAACACATTAAAGTCCCATTTTAAGTCTTCAACAATTGTACGAGCTACTTCTGGCAAACCATCTTTTTTTACCAAAGGTAAAATAGCTGCTTTTGTTGGCGCTAATACGGCAGGTAATTTTAAAACGGTTCTAGTTGTATTGTTGTCTAATGTTTCTTCAACTAAAGAGTTAGAGAATACTGCTAAGAACATTCTGTCCAAACCAATAGAAGTTTCTACTACATACGGTGTATAACTTTTATTTTCTTCTTGGTCGAAATATTGTAGTTTCTTACCAGAAAATTCTTCATGTGCTTTTAAATCAAAATCTGTTCTAGAGTGAATTCCTTCTAGTTCTTTAAATCCAAATGGAAATTTAAATTCTATATCTGAGGCTGCATCTGCATAATGAGCTAATTTCTCATGATCGTGGAAACGGTAATTCTCTTTTCCTAAACCAAGAGATAAGTGCCATTTTAAACGATTTTCTTTCCATTGCTCATACCATTTTTTTTGAGTTCCTGGTTTTACAAAAAATTGCATTTCCATTTGCTCAAATTCTCGCATTCTAAAGATAAACTGTCTTGCAACAATCTCATTTCTAAAAGCTTTTCCTGTTTGTGCAATTCCAAAAGGAATCTTCATACGACCTGATTTCTGGACATTTAAGAAATTAACAAAAATCCCTTGAGCTGTTTCTGGTCTTAAATATACTTTCATCGAACTGTCTGCAGAAGCACCTAATTGTGTTCCAAACATCAAGTTAAATTGTTTTACTTCTGTCCAGTTTCTAGAACCAGTTAATGGATCTGCAATTTCTAATTCTTCAATTAAGGCTTTTATATCGGTTAAATCTTCATTTTCTAAAGATTTCCCCATTCTTGAAAGAATCGTCTTAATTTTTTCTTGATATCCAACAACTCTTCCGTTGGTTACTAAAAACTCTTCTTTATTAAAAGCATCACCAAAACGTTTGGCTGCTTTGGCAACTTCTTTGTCAATTTTGCCTTCAATTTTAGCACAGTAATCTTCAATTAAAACGTCGGCTCTATAGCGTTTTTTAGAATCTTTATTATCAATTAAAGGATCGTTAAATGCATCTACATGTCCAGATGCTTTCCAAGTAGTAGGATGCATTAAGATTGAAGCATCTAACCCTACTATATTTTCATGCATTTGCACCATGGCTTTCCACCAATAATCGCGAATGTTTTTCTTTAATTCTACTCCATTTTGAGCATAATCATATACCGCACTTAATCCGTCATAAATTTCACTAGATTGAAAAATATAACCGTATTCTTTTGCGTGTGATATTACCTTTTTAAATTGATCTTCTTGTTGTGCCATAATGACGGCAAAGATACAGGAATAAAGAAATTTTTCAAGAGAAATTTGCCCTACTTTTTACATCGATAAATAAATGCCGGAGGAACATTTAATATTTCGAAATCTAGAGATACTTCTTTCTCAAATACAGTTTGTAGTTTTTTAAAGTAAGAAGTGGTGTATTGGTACTGAATAAAGGTTCCGTTTTCTTCTAAACTACTGTAAGAATTGTTTAAAATATTTTTTGAAATTTTATCAGGAATATTCGTTAGCGGTAAACTTGATATGATATGACAAGTCTTGGAATAGCCTAATTTACGGAGTTCTTCAGTGATGTTTTCAGCAGAAGCATTGATCACTTTTAATTGTGGATGCTCAATTTTTTGTAATTCATTGTAAAAACTATCATTAATTTCAAAACAAATTAAGATAGCCGTAGCATGAAGTTTTTTTAAGATGTTTTTTGTAATCACTCCATTACCTGGACCTAACTCTACTATTACATTTGCTTTTGAAAAATCGATTTCATGAAGCATTTTTTTAACTAAAAAGCGAGAACTAGGAATGATCGTTCCCGAAGTTTTCATATTCCTTATGGCAACTTTAAAAAAAGCATATCGATTTAACAATGGTAGTGGGTTTTAATTTGTCTACTTTTTAGACAGATTTTAAGTGCATGTTGTTACAGCAAATCTAAATAAAAAACTGCTACCAATTTTACTTTTGCCTTAGAGCTTTCAAATCAAAGTTTTACATTTTTATTATCTTCACTAAAAAAGCTATTGAAATGAAAAGTTTACACAATCTTTTCAATCTCTTCTATCCAAATAATTGTGTTTGTTGCGAACAACTATTATTAGATCAAGAAAGATTGATTTGTCTTGAATGTAGGTTTGATTTACCCTTTATCGATAATGGAAATTACGAATCTAACCTATTAACACAAACCCTAGAAGGTAGAGTTATAATTGAACAAGGAGCTTCCTTTTTGTATTATCATCCTATTGGAAAAGTAAAAAAGCTAATGCATCAGTTGAAATATAAAAACAACCAAGAAGTTGGCGAGTTTTTAGGGAATTGGTTTGGGAAAAAACTACTTGAATCTGGAGTATTTACAGAAATAGATTATATTATTCCTGTTCCTCTTCACAAGAAAAAATTAAGAAAAAGAGGCTATAATCAGCTAACTAAGTTTGGTGAAATCTTAGGAGAAATTCTAGAAATAAGTTATTTAGAAAACGTGTTAATAAGAACTTCAGTTTCCAAAACTCAGACTTTTAAAAAAAGGATAGAACGTTTTAAAAACATAGAGACAAAATTTAATAACATTCACAAAGATATTTTAAATAACAAACATGTTCTTTTAATTGATGATGTAGTAACAACTGGTGCAACTTTAGAAGCTTGTTGTAAAGAAATATTAAAATCTGAAAATGTAAAAATTAGTATTGTAACTTTAGCATTAACAGAATAAAAATTAACAAAACTCTGAGATAACTTTCCAAAAAATATATTGTTTATTTGTAGTAAAATACCTGAGTTGAGAAAAATACAATCTCTTTTTTTAATTATTTTAGTTTTATCTTTTTCGCAGTGCGCAAAAAAAGGAAGACCTAGCGGTGGACCTAAGGATGAAGATGCTCCTTTGTTTGTTACAGCAGAGCCTCCTTATGAAAATATTAATTTCAATAAAGATGAAATTAATATTTACTTTAACGAATACATTAAGTTAAAAGACCTTAATAAACAGCTTGTTATTTCGCCCCCTTTAAATCCTGCAAATCCTTCACTTATCTCACCCCAAGGAAGTGCTAGTAAGTTTATTAATATCAAAATTCTAGACACTCTATTAGCCAATACAACTTATATTTTTGATTTCGGAAACAGTGTTGAAGACAATAATGAATCAAATAAATTAGAACGATTTAAATATGTGTTTTCAACAGGAACTTATATAGATTCTCTGTCACTAACAGGAAATGTAAAAAACTCCTACAAATCTGAAGATATTAAAAACATAAAACTTTTAATGTATAGACTCGATAGTTCTTATACTGATTCTGCTGTATACAAAAGAAAGCCTGACTATGTAACAAGTACTTTAGACACCTCAAACTATCAATTTTCTAATTTAAGAAAGGGGAATTATTTGTTAATTGCATTAAACGATGTAAGAAGTGATTACATTTTTAATCCTGCTACAGACGAAATAGGTTTTTTAAAAGATACGGTTTCACTTCCAAGAGATAGCATTATTAATTCGACTCTCTCAGTTTTTAAAGAAGAGTTACCCTACAAATTTAGGCGGGCTAAAGAAGCTAGAAAAGGTCAAATTCTATTTGGTTATTTAGGAAAGCCCTCCGATTTAACAATAGAAACACTTTCTGAAGTTCCAGAAGGATTTAAGACCATTTCTTTTACTGAAAAAGGAAAAGACACCTTGAATCTATGGCATTCACCTATAGAAAAAGACTCTTTAATTTTTAAAGTAACAAATAATACCATAGTGGACACTGTTACTGTGAAGTTACGAAAGAAAGAACTAGATTCTCTTTTAGTTACCCAACTAAGCAGAGGGGTTTTAGAATACACCGACACGATGTTTTTTAGCACCAACAACCCTATCATAAAAATAGATACAACTAAAATTAATTTTAAAATTTCTGACAGTATTAAGGTTCCATTCACACCATTTATATCTCAAAAAGAAAATAAAATCGGATTCCTTTTCAGTAAAAAATTGAAATCTAATTATAAATTGAATTTATATCCAAATGCTTTAACTGATATTTTTAATATCAGTCATGATACTATTAAAGCTGTTTTTAGAACTCGAAAACTTGAAGATTATGGAGATATCACTTTAGCTATTGAAAATGCTGGATCAAATCAAGTGATTATTGAACTAATTAACAAAGATGATGAAACTGTAGCAAAGCAAATCATCAATACAAGTAAAACAATATCTTTCAAATATTTAACTCCTAAAAAATATAGAATTAGAATTATATATGATGCTAACAAAAACGGCAAATGGGATACAGGAAATTATCTTAAGAAAATACAACCAGAAATAGTAGAGTATTTTCCAACTGTACAAGAAGTTAGGCCTAATTGGAGTCTAAATGAGATAATAACAATAAAGCAGTGATAATTAAGTTATTTGTTTTCTAAAACCTCTACTTTGAGGAAGAGTATCGTACTTATTACCTTTTTGGTTTTAACTGTTACATAGGTAAAATCACAACACTTTACACATGATATTGGTTTTCATGCAGGTACAGCTATAATATAAGGAGATTATGGTGTCCATGATAATTTTTTAAGTGACATAATAATCCCTAAATGCAATGCTTCGTGGAAATTATTAAAAGCAATGGCCGTATCAACAGAATCTAATACAAAACCCGTACTAGTTTTATACTCATTGAACTCGGTAAAAATTTCAGCGTTATAATCTTCTTCTAAGGTATCTGGTAATCCAGCAAACAGCTCTAAAACCTCATCAAATTCTTCTTGAGTAAACTGCGTTGTTGGTTTGGTTCCTTTTTTATAAGCATCAATTAATTCGTCAGAAACTAAACAATCTTTCCCAGACATTCTATAAATTAACAATTGTTGAGTCACCACTAAATGCGCAATATTCCATGCTATATTATTACTAAACCCTTCAGGAATTGTATGTAATTGTTCTAATGTTAATCCATCGATAAACTTTAAAACCAACGCTCTTCCTTTTCTTAAAATATTGAATTGTGTCTTCATTATTATTGTAATTTCGTTAATCAGTCTTAGACTGATTTTATTATTGTAAACCTATTGCGAACTTACTAAATTAAGTATAATTTTAGCCATTATTGTTTTCTTAAAATCCTTTTCAAATGAAGAAAGTATATTTTTTACAAACTTGTGATACTTGTCGTAGAATTTTAAAAGAAGTCAATTTAGAAGGTTTTGAAAGACAGGAGATTAAAGCCAATCCTGTAACCGTTTCTCAACTAGAAGAAATGCATTCTTTCTCTAATAGCTACGAAGCCTTATTTAATAAACGTGCTAAGAAATACAAAGCCATGGATTTAAAAAGGGAAGTTATTTCAGAGCAAGAGTACAGACAATTTATTTTAGATGAATATACTTTTTTAAAACGTCCTGTTTTTATTGTTGATGATGAAATATTTATCGGAAACAGTAAAAAAGAAATTGAACGACTGAAAGAAAGAATTGGTTAATTCTTTTTCAAATACGTTTTGACTCTTAACTCAGCATTTTCTTTAATATCTTGCCAAAACAAGTTGATATCTCCTGCGTGGTAATTCTTTAAAAAAGACATAAAAAAGCGCAGCGGAAATTTTGGATTACTAGACCAAACTAATCCATCGGTTATCTCTATTTTGAGAGCTTTCTTGTACATCTTTTTATTAGTGTATAAAAACCCTTTATGCTGCTCTAAAGTTGTAATCTTGGTTGTATCCCAGGTAATAGGGTTTGTTGTAATGCTTCCATCATACCAGTCTTTATCTTTTTTAGGATAATGTCCTTTTTTAAACGTATTCCATGAAACAAATCCTCCAATTTCATTTGGTTTTAGCATGGCTTTGATGGTTTTAAATTGATTAGGTTTTACTCGGATTCCGGGGATATAAGCCGCTACTAATTTTTCTTGTAACGATTTTCCGTCAAAATAATCTGCCAACAAACGTAAAGTATGGGTGGTTCCTTGGCTATGCCCCACCATAATTATAGGTCTGCCTAAATTGTATTTTTCTAAATAGATTTCAAAAGCTTTTTTAATATCTGAATACGCTAATTCTTGTGCTTCTTTTCCACCTTCATTCATCAATTTATAGGAACGAATATGTGCTTGACGATACAAAGGAACATATACTTTTCCTGACGTTGCAAAAGCAGAAGCCTGCATTAGAACAGCTTTATTTACTACTTTTTTATTTTGAGTTGTATCATTAATTGGAACATTCCAACGTGTGTCTTTTTTATCTAAAACTAATGTAGGATATACATAAAAAACATCAGCTTGTAAAGTGTCTATTTCTTTAGAAGCAAATTCTTGAAAATCTTTTGTGTAAGTTGATGGCAAAACTGCCCAAGATGAACTAAGGTTATAATCGGGCATTGCCGGAATATTTTCAGATTGAAATCGTTGCGTTTGATACGTAGTTTTACAAGCTGTTAGAAAAACGATGAGTGAAATACATAAAATTTTGTATTTCATTTTATTCTGATTTGTAATCTTCGTACGATTTTTCTTCTACTAAATCTGACCCAGTAAACACATTGATTTCTTTTTTAACATCAGATCTGTCATCGTTTACATAATATACAGCGCGTGCTAAATCTATAAAGGTTTGACTAAAATCATTGGCTCTTTCACACTCTCTTATATCATCCTCTATTTTCCATAACTTTTTATTGACTTCTAATAAATCATTTTGAAGTTTTTTTAAATGTTCACTATCAATACAAGCCTGATAGATTTTTTTTACATCAGGAGTTAACGTATTGTATTCGTTTTTTATATTAACTAACTTTTTAGCATCCTTTATTTGTGAGAGTTTAATCTCTAAAATGGTATACTTGTCTAGGATTTCTCCATTAGAAACTTCTATTTTCATAATTTTGCCCATGAAAATGGGTAACTGTTTATTGAGATGTTAATGAAATTTTTACCAGAAAAGTATAACTAACAAACTCTAGGTTTACACAAATTTACGTTCCACAATTGTCATAAAACGTTCTTCTAATTCCTCTTTATCTGCCCAATCATAATCTGGTTTTACCATTTTATTGATGAACTTTTTTGCTTCTTTTTCAGTTTTAAAAGTATTTAATTGAGAAACTACACGATTAAAATCTTCCTGACTTCCTCCAAATAAGTTTTTCACAAAAGCGATTCTATCATTCAAACCTATCTGAATATCTCCTTGTAATTTATCATTCAATGATTTTTTTGGTGCATTTTCAAATAAATCTGCAACCACATCAACAGCAATAGTATCTTTCAATTCTTCTTCTAAAGTATGAAGATTTTCATCTACTTTTTCTTCTTCAGTAAGCTCTTGAACTAATTCTTCCGGCTCTGTAAATAATTCTTCTTGTTCTACCTCTGCGCTAAAATCAATCAAAGATTCTTCTGAAATTAATGCTATTTCTTCTTCAAGTTCTTCTTTTGTTTCTTCTTTATCTTCTTCATTAATTTCCTCATTAAGAGTTTCTGTATTTGTATCTTCTAAATGATGTTTTACCACATCTTCTTCCGTTTCCAAATTCTCAGTAACTTCTTCAATAGGAGCATCAATCGCTTCAGAAACAATTTCTTCTTTTCCTTCTATCGCGTGTTTTTCAAAATTCTCTTTTACATTTTCTACCAAAGCAATTAACTCTTCTTTTGAGTGTTCTGGATTTGGCGTATTGTTTATGTATTCTTCAATATAAGCCAAGACAGCTAACTTCTCATACACTTCATATGCTTTTGATTTTAATGCAAAAACGTCCTCTTTATTTTTTATTTGTAAAATACTGTGGGCTAAACTAGTGAGATCAGCAGCGAGTTTTTTGTGCATAAGTTGTCTTGTTTAATTAATTTTTGAGTTCATTTTTTAATAAATTTGTATACATTCACAAAGAATAAAAAACAAATTCTTTCAAGCCTTAAAACTACAAAATGTTTCTTGAAAATACAGTAAATCATACAGAACAATTTGGTTGGATCGAAGTAATCTGTGGCTCTATGTTTTCTGGTAAAACCGAAGAGTTAATCAGACGACTTAAACGCGCGCAGTTTGCAAAACAACGTGTTGAGATTTTTAAACCCGCTGTTGACACTCGTTATAATAATGAAATGGTGGTGTCACATGACGCAAATGAAATTCGTTCAACTCCAGTTCCTGTTGCTTCAAACATCAGATTAATGGTGAATGATGTTGATGTTGTTGGTATAGATGAAGCTCAGTTTTTTGACGATGAAATTGTAGCCGTTTGTAATGATTTAGCAAATCAAGGAATTCGAGTTATTGTTGCTGGCTTAGACATGGACTTTAAAGGAAATCCTTTTGGTCCCATGCCTGCATTAATGGCTACCGCAGAATATGTAACCAAAGTACATGCAGTTTGTACAAGGACTGGAAACTTGGCTCATTATAGTTTTAGAAAAGCAAAAAGTGATGACATTGTATTCTTAGGGGAAACTCAAGAGTACGAACCCTTAAGCAGAGCTGCCTTTTACAAAGCTCAAATTTCCAAAAAAGAAGAAATTCAGAAAGAAAAAGATTCTGAAATTAGTCCAGAATAACCTATGAATAACCTATGAATAACCATGTAACTGTTTTAGAAATTGATGGAAATGCGATACTGCATAACCTCAATTATTTTAAACAAAAATTACGCCCAGAAACAAAAATTCTAGCAGTAGTTAAAGCTTTTGGTTATGGAAGTGATGGTGTTAAGGTTGCCTCTTTATTACAAGATAAAGTAGACTATTTCGCAGTTGCTTATGCGCATGAAGGTATTGCTCTAAGAAAAGCAAATATTAAAACACCGATTTTAGTATTACATCCTCAAATACAGAATTTTGATCAGATTGTTCGCTATAAATTAGAACCTAGTATTTATAATTTTAAAACACTCACTGCATTTTTGAAGTATGCAGATGATCAATTATTATTGAACTATCCAATTCATTTAAAATTTAATACCGGTTTAAATCGACTCGGTCTTTGTCTCTCGGACATTTCTTTAATTTTAAATAATATAGTTGCTTCTAAGCATGTTAGAATTGAATCGATTCTATCTCATCTAGCAGCTAGTGAAGACGAGAGTGAACGTGATTTCACAATAGGTCAGTTGAATAATTTCGCAGCTATTGTAAAAAAAATCTATTTGCATTTAGACTATGAACCAATGATTCATACCTTAAATACTTCTGGTGTTATAAATTATCCAGAAGCTCAATTTGACATGGTAAGAATTGGAATTGGTTTGTATGGTTTTGGAAATGATGAAAAAGAAACATCACATTTAAAAAACTCTCATATTTTAAAATCTATTATTTCTCAAATTCATACTATAGAACCTGGAGAAACTGTTGGATACAATAGAGCTTTTATAGCAAAAACCCTTACAAAAACAGCTACCATTCCTATTGGTCATGCAGATGGCATTTCAAGAAAGTTAGGAAATGGAAACGGATATGTAACCATCAATAATCAAAAAGCTCCCATAGTTGGTAATGTTTGTATGGACATGATTATGGTTGATATTTCAACTATTGGCTGTAAAGAAGGTGATGCCGTTTATATATTTAAAACACAGGAAGATATTCTTCATATGGCTCTAAAGAGTGAAACAATATCTTATGAAATCTTAACCGCTATTTCTCAGCGCGTAAAAAAAATGTTGAAGTGTTAAAATTTCTTAATTTGTGCGCTTATTAACTAACTAAAACTAATTAAATATGGGAATGCTTTAAAAATTCAAAGAATTCGCAATGAAAGGTAACCTGGTCAATATAGCTGTCGGTTTCTTTATGGGTGCTGCCTTCAAACAAGTAGTGACAGCATTTACTGGGGGAATTGTATCACCACTTATCGGTTTAATATTCAAAGCTGACCTTAAAGACTAAAAGTGGGTTGTTGAAGAAGGCGTTGCTAATGCCGCTGGCAAATTTACTGGAGAAGTAGCTGTTATGTATGGCGCATTTTTAACAAGTGTTATCGATTTTATTATCGTTGCTTTTGTAATGTTTATGATTATCAAAGGAATTAATGCAACCAAGAAAAAAGAAGCTCCTGCTCCACTTCCTGCTCCGGCTAGACCAACACAAGAAGAAGTTATTAGCTGAAATTAGAGATTTTTATCTAAAAAGAAATAAATCTATTGAACCATCAAATTAAATCTAAATTAAGAATACTGAAACCAACTGATAGAATTCTACTGGTTTTTCTGCATGCAACCAGTGCCCTGTATTCTCAATAGTATTGATAGACGAGTTTGGGAAATGAGCTTTGATAATTGGGATTTCATTTTTTGTTATATATCCAGAATTTCCACCTGCTAAAAATAAAGTTTTTCCTTCAAATACAGTTAGCGAAGGCAACGCTTTTCCTACTTCAGAATTATTTTCAGTTAAGGAATCTAAATTAAATCGGTATCCTAAAACTCCTTTTTCTTTCCAATATATATTTTTAGACAAAAAAGCTCTGACTCCAAACTCAGGAATAAACTTTGCCAACTTTTCATCAACTAGTTTTCTGGAATTTTGAATCGAGAAATCTACTGATTTTAATGCTTTTAAAATCTCATTATGATGTGGTTTATAAAATCTTGGCGAAATATCCGCGATAATTAATTTATCGACCAATTCTGGATATTCTACTGCAAACAACATGGCAGTTTTACCTCCCATAGAATGTCCTAATAAAATGACTTTCTCTAAATTATGATGTTGAATATAATTGTATAAATCTTCTGCTAAAATTTCATAATCAAAGGCATCGGCATGAAAACTTCTTCCATGATTTCTTTGATCAATTAGGTGAACTTCAAAATTTTCAGCAAATTCATTTCCTAATGATTTCCAATTATCACCCATTCCAAAATATCCGTGAAGAATTAAAAAAGGCTGTCCTTCTCCTAAAATTTTTGAATGTAAAATTTCCATTTATCAGTTATCAGTTATCAGTTATCAGTTATCAAAGGTTAAAAAATATTTATGCTATTGGAGACTTAAGTTTTCGAAGTCACTCAACATTTCATTAAGATAGTCTCAATGAATGCTAGCTTAATCGATATTTGTACATATTAACCACATTCTGCAATCCCAAATACAAACTTTCAGAAATGAGTGCATGACCAATTGAAACCTCAGCTAGATTGGGAATGTTTTGTTTAAAAAATTCTATATTTTCTAAACTTAAATCGTGACCAGCGTTAATTCCTAAACCCAATTCATTGGCTAAAATAGCTGCTTCGGTATAGGACTTTATAGCTTCTTTGTTTCCTTTTTCATATTCACTTGCAAAATGCTCAGTGTACAATTCTATTCTATCTGCTCCTGTTTTAGCTGCAGCTTCAATCAACTTTAAATCTGTATCAATAAAAATAGAAGTTCTAATTCCTGCATTTTTAAATTCTGCAATTACTTCTTGTAAATACGATTGATTAGAGATAGTATCCCAACCCGCATTCGAAGTAATTTGACTAATACTATCCGGAACCAACGTAACTTGCGTTGGTTTAATATTCAAAACCAAATCCATAAATTTTCGAATAGGATTTCCTTCAATATTGTATTCAGTAGTTACAATTGGCTTTAAATCATACGCATCTTGATATCGAATGTGACGTTCATCAGGTCTTGGATGAATCGTAATTCCTTCTGCACCAAATTCTTGAATATCTTTAGCAACTTGAATTAAATTAGGCACATCTCCGCCTCTAGCATTACGTAATGTTGCTATTTTATTAATATTTACACTTAACTTTGTCATCTGTTTGAAATAAATTACAAAAGTACGGCATTAAATGATTTTAAACTATATTCGTAAAGCATGAATATGAAAGAATACATACTGAATGAAATTAAAGTACTGACGCTTGAGAGCTCTCTAAAAAGAGCTCAAAAAATGTTTAAAGGACTTCCTATTACTCATGTCCCTGTTGTAGAAAATGGAAAGCTAATCGGTTGTATTTCTGAAAGTGATTCTCAAACTATTGAAGATCATGAATCTTTAATAACTGATTACACTCATTTGGCTGATTATTTTTTTGCGGATGAAAATGCCACAGTATTAGAACTCATTAAACTATTTGCTGATAATGAAACCAATATTCTGCCTGTTCTAAATAATGAAAAAAACTATTTAGGGTATTTTGAACTTAATGACATCCTAGATTTATTTTCTTCTAGTCCTTTTTTATATAATGATGGAGTTATCATTGTTGTAGAAAAAATTAAAAAAGATTTTTCCTCAAGCGAAGTTTGTCAGATAGTTGAAAGCAATAACGGAAAAGTACTCGGCTTTTATATTTCATCTGAAATTTCAGACACAACTCAGGCAACTATTAAAATTAGTTCAGAAGATATTAATGAAATTATTCAAACATTTAGACGGTACAATTACATTGTGATGTCTTTACATAAAGACGATTATTATTTACAGGATCTAAAAGATAGATCTGATTATTTACAGAAATACTTAGACATGTAAGCATGAAAAAGGTAGCAGTTTTTGGTCAAACATATACAGTTAATGCAGAAAAAGAAATTACCATTCTTTTAAAAGCTTTAGACAAACATAAAGTGGTTGTGTTTTTTGAAGAGAACTTTTACAAAGTATTAAAAGAGCACAATCATCTCAGTAAAAAATATGCAACCTTTACTAGTTTTCATGATTTAAATAATTCTTTTGATTTGTTTTTTAGTCTTGGAGGTGATGGTACTATTTTAAGAGCAGTAACTTATATCAGAGATTTAGACATTCCTGTTTTAGGAATCAATACAGGTAGACTTGGGTTTTTAGCCAACATTCAAAAAAACACTATTGAAGAATCTATAGAGTTGTTAATTGCCAAGAAATATAAAATTCAAGAAAGAACCCTTTTAAGTATTAAAACTAGTCCAACTGTAAAAGAATTTGATGAACTTTCTTTTGCACTAAATGAAATTACCATTGCTAGACAAAACACCACATCAATGATTGGTGTAAAAACCTTTTTAGATAAAGAATACTTAACTAATTATTGGTCAGATGGTTTAATTATAGCAACACCAACGGGTTCAACAGGATATTCATTAAGTTGTAATGGCCCAGTGATTTCGCCAAATTCTAAAAACTTTGTCATAACACCTATAGCACCACATAATTTAAATGCAAGGCCTATGGTTATTCCTGATGATACAAAAATAGAGCTAGAAGTAAACTCAAGAGAAAAAAGTTTTTTAATCTCATTAGATTCAAGGATTACCTCCGTCCCAAAAGACACCAAAATATATATTGAAAAATCTCCATTTACGATTAAAAGCATCATTCCTTCAAATCAATCATTTTTAAGTACACTCAGAACAAAGCTATTATGGGGTGAAGACACTAGAAATGAATCTAATCTTTAGACAGAATACTACAATAAAAAATTAAAATTGTTGTTATTCAAAAAGACTCATGTATTAACTTTATAAAGCAAATAGAATTATTTATATTTGCACCCTATTTTTTAGGATGAAAAGGTATTTAGCGTTCTTATTATTTATTTGTATTTCAGGCAATTGTTTGTCTCAAATAAACGAAATTGGATTTTTTGTAGGAGGTGTAAATTATGTTGGAGACGTTGGTCGCACAAATTACATTCAGCCAAACAATCCAGGAGCCAGTATTATTTACAAATACAATTTAAACCCTAGGATAGCTTTGCGTGGATCTTACAGTCACTTTTCTCTTTTAGGAGATGATGCTGATTCAGAAAACGCAATTAGACAACAAAGAGGTTTTAGTTTTAAAAACCCGATAAACGAGTTTGCAGTGGGTATAGAATATAATTTTTTTCAGTACGATTTATCATCTTATGATAAGATAAGTACTCCTTATATTTTACTCCAAATAGCAGCAGTAGATTATGAGACTCCTAGATTACTTAATCTAGACGGTAGCTATCGATTTACTAGAAACACGTCTATCTCTATTCCTTTTGGACTAGGATTTAAAACAAAAGTATACGGTAAAATAGCGTTTGCAGTAGAAGCTTCTTTCCGATATACATTTACAGATAAATTAGATTATACTTCTAGCGATTTCCCAGATTTAGATTTTGGAGGAACTTCTAATGATTGGTATATGTTTACAGGTATATCTTTAGTATATACTTTTGGAAGACCCGCTTGTTTTGCTAATCAAAGATAAACTTATGGACAAAAAATTACTCATTGACCTTACTAATGTTCCCAACCATGTTGCCGTAATTATGGACGGAAATGGACGTTGGGCTAAAGGCAAGGGTATGAATAGAATCTTTGGTCATAAAAATGCGCTCACCGCAGTAAGAGAAACTATAGAATCTGCTGCAGAAATAGGAACAAAAGCAATTACCCTGTACGCTTTTTCTACAGAAAACTGGAAAAGACCTCAACTAGAAGTAAATGCTTTAATGAGTTTATTGATTAGTTCTCTAAATAAAGAACTAAAAACATTTCAAGAAAACGAAGTGAAGGTAAATGCAATTGGAAATATTAAAAGTCTTCCAGAAAAAGCTCAAAAAACCTTACAAGAAGCAAGAGATAAAACTCAAAACAATAAAAGAATAGTGTTAACATTGGCTTTAAGCTATGGAGCAAGAGAAGAAATTGTTAATACTATTAAAAACATATCTAAAAAAGTTGTTAATAACGAGCTTTCTATCGAAGAAATAGACGAAAAAATTATTAATAATCATTTATATACGTTTAATTTGCCCGACGTTGATTTAATGATAAGAACTAGCGGGGAACAACGAATAAGTAATTTCCTTTTATGGCAAATGGCTTATGCTGAATTATATTTTACAGATATACTTTGGCCAGATTTTAGAAAAGAGCATTTTTACGATGCTATTATAGAATATCAGAATAGAGAACGAAGATTTGGAAAAACTAGCGAGCAAATTACACCAGCAGAATAGCACTATTTTTAGTGCAATTATAATTACTATTTTATTTACAATTTCTGCTTTTTCTGCAAAAGCACAAACTGTGATAGATTCTACTGCGGTAGTTAAAACTGATAGTATTACTATTCAAGATAATATTGTTTTTGAAAAAGGTAAAGACTACATCTTAGGAGGTATTTCAGTTACGGGTCTTCAGAAATTTACAGAATCTACGGTAAAAGTTTTTACAGGACTTAAAATTGGTCAGCCATTAAAATTACCTGGTGATAAATTAACGAGTGCTATTAAAAAACTCTATCAAAGTAAGCAATTCAGTAAAGTTGATGTTTACTTAATCCGTGTTGATGGAAATACCATATACCTACAGTTTGATGTGAGAGAATTACCTCAATTAAATGAAATTAAAATAGCCGGAGTTAGAAAAAATCAATCTAAAACTTTAAAATCTGAAGCCGAATTAAAAACTGGGGCCATGGTAACAGACAATTTAATTGTTACCACTAGAAACTATTTTAAAAAGAAGTATACAGATAAAGGATTTTTAAGAGCTAAAGTTACTGTTGATACAAAACCTGACTCTTCAGATATCAATGTTGTAAACATGAATGTCTTTATAGATAAAGGTTCAAAAATTAAAATAAAGAATATCAATTTTCAAGGAAATGATGCCTTATCGGACGGAAAGTTACGAACCGCCATGAGCAACACTAGAAGAAAATTTTTAGGAAGATTTTGGAAAGGATCTAAATATATAGATGATAAATTTAGCGAAGATCTAGAAAGTATTCTTGACACCTATAGTCGTCTTGGTTTTAGAGATGCGAGAATATTATCAGATTCAATTTCTTGGAATGAAGACAATACCATCAATATAGATATTAAACTAGAAGAAGGTAAACAATATATTTTTGGAGACATTATCTATGTTGGAAACAAAAGCTATACTGACGAGCAATTAAACCTTATTTTAAAAATTCAAAAAGGAGATGTCTATAACGGTTCTGTTTTAAAAGAACGAATCTCAGGTGACGGAACACCAACTTCAGATGATATTCAAACTCTTTATCAGAATACAGGTTATCTCTTTTCATCAGTAAATGCAGTAGAAACAAAAGTTGTTAACGACTCTATTACAGTAGAGATTAGAATTAGAGAAGATGAAAAAGCAACCATAAACAAAGTAACAGTAGTTGGAAATGACAAAACCAACGATTATGTAATTTTCAGAGAACTTAGAGTAAAGCCTGGTTCTTTGTTTAGTAGAGATGCCATTATTAGATCTATTCGTGAAATTGGTCAACTTGGATTCTTTGATACAAATGTGACACCAGACGTAAAACCAAACTATCAAGATAAGACAGCTGATATAGAATTTAGTGTTATCGAAAAAGGAGGAAGTCAGATAGAACTTCAAGGTGGTTATGGTGGTGGATCATTTATTGGTACACTTGGGTTATCCTTTAATAACTTCTCTCTTAAAAACATCTTTAAAAAAGAAGCTTATAAGCCACTTCCAATGGGAGATGGACAATCTTTATCATTACGATTACAAACAAGTAGAACATTTAACACCTATAGCTTTTCATTTACAGAGCCATGGTTAGGTGGAAAAAAACCACAATCGTTATCGTTTTCAGTATATTCTTCAAAACAATTTCAATTAAATCCACAAAACTTTGATGTTGATAGAGGTAGAAATTTAGGAATTGTTGGGGCATCCATAGGTATTGCAAAAAGACTATTATGGCCAAGTGACTGGTTTACATTATCTCAAACTATTAGTTACCAGAGTTTCACTCTAAATGATTACCAGTTTAGAGTTGGTGATGATATTTTAAGTGATGGAAGCCTAAATAACCTTGCCTACAATATTACTTTAAGTAGAAATTCTGCAGGACCAAGTTTAATATTTCCAACTTACGGATCAACATTTAGTCTAAGTGCAAAAGCTACCATACCTTATTCTTTATTTAGTGATAAAGATTACCAAAGTTTAGCTCCGGCAGAAAGGTTCAAATGGCTAGAATACTATAAGTTAGGATTTAAAGGAAAGTGGTATAACGGCTTTACTGATAAGTTAGTTTTAATGGCTAATGCAGAATTAGGATACTTAGGTTTTTATAATGAAGAACTAGGAAGCACTCCTTTTGAGCGTTACTTTGTTGGTGGTGATGGAATTGCACAATTTCAACTAGATGGAAGAGAAAATGTAGGGTTAAGAGGTTATGAAAACAATAGATTGTCATCTATTGAAGGAGGAACCATCTATAATAAATTCACTTTAGAACTAAGATATTCAATAACAGATAAACCATCTGCATCTATTTATACTTTAGGTTTTTTAGAAGCAGGTAATTCTTATGACAATTTTAGTACCTTTAATCCGTTTAATTTAAAAAGGTCTGCTGGACTGGGTGTTCGTATATTTATGCCTGCATTTGGATTGTTAGGGATTGATTTTGCTCATGGATTTGATCCATTGCCAGGTACCAATATTAAATCTGGATGGCAAACTCACTTTATCATTGGACAGCAGTTTTAACAAAAAGGGGAACTAATTTTAATTTTTTGGCATGACATTTTCAAAGCATAGTAGTATGAAGTTGAAAATCTCTTTATCTATTTTTATTTTCTGTACCGTTTTGGTTACAGCTCAAAAAGCACAAAGAATCGCTTACATAGATATGGAGTATATTTTGGAAAATGTTCCAGAATATCTAGAAGCTCAAAACACACTAGATTCTAAAGTAACTAAATGGAGATCTGAGTTAGACAAACTAACAAGATATATAGAAAAGTTAAAAACAGATTTAGCAAACGAAAGAGCCATATTAACAAACGATCTTATACAAGATAAAGAAGACGAAATCACTTTAAAACAACAAGAATTAAGGAGATTAGAATCGTTATATTTTGGCCCAAATGGAGATATGTTTTTACTGAGAAAACAATTAGTAAAACCAGTACAAGACCAAGTATACAACTCTATACAGGATATTGTTGCTAGAAGGAAATATGATTTTGTTTTTGATAAATCTAGCGATTTAGTTATGTTGTATTCCAATAAAAAATACGATATTAGCAAACTCGTTTTAAACGACATTGTTAGAGATCGAAAGCTAAAAGAAAACAAGGCTAAAAGAGCTAAAAAAACAGCTCCAAACAAAGAATTGTCTGTCAAACAAAAAAATGCAATTGCAGCGAGAGAAGCCGCAAAAAATAAAAAAGAAGCAGACAGAATTGCAAGAAAAAAGAAAATTGATGAAGCGAGAAAAAAGAAGTTAGCAGACATCGCTGAAAAAAGAAAAATATTAAAAGAAAAGAAAGAAGCTGCTAGGAAGAAGAAAGAAGAAAACAAAAAAGAAGAGGATAATAATTAAATTAAATAAAATGAGAAAATTGAAGAGTTTACTAATCGTTGCTTTTTTAGCATTAGGAATGAGTGGAGTCGCAAATGCACAAAAAGTAGGTCATGTAAATCTTGAAAGAGTAATTGCAAATATGCCGGAAACAAGAGCATTACAGACTGAAATTGAAAAAATTTCGAAGACTTACAAAGATGATATCACCGGAATGGCTAAAAAGTTTGAAGCTAAGTATAAAAAATACTCTGCTGAGCAAGCATCTCAAACAGATGATGTAAATAAGCAAAGAGCTGAAGAAATTCAAGGTGAAAGAAACAGAATTCAGCAAGCGGAACAAGCAGCAGGACAAGACATTCAACAAAGACAGCAAACCAAATTAATTCCTATTCTACAAAAAGCAGAAAAGGCCATTAAAGAGGTTGCTAAAGCAAAAGGTTTGTTATACATATTAGATGGGTCTGCAGGAAAAGGTCTCTTAGTTGCAGATGGGACAGACATCTATGAAGATTTAAAAGTAAAATTAGGCTTGTTACCTAATCAAAAGCAGCCTCAACCAGCAGCTCAAAAATAAATACACAATTTTTAATTGAATAAAAATCCTGCTTATATAGCAGGATTTTTTATTTTTACAATACATGATATCTTCACAAAATAATCCTATTGGTTTCTTTGACTCAGGAGTAGGCGGAACATCTATTTGGAAAGAGGTACATCAACTTTTACCAAATGAACACACAATCTATTTAGCGGATAGTAAAAACGCTCCCTATGGTGAGAAAACAAAAGAAGAGATTATTCAATTCAGTATTAAAAACACAGAATTCCTACTCAATAAAAATGCTAAAATTATTGTTGTCGCCTGTAATACAGCAACCACTAATGCAATTGCTTTCTTACGAGAAAAATATACCGTTCCTTTTATAGGTATTGAGCCGGCAATTAAACCTGCAGGACTAGTTACTAAAACTAAAAAAATTGGAATCCTAGCCACGCAAGGAACTTTAAATAGTGAGCTTTTTGAAAAAACATCAGCTTCAATTGATGTCTCCATAAAAATTCTTGAACAAGTTGGTGAAGGATTGGTATACCTTATTGAAGATGGGAAAATAAATTCTAAGGAAATAGAAGTGCTTTTAAAAAAATATTTAAATCCTATGATGAAAGAAAATATTGATGCCCTGGTTTTAGGATGTACTCATTACCCTTATTTAATCCCTCAAATCAAAAAAATTATTGGTGATTCCGTAGAAATAATTGATTCTGGTTCTGCCGTAGCCAAACAAACAAAAAATGTTTTAGAAAGCTTTAGTCTATTAAACACTAAAGGAAATCATAAAACTACCCATCAGTTTTACACTAACAAAAGTACAATTGTTTTATCAAAATTATTAAACAATAGAAAGCTAGAAATCATAGAAAAAGATTTCTAAAAAGCGGCATTTAAGTTAGGACAAGCAGAAGCTCTAGGTCTTCTTGTAAAGAGATTAACACCAACGGATACTTGATGAAAACCACCATCAGTTAATACAATTTCATTTACTTGTTTTGAATATGTATACGAGAACATCCACTTATTATAATTAACACCTATAATTGGTGTAATATAAGTTAAGTCTTCAATAGGATTTGCATCAAAACTTCTTCTGTAAGACAAAGCTGCCCACAATTGGGTATTGTTAAAGTCTTTATAAGCTTTCATATTAAAATCAACAATTCTTTCTCCTGTTGATTCTCTAAGTTGAATCATAATTGAAGGCTCATATTGAATCATTCTTTTTTGACCAAAGTAGTAACTAAATGAAAAAACATAGTTTCTTAAATCTAATGGTTCAAGATTATTGTTTAAATTATTTTTAGCAGATAAAAGCAAATTCTTAATCGTTAAGTAAGAAGAAAACCCTGATTTATGATATCCAATACTAAAGTCAGCATTAAAATAACTATCACTTTGTATTAGTTGTGCAACCGTTGGATCGCCAAAAAACTGAGATTGATCTACTTGATTTTGAACTGCTGTTAACGAAAGTCCAAATGAAATTTGATTCATAAAAGACCCCCTATTAATATCTATATGATATGCATAGGTTCCTTGTACACCTTTCTGTGAATGAAATCCATTACTGTCGTTAAATAGTATAAACCCAAATGCAGCTTTCTCTCCAAAACGATTATGAAAACTTAATGTTTGTAAAGTAGGTGCATCTTTAATTCCAGCCCATTGCTGTCGAGCTGTAAAACGTAGTTTTCCTGTATTTCCAATACCTGCTGCTGCTGGATGCACTAAATAGACATTGTCAGATAAATAATCAGAATAAATAGGCAATGTTTCTTGAGCAGTTAATTCAACTACAAAGAAGATAAAAACAAAACAATAAATTAGCTTTTTAAATAGCTTCATGAAATTTATCATACTTAAGGATGTCAAATATATTGTTTTTATCTTAAATAGCGCAAAACGACTATACAATTTAACATCAACATTTAAACTAAAAAATAATAAAATTATTGTCTATTGTTATAAAAAAGTAAACATTATAAAATGTTAACTAAATCAAATGAAAGAAGCTTCAATTGCTATGCAATACATCTTTTATTTAATCTACAAAGACGAAGCAAGCTTCACTTTATAAAAAATATAAAAGCTCCTTGATTTCTCTAGAAGCTTCTTTGTAGATAACTCATTGGAAATATCGAACATTAGTTTTACAACAAGAGATTTTGAATTGATAATTCACATGATTGAATTTATACTCGAATTCGATAAAATTTATTAAATTAAGTTTAAGTTAAGTTTTTTTATATTAGTTGTATTTTGCAACTAAATAAATTATATTAGTATTTTAAAATAATTAACTAATAAAAATTTAACTATTATGAAAAAATTAATTTTAACTTTCTTTGTAGCCTTTGCTGCTTTATCTATTAAAGCTCAAACTATGGCATTTACTGTTTTAGAAATTAAAGTAAAAAAATTTACTCAAGATAAAATTGCTGAGGATTTTGACAATTTATTTAAAGATGTAAAAGTGAATAAAGGTGGTATTGTTCTAGAACGCATTGGAAGAGGTAGAACTGAAGGGATGACTCATAGACTTATTTTTATGTCTACTTTAGGTGTAGATTTAATTGATGAGGACGCTATTGACCCAAATAAAAATGACGCCTTCTGGTCTAAGATGCGAAACTACGTTGAAGAATGGGGCCCTTTTTATTCAGGAAGAATACTGAGTTGGCAAGAAGGAGATACTGAGAAATATTCTATGGGACATATATGGGATATTAAAGTAACTGACCAAAATCAATTTAAAGAAGGGCATGATAAGATAGTGAGTGAATTTGCTGATGATTTTAAAGGAAGAGTCGTTGGATTTGGAACTTATGATTTTGGACTTCCAAATGGAGCAACGCATTGGTTAGCATTAACGGGAAAAGATACTGATGATCATTTATTACTTTATGACAAGCTAGAAAAAAATCCAAAATTTATTAAATTAATTTCATCACGTGGTAAATTTGAACTTATAAAAGATTTTGAAATAAATATTTTAAAACGTAAACAATAAAGTATTAAAGGATTTATTATTAATAAATGCAACCCTGTTTTTTGTTAAAAACAGGGTTTTAACGTTTAATTAATAAAAAAACATAGTAAATTTGCGGGATGGCATTAAAAGATATAGAATTAACGTGTGCAATTGCAAAATCAACATACTTACTAGGTGACCATTGGTCCTTACTTATTTTAAGAGACATGTTGCTACATCACAAAACAAGATTCAAAGAGTTTCTGAATTCAAAAGAAAAAATTGCCACAAATATTTTAACAAACAGACTTAAAACACTTACTGATAAAGGTTTAATAATACTTTTAAATCCAAACAGTACAAAAAAAAGTAGACAATATATAGCTACTGAAAAAGGAGTTTCTACGTTGACTATTATTACAGAACTTTATCTATTTTCTATCATGGATATAGATGAATCAATTTTAAATGAAGATCAACTAAAAATTAAGGAAAATATTCTTGGCAATCGAAAAGCTTTTCAGAATTCTAAATTGAAAAATTATTTAACTTTCAAAGAAAAATTATTGAATGAAGTTAATCAAGCTATAGGAGTTTAGAATCACCTAAAGTTAAGGTTCAAAAAATTAGTAATAAATAACTTTTTAAAAACATTTTATATTATTTTAACAAGCCAAATTACTCCTCATTATCTTGCTTTATACGTTCGTAAACATAAAATTTTTGAACTTTACCATCTTTAATCAAAGCGTCATGAACCTGTACAACTTTCAAAACTTTATCTCCATCTACTAAACTCAAGTTTAAACTTGAAGTTACCCACTGCTCTATATCACCATTAGCATTTACTACATTATTAGCAATATAATATTTTGGACTCCATTTTGGCTTATTGGTACTAAACCAAACTTTAAGAAACTCTTCATGTGCCTCTAAACCCTCTATAAACTCTCCTCTTGGACCGTATACCTTAATGTTTTTAGCATTCATAGATTTAATTGCTGCAATGTCTCTGTTATTGTGAGCATCAATATATTTTTCCCAAATAGCAACTGATGCCATTTCTCCTGCGTTTAAAATAAGTTTTTCTCCTTTATTAGAAATTTCGAACCCTATTTGGGTATCTGTAGCCTTTTCCATTTTAGAATTACAACTAAAAATTATAGTTAGCCCTAATAGTAAACAATATTTTTTCATTAGTTTTTATTTTAAATTTATTACTTTTAATTTTGTGAAATGTTTATGAACCTTGATTCTAATTGCCATTTTGAATGGGGGTAGTATCTGGCAAAATTTTGTTCAAAATTGCATAGACAGGGCAAAATTTTGTTAATGGGCTTACAATTTGAAGTGCAGCAGTTACCAAAGCGATCCAAATAAAATCCAAGCTTACTTGAATTGCTAAAATTGCTGAAATTAGATATATAAATCCCACAATTGCATCGTGAGCTCTTACTTTTAAAATGTCTTTTTTGTTTTGCATAATTTTATTTTTTTTAAAATAGAATAATACTATTAAAGTAATAAGTATATTTTTGAGTTCATTTATGACTTAAAGCGCCCAAATATTAGTAACACGTCCTTTTTCATCCAATTTAAAAACCTCTACAGCATCAAATTTTTCACCCTCTTTTGTAGTTAGTTTTAAGTAACAAGTTACATATGGTCCATGTTCTGTAATATTTACTAATTCTTGAACTAGTTGTGCTTCTGTTACAAAACCGAATATAATGCTATTAATTTCATCTGCACCCTTGGCTTCAAGCCCTATACCTGGAGCTATCATATGATAATCTGGTGTAGTAGGTACTTTTGACCAATCTTCAAATCCTTTTTGCCACTTAAAATTTATTTTATAGTTTTTTATAGCTTGTGCTGTTGAAGATAAACGAATATTCGAAGATAGTGCTTTCATCATTCCTCCATGATCAAAAAATTCACCATGAGACTCGATTTTACCTTCATCGTCAAAATTAAAATACCAATACCCTTTTAGATTAATCTTTTTACCAGTAATTGAGTTTTTCCCTGTCCAAGTTCCATATGTTCTAACACTTCCATCTGGCTTAAGTGATAAAGTATCAACTCCTGGCAACCAAGCTTGGGCATTGTATTTAATATCTTCAAAGTTATCATGATAACTTTTTGTAAGAGATTTATATGCCTCAAACCCTAACGGATTAGAAGCATCATAAATTGTTGAATAAAACTTAATATCTTTACTAACTAAAGCAAGTTGTGCATTAATATTTTCTTCTCCCATTTCAGCGAATAACTTTTTAGCGGTTGCTAAATTTCTCTCGTAATTGGTATTATTATCGCATGAAACAAAAACTATTCCTATTAAAATTACAATTATTTTTTTAAGATTTTTCATTTTATTTTTATTTTGACTTATTAAATGAAGAATAATTAGAGTTAGGAAACAGAGGTATTAATCCTTTTTCTCCTCCTTCGCAAAGTGCCATAACTCGTTGTGCCATATTACTTTTATCATCATTAAATCTCCAATAAAGGTAGTTTTGATAATGCTCATAAGACGCCCAATCTCCATAAATATAATAGGTGTTAGTTTCATCATTAAAAAACGCCTCAAGAGATAAACTTCCATCATAATTTTTTGTTGTTTG